>Ga0187886_1003461_pt1 | contig 11778 bp, 10 predicted proteins | sample June2016WEW_20_1_FD_133001 | JGI IMG/M metagenome (GOLD analysis project Ga0187886, IMG submission 133001) | Peatland microbial communities from SPRUCE experiment site at the Marcell Experimental Forest, Minnesota, USA - June2016WEW_20_150 | ecosystem: Environmental > Terrestrial > Soil >...
CATAACGTCGAATTCGGCCTCGCGGAAAGGCGGGGCGATTTTGTTCTTGACGACCCTGGCGCGGACCCTGCTGCCGACGGCGCCGGTCGCTTCTTTGATGGTTGTTATTCGCCGCAGGTCGATACGGACTGAGCTGTAGAATTTGAGCGCATTGCCGCCGGTCGTGGTTTCGGGGTTGCCGAACATCACGCCGATTTTCATACGAATCTGGTTGATGAAAATAAGTGCGGTTTTGCTTTTTGCGATGACGCTGGTTAGTTTCCTCATCGCCTGGCTCATAAGCCGTGCCTGAAGACCGACGTGGCAGTCGCCCATTTCGCCTTCGATTTCGGCCTTGGGGGTCAGGGCGGCCACTGAGTCAACGACGACGACGTCAACGGAATTGGAGGCAATGAGCATCTCCGTGATTTCGAGGGCCTGTTCGCCCGTATCGGGCTGGCTGATGAGCAGGGAGCCGACGTCAACACCGAGGCGTTTTGCCCAAGTGGTGTCGAGGGCGTGTTCGGCGTCGATAAACGCGGCGACTCCGCCTGCCTTTTGTGCGTTAGCGATTATGTGCAGGGCAAGAGTTGTTTTGCCGGATGACTCGGGGCCGAAAAGCTCGCTGATTCTGCCGCGAGGGACGCCCGTACCGCCAATCGCAATATCGAGCGACAGTGCGCCCGTGGATATGCCTTCGATTCTGGCGTATTTGTGCTCATCCATCTGCATAATCGAACCCCGGCCATATTGCTTTTCGATTTGAGCGATGACACGCTGCAGAGCGGTTTCCGAGCCGGAACCTTCAGGCCTTAACGCCTCAACCTCGCCTTTACCCTGCTGGGTGGTCTTTGTCTTTGGCATTTTTTGCTCTCCTCCAGAATTCGTTTATCGTCTATCGGTTACGCGGCTCGTTACGTCAAACGTCAGACGGTCAACGTTACGAGTCGCGCAACCGCAACCCTTTAACGCAACCAGTCCCGCTTGTATCACGAATCGCACCTATTAAAAGGACTATTTTTACGCTAACCCAAAACTCGCTAATAGAGTATAGATTGGGCCTGCCGGTGTCAACTGGCTTTGATAAATGTAAAGTGCGTCTGCGGATATTGAGCTAAGCTTGTAATCTTTGAAAAAAACACAGGCATCGGCCAGTTTGAAGCCCGCCTTGAAATTTTTCACTCTGCAAAGCGTCAGGTGTGCGCTAAATTCGCGGTCTTCCGAAGGGAAATCCGCCAGAGTCAACTGCTCATCGAGGTCTTTTTGCAGGGCCAATAACTCATCGGCGCCTTTGCCGGCGCCCACCCAGACGACCTTTGCGCTTCTGCCGCCGAATGAGCCGACCGTCTCGATATCGAGAGTAAATTTTTGATGTGCCGCAGCGACCTGTTTTGTAATCTCGCGGACCTCGGGAAGCTTTGCTTCGTCCAATTCACCCAAAAATTTCAGCGTCAGATGAATATTCTCCGGCTCGACCCACTTAACATCACCCTTTTTAATATCAACCTTCGCGTTAAGCTGCTTTTGCACGTCCGCAATCGCCGCCCGCATTTTGTCATCGATATCAATCGCTATAAACACTCGCATATTGCGCCTCAGTTAAAATTTAACGAGTTTTCGAAGTTCGTTCAGCCGGTTATCGATATGCCGTTTGGTGATTTTCGTCAGGCCTTTGAGCGAAAAATCTGCGATTGTGAAAGACGCGACGACGGTGCCATAAGCGACGGCCTTTTTGAGCGTCGTGAAGTCGGTCTTGTTTTGCCCCGCTAAGTAACCCATAAAGCCGCCCGCGAAGCTGTCGCCCGCGCCTGTCGGGTCTTTGACAATAGTGGCAGGATAGGCAGGTAAAACAAATAACTGGCCATCTGATTGTCTTATGATTGAGCCGGACTCGCCCTTCTTGATGACCACAACTGTCGGGCCAAGTTTCAGAATTTTCCCCGCCGCGGTTATGAGATTATGCTCATTTGCCAACATTCTTGCCTCACCCTCGTTGAGCACAAGGCAGTCGATTCTTTTCAAGAGCCGTTTCAAATCGGCTAAATTATTTTTTATCCACAGATTCATTGTGTCGGCTGCGACAAATTTCGGATTGTCTAACTGGTCGAGCAACTGTATTTGAAGAATTGGTGCGGTATTGGCCAGAAAGACGAATTGGCTGTCTTTGTAGGCAATAGGCATTTTGGGAGGATTTTCTGCCAGGACGTTCAGCTCGACTGCGTCTGTTGTGGCCTCGTTCATCGCCCCCTGATATGACCCGGCCCAGCGGAACGTCTTACTTGCGTGCCGCAGTTCAAGACCCGTCAGGTCAACCTTTCTGCCTTTGAAGATTTTCTTCAAAACGAACGGGCAGTCAGCCCCGATAGCGCCCAGGAATCGCACTGGCGTAAAGAAACTCGCCGCCATACTGAAATACACAGCCGACCCGCCTAAGCAATCCTTACTCACCCCATACGGCGTCTTTACCGTATCTATCCCTATCGAACCTGTTACTAAAAGCGACACGAGTATTTTTCTCCTTAAGATTGACCTGCGAATTTCTTTAACGTGTTATCGATTCTCGCTAAGGTGTTTTGTTTACCTAAGAGCTGCACCGAATCGAAGATGGGCGGGCTGATGGTTGTGCCGGTGATTGCGACGCGTAATGGCTGGGCGACTTTGCCTAAGCCGACCTTGTGCTCCTCGGCCAAGGAACGCAGCATATCCTCAATACCCTGCTCGGTAAACTCCTGCATTTCGGCTAACTTGTCACGGACGATTTTGAGCATCTCAATGCCGTTATCCTTTAGGACGACCTTTTGCACGGCCTTTTCATCGTATTCGATTTTGTCATTATCGATAAAGAGGAACCTGCACTTGTGCTCGATATCAGCCAGTGTCCTTGCGCCTTCGCAGATTTTGATAAGACGAAGCAATGTCTCATCATCGGCCTTTGCGACGGGTGAATCAATGATTTTCAAATACGCCTTAAGGTGAGCAAGAAGTTTTTCCTTAGACAGCATTTTGATATGTTCGGTATTGAAAGCGACAAGTTTGCCCCGGTCGAATAAACTGTTGGATTTGGTCAGGCGAGTGATATCGAAGCTGTCGATTAGCTTATCGAGGGGCATAATCTCGCGTTTGTCGCCGGGGTTCCAGCCGAGTAACGCCAGAAAGTTGACGAGGGCTTCCGGAATATAGCCGCTTTTGAAGAAATCGACGACGTTTATTTCAGGCAGCTCCACGCCTAAGTATTTAGCCATTGCCTCGATTGCCGGCACGTCGGGCACACTTTCGCCTGCCAAAAAATCCTTTAACTGTTCCGCGTCGATTCCGCCGATGTCAGCAAGCTTTTCGAGGTAAATATCAGGTCTGGCTTTGATTGCCTTGCGAAGCGTCTGCGGCCGTTCGCGTTTCGAGAGTTTCCCGCCCGATTCGCTTATAGTAACCGACATATGGGCGTATTTGGGTAAGTCGCCGAAGCCCAGTGTCTGCCAGAGCGACTGCTGGCCGGGCGTATTCATTAAATGTTCCTGACCCCTTATTATGTGGGTGATGCCCATAAGGTGGTCGTCGACAACGCAGGCGAAATTATAGGTGGGGAAACCGTCGCTTTTGATGATTATAAAATCGCCTAATTCCGCTGTATTGAAACTGACCTCGCCGCGGACCAAATCATTGACGACTATTGTTCCTTCCGGCATCGCGAAACGCACCGTAACGGGCTTGCCCGCCGCCTTTGCCTTTTCAACCTCGGCTTCTGTCGGGAATACGCTCGGCCTTTGATATACGAAGCCCTTCTTTTGTGCCTCCGCCTCTTTGCGAAGTTTCAAAAGCTCCTCTGCCGTCTCGAAGCAGTAATATGCCCTGCCCTTGTCTAAAAGCTCTCTTGCGTATTTGTCGTAGCTCTCTTTTCGCTGCGACTGAAAATACGGCCCGTTTGGGCCGTCAACTTCAGGACCCTCGTCCCAGTTGACGCCCAGCCATCGTAAATCGCTTATGACCTGCTGCGTCGCGGTTGGCGTATTGCGTTTGAGGTCGGTATCCTCGATGCGCAATATGAATTTGCCGCCCGTTTTTCTGGCCAATAGCCAGTTAAACAGTGCAGTCCTCGCCCCGCCTATATGCAGATACCCCGTCGGCGACGGCGCAAATCTTGTTACGACCTTTTCAGCCATAAGCCAAAGTTAAGCGACAAAGCGGGGGTTGTCAAGAATAACAGCGAATAACTCGCGATGACGCTGCTTTTGCCGGCAGCGGTTATCTGCTGAAGACGTCGAACATACATATAATGAGTAAACAAAAGCCCGCAAAACAGCTTATTGCAAGTATTTGAGCAGACGTATGTATAGGCAAAGCAATAGCCACTGCGGCCATTCCCGCCGAAGTTTAGTCATTTTCGTTCTGCGTTCTGACTTCTACATTCGAAATTCGACATTGGACATTCGACATTTCTCCATCCTCCGCCCTCTGCCGGTCCTGAGTCAGTCGAAGGGAACTCTGTCGAAAGAGTCGAATCATCGCCGTCCTATTTGTTGTTGCGTCCGGGGAGAGAATCGATATAATTTCCGCCATTTATGCCTATTGCACTTTAGGAAACGGAAAATATGCACGGCATTCAATTAGGTCCCGTTGATTACTCGCTTCTAATCATTTATTTTGTCTTTGTGCTGGGAATCGGCTTTGCCCTGAAGCGTTACACAAAGACCAGCACCGATTTCTTCCTATCGGGCAGGGCAATTCCCGCCTGGATTACCGGCCTGGCATTCATATCCGCCAACCTCGGTGCGCAGGAGGTCATCGGGATGGCCGCCTCCGGCGCCAAGTACGGGATTATGACCAGCCATTTTTACTGGGTAGGTGCGATTCCTGCGATGGTCTTCGTGGGCATCTTTATGATGCCCTTCTACTATGGCTCAAAGGCCCGTTCGGTGCCGGAATACCTGAAGCTTCGCTTCGATGAGAAGACCCGCGCCTTCAACGCCATGACGTTTGCGGTGATGACCGTTTTCTCATCCGGCATCTCAATGCACGTCCTGGCCAAGCTCCTCGAACAAATCCTCGGCTTCAATTATCATTTATGCATCGTTGTATCGGCGACGATTGTGCTTGTGTACATCTTCCTGGGAGGCCTGACCTCCGCGATTTATAACGAGGTCTTGCAGTTTTTCCTCATTGTCCTCGGTTTCCTGCCGCTGGTCTTCCTGGGCTTAAAAAGCATCGGCGGCTGGGCCGGGATGGTGGCCAAACTTAACACCGTCGCGACGACCAAAGGGTTCGCCGCAGGCACCTGGACGCAGTCCTGGACGCATATGAATTCGTCGAGCGCCAACCCGATGGGCGTCGAATGGTTCGGGATGGTGATGGGGCTGGGTTTTGTCCTGTCTTTTGGTTACTGGTGCACCGACTTTCTGGTGGTGCAAAGAGCAATGGCCGCCAATTCAATGTCCGCCGCGCGTCGCACGCCTTTAATCGCCGCCTTTCCCAAAATGCTCTTCCCGGCGCTTGTGATTTTGCCCGGTATGATAGCCATCGCCCTGCATCAGGAAGGGGGCAATTTCCTCCCGGTGGATGCCAGCGGCGCCATCGACTACAATATGACGGTTCCGGTTATGCTTGCCAAATTCCTCCCGACCGGCATCCTCGGTATCGGCATCACGGCGCTTATGGCGTCGTTTATGTCGGGTATGGCAGGCAATGTTACGGCCTTCAACACCGTCTGGACCTATGACCTCTACCAAAGCTACATCAAACCCGGACAGTCGGACCGGCATTATCTGCGTATGGGCCACATCATCACGGTTGTCGGCATTCTATTAAGCGTCGCCTGTGCTTATGCGGCCCGTTCTTTCAATAATATTATGGATATGCTCCAGCTTGTCTTCGGCTTTGTAAACGCGCCTCTGTTCGCAACTTTCCTTTTGGGGATGTTCTGGAGGCGTGCCACAGGACACGGCGCATTCTTCGGCCTGCTTTCCGGCACACTCGCCGCGGCCCTTCACCACGGCCTGACGCTTCCCGCCGGCGCCGTCGTCGGGATAAAAGGCGGCTGGCTCTGCGCAGGCCACGTCCTGCATACCTACCCGGTAGAAATGGCCCAGAACTTCTGGGCGGCAATCTACGCCTGGTCAACCTGCTTTGTCGTTACAATCGTCGTATCGATGATAACAACAAGGAAAAAGAACGATGAAGAATTACGTGGTTTGGTATATTCACTGACCCCGCGGATTAAAGAAAAAGGATTGGTTTGGTATAAGCAGCCGGCGGTCCTGGCTGTTATCGTGCTGATTGCCGCCATAGCGCTCAACATTATCTTTTGGTAACAGGAGAATATATGAGTTCGGGAATAGGACTTGACGTTAGAATCCCAATAGGCGTGATGTTTACCTTATTCGGAGCGATAATCACAATCTTCGGCCTGGTATCCGACCCTAAAATCTACGAACGCTCTCTTGGCATCAACATAAATCTGTGGTGGGGACTTGTGATGCTCGCCTTCGGACTTTTTATGTTGTTGATGGCCTGGCGGGGGGCCGGCAAAAAATAATTTTCAACGCAGAGCTATTGATTATGGCCGATTTACAACCAGTTCAGCCAAAAGGACCGTTCGAGGCAGTCGTTTCGTTCAATAAGGCCCTGCGCAAGTGCTTTTATCGAATGTGCCTGCAATTTACAGGCGCAGGCGCCGAGGCCTTCGCCAAAGCAAGGCCGGGACAATTCGCAGAGTTCGACCTCTCCAATATCGCCCTGCCGGCTCCCGAGGCGATACCGGATGAGCTAAAAGATGCCGCGACTAAGCAAATACTCCTTCGCCGGCCATTCAGTTTTGCCCGCATCGTCAAAGAAGCAGCTCCCTCGACTCAACACGGGACGGGCCCCACGACGCCGCCCGGAGCAGGCCCCTCTGCCCAACACCCAACCGCCAGGACTACCGTTGAAGTCGTTTACTGTGTTCTCGGTCCGGCCACGCTCCGAATGACCACACTGACAAAAGGCAATTCAATCAGCATAATCGGCCCTCTTGGCAATGGCTTTTCAATACCGGCAGGCAAAAAACGTGCGCTCTTAATTGCCGGCGGCATGGGCTCTCCCCCTCTCGAACATTTGGCGCAAACCCTGACCGCGGAAAATCCCACTATCGACACAATTGCTTTTGCCGGCGCTAATTCATTGGACGTAATGCCGTTTGAGAAACCGCTTGATAATATCTCGCGCGATCTGGGCTTCTGGCTCGGTGAATTCGCCAAATACAGTATCCAGTCATTCGTCGCCACCGACGACGGCTCCGCCGGCTTCAAAGGCCGCGTCTCCGATTGCCTTTTGGACTGGCTCAAACAGAATAATGTCGACTCCCTCCAGACAATTATTTACGCCTGCGGCCCAAGGCCGATGTTAGCTAAAATATCATCAATCGCAAGAGATAAACACATCGATTGCCAGGTCAGTATGGAAGAAATGATGGCCTGCGGCATCGGTCTTTGCCAGAGTTGCGCCGTCAAATGCAAGGCCCCAGCCCCCGGCCAGACAATCAACAAACTCTGCTGTAAAGACGGCCCCGTCTTCGATTCAAAAGACGTTATCTTTTAGACATTTACCGCCCTGAAGTATCACGGCGAATTCGCGAGATTGAATTTCCCGCGAGAGGATTACATCGATGAGAATTGTCCTTCGAATTCCGAATAAAATGTTCAATCCATCGCCGATAATATAAGAAGGCGGACAATTTATCTTTCGGCTGCGGACTTCTAATATTATGCTGTGTGAAATGAAACGCCAATACTGGAATAATATGTCGTGCTGCTACGAAGATGAAATTTTCAGCGTGCTGGATAGCGACCGAAAACGACTGGTCCTTCGGCAGATTCGCAAATTAGGGGCCCCGGAAAAAATCGCGGGCGATTACGGTTGTGGAATAGGACTCTTTCTCCCGTATCTTTCCGCGAGCTTCCAAAAGGTACTGGCCATAGACATCTCACCCGGCTTAATCACCAGGGCCAAAAAGAAATGCTCGCACCTGACAAACGTCTCGTATATTACGGCAGACCTCGCCGCCGACGGCCTTCGGCTCGCAAATACCCATTTTATCCTCAGCGTAAACACGCTCATTATGCCGTCGCTTGCCGAGCGCCTACGCATTCTCGACGTTATGGCCGGCCACATACTTAAAGACGGGCATTTGATTCTCGTTATCCCATCGCTGGAGTCGGCCATGCTGACCGATTTTCGCCTCATCCAGATGAATCTGCGTGAGGGCTTGGGTCCCGCGTCGGCCGTCCGTGCCGGCTTTGAAAAAAACGGCCACTTCCGTCTGCGTCAGGGTATTATCCCCATCGATAATGTCCCTACCAAGCACTACCTGAAAGAGGAGCTTGTCACGCTATTAGAGCGAAGGAACCTGCGCATCCTGGAAATCAGTAAAATCGAGTACCCGTGGGATACCGAGTTCGATTCACCTCCCCGCTGGATGAAACATCCTTACCCCTGGGACTGGCTCGTCGTCGCCCGGAAAACAAAATAACGGCGGACAAACATTGCCTATTTCTTGAAAACAGGTTGATTTTGGATGATAATTGGGAGACAAGAAAAAAGAATTATGGCGCGCTGAAAAATAGATGGCCGTCCCTAGTTATTCCTAGTTATTCACGTTGGTACTTACCTCGAGTTATAGAATAAGCAATGTTGTATGCGATAGAAGCAATAATAAGTTGTGTTTTCATGTTATATGTATCATTAATAATGATTTGGTAATCTCGGATTGGAACATTCGGGAATTGCTTTGCGAACTCGTCGGTAACCAGTCCTCCATTATGGACTATATTATTCCTAACCTCTTTAATTTCAAGAAGCGAATTGTAATCAGACTCATACTTTTGACCGTTCAATACATACCATATCTTGTATGGGTCTTGATAAAATCCGAATTTTAACTTTAACAAATTTATCAAACCATGTACGGATTGCCCTTCGGCTTCGCTTTGTTCAATTTGCCTCCTAATAATTGCCTCACGTAGCGAATCGACCGATGTGAACTCTGCCGAAAGATTCATGATATCTTCGTAACTAACAGATGGTTTCTTGGCGCTATTACCGTATGCAAGTTTTCGAGGATGTATTCTGAACAACTCATGTATTGAATTGCGTAGAAACTCCTCGAATATCGTCCACCTGAGCAGAAAGCAACTCCTATAGAGCATTTCCTTTGCTCGATCTGTGACCTCTTCAGGCTTTCCTATGGAATGCGCACTGCGAAGATAAGTTTTTTGAATTTGCTCGAAATTATCTAAATTCTCGTTATCCAATCCGATTGTTGTTATCGCTGTGATTGAAACTTTTACTTTGAATGTCTTTTTCCCAGGTTCGGGTAATTGCTCTGGTGGAATACTACGTTTTTCCGGAGGCCAAACGACAATATCTTCCCCTGTTTCTGGGTGTTTCTGAATCGGCCCAATCAGTCCTTTTGAAGCTTCGTTAATAATTTCGTTGATACTCCTTCCAGTTCGATTCGCACATTCCTTCAAGCTAATCCACTCGCATGACATCTCAGCGGATTCGGCTTTTACATCTCCCATACCATAAGATAATTGGTTTTTTTCCGGTTTAGGTGGACTGAAAGCGAGAACCTCTTTCTTTGGAAATTTGAAAAGAAGTTGCTGAGTTAGTCCATACGAGAGTATCGATAAGCTCTCGAATTCTTCGATGCCTTTAAGATGATTTCTAAACTTTTCATAAGGGAAAAATGATTTTGTCTTTTTATCCATATTTCATCAATCTGAATATATTTGAAACCCTCGACTTTCCGTCTTGTGGTCTATCTCATCTTAGCCATAAGGCAAATAAGGATTGCCCGCTTTATAACTAATAGCCGTCCTGTTTGTCAAAGACAATTTTTACCACCCCCTGCCTACGGCTTGCATCCCCGATAAAACCATTCGAGGACAGGTGGGCAGGCAAGTCACAAAGACACGAACAAAAAAGGTAAAGGTAAAAAGTGGAAAGTAAAAAGAAAAACTTAGTGTCTTGGTGTCCCGCCACACAAACGGCGGGTAAACTTTGTGGTGAAATTTGTAGTCGGATTACAAGTTTGACGAGAAACGATGATTTTAGTATATTGGGGGTTGAAATCCGGCAGCCATTGGCGGCAATCGTTGCCGGATAAAAACAGCGATAAAGGAGATTCATATATGCTCACTAAGTATCTCGAAGCGGCTATGGCGCACGCCCGTTACGAAATTCTCCCCGATGACGGGACCTATTACGGCCATATCCCGCAATGCCGAGGCGTGTATGCCAACGCATCGACCCTTGAGAAGTGCCGCGTAGAACTGGCCGAAACGCTGGAGGACTGGCTGTTGTTCCGTATTCATAAGAACCTGCCAATACCCAGAGTCAATGGTGTTAAGCTCACAATAAAAAAGGAGCTTGCCGCCTGATGCCCAGGTTTGGCCCCGTTTCGCGCAAAGACCTCATTCGTCGTCTGCGGACAATGGGATTCGATGGTCCATACTCAGGCGGTAAACATTCTTTTATGGTCAAAGGCCAATTGACCCTGACGGTTCCAAACCCGCACAGAGGCGATATCGGCTGTGAATTATTGGCTCGCATTCTACGACAGGCAGGAATTACCCGGCAGGAATGGGAAAAACTTGATTAGCTACAGTTAATCCCTCTGTCCTCCGTTTTTACTATCCTCTATACGCTGTCCGCTTGTCCTGAGCTTGTCGAAGGGCTGAACGCTACTCTTTAATTACCACGTTTCCGCTGCCGGAGGTGATTCGGCCAATCTTGAAGACCTTCTCGCCGTAGGCGTCTAAATCCGTGTTAATCAATTCTCTGTGTTTAATTGCGCTAGGTGGTATTGACAGGTAGTGCTTCCTCGAAGTTTTGTTTCAGTCAGCCCCGGATAAATAGCCGAGGGACAACGCAGTTGGCCCAGTGGGCGAAGACGAAGCTCGCAGACAAAGCTTGCTTTTCAAGCGAGATTCGTCAAGAACACATTGCTGACTGAAACCCTTTGTGCCTTCGGGTCTTAGTGGTGAAAAATCCGTGAAATCCGTGAAATCTGTGAAATCCGTGGTTAAAATTTTGGTGTCTACTCTTTGATGACGACGTTACCTGAGCCGGAGGTGATTCGGCCGATTTTGAAGACCTTTTCGCCGTAGGAGGTCAATTTTTCGGCAATCGAGTCGGCGAAGTCCTCGGCGACGACTAAACAGAAGCCGATACCCATATTGAAGACGCGGAACATCTCTTCTTCTTCAACCGGGCCTTTATCGGCCAAGAATTTGAAAATTGCAGGCATCTGCCAGCATGATTTTTTCAGGACAGCGTCGCAGTCGCGAGGAAGGACGCGGGGGATATTGCCGGGAAGGCCGGCACCTGTGATATGGGCCATACCGTGGATAACCTTTTTGACCTTGTATTGACTAAGCAATCTGATAATGGGGCGGACGTAAATCTTAGTGGGTTCAAGCAGAACGTCGCCCAATAATCGGCCATCGAGTTCCGGGACATTGTCCGTCGGCTGAAATTGATTGACCTTGAAGCATATATTGCGGGCGAGTGCGTAGCCGTTACTGTGCAGGCCTGAGGAGGCCAGGCCTAAGATTACGTCGCCCTTGCGGACGAATTTGGCGCCTGAGATGATTTTTCTTCGTTCGACGACGCCGACGGCAAAACCCGCCATATCGAAATCATCCTGTTTATAGGTATCTGGCATTTCGGCCGTCTCGCCGCCAATCAGTGCACAATCTGCGATTCGACAGCCCTTGGCGACCCCCTTAACCATTTCCGCGACGACGTGCGGGTCGAGCTTATTGAGGG
>Ga0187886_1003462_pt1 | contig 11778 bp, 19 predicted proteins | sample June2016WEW_20_1_FD_133001 | JGI IMG/M metagenome (GOLD analysis project Ga0187886, IMG submission 133001) | Peatland microbial communities from SPRUCE experiment site at the Marcell Experimental Forest, Minnesota, USA - June2016WEW_20_150 | ecosystem: Environmental > Terrestrial > Soil >...
CCAGAGGTCGTAGAGGCGCAGCCGCCAGTCTCAAGGTTCTCGCGCGCGTGAAGGGCGGCTCCCACGGGCCGCGGGCCGGGAAATTGAACTTGGTGCGGAGAGGGGGACTTGAACCCCCACGGGGTACTGATTCCATTCAACTTATTGATTCCACGTAGTGCTCAACACGCCAAAAATGCCAAAAAGGGATTCCTTGCAACGCGGCTGCAACGTGGATTTATTCTGAGACACCCTACGAGTACCTTTCATATGCTCGGTAGACTTGAAGTGGGGGGACGATGACGGATAGAATCCCAGACGGAAAACTTCGCACCAAGAAGAGCGAGGTGATTCTGGACTGTCTGATGATCCACCCCGCGATTGAGGCCGATCACTTGAGACGTTTGCCTGAGGGCAAGCCGAAGTATCCCGCTTTGGTGAAGCGGCGCGCAAAAAGTCGTAACACAATCGCAGCGCTACAAGAAAGGGAATCGAAGGCACAGGTTAGTCGCGGCCGCAGTGCCTACTTCTGGCCCGAGGAGCGGGACCAACTGGTAGACGGATACCAGGACATGATTGGACGGATTGTCAGCATGGCGTTCGCCCGTGGACTACCTGCGTATATCGAAAGGAAAGACCTGGCGCTCGAACAAAGCCTAAATGTGGATCTCATTTCGATTCTTGACTCGTATAAGCCCAGAGCCGGCGTTCCTCTCGATGCGTATGTGTGGAAAATCCTCAACCTGCGACTGAGCGATGCGATCAAGGAAGAGAATGACACGGATGGAATAACCGGAAAGCCCCGAGGTACCCTCTGTGCCTTCCAGTTGTTTGAGGGCAATGCATGCGATGTCCAAAAAAACGGCCGCAGGGGAACAGTCGGCAACCCCGATACCGACACGATATACGGCCAAACCAAGATTGTACGTGGCGGTTGGGGGGGCTACGTTGGAGAATACAAAATCGAGGTCACCTTCAATGCTGCTGGTATCCCAATCGGTCGTTCGAACCTACGCGCCAGTTCTGCGATGATTTCTTGGGGCGAACTGGCTCGCCGGGAGCTGCGGCGCGCGATGCGCTTGGATGTGCGGTCTGCGCTTGATTCGCTTAGCCGCAAAGAGCGGCAAGTGTTCGAACTGTGGATACGAGACTTCGGACAAGAGGAGATCGGCGTCGAGTTGCACACGTCCCAATCGTCCGTATCGCGGATACTGAAAGCCGCCCAGGTGAAACTCAGGGGATACCTTCTGGCCTATGCGCCTATCGAGTACATCGCCCCGGCAATCGCGCTTTCGGTTCTGTGCCCACGTGCACCTCTATTTCTTGTACAATCAGTAGCTTACCTGCTCGTGGTCAATTCCTGATGAATGAAAACGCCCGACAGACCTGTTTACAAGGGGGGAAGGACAAAATGAAGAACCTTACCATACAGCGTTACACTTCGGCCGAGGTAGCGAGGGCTGCTGATCTGGAGCCGGACACGGTCGTGGATTGGCAACAGCGCCAATTGCTGGGGCCGATGGGCACACTGAAGACTCCGAAACTCTACTCCGGCCTGGAGGCCATGCGGTTCGTTCTGATGCGGAGCCTGATCGGTCAATTGCTGACCGTCCCCCGGGCTGCCGAGATTGTGTCGATGGACCCCAACCTCGACACCGAGTTGTCCAACTGGGTGAAATCCGGGCAGTCACGAGCCTACCTCTCCATCGGCCATCTCGGAGATCCGGGGGTAACATACAGCGTGCGGCTGACAACCGACAGGAAATTCGGAATGGACTGGGGTTCTGAATCGAACAATACGCCTATCGTGAAGGCAGCCACAAAGATAGCGGTGACATGGCAAGTACTCCAAGACCGTCAAGCCCACGGCAAGGCACCCGCTCGACGCATTGATGCGTCTGGACCTACAGGTCCCCCGATGAGGGCCTCCTCCTATGATGTCTCGATGGACTTGCTCCGGGCAGTGTCCGAGCTTCAACTTCGGTAACCTCCTCCACAAAATCTATGCGTACTGACGGGACGGAAGCCGGTTCTATGCCCCATGGCGATAGTGTGCCCGAACTGGCCGGCATCGGGCTAGGGAAGCTCGATCCACTCTACACGGCTACGGAGGTGGCGCGCTACTTGCGACTGGATACGACCACCACGCGGAGGTTGTTCTTGGAAAGGGCCGACGTGGTGCGGATTGGGCGCGCCGTGGGGCGCGGCGCGAAGCGCAGCTACGTCAACCTCAGAATTCCGAGGAGCACGCTGGAGCGCTTTATTCGGGAACGGACCAGCCGCCGTCCTGACGGTCGCCGGCGGGCAGCAGCACAACCGGGCGGCGGGCAGGGGGCGGCGGAGTGAACGCGGGGGAGACCTTCAGCCCTGCCAGGCTGAAGCGATTGACGGGCGGCAAGGTATTCCCGCCTGCAATTGTTGGACGGCAGCGGGACATTGGGGACGGCCCGAAACGTCTGTTCGATCTGCTCTACCGGCGGGCCGGCAACAACGATGCGTGCTGGCCGTCCTTCGAGACCTGTGCCTGTGACTTGGGAAAGGGGGTTCGACAGATCAAGGCGGACCTAGTTTGCCTGGAGGCTCTCGGCTTCATCCGACACCGGAGACGGCGGCGCCAGTCGAACGTCTATGAGTTCCGCTGGCATCCCCTCTATGATGTGCAGCCCACCGCACTTCAAGAAACCCAAGAGGTGCGGGAAAGCGCACATCAAGATAAGCCTCTTGACATGCAGCCTACCGCACATCAAAAGCCTCTTGAAGTGCAGTTGAGCGCACATCAAGAATCTCTTGAAGTGCAGAATCCGGGTCTTGATGTGCAGGATACGGTAAGTAAGAAGTGCAGTGGACCGCACACTAATACTCTCATAGAAGTCTCTCACGTACAAAATCTCTCACTCAAGGGGTTTTCTGAATTCCGCTCTCTCTATGAGCAGACAGCCAAACCCCTCAACGATGGAGACTGGCAGGCAGCGGCACGGGAAGGCATCACCCAGGGTATCGACACTGATGCAGACTGGGCGCCCGTGCTGGAGTACCTGGAGGCCGAAGTCGAGCACTGGAATCAGCAAGAGACAGAACCGCGATTCATTCCATCTCCAAGGTCGCTACTCCAGAGCAAACCCTGGACCCGAAAGGCGAGCACAGCTACCGAGGCATCACCGTACCACAAGGCCACCGCGCGAGACTGCGGCGATTTGCCGCCCTACCCCGGCATATCCGAGGACTGGAAACGGGATAAGGCGGAAACAGATCGCGCCTTGACAGCCATGGCCACGCCGGACGCGGCGGGCAGCATGACTCTGGAGCAGCAGATCGATGCGATGGCCGAGTCTCACAGCATGAATCCGAAGGCGGAGGCCGCATGAAGGTCCATGGGGTCAAGGCGGGCAATGCGGTGGGGGCGGTGCAGGATCACCTCCGCTCTGCATTGGAGGCGCTGGAGGAGTTACAGCGGGTGGTGGGGAGCCAGTTGGATGTGCTCCCGCTGATTGATCGGGTCAAGGGCAGCGTGCTGGGGGCCATGCGCGTGTTGGAGCAGGCGGAGAGAGAGGGGCGGGCATGAGCGATACAGCGGCGGATCGGCCGGCAGCGGAAGGCGGCGGACTCGACCGGAGCGCGCGACTGCGACAGCAATCGCCTCGCATGACTGCCGGGAAGTTTTGTGGCCTGCTGCTCTGTGATGCGTCGGTCGAGGTGCTCTGGGAAATCATGGAAACGCCGGCCTATAGGATGGGCTACCAAGCTCGCGGCGAATTGAAGCGGCGGGGTCTAGTGAAGACCAGGGACCGAGCGGCGCAACAGTGGCGGAATCGAGACCAGGGCTGCAACGGCCAATTTGGCCGTTGCAGAACAGGCCCCTTCGTTTGTTGAAGATACGGCCCAAAAAACGGGTGGGGATGTGCAGCACCGGCGACAAGCTCGGGAAAACCAAAGGTACTCCCGACGCCAAAACAAAACGCGGGTTGTGTGATGGCGCGGCATGGCTAGTTAGACCCTCTGAAAACCAGTGAAAAGCCCATTAAACAAGACCAGTGAAAAGGAGTTAATCGAATGGAAGACGAGGCGATCAGCAAGAGCGCACTGGCAAAGTTGCTCGGATGTTCCCCTGGCGCGATCACTAAAGTCTGCCAACGGGGGGCACCCGTGCGGGGCGATGGCAAACTGGACCAGGTTGAGTTCCTGGAATTCCTCACGCATTCAACCAGCGGCCACGGCGGGGGCTGGGGCGGCGCCCGCGGCCGCCCGGATCTCGCGGAGCGGGCGCAATGTCTGCTCGATGGCAAGGCGCCGCCGGAAGCGGAGCCTGATGCCCACGAATCAGACGCAGGCGGAACCGCTCCCGAGGAAGATGTCCTGGTGCTGAACGAAACTGAATTCCGCAAGCTCCACGGCGAGATATGCGAGAAGGCTTTCCGGGATGGCGTCTTCCACGCCATGAATCAATACCGGAGGCCGGGGAACGTACTCGAAATCGCGGACCTGGCTCTGAAGTTTGGCTGTACACCGTCAGTAGCCTACGCTATCGCGCAAGGTTACGACCTGCTACTCGTGCTTTGGACCGTCGAGGAAAAAGATGGGCCAGTGGTGGAATATGGCGATGAGCCGGACTGGAAAGGGTGGGCCAGGCGCGCCGGTGTAGATGGCGACATTGAAGCCTGGGACCGGGAAGCGAAACGCCTGTTCAATCACTGGGTGAAAGGTCCGTCCGAACCATCGGGCAAGGCGGTGGCCAAGAAGCGCAAGCCGAGGCCGGCGAAATGATCCCCTCGGCATCCGCCCGCGCGGACTTGAAGCAATCTCAGTCCGCCTACAAGGGTATGTTACGGATTCAGGATCACCTGCTGCGGCGAGTCGAACGCCTACAGGCAGAAATCGACGCACTTGTTCACTTCGAGGCGCGGGGACATGACGCCTATCACGTCCGGCTGCAATGCGTCACGAGAGACCTCGCCCACCTGCGCCGGGATTTGCAGTGTATAGCCCGCTGGGTGCGAAAATCCACCGAGCGGCGACGGGAACTTTTACTTGACATCGGAGGGCATCATGTTTCCACCAAGCAGCTCTAAACTCAAGGTTGCCACTGATCGTCCGCAGCATGGTGACATCCTGATTTACGATGGGCCATCCGAACGCTGGAAGCCGATGGCGGTTCCCGCGGTAGCCATTGCGCCAAAAGGCGACCATGATGCATCCGCTGGCATGGCTAGTGCTACCGCAGTCAGTGACGCACCCATTACAACAACCGGGCCACAGGGTGGCCTACTGAGGCGAACGGGCCAGTCAATCATGAAGGCGGCGCGCCGTGTGCTCGCAGGACTTAGCGCAACCAACTCTGAGTAAGTCGCGTAGCACGATGGCGCGAAACGGGGCGCGGGCTTTCCCTCCTTTCACCGCGCCCCCGACTTTCCTGAAAGGACATCCAAAGTAAAAAGGAGAAACACCATGAACGCAGACTTGCATTGGGTAGGTCTCTACTGGGCCGGCGGAACTCAATCCCCCACCCAGGCAATTTATGAAGTTGTCGCCAACGGCAGCGAAACCGCAGAAGTTGCGATGGCCGCGCTGAGGGAAAAGGTCCTCGCCGCGCGGCCGGAATTGGCGACAGCGACGCTAACCATTTCCGCCGATGGGTGCTACTTGCACAGTGGCGATGCGGAGCACGGCACCCTGGAACTGGTCGGGCGTGTAGCCAAGATGGATGAGTACACCGCGATTCGTCACGGCGAACTGGACGAGAACGCGCGCGGTCGTGGAGTATTCGGCCGCGAGATTTGGCAGGGGGAATAACATAGTCGGAAAACGAAATCTCGGGGCGCGCCGCACCGCGTGACCCGAGGGAGGGCCTGGGCTTTTCAATCCTTTCACCAGGCCCTCTAATAACTCGAAAGGAAAATCACGTAATCGAAAGGACGAAGCGAATGTTTAACCGAAAGTCAGAACCGAAATCATTACAGCCAGCGCAAGCCGCGCTGGAAACCTATAGCAAATTAGAAGACGCTATCCGGGCGCGCGTCGGGGAGTTAGACCCATTGATCGCGGAGCGGCTATCCGCAGAGCGTGCCCTGCGCGATGCCGAAACGGAAGAGGCGCTGGGCGAAGCGAAAAGCGGCTCTGTCAGTGCGGCGAAAAAGCGCGTCGATGCAGGGGTGGCCGCGCTGGACCGACAGGCGGATAAGTTGCATGGGTTGCGCGCACGCCAGGCCAAACTCGTGCCGGAATTGATCCAAGGCCATCAGAGCCTCACCGAGGAGCTACCCATCCATAACTCCGCGATCGGTGAGGAGTTCAAAATCGAGTGGCGGAAAGGGATGGCGGAGCATTCGCGCCTACTCTCGAAGCGGAGAGCGGTTGAGGAATTGTGTGGGATGCTGGAACTGCCGGGACCGACCATCACGTCTTGCCAACTCGACGCTGAACTAACCGCCCCCCGCGAGACGCTGGCCGGCATCGGCGGGGCGATCAAGAAACTTGCAAGGGCAGGGAAGGCGGCATCGGATGCCGAGGGCGACCCCGCCCCCGTCCCTGGAGTGACTGTATATACATATCATGCGGACAAAACCTATGAGTTGGTGCGCCCCTCTCAGGGGCTAGAGGTGGGCGCTATCGTTGTCGAGGCCACCTTTGATCCGGGTCGTTTGGCTTCTCTCGTTCGGGCTGCATGGGCACGCCCGACACGTGACCGTAGCGTAAGTCAAGCCCTCTGGGCTGCTCAAAGAGCCGCAACCAAAATGGTCGAGCCTCCCACCGAAGCCGACCGGCAGCGCAAGGCTGAGGAAGACGAAATCCTGAAACGGCGCCGCGAGGAAGACATCCGCAACCATCCCGAATGGAATTGGGATGACTCAATGGCGCGGCCGAATCCGAACGAGATGTCCGCTGCCGAATACGAAGCGTACAAATCAATGCCGCTGCCGGAATTCCGGCAGTGGCAAAAGGCGCACGCACCCACCGGGGCGGCGGCTCCGGGTTCAAACAGGAAAGTATCCGCAGGCCCAACGGCTGAGTTTGCGGCCGGGCGCGCGGAAATCGAGCGAGTAATTGACAAGGCTTAACGGGAGCGATGATATGCAAAACCGACCGAAGAGGTACACACATGCCGAGTTCATGGCGGAACTGGCGAAGAGTCACCCGCGAAACTGGACGGAGGCTCAGTTAGTCGCCCACTGCAAAGCCGATCCAGAACACCGGGCCGCCTATACAGAGGCCATGATAGCAGGGAGACGGCCACAGGCGGCGGCCGGAACTGAAACGGCAGCCAGTAAACAACCCGAACCGATTGACCTGGAGGCGGCATATCTGGCGGCGGAGGGAACTGAGATCGTAAAAGCCGCTACCAGGCTCGCGTCGAGACCGCGCTCGAACTAACGACAAGGCTTGAGCCGGAGTTTGCACGCGGTTTTTTACCTCCTTGGGCCGTCGCGCATCCGGGAGGCCGGTTCTCACCAGTGCGCACCTTGAGTGATGCCAAGGAGCGGCGGACCACTGACCACGCCGGCCACTTATGCGGCCCGCGCTCCCATTCCCCTTCAGCGTGGGCCATCGTGGGGCGTCGGAAACGGCGCCCCCGGTTTAATTCAAAGGGCAATTCAGAAAGGTGACTTATGGAGCAAGGAACAGTAGTAAGATTCGCTAAAGGCTTCGGTTTCATTCATCGCGATGGCGGCGGTGCGGATGTGTTTTTTCATTGGTCAAGTCTCATTATGGATGGATTCAAGACCGTTGAGGAAGGTGACCGCGTGAGTTACGAGATGGGAAGCCACGGGGATAGGGTCTGTGCCCTGAACGTGAAGGTTTTGGAACCGGCGGCATCGGCGAGTAAGTCACCAAAATCGGCCGAATAGGGGGATGCTGTGGGTTCACCCCGTGCTCTCCGATGCGTCCTGGCGGCTCCTATTGCGTCCTTTGCAGGGCAAAGCGGCGGTTTCGGCAGATCCGGGCGTTTTGGGGTGCAGGCGCTCACCAGGAGAGGGCGCCGTGTTGCATAGCGCCCCGTGGTGAGGCTGCTGAGGGTCGGGTAAGGGTCTAAGACGGAAACGGCCCCCAGGATCGCTCCTGGGGGCCGACTGGCAGGCGGCGATCAACAGTAGCAGACCCGGCACCAACTGGGTGCCGTGGCCAGCGCGTCGCTGTATCCCTCCTCGAGCAAGAAGGTCTCGACCTCGATGGGGTTGCCGTGAACGGCAAAGTACCACGCCTCGCGCATGACCTTGATGGGCTGGGGATCGCGGGGCTTGAGCCGGCCGGCCAATCTCCGGAGTTGCCAGTCAACCGATGTCACGCCGACTGGCAGCGGACCGTCGGACTGGATCTGGGTATCCGGGCCGCGCTTGATGGCGGTTACCTTGCTATCGGTGGATTCGCTCGCCCGGATCGCCAGAAGCCGGAGGCGGCCCGGTACGTCGGGGTCGCTCACTTGCGCATCGGCGTCAATCTCAGCTTGCGTCTGTGCGATGCAGAGCCGGGCGATATCGTCTGGGGACATTACTTCCTCCCCCCGTTCATCCAGGGTGCGTCAGGCAACCTTTGGTAGCGGTCGCCTCGGTCGAGTTTGTCGCAATCAGCCCGCCAGCGGGCGAACCTAAACATCAGGAGCAGGAACACGAGGGCTGCAAACGCTCCGGCCAAGATTTCAAGCACGTTTCACCTTGTCTGTCCGTTCAGGTTTCTGGCCTGGAAGGTTCGCAAGCACAGGCGGCAGCGGTATTCCCGGAACGCGAAGCGCACGCCCGCCGTCAACTGCAAGATCACGTCGATCTTCCACGCGATCTTGTTCCACGCCGTGCGACGCGGCCGAGTCGCAGGGCATCCGCAAGCAGGGCATCTCATGGGTCACGCTGCCGGCGGAAGGAAATCGCCCTGATTCGGTTGACCTTGATGCTCTGCGCTAGAACGAGCTTTCTGAGCTAGTTCAAGGGCATCGACGCGGCGGCTGAGGGCAAGGAACACATGCGCAAAGCACACCAACTGGGCCTGGTGCTGCTCGACCAGGCGCAGCACTCGGTCAATCGTGGCGCTGGTCGGGATGGGGTCCGGTTTTCTCTGGGTTCTGACGCGAGCTTCGCAGCGGCTACAGTGGCTCTCGACGCCGCACGCAATCAGCAGGGCGTCGGTCGAGCTTAGCCGGGCATCGCACTGCGGGCAGTGGGTGACATCGGCCGCGGGCGTTCCGGGCTTGCGCAGCCGGGGCATTGATCGCTCCTTTCCGCTTGCGTTTCGGACGCGCATGATGGTAGTATAGGTTGGCGCTAACCTAAACGCAAGGGAAAAACGCAGTGAGACATCCTAAACTGAGGGGGTGGACGAAGAGATCGTGCGGAAAGTGATGAGCGAGATGGGGCGCAAGGGCGCTAGGCGTCGGCTAGAGACCACCACGCCCGAGCAGCGGGCGGAATGGGGCAGGAAAGGCGGCAAGTTGGCCGGCAGGGGACGGCCAAAGAGCGCCAAGGCGAAGGCGAAGCGGAAGGGAAACCAGGAAGGCAAGTGAGCAAAAAGGTTGACCGAGCGGATCTAGCACTATCGAAGATCCGAACTGACGGCGGAACGCAACCGCGTGAGGTGCTCGACTGCGATGCTGTCAACGATTACATGGATGCGATGGAAGCCGGGGCGAAATTCCCCCCGGTAGATGTGTTCCACGATGGGGCGATCTACTGGCTTGCGCATGGGTTCCACCGTTACCGGGCAACAGAGCAGGCGGGGCGTAAGAGCATCCCCTGCGAGATTCACCAGGGCACCCAGCAGGAAGCGCAATGGTACAGCTACAGCACGAACCAGACGAACGGCCTGCGCCGCACCAATGCAGACAAGCAGCGCGCAGTGAAGGCTGCGCTGTTGCACCCGAACGGGCTGAAGTTCTCGGATCGGCAGATTGCCGAGCACGTCGGGGTGGATGACAAGACCGTTGCGGCCTGGCGAGAGAAGTTGAGGCCATCTTCGGAAATTCCGAAGATACGTTCGGTGACGCGGAAGGGCAAGACCTACCAGCAGGACACCAGCAGGATCGGCAAGGGCCGGAAGGCGGAAACCCGAGGCGAGCACAAGCAGGCCATCCCGGACCCGGTGAGCAAGTCTAGCGGGACCGGCAAGCGTGCGGCCACGCTCGGGGTCGTGGCGGCGAAGCGGCGGATGATCGACGGACTGTTATCAATTGAACAGACTTGCACCGACATGCAACGCCTGGGGGTGGAGCGCGTCACGACCGGCCTTAACGAAAAGGGGTATGAGGAGGTCTATCGAACGTCGATAAGGGCGGCCGATAGAATGCGCACTTTCCATGAGGCCGTCACGAAAAGGCTTGAGGACTCGATGCCATGGAACCAACCGTCGAAGCCGGAAGAGGGTTACGAGATTGCGGCGAAGGCGGTCGGGGTGAGCGTGGCAGACATAAAGCGGGCGGAATGCATCAAAGAAGCCGATCCAGAAGCATTCGCGCGGGTCTGGCGTGGCGAGAGTACACTGGACGCCGAATGTGAGAGGCTGTTCAAGACCCCAGGATCTAAGGGCAAGGCGAAAGGGGCCTGAATCCATGCTGACTCCTTGGCGGCGCCACCTGAAACGATGCCCACACCGGGCGAAGAAAGATGATCCCCACTCAGGTCGCGCGTTTACAAAGTGCGGCTGCCCGATCTGGGCTGAGGGTACGTTGGACGGCCGGCGATACCAGAAATCCCTTGGTACGCGGGACTGGCAGCGGGCCATCCGCAAGTTGGCGGCGCTGGAAGATCCCCAGGCGCCACGACTGAAGCCGATACCAGAGGCTATAGCGGCCTTCCAGAGCCACATCCTGAACCTGGAGCGATCCACTCAGCGGAAGTACGGCAACGTGCTAGCGCAGTTTGCCGCGTTCTGTCAAGGTACTGGCCTGAACGACTTGGCCGATTGTAGGGTCGAACACCTGGACGCCTACCGCGCTAGCCGGAAGATTGCCCGCACTACGGCACAGAAGGAACTCGAAACCTTAAGGGCGTTTTTCGCCTTCTGCCGGGAGCGGAACTGGATCGGGGATAATCCGGCGAAGAGGATCAAATCGGCGCGCAATGTCAGACCGGCGGAAGTCGTACCCTACACCCCCGAGGAAATCAGCCGCATCATTGGCGCGTGCGAGATCATCGGCCGCGGACCTTACGAGCGGCTGAGGGCGCACGCCATGGTGCTGGTGCTCAATAACACGGCACTCCGGGTGTCCGATGTTGCCACGTTAGCGCGTGACCGGGTGCGCGATGGCCGCGTGTTGGTTCGGACGCAAAAGACCGGCGAACCCGTCTACCTGGAAGTTTGGGCCGAGACCCAAGTGGCTCTGGATTGCCTTCCCAGGCCACGCGGCGCCGGCGAGCAGCCTCGGTACTTCTTCTGGAACGGGACCACCTCTAGGCGGGCCGTGGTGGGGATTGTGGAGCGGACCCTAGCAGCTGTGTTCCGGGCTTCCGGGATCGAGGGCGCGCACGCCCACCGCTTTCGTCATACGCTGGCGACGCGGCTCCTGGGGATGGGCGCATCAGAGCAGGATGTCGCCGATGTCCTGGGCAACACTCCGGCCATCGTGAGGAAGCATTACAGCAAGTGGTCAATCGCACGTCAGGAGCGCATCGACCGCCTGATGCGGGCCGCGCAACCTGCAACGTTTGTGCAACACGAAGAAAAAAGGCCCGTAATCCATTGAAACTACAGCCTAAAAACTGGTGCGGAGAGGGGGACTTGAACCCCCACGGGATTGCTCCCGCTAGCACCTCAAGCTAGTGCGTCTGCCAATTCCGCCACCTCCGCATTTCCTCACCCCTACTTCTTGGGTGGTGTGGCTGG
>Ga0187886_1003467_pt1 | contig 11767 bp, 15 predicted proteins | sample June2016WEW_20_1_FD_133001 | JGI IMG/M metagenome (GOLD analysis project Ga0187886, IMG submission 133001) | Peatland microbial communities from SPRUCE experiment site at the Marcell Experimental Forest, Minnesota, USA - June2016WEW_20_150 | ecosystem: Environmental > Terrestrial > Soil >...
ATAAGGAAAGTTAATAATGAATTATTAAGTAGGCCGGATAGGTCAAATTACTTTGTACCGATGGTCATATTGACAAGGCTACCTCGGCGCATGTAATCTATAATGGAGGGTTGATATGGCAGCTTGTCCAAACTGCGGTCGCCGTACACAGCGGACGAAAGACTGGGTCTGCGAGTGGTGCGGCTATCCGCTTTTATACGGAAACTATAAACAGATAGATAAGACGTATAAAGAGCTCCAGGAAGAGCGGAACCCTTCCTGGAAGTCGGTTAGTCCGGAGCCCGAATCGGAGTTTAACTTCACTGAAGAAGAAGTGGAGACAGAGCCGGAACCGGAGCCTAAGAAGGAACCGCCCTGGAAATCAAAAAAAGCTCCCCGGCCGACTTATCCGCAGAAGCGAGAGACTGAACCGGAAAAACCCGCGCCTACGCCGCAGCCGAAATTCGAACCAGCACCCAAGCCAAAGACGGAGCCTGCGCCTAAGACAAAGCCAGAGCCGATTTTCCCGAAGCCGGAGCCGGTACTTTTGCCCAGGATGGAAACACCACCTGCCCCCAGAACGGAACCGGCCCCTCAACCAGCGCCGAAGCAGGTGCCCCCGCTGCGGATGGAACCACCGCCTCCCAGACCGGAGCCCAAAGAAGAGCCAGTCGTCGTGCCCAGACTGGAATCGATTAAAGACGGGACCCAACTGACCATCGACCAGATAGACGCACTCTTCCGGGCGGACAACATAGCCACGAACGAGGCGCTAAAAGATAAGACGCTTATCGTAAAAGGAATCGTGAATAAAATCTTTATCCGTGACCATCTGGATATACGGTATCTGATACTCACCGGCGCGAGGAAGGTCATCTGGAGCGCCCGTTGCCAGTTCGACAAAGAAGCCGCCGGGCCGATAGGCCGCCTCGGCGAAGGACAGGCGGTCGCCCTGCGCGCCAGGTACGACGGATACGGCAAGAACATCATTTTCAAGGACTGCACGCTGGTGGCCGGCGGGTAAGAATATCTTTAGCCGGAGATAGCCGCTTTAAAAATCTCCAGGAACTTTTGCAGTATCCGCGCGGTAGCCCCCCAGATTATCTTTCCCTGGTAAAGGTAGTTATAAGAGTCGACCACGATGCCCCCATCGAGGGTCTCGATAGCCGGTCTAATGTTTGCCCTGTCCAGCAGCGCGGAAACCGGCACGCTGATTATCTCGTCCACCTCGGCTTTTTCTATCGTGAATTTATACGGCCAGGGTATCATGGCGACGAACGGTGTCACGATGTAGTTAGAGGTGGTCGTTATCTCATCGTCCAGCTCTCCAATGACGTCTATATCTTCGGCGCGAAGTCCTATTTCCTCGCAGGCTTCGCGGATGGCGGTATCCCGGAGCGTTTTATCGCAACTATCCCTTCCCCCGCCCGGGAAGGATACCTGTCCCTTGTGCGTCTTGACAATGTCCGTGCGCTTGATAAAGACGATATAGTATTGACCCTGCTCTTGATACAGGGGGATTAAAACGGCGGAGGGTACGCGCGCCGGGTCGTCGATGGGCTGTTTCTGCCGCGCGGCGAGCAAATTTTTAAGTTCTGTTTTCACTGCCCTATATTAATACGGTACCAGCGGGAAATACAAATCCTAGCCTGACTTAAATATATTGTGTATAATTGAACTATCCGTGAGGTGATATGGACTTCAATCTGACCGAACCGGAAAAGATGCTCCAAAAGCTGGCCGCCGACTTTGCCGCTAAAGAGGTGGCGCCGCGGGCCGCGGAAATCGACCGCACCAATGTCTTTCCTGCCGACCTCGCGAAAGAGATGGGGAAAAGGGGCTTCCAGGGGTTGCCCTATCCGGCGGAATACGGCGGCAGCGGCGCCGGATACACCGGGTTCGTGCTGGCGCTGGAGCAAATCTGTAAAGCCTCGGTAAGCGTGGGCGCTATCATGGCGGTGAACACGGTTCCGGAAGAAGGCATTTTCCGTTTCGGCAATGAAGAGCAGAAAAAACGCCTCCTGACGCCGCTGGCCAGCGGGAAATGGCTCGGCGGTATAGGTTTTACCGAGAGCGAGACCGGCTCCGACCCTAAAGCGCTGACCACTATGGCGCGCCGCAGCGGGAAGGGCTTCGTTATTAACGGGCAGAAACAGTTCATGTCGCTGGCGACGGCGCTTAACGCGGTGCTGCTTTTTGCCCGCCGGGAAGGGGAGGGGCTGAACGCTTTTATCGTGGAATCAGCCTCGCCGGGATTTGCGGTGCAGGAAGTCCTCGAAACGATGGGACTGCGCGGACTGGGGACATCGATAGTTAATTTCGATGATGTTTACGTGCCCGGGGAAAACCTCATCGGGAACCCAGGGCGGGGCTTCGAGATTCTCCTCGAAGCTATCAGCGTGGAGCGGATGAGCGTGGCGATGCAGGGGGTGGCGGTGGCGCAGGCGGCCTTGGACATCGCACTGGCGTACGCGCGGGAGAGGAAAGCGCAGGGACGCCCGATTGCGAAGATGCAGTCCATCCAGCAAATGCTGGCCGAGATGGCCTCGAAAATCGAGGCGGCGCGCTGGCTCGTTTACCGTACCGCTTTCTTACGCGACCGGGGGCAGAGCATCCAGTATGAGTCGTCCCTGGCCAAACTTTTCGCTTCACAGGCGGCGGTGGAGGTAACGCGCCTGGCCATGCAGGTGCACGGTTCTCACGGCACGATAAAATCCCTGCCTCTGGAAAGGCTTTACCGGGACGCCAAGATGACCGAGATTTACGTGGGAATTTCCGAAGTGCACCGGAGCATCATCGCCAATAAGTTGTTGGAGTAATAAATGGGAGCTGTTGAAGATATATTTTCTAAACCTCCCGATAAAGTTGAAGTATCCGACTTACAAAAGCTCATTGATGAAAAACGTGAAGAAACACGTAACTTAGAATATAAATCACCAGACATTTTATCTAAGCCGGTAGATCTTTCTGAATGGGTTTCTGCATTTTTAAATGCCGATGGAGGATTAATAATAATAGGCTTATGCGAAAGCGATAAAAATAAGAAAAATAATATTAATACCAAAATATTTCCAGTCAAGTTAGAATTTGTTGGATCTAGTTATACTAAAGAGCGAGTAGAGCAGCTCGTAATCAATAATATTGGTTGTTCGTCTAGACCGGAAATAAGAATCTATCCAATAAGAAATCCTAATGATTATTCTCAGGCTATATACCTAATCGAAGTTCCTCAAGGTGATAACCCTCCTTATCAAGCACAAAATAAAAAGTATTACCGCCGTCTCAACGCAACAAAATACGAGATGCCTCATACAGAAATTGCTGATTTTTTTGGGAGAAGGAGAAAACCAAAACTTGTTTTACGATGTCTCGTTATTAATCCAGAAGAATTTGAGATGACTGAACTGAAAAAGGCACAAGATTCAGGCGCTGCTGGAGTGCTTAAGTTAAGACAATCATATAGTTTACGTTTGATAGTCTACAATCTTGGCCTTGCAGCGGCAAAATATGTACGGATAGCTGTAAGTTTTGAAAATATTGATATTGAAAGGGTTATATCTGGGCCAAATCATAGGATAGATGAATTAAGGGAAGATATTCCTACCTTACAGTGGGACGAAACAAAAGGCATAATTTATGCGGGAAAGGGTGCGGATGTTGTTTGGGAATTGCAAGTTAAACTTAAGAAAAAGAGGTGGGGTAAGATTTCTTGGCAGGCTTTTGCAGAAGATATGGATTATCAAGAAGGAACGTATGTATTGTTAGGAGTAGAAACAAAAAAGTTGGGTGAGAAGGAAGGTTCTTACTGGCTACCGAAATATGAGGATGTATTTCGAGATAATTCCAAAGAACAAAAATTAGAAGATTAGAGGGGATTTTTACAAACTTATGTCCCAGGACCATTTTCATTTATTAAAGACCTCCGGAAGCGCCCGCGCCGGCGAGCTTATAACCGCCCACGGCGTGGTACCAACGCCTGTTTTTATGCCGGTAGGCAGCCAGGCCACCGTCAAGACCCTTACCCCGGATGATATCAAAGAGCTGGGTTTCAACATGATACTGGCCAATACATATCACCTCTACCTGCGGCCGGGCATCGATGTGATTGAAAAGATGGGCGGCCTGCACAGGTTCATGGCCTGGGACGGCGCTATCCTGACCGACAGCGGCGGCTACCAGGTCTTCAGCCTGGCGCCCCTGCGCAAAATCGATGATGAAGGTGTCACTTTCCGCTCTCACATCGATGGCAGCGAGCATTTCATCACGCCGGAAAAAGCGGTGCAGTACCAAGAAAGCCTGGGCGCGGACGTTATCATGGCGCTGGACGAGTGCACGGCCTACGGGGACAGCCGGGAAAAAGTAAAGCAGGCGATGGACAGGACGCACCGCTGGGCGGAGAGGTGCCTTAAAGCACATATAAAGAAAGGGCAGGCGCTCTATGCTATCGTACAGGGGGGGATGTTCCCGGAATTAAGAAGGCAATCGGCGGAACACCTGACGGGGCTGGATTTCCCCGGTTACGCCATCGGCGGGTTGAGCGTGGGCGAGCCTAAAGAAATCACGCTTTCCATATTAAGTGAGACGGTCGCTTTATTGCCGGTGGACAAACCCCGCTATCTCATGGGCGTCGGTTCGCCGGAGGATATCATCGAAGGGGTGGCGTGGGGCATCGATATTTTCGATTGCGCCCTGCCGACGCGCGTCGCCCGCAACGGCGCCCTCTTCACCGGGCAAGGTCGGGTCAATATCCGCAACGCGGTATACAAAACGATGGACGCCCCGCTGGACCCCGATTGTGACTGCTATACCTGCCGCAACTTTTCCGCGGCTTATTTGAGCCACCTCTTCCGCGCCGGGGAGCTTTTAGGGCTGCGGCTGGCTACGGTGCATAACCTGCGCTTTATCAATAACTTAATGCGGAAAATCCGGGAGTCTGTCCTCGAAGGCACGTTTAACGCGCTGCGGGAGGATTTTGTGGCCGGGTACGAGACTACCGATGAAGTGACCCGGGTGGAGCAAAAGCGGAGGTGGCTAACATCAAGACAATAAATTCAATAAAAATGACACAACTTTCAGGCGCCTGTTTGACTTTTGTTATCTCCCGTCTGCTAAAATATTAGTCAACTGATACATAGTATTCGTTGTCAGACCGGGGAGAGAACATGTTTAAGAAGAAAGAGAACAAAAGAAAAAGCTACGGGGTTAAAAGAATCGAGGACAAGTATATCTGTGAAGAATGCAGCACTGAAATACCTATCAGGCAAAGTTGTCCGAACTGTAAAAAAGAAATAGATTGGGACCGCGCTTTACAGGAAATGGGGCGCTATCAATAAATAAATCGTTTTATGAAATATTACTAGGAGGTCGGGAATGGCTAAAGTTAAAAAAGGCAAGAACGTTCATGAGCATCCGATAAAGCTTGGCGATAAGTTCGTTTGCCCGCGCTGCAGGGCTGTGTTGCCGGTAAAGCAGGACTGCCCGGAGTGCAAGCTGGAGCTTGACTGGGACAAGATTTAACGCGGCGTCAACCGCCGTGGACTAGAAGCACGATGTTGAGCTTATCGCCGTCCTTGACCGGGCGGGACATCGTGTTGGGATAAGCGCTTTCGCCGTTGATGAAAACGTCAAAAGAGGACGTCAGTTCCCCGTTTGTATCGAGAATCATCTTCCCGAATTCCGGGTACTGCCGGGCCAGGTCGCGGAGGCATTCGCCCACCGTTTTCCCCTCCATTTTCATACTGGTGTGGTCGTTGGTGTACCGGGCAAAAATCGAGGAAATTTCAACTTCAACGCTCATTTTTACCTGCCTGCCCGCGGTTTGCCGCAATGGGCGCATGCCGGATCTTTTTTGATACTGAACTCGGTGAACTTCATCGCCAGGCCGTCGTAGTTGAGGAGCCGGTTGGTCAGAAGCTCACCCATCCCTACGATATATTTTATAACCTCCGTCGCCTGGATACAACCTATCACTGCCGGCGCGACGCCGATGACCGGGAACTTTTGCTGCGGGACGAGAGCGCCGTGGTAGAGGCAATTGAAACAGGCGGACTTGCCCGGGATAACGGTCATAGCCCGTCCCTCGAAGCCGTAAACGGCGCCGTGGAAAAACGGTATGTTCTTTTTAATCGCGGTCAAATTAAGCAGATAGCGCGTGGGCAGGTTGTCCATGGCATCGACGATGAGGTCGGCATCTCCGACGAGCGCGGCGGCATTCGTTTCCGTAATCCTTTCCGCGCAGGTCTCGATGCGGACATCCGGGTTGAACTTTTTTAGCTTGGCCTCCGCCGAAGCTATTTTCTTGGCGCCGATATCGCCGTCCCAGTGCAGGACCTGGCGGTTCAGGTTACTCGGTTCCACGGTGTCGCAGTCGGCAATCCTTAGCGTACCGATACCCGCGGCAGCCAGATAGATGGCTATCGGCGAGCCGAGTCCCCCCGCCCCGGCGATAAAGACCTTCGCCTTCTTGAGCTTCGCCTGTCCCTCCGCCCCGAAGCCGGGAATCATAATCTGGCGGTCGTATTTTACCAATTCCTTCTTAGAAAGTGTGCCTTTCGCCATCATAAGACCTCGCTATCAATCCAGTCCAGGTAGTCCCGGTTGCCGCCGACGATGGGCAGGGCGATTATCTCCGGGACAGAATAGCTGTGCGCTTTTTTGACCGATTTAATGATGTCCGGCAGGAGCGATTCCTTCGTTTTTACGATAAGCAGGCTTTCCTTTGCGGCATTGAGCTTGTCTTTCCACCAGAAATGCGAGCTGACCTCCGGCACGATGTTGACACACGCCGCCTGGCGCCGCTTGACCAGCGTCTTACCGATTTTCTCCGCTTCATCAGCGTCCTTGGTCGTGATGAAAACGACGATGTAAGCTGTCTGTTCCATATTTACACAATCGCCAGCATGCGGTCGACGGCCGCTTTAGCTTTAACCCGTATGTCTTCCGGCACCTTGACCTCGGGCGTCATTGTCTCCAGGGACTGCAAGACCTTTTCGAGGGTAATCAGCTTCATATTCGGGCAAACGGCCTTATCTGAAACGGGATAGAACTTCTTGCCGGGATTTTCTTTATGGAGGCGGTGTAAAAGCTCCACTTCGGTGCCGACAATCAGCTCCCGGACGTCCGGGCGGGCAGCATAGCGTACCATGCCGCTGGTGCTCGCGGCTTCATCGGCCAGGGCAATAGCTTCGGGGCGGCATTCGGGGTGCACCACGACTTTAGCCCCGGGGTGCTCTTTTTTCTGCCGGATGATATCCTCGGGCAGGATGCGCATGTGGGTGGGGCAATAGCCGGGCCAGAGCGCCATTTTTTTACCGGTGCGGCGGGAAATGAAGTCGCCCAGATACTGGTCGGGGACGAAAAGGATATTATCGCTCTTAATGCTCTGGACGACCTTGACGCCGTTGGCGGAAGTGCAGCAGTAGTCCGATTCCGCCTTGACCGCGGCGGTGGAGTTGATGTAGGTGACCACGGTAACGCCGGGCATTTCCGACTTTTTTTGCCGGAGCTGTTCGGCGGTAATCATGTTGGCCATGGGACAGCCGGCATGGGCATCCGGCAGCAGGACTTTCCGGTGAGGGTTGAGAATGAAGGCGGTCTCGGCCATGAAGTGCACGCCACAGAAGACAATGACCTCGGCCTGTGTCTGCGCCGCTTTCTGGCTAAGCTCCAGCGAATCGCCGACGAAGTCCGCGATGTCCTGCACTTCGCCGCGCTGGTAGTTATGGGAGAGGATGACGGCGTGCCTGGCTTTCTTCAGCTCCTGGATGCGTTCTTCAATTGCTTTTTCAGCCATTACGTGCTCCGAGGGCAAGTTTTATTTTATTATACCTTAAATCTCTATCGCATTGTCATTGCGAGCGGAGCGAAACAATCCGTTTTATTTCAATTGGGCACGATGGACGGATTGCTTCGTCACTATCGTTCCTCGCAATGACAAAAAAATCAAATTACCCTCTCCGCGCCGCAGTAAATCTTCATTTCCGCCTTAGTAAATTCCCTGACTTCCATATCCGTATTGATTTTCGACCCAACGTCGCGGACGAACCCGATGATGGTCAGCCCGCACTTTCTCCCGATTTCCAGACCTTTATCGGTTACAGCGGTCTTGGTGGCGACCAGCGGGATACCGGCGCGGCAGATTTTCGTTACCATCTCCGACGCCATGCGGCCGGTGGAGACCATAAAAACATTGTTCAAATCTATCCCGTTCAATAAAGCGTAGCCAATGGCCTTGTCCAGGGTATTGTGCCGGCCGATGTCCTCGACGACGCAGACGGGCTTTACTTCCGGCGTAAAAAGCGCCGCGGCATGCACGCCCTCCGTCTCGCGGTAGAGGATAGCCTGTTCAAAAAGGGCGCTCATGGCTTTAAATATATCCGCTTTAGGCAGTCGGATGCGGCTTTTAATCTTCGGCAGGGTCGAGGCGTCGAAATAAGCTGTCTTGCCGCCCCCGGAAACAATGCGGTAACTAGCTTTCACCGGGGCGGGCGTATCTTTTGGTCCTTTTTCGAGGACTACTTTCGTGCCGCCGCCTTCGATTTCTATCGATTTTATTTCCCGCGCGCTATTGATAAATCCCTGGCCGAAGAGGTAGCCCGCCACGAACTCCTTTTCCATGCCCGGAGTGATGGAAGCGGTGAAAAGGTGCGCCCCGTTGACATATACCGGCAGCTCTTTTTCGATAATCACGGCGGTTTCCGCCGGAGAAAAGCGGCCGCCTGACAGCTTCCAGCATTTGATAGTTTCCGAGGCGTTTTCCGGCATCACGCAACCCTTTCCGGATGAGAATAAATAATCATGGTACTTCCACGGACCAGCCCGGCGATAGTGATACCGGCTTTTTCCGCGATTCCTATGGCCAGGGCGGTGGGCACGCCCTTGGTGGCGATGATGGGGATACCGGCGGCACGGCACTTGTAAAGCATCTCGGAGGGCTGCCGGCCCGTGGAAGCGGCCACCGTCCGGGAGAAGTCGACGCCGTGTAAAAGGCCGCGGCCGATGACTTTATCCAGCGCATGGTGGCGTCCCAGGTCCTCGGCGATGCACACGGGCTCAAGGCCATCGAGGAAAAGCCCGGCGGAGTGCACGGCTTCGGTCTCGGTGAACACCTCCGACTTCAATATCGCCCTGACGCAATCTAAAATATCCTGGTGGCGGACTTTGAGATTGGAGCGTACCTCTTGAAGTGCGGGGGTTTTTTTCGCGTCAGGCGCCAGCGCGACTTCGGCGGTGTTATTTTTAATGGTTAACGAGGCGATATCACCGGCGCGGCGGATGACGCCCTGCGCGTAAAGGTGCCCGATGACGTACTCTTTTTCTAAAGCGGCAAGAATCATCGCGGTGGCGAAATGCCGTCCATCGACGTTAATCGTCAGGGCCGTCTCTTTAACGATTCTTTCGGAGGCGGGGGAAAACGCGCCGTTGGCGCGAATTAAATTTACCTTTTTAAGAATTGGACTGGCCATTTGTTCATCATCCACTCTTTTTACCGTCCCCATACTCCCGCCCCTGGGTTTTGATTAGCGGGACTGGAAAAGGGACGGATTGCTTCGTCGCTCCCGCCCCTCGCAATGACAGCTATTTACCCTTGCTTTTCTCCACCTTTATTGTATCGCCGGCTTTAGCGCGGCCGCCGCGAATGACTCTGGTGAAAACACCTTCCCGCGGCATGATGCAATCGCCCACCAGGCGGCGGATTTCACATCCCGCGTGGCACTCTTTACCAATCTGGGTCATCTCGAGGACGATTTCACCGCCCACCTGGAGCCGGGAACCGATGGGCAGGGCGGTCAGGTCGATACCGCGCGTGGTGATGTTCTCGGCGAAATCGCCCGGATTTAAATCGAAGCCTTTGGCGCGCATTTTATCGATGCTCTCGATGGCCAGCAGGCTGACCTGGCGGTGCGTAAGGCAATCGGCATGGGCATCACCGACGACGCCGAACTCTTCTTTGACGACGATTTCAGACACCGGTTTTTTTACCGTGCCTTTCTTTTCACTGGTGCAGACCGCGACAACGCTGGTCATAGCTTGTCTCCTTGTTTTAAGATGGTGCCGCCGCCGATGACGGCATCGCCTTCGTAAAAAGCGATTGTCTGACCGGGGGTGATGGCCATCTGCGGCGCGGCGAATTTTACTAAAAGGTAACGATCATCGAGCGGATGCAAAGACACGGGCGCCTCCGCGTGGCGGTAGCGGACCTTCGCTTTAAGGTTAAACGGGAATTCGGGCATATTTCCGTTTATCCAGTTGAGGTCGGCGGCAATCAAATCCGTGGCGTAGGTCTCCGTTTTCGTTCCGACGACTACCGCGTTACGGTCGGCTTCTATGGCGGTCACATATAAAGGTTCCGCAGCGGCGATGCCGAGCCCGTGCCGCTGGCCGATAGTATAGGCCGCGATGCCGTGGTGCTCGCCGAGCAGTTTGCCTCGCCCGTCCCGTATCGGCCCCGGCAGGGGCGACTGCGCCAGGTAATTTTTAACAAATCCGGGGTGGTCGTTATCCGGGATAAAGCAAATTTCCTGGCTTTCCGGCCTTGAGGCGGCAGGCAGCCCTTTTTCCATGGCGATTTGCCTGACTTCAGCCTTGGTCAGGTGACCGACAGGAAACAGCGTACGCTGAAGCTGCTCCCGGGTAAGCCGACAGAGGAAATAGGACTGGTCTTTCTTCGTATCGGCGCCCTTTTTCAGGGCGATTTTGTTGCCGTGGCGCTCGATGCGGGCATAATGGCCGGTGGCGATGTAAGCGGCGCCCAGTGCCGCCGCCTTTTCCCACAGCGCCCCGAACTTGATGAGTCTATTGCAGAGGACACAGGGGTTCGGGGTGCGGCCGGCGCTATATTCTTGGCAGAAATACCCGATAATATCACGGGCGAACACATCGCTGAAATCTATAACATGATGAGGTATCCCCAGCTTATCGGCCACTTTGCGGGCGTAATTAATATTGTCGGCGGTGTTGGGTGTCACCAGCTGCATCGTCAGGCCGATAACCTCGTGTCCTTGTTCTTTTAGCAAGGCGGCGGCCACCGAAGAATCCACCCCGCCGCTCATGGCGACCGCTATTTTCACTTAAATCCCCTCGCCCTCGGAAAACTCTTTTTCAATGGCTTTTCTCTCCCCCGCGAGCTCGTTGCTTGGCACGGGGAGGCTGCTGGCTTCTTCCAGCCTCTTCAGGCGTTCTTCAAGGAGCTGCTGGTCTTTCAAGACCAGCCTGATGGCCTCGGCTACGGGGTCGGGCAGGCGGCCGTGCTGCAGGTCGAGAATTGGTCTTTCCGTTTTGGTGACGATTCTGCCGGGCACGCCGACGACCGTTACCCCCGGCGGTACCGACTTAATGACGACCGAGCCGGCGCCTATCCTGGCGTCGTCGCCGATGGTAATCGGGCCGAGGGCGATAGCGCCGGTACCCATTTCGACGCCATTGCCGATGGTAGGGTGGCGCTTCTTTTTCTCCAGGGTGGTGCCACCCAGCACCACGCCGCTGTACATCAGGACATCATCGCCGATTTCTGCCGTCTCGCCGATAAGAACGCCGGCGCCGTGGTCGATGAAGAGGCGGCGGCCGATAGAGGCACCGGGGTGGATTTCAATCTGGGTGAGAAAGCGGTTGATATGCGAGAGGAACCGCCCCGGCAACTTTAAGTTGTGGCGCCAGAGGAAATGCGCCGTGCGGTGCATCCAGAGGGCATGCAGGCCGGGGTAGCAGGTGAGGACTTCCAGCACGCTCCGGGCGGCCGGGTCTTTCTTGAATATCGTCTGGATGTCTTCTCTTATTGTCCCGAACATCA
>Ga0187886_1003468_pt1 | contig 11766 bp, 7 predicted proteins | sample June2016WEW_20_1_FD_133001 | JGI IMG/M metagenome (GOLD analysis project Ga0187886, IMG submission 133001) | Peatland microbial communities from SPRUCE experiment site at the Marcell Experimental Forest, Minnesota, USA - June2016WEW_20_150 | ecosystem: Environmental > Terrestrial > Soil >...
CTTCGCCTGCAAATCGATTAGTAGCGCCGCCCACACGGCAAAGCGGAGAGTTGCAGGACAGCTCAGAACCAGAGCCAGCGTCACCAGCAGTACCGCGCCGTACATCGGGTGGCGGATGAAGCGATACGGCCCGCTCGTGACGAGACGGCCGTTGGATGCAACTTCAGGAAAGACGCGGAGATAGGGCAGCTTGAGCGTGACGACTGCCCACGCTCCAAGGAAGAGTCCACCGATTTCGAGCCAGACCCACAACGGATGCGGCGAAACGAGCGGACCAGTGAGTAAGAGATACGCAAGCGCAAGGAGCTGCACACTGACGAAGACAAGCGATTTTGTCCGACCGCGCATCGCAGCAGTTCACAAGGATTGCAGCAGTTCGGCCAACACGTCCACGCAAAAATCAAGTTGCCGCTGCGTGATGACGAGTGGCGGCGTGAAGCCAAGGACTTCGCTGCCGTTGCCTTCAGGGAGCGCTATGATGCCGCGCTGAAGCATCTGCTGCGCAAGCCGAACCGCCAGCGATGGGTCGGCGAACTCAACACCGATCATCAAGCCCTTCCCGCGCACCTTGCCGAGACGCGCCAGTTTCGTCTTGAGATAATCGCCCAATTTATGGCTGCGTGCGTCGAGCCTTAGCCGCCGCATTTCCGCAATCGCAGCCAACGCGGCGGCGCAGCCGAGCGGGTTGCCGAGGAACGTGCTGGTATGAATCGCTTCGCCTTGCGACTCGGGCCAACTGTCCATGACTTCGGCGCGACCGATGCAGGCGGCCAGCGGCAGTCCGCCCGTGAGCGCCTTGCCTACGCAGACGATGTCGGGCACGACGTTCCAATGCTCGCAGGCAAACCAGCGGCCCGTACGGCAGAAGCCCGTGTAAATTTCGTCTGCGATGAGAAGCAGATGGTGCTCGTCACAAAATCGGCGCAGGTTCGGCAAAAAATCGTCAGGCGGAACGACAATGCCCCCACGACCCTGGATTGATTCGACGATGACCGCACCGTAGTGGCCGATGGGATGGGGTAGGGCGCGACCGCTGGGCGCGCCGCGCCGGTTTCGGACGGCCCGGCGGTCCGTCCCTACCAACGGCAAGCAAGCGTACGGAACGTGGGTTGTGAAATGGCCAAGTTGCTTGCTGAACGGCGTGCGAAAATCAGCGCGCCACGTCGTGTCCAGCGCCCCGTAGGTCAGGCCGTGATACGCGCCTTCAAATGCAATCACGCCGGATCGTTTCGTGTCGATGGCCGCTGTTTTGAGTGCTGCTTCGACTGCTTCAGCGCCTGAATTAGCAAACAGGACGCGGGCAGGAGGCGTTGTAGTGGCGCTTCTATGAAGCGCCGTTTCGCGCTTCGCAGAAGCGCGGCTACGCCACCGTCCAAACGTCAACTCCACCAGTTCGCGCGCGAGCTTGAGCTTCAGTTCATTCGGATGCACGTCACCCATCGCGTGGAGCAACTTTGTCGCCTGCTTCCTCAGGGCGACGACGACGCGCGGGTTGGTGTGGCCGACGCTGGCGACGCCGAACGCGGCGCTCAGATCGACGTAACGGTTCCGGTCGACGTCCCAGACGTTCGCGCCTGCCGCTCGCCTCCAAAAGATCGGCCAATTGTTGGAGACAAAGGTGACGTTCCGCGATTCAAAGCGATGAAGTTGACGGGCGAGGGCGCGGGATCTCGGTCCTGGGACTTTCGTTCGGAGTAGGGGGAGTTGGTCGCCGCGCATAACGCTATGGAGTGCGGCGGCTTGACGCCGCCTTATTGGGGCGAAGCTTGATTCGCCCCGAATGCGACGACAGTAGTGGATTAAGTCGCATCGACACGAAAGGCTGCGTCAAGCCGCAGCGCTCCACGTCAGAAGTCATCTGGAACATTGAGGCGATCATAACGAAAAGAGATGCGCGGGGCGATGATGCCACGGTCGCGTCTCTACGCCGGTCATGGATGGTAGTCTGGGCAGAGCGGCACGGCGAGTCAAGCCTCGCGACGACAAGGGGTGTAATTGGGAGTTTTGGGCAACCCCTCACCCTGACCCTCTCCCTGCATGCGGGGCGAGGGGATCTCCTCTCCCCCAACCCGTGGGGGAGAGGATCAAGGTGAAAAGGCGTCGTCTTTGCCCCAAAAGTATTAATCACACCCGACGACAGGGCTGCGTCAATCCCGCTCTGAGCGGGATCAACCCGCAGCACTCCAAATCAGCTATGCTGATAAAACTTATAGAATGTTTTTCCCGGTTCCTGATCGACCATGATCACAAGGTGATGGAATTTCATCGTCTCGATCAGCTCGTCGAAGGTAATCGGCGCATACTCGCCATTTTGAGTACTGAACACGATGCGCAGATCGTCATCACTGCCCGGTCGGCGGGCAGGCGTGCCATTGCGCTCGGCGAGCCAGGACTTGATTTGGTCGGGTCTGAACAGAATGCGCAGCGACATGGCGGTTAAACTCCTCGGGCTTCGGTGCCCCAAATGTGCTTATGCAATTGCGTCTGCAGGCGGACGGGGAGTTTATCGGCTAGGACCCATTCGGCAAGCGTTTTCAGCGGCAGCTTTTCCCAGACCGGCGACAACAAAACCGTACAGATGCTCGGCAATTGGTGCTCCGCCATTTTAAGCTTGGCCCAGTCATAGTCGGTTCGGTCGGCGATCACGAATTTGACTTCGTCTTTCTTATCGAGGAAACGGACATTGTCGTAGAAGTTTTTACCGGACTCGCCACTGCCCGGGCATTTCAGGTCCATGATTTTGACGACGCGCGGATCAACCTGCGACACGTCCACGGAGCCGCTCGTCTCCAGCAGGACCCGTTTGCAGAGATCGCACAACCGCGTCATCAGAGGGAACACATTCGGTTGGAGCAGCGGTTCACCGCCCGTGATTTCCACCAGCGGACAATTGTACTCCAGCACCTTGACGATGACGTCGCCGAGTTTCATCGGCTGGCCCTCATGAAACGAGTAGGTTGTGTCACACCAAGAGCAGCGCAGGTTGCAGGCTGTCAGGCGCACGAACGCGCAGGGCAGTCCCGCATACGAGGACTCGCCCTGAATGCTGTAGAAAATCTCGCTGATGACCAACGTGTCCGGCATGGCCTCAAGCTAACAAACGTGCGCGTAGCCGTCAATTTGCCGGCAACCATCATGCTTGGCTTTCAGATCGCGACGCTACTGCGAACCTGCTCTCCGCTGACTTTGCCCAAACCACAATTAAGTCGAGACTGTTGGAAACCGAAAACTTGAGTCGATAGTGTCCGGTGTTGGGTCGTCACATGGGGGAAGGCTTGACAAACGCGCCGCCCGGATATACTTAGCTTTGTTAATAGTTGTTATTAACAATTAAATGCATGCTACCGCTGACAGATGCGCCCGCGAACTCCTCGACACGGTTCCTTTGATCATGCGGTTCATTCGCTCCCAAATACGGAGCCGCAGGATTGCGGGCCTGTCCGTGACCCAGTTCCGAGTGCTTCTGTTTATCAGCCACTTCAGCGAGTCGTCCCTGTCGGCTGTGGCTGAGCATGTGGGACTCTCCCTGCCCTCGGTCTCGCGGATGGCGGACAACTTGGTGACCCGTGGCATGCTGGTGCGGCAAACTCGGCTCGCCGACCGCCGGCAGGTTTCACTGTCGGTCACGGCACGTGGCGAAAAGGCGCTCAAAGCGGCACGCAAGGCGGCTCAAGCCGAGTTGGAGCGACAGATGGCCGCCTTGGATGCGGAGCAGCGGGGCATGATCCTTCAGACCATGCGGGTTCTGCACCATGTTTTTGGGAACCACCTCGAGCCAAGGACGCGGTCTGGGAGGTGAGGCGATGTTGCTTCTGGATTTGAAAACGGCTAATGGAAAATGGTGCGGAATGCTTTGTTGAAGGTGTTCCGATAATATGATGAAAAGCAACGAACTCCAAAACAGACAACAATCTGACCGGTATGGCGACGCACGAGATGGGTCTCCATCCGAGAAATCGAAGATTGAGAAGCCGAAATCGAGCCCGAGCCTCATGAAAAAGGTGGTTGTCGGCGCCCTATGTGTTTTGTTTGTCGTCGGCGTTCTGTGGGTAGTCCAGAAACGCCACGCCTCTTCCGGCAAACTCAGGGGTGCCACTGCCCGTACTGGGCCGCCCCCGGTGCCGGTGGTAGCCGGCACGGTGGCCCAGAAGGACGTTCCGATCTATCTCGACGGACTCGGCACCGTCCAAGCGTTCAATACCGTGACCGTTCACGTCCAGGTCGATGGTCGGCTGCAAAAAGTCGCGTTCGTCGAGGGCCAAGACGTACGCGCGGGCGACCTGCTCGCCCAAATCGATCCGGAGCTTTACCGGGCGCAGGTTGAGCAGGCCGAAGCCAAGAAGGCCCAGGACGAAGCGCAACTGGCCAATGCCCGGCTGGATTTGAAACGGGACGCCGAGCAGCTCGCCGCCAAGATCATCGCGCAGCAGGTGTACGACACCCAGAGAGCTCTCGTTGACCAACTCGACGCAACGGTCAAGGCCGATCAAGCGGCAATCGATCTCGCCAATGTGCAGCTTGGTTACACCACGATCGTCTCCCCCATCGATGGCCGCACCGGCATCCGAGTGGTTGACCAGGGAAACATCGTTCGCGTCACCGACCCGAACGGATTGGTGGTGATCGCCCAGCTGCGCCCCATCTCCGTGGTGTTCACGCTGCCCGAGCAGAATCTCAACGAAATTCAAAAGGAGTTGGCGGCGGGCGAGATCTCCGTGCTGGCGGTGGACCGCGACAACCGCACCGTGTTGTGCGAAGGGAAACTGGCCGTGATCGACAACCAAATCGATACCACGACCGGCACCATCCGCGTCAAGGCGACTTTCCCTAACGACGACCTGCGGCTCTGGCCGGGCCAGTTCGTGAACGCCCGGCTGTTGCTGACAACGCGCAAAGGCGGCATCGTGGTTCCCGCCTCGGTGGTGCAGCGCGGGCCGGAAGGATCGTACGCATTCGTGATCAACGAGGATCAGACCGTCGAGGTCCGGCCCGTTAAGGTGGCGCAGATCGAGGCGGGCCAAGCCTTGATCGACAAAGGGCTGCAGGCCGGTGAATCGGTCGTCGTCGATGGCCAATACCGCTTGCAGGCCGGCTCGAAGGTGAAGCTGGTCCCGACCGCGAAGCCTGCCGATACCGAATCGTAACGGTTGGCTGTCGTGAACATTTCGGAGCCATTCATCCATCGGCCGGTCGCCACCTCGCTGTTGATGGCGGGCGTGGTGCTGATGGGAACGCTGGGCTACTTCCTGCTGCCGATCTCGGCCTTGCCTCCCGTCGATTTTCCTACAATCCAAGTGACCGCACAGTATCCAGGCGCGAGTCCGGACGTCATGGCTTCGTCCGTCACGACGCCATTGGAACGGCAGTTCGGCCAGATCAGCGGTCTGGCCCTGATGACTTCTGAGAGTTCTTTTGGCAATTCGACCATCACGCTCCAATTCAATCTTGATCGTGATATCGACGCAGCGGCACAGGACGTCCAGGCGGCCATCAACGCCGCCAGCGGTGTGCTGCCGAAGAACATGCCGAACCCGCCGACCTACAACAAGGTCAACCCGGCCGATACACCCATCCTCACGCTGCAGGTCACCTCCGATACTCTGCCGCTGGAAAAGGTCAACGACCTGGCCGATACCGTGCTGGCCCAGAAACTCAGCCAGGTAGCCGGAGTCGGACTGGTGACCATCGAGGGCAATCAAAAACCCGCCGTGCGCGTCCGAGTGAACCCGGCGGCAATCGCCTCGCTCGGGCTGGGTCTCGAAGATGTGCGCACGGCGCTCATCCAAAACAATATCAACGCGCCGAAAGGAAGCTTCGACGGCCAGCGGCAATCGTACACCATCGGCGCGAACGACCAGATTCTGTCTGCGGCTGAATATCGGCCCATTGTCGTTGCATACAATAACGGCTCACCGGTGCGGCTCGGCGACATCGGCGAAGTGATCGACAACGTGGAAAACGTGCGATTAGCCGGCTGGGTGGGCAGCAAACCATCGGTCATCGTGGATATCCAGCGCCAGCCGGGCGCCAACATCATTCAAACGGCGGATCGTGTGAAAGCGTTGTTGCCGAGGCTCCGTGCGTCCATTCCGCCGGCGGTCAAGATTTCGATCCTGACCGACCGTACCGTAACCATTCGCGCGTCGGTCCACGACGTCCAGTTCACTCTGTTACTCACTGTGGCCTTGGTCGTCATGGTGATTTTCGTCTTTCTGCGAAAACTTTGGGCCACCGTCATTCCCAGTGTTGCGCTGCCGTTGGCAGTGATCGGCACGTTCGGCGTCATGAAACTGGTCGGGTTCAGCCTGGACAACCTTTCGCTGATGGCACTGACGATCTCCACCGGGTTCGTCGTCGATGACGCCATCGTGATGATTGAAAACATTGTCCGCTTCATCGAGGCGGGCGACCCGCCTATGCGGGCGGCGCTCACAGGCGCAAAACAAATTGGATTCACCGTCGTTTCGCTGAGCGTCTCACTGATCGCCGTCTTTATCCCGCTGCTCTTCATGTCGGGCATCGTGGGCCGGCTGTTCCGGGAATTCGCCATCACCTTGAGCGTGGCGGTGGCGGTTTCGGCCATCGTCTCGCTCACGCTCACGCCGATGATGTGCGCCCGTTTGCTGCGGCCGGAAAAAGAGAGCGAGTCGGGCCACCTTTATCAGATGACCGAGCGGATGTTCAAAGGCATGCTGGATTGGTACGATCATGGTCTCCGATGGGTGTTGAAACATCAGCCGCTGACGTTGGGCGTTGCCATCACGACCTTGGTGGCTACGATCTGGCTCTACATCATTGTGCCCAAGGGTCTGCTGCCGCAGCAGGACACCGGCCTGATCGTTGGCGTGACCGACGCAGCGCAATCCATTTCGTTCAAGGCAATGGTCGAACGCCAGCGCGCCGTCGCCGACATCGTGCGGACAGATCCCGATGTAGTCAGCGTCGCCTCGTTCGTCGGCGCGGGCGCGGTCAATGCGACCGTCAACACCGGCCGGCTCTACATCAATCTCAAGCCGCGCGACCAACGCCAAGCCAGCGCCAGCGAGGTCATCGACCGGTTGCGCGAGGCGACGAAGGACGTCGCGGGGATTTCGCTGTTCATGCAGGCGGTGCAGGATGTTCAGATCGACAGCCGCGTCAGCCGCACCCAGTATCAATACACCTTGCAGGACGCCGATGAGTCCGAGCTGTCGCAATGGGCGTCCAAGCTTCTCGCCAAGCTGCGCACGCTGCCGGATCTGACCGATCTAGCCACCGACCAGCAAGCCAACGGCCTGCAACTGAGCATCGACGTTGACCGCGACACGGCCTCGCGCCTGAACGTTCTGCCGCAGGCCATCGACGACACGTTGTACGACGCCTTCGGGCAGCGCCAGGTGTCGATCATGTTCACCCAGCTCAACCAGTACCGCGTCATTCTCGAGGTCGAGCCGCATTTCCAACTCACCCCCGAGTCGTTGAACAAGATTTACGTCAAGTCCACCACTGGCCAAATGGTGCCGCTGAGCGCTTTCGCCCGCTTGAGAACCGTGACTGCGCCACTTGCGATCTCTCACGAAGGCCAATTCCCGGCGGTGACGTTGTCGTTCAACTTGCGTCCGGGCAGCTCGCTCGGCGCCGCCGTTGACTCCATTCAACGGGCCGGGCGGGAAATCGGATTGCCCGAAACGGTGATGCCGACCTTTTCCGGCAGCGCCGCAGAATTCCGGTCTTCGCTGAAGAGCGAGCCTTTCCTGATTCTGGCGGCGATCGTCGTCATCTACATCATCCTGGGCGTGCTGTATGAGAGCTACATTCATCCGCTTACCATCCTCTCCAGCCTACCCTCGGCGGGCGTCGGAGCTTTGCTGGCGCTGCTCATCTGCCACGTTGACCTGTCACTGGTTGCCCTGATCGGGATCATTCTGCTCATCGGGATCGTGCAGAAGAACGCGATCATGATGATTGACTTTGCACTGGATGCGGAGCGCGAGGAAGGACTGCCACCGGAGAAATCGATTTATCAGGCCTGCCTCCTGCGGTTTCGGCCCATCATGATGACGACGATGGCCGCGTTGCTCGGCGCACTGCCGCTGGCTTTGGAACGAGGCACGGGCTCGGAACTGCGCCGTCCACTGGGCATCTCGATTGTCGGCGGCCTGCTGCTCTCTCAGTTTATCACGCTGTATACGACACCAGTCGTTTACCTTTACCTGGATCGGGTCGGTAAATGGGTCCGCCGCTGGCGCGCCTCTGCCGGTTTGCTGCCGGACGCGGAAAAACTTGAAGGCGAGAGCAGTCCATCGGCGCCATGAATGTCTCCGAGCCATTCATCCGCCGTCCAGCCGGGACGTCCCTGTTGGCCGCGGGCCTGTTTCTACTGGGCATCGTGGCGTATCGGTTCCTCCCAGTCGCGGCGATTCCGCGCGTTGATTTTCCGATGATCTCAGTCTCGGCGTCTCTGCCGGGCGCCGACCCGGCCACAGTCGCTTCCTCGTTGGCCGCCCCGCTCGAACGCCGCTTGGCCCAGATTTCCGGCGTCACGGAGATCACTTCCGTCAGCACGCTCGGCGGCAGCACGGTAACCATCCAGTTCGACTTGGACCGCAATATCGACGGCGCGGCGCGCGACGTGCAGGCCGCGATCAACGCCGCTGCCAGCGAGTTGCCGATCAACCTCCCGAATCCGCCGACCTATCGCAAAGTGAACCCGGCCGACGCGCCGATCATGGTTCTGGCGATGACTTCCGAGACGCTACCGCCCTCGCAGATCTTCGAATCCGCCGACACGATTATCGGCCAGAAGCTGAGCCAGGTCGAGGGAGTGAGTCAAGTCGGCATCAGTGGCGCTGAAAAGTCGGCCGTGCGCGTCCAGATCAACCCGGCGGCGCTCGCTTCGACCGGTCTAAGCCTCGAAGATGTCCGCTCGTTTCTAGGGCAGGTTTCCGTGGTCCTTCCCAAGGGCAGCATTAATGGCGGACAAATCTCCTACACGCTTTCCAGCAATGACCAACTGGTGGATGCGAAAGAGTATCGCCCGCTGATTCTGCTCCAACGACACAATGTCCCCATCAAGCTCAGCGCCTTGGGTAGAGTGGTCCAAAGTGTCGAGAATGTCCGTCTGGCCGGTTGGGCGGGGACGAAGCGCGCCGTATTGCTCATCATCTTCAAACAAGCCGGCGCGAATGTCATCGATACGGTGGACCGCATCAAGGCGGAGCTTCCACAGCTTGAACGGTGGATCCCGCCGTCCGTGAAGATCGCGGTGCTCAGCGACCGGACAACGACGATCCGGGCTTCGGTGGATGACGTTGAGATTTCCCTCGTCCTGAGCATCAGCCTCGTAGTGATGGTGATCTTTCTCTTCCTGCGGCGTTTCTGGCCGACGTTCATCGCGAGCGTGACCGTGCCGTTGGCTCTGGCTGGCACCTTCGCCATTATGTATCTGCTGCATTACAGCGTGGACAACCTGTCTTTGATGGCGATCACCATCTCCGTCGGTTTCGTGGTCGATGATGCCATCGTTGTCATCGAGAACGTGTACCGGTATATCGAGCAAGGTCAGCCATCGCTGCAAGCGGCGCTCAACGGCGCCAAGCAGATCGGTTTTACCGTGATCTCGATCAGCACGTCGCTGGTGGCGGTGTTCATTCCGCTGCTGTTCATGGGCGGGTTGATCGGGCGGTTGTTCCACGAATTCGCTGTCACCCTGAGCCTCGCGATCCTGGTGTCCGGGGTCGTCTCGCTCACGCTGACGCCGATGATGTGCTCGCGCTTTCTCAAGCCGGAGTCCGCTTACAAGGCGTCCGGTCGGTTTTATCGCGCAAGCGGGCACGCGTTCAACTGGCTGCTCACCGGTTACGAGCACGGCCTCAAATGGGTCTTGCGCCATCAAGGCTTCATGCTGCTGGTTGCCTTGACAACCTTTATCTCCACCATCGGACTCTACATCATCGTGCCCAAAGGTTTCTTTCCGCAGCAGGATACCGGTACGATGACCGGTGTGACCGAAGCGGCGCAAGACGTCTCCTTCGCCACCATGGCGCGGCTTCAGAACCGAGTGGCCCGGATAGTTCTCGACGATCCGGCCATCGATACGGTGGGTTCATTCATCGGCGCAGGCGCCGGCAGCTCGACCGTCAACAACGGCCGCATGTTCATCAGCCTCAAGCCGCTCCGCGAACGAAAGGTGCGTGCCGACGAGGTCATCGCCCGGCTCCGCCGCAAATTGGCGGACGTGCCGGGCATCACGTTGTACCTGCAAGCCGTTCAGGACATCCGGGTCGGTGGCCGGCTCGGCAAGGCCCAGTTCCAATATGCGTTGCAGTCGGCCGATCTGGACGAACTCACTCACTGGGCCCCGCTGTTGGTGGACAAGCTCAGCAAGATTCCGCAGCTCAGGGACGTCAGCAGCGATCAACAAATGCGGGGTCTTCAGACCAATGTCATCATCGACCGCGACGCTGCGTCCCGCTTGGGCGTCTCACCGCAAGCGATCGACGACACCCTCTACGACGCCTTCGGTCAACGACAGGTCTCGACAATCTACGAACGGTACAACCAGCACCACGTCGTCCTGGAAGTCGAACCCCAATATCAGTTGGATCCGGCGTCGCTGAGCAAAATATACGTCAAATCCAACACCGGGCAACAAGTCCCTCTGTCCAGCGTCGCCAAGTTCACGGCGAGCAATACCGCATTGTCCATCAATCACCAAAGCCAGTTTCCCGCGGTGACCATTTCCTTCAACCTGCCGCCCGGCGTTTCGCTCGGCCAGGCGACGGAACTCATCCAGAACGCCGCGCAGGAGATGAGAATGCCGTCGAGCGTGCGAGGCAGCTTCCAGGGCACGGCGCAGGTGTTTCAATCCTCTCTGGCGACGACGCCACTCCTGTTGTTGGCAGCGCTCATCACCGTGTACGTCGTTTTGGGAATGCTCTACGAGAGCTTGATTCATCCCATTACGATTCTGTCCACGCTTCCCTCTGCGGGCGTCGGCGCGCTAATGGCGCTCATGTTTTTCGGCATCGACCTTTCCCTGGTGTCCTTTATCGCCATCATCCTCCTCATGGGCATCGTGAAGAAAAACGCCATCATGATGATTGATTTCGCGCTCGAAGCGGAACGCCACGAAAACCTGAGCCCGGAAGACGCGATCTATAAGGCCTGTGTCATCCGTTTTCGCCCGATCATGATGACCACGATGTCCGCACTTTTGGGAGCGATCCCACTGGCGATCGGATTCGGCACCGGTTCCGAGCTGCGCCGTCCGCTGGGCATCGCGGTCGTCGGCGGTCTGCTGTTCTCACAAGTCCTGACTCTGTACACGACCCCGGTGGTTTATCTGGCTTTCGAACACCTGCGGCAGAGATTCAAGCTCCGCCGTTATCGCCGAACGAGTGAACTTGCCACGGCCCATTAGCACCGATCATGGCTTCCTGCTCCCAGCCCTTTGGCAGGAAGTAAACGTGCAGCCGCCGTGAAATAGGTTGGTTGCGAAGTGCTTCGGCTGAGGTCGATCAATCGTTGGATCTGCAACCGAAATCAACAGCGGGAATCCGTCAGTACCCTCTGACTTCACACCTCCCTTAAGCTTTCAACTTGTCCGAAAATCGCCGTGCACGTACAGTCGTTCTTGTGACAAGTAACCAATCCAGTGTATGCAGTCGTATCCGCAGCGATGTGAGACGAGCCGTATGAGACGCCCCGCCAAGGCTTTCGGCGGCATCGAAAAACGGGGTGGCATTGTGAGGGATCCCTTGGAAAGGCGTCGAGGCGTGTCCCTTC
>Ga0187886_1003469_pt1 | contig 11764 bp, 12 predicted proteins | sample June2016WEW_20_1_FD_133001 | JGI IMG/M metagenome (GOLD analysis project Ga0187886, IMG submission 133001) | Peatland microbial communities from SPRUCE experiment site at the Marcell Experimental Forest, Minnesota, USA - June2016WEW_20_150 | ecosystem: Environmental > Terrestrial > Soil >...
GCCTGGGCAGCGGCCACGGCCTGTTCCCTGGTTTCCGCAACGACGGCGGCTACCGGATCTCCCACGTAGCGAACCTTCGTGTCGCAAAGAACCGGGCGATCGGCGACGGAAATTTTCAAACGATTGGTGCCCTTGATATCCTTGGCGGTCATGACTCCGAGGACTCCGGGCATTTTTTCAGCGGCCGAGGTGCGGATGGATTTGATCAGGGCATGGGCGTGAGGGCTATGGACCGCGGCCAGTTCGACCGCCCCCTCGACATGGATGTCCGCCGAGAACTCAGCCACCCCGCAAGCCTTGAGCATGGCCGACGGACGGGGATGGCTCACCCCGATTTTGCCTCCCTTCGGGTCGGGCCTCACCTGATCGGGCGTGAGCTCCTTGCGCAAAAAGCGGCCGGCCAGTTGGATGGCCTCGATAATTTTCTTATACCCCGTGCAACGGCAAAGGATGCGGCGCAAGGCATTTTTGATTTCATGGACGCTGGGATTCGGGTTTTCATCCAGCAAGGCCTTCGCCGCCATGATCATGGCCGGCGTGCAGTAACCACATTGAATGGCCCCGGAGAGAACAAAAGCCTCCTGAATCAAATGCGGGTTCTGCGGAGTCCCCAGGCCTTCCACGGTGATCACCTCGGCCCCATCCAAATCGGCGGCCTTGGCCAAACAAGACCGGGTCGCCTTGCCGTTGACGAGTACTGTGCAAGCTCCGCATTGCCCCTTACGATCGCAAGATTGCTTGGCCCCCGTCAGATGGAGATCCTGTCTTAAAATATCGAGAAGGACTCGATTGGAAGGAACCACAAACTGTCGCCAAATACCGTTAACGCATAGCTTTATTTTCCTCATTCAACCTCCTTCGTTTTTTTTCGCGGTATTATAACTTGATGAAATAACAAAAATCAAACTAAAAAAAACTTATTCTTACAAATTATCACTTTTTATTACCCTTTTTGGCTTTTTGAGCGCGAGCAGTTCTTTCCCCCTCTGGGGGTTCAACCTGGGATTTGTTCAGCGCCTCCGGCAATAAATTCTCGACGAGCCGTCATTATAATATTTATACCCGAAAGCTGAAGGTCTTCGGCAGTTAAATCCCAGCATATCCCGGGAAGTAGAAATCCCTTTCCCTGCTCATCCACCCTATTTTTTAAAATTGTTTTTTTTGGGTCTTGACACCAGGGAAATTCTTGAGTATATTGCCGTTATTGTCACTTAAGAATAACGAAGGCTTGTCTCTCTTTTTGGGGGCGACTGGAAAAGGCCAAGGAAAATGAAAGCTGCTTTTAAACTCTGGATTGATCAGGATGGGAAGACCTTCGGGGATGGCCCTTACGAGCTTTTAACCAATGTTGAGAAGATGGGGTCTCTTCATAAAGCCTGCGCTCAAATGGGAATGTCCTATAGCAAGGCATGGAAACTGATTCGGAACATAGAACAAAGGCTTGGGTTTTTCGTCTTGGATCGTGAGGTAGGGGGCCGATTTGGAGGAGGTTCGAAAATTACTCCCCGAACAAAGGAGTTGATGACTTGTTACGCCAGGTTTCGAGACGAGGCCAAAAAAGCCGTAGAACGAATTTACCGGGAACAATTTCTTTCCTTCGAGAAACCGGGGGCGAGCCGGACGAGTCGGCGGTTATAAAGGCGAGATCATCGCCCAAGGCCATCCTCTTTGAGCAAGCCGTTCCACAACCCCTATGATGGCTGAAATCCGCTTAAACAAGGGCGGTTCTGGATGAAATACGGATTCGAAGTCAGTTGAAATTGGTATCGCGAAACAATAATTGCATGGGCGAGGATGATAAATGAGGAAAGTGGGCGCCAAACTGATTTTGACTCTGCTCTGTTTGGTACTCCTGAGGGCCTCGGCACTGGCCGGGGAGGTCTGCCTGTCGGTTGCGGCCAGCTTGAAAGATGTAATCAACGAGCTGTCGGACAGCTTTGCCAGGCAGAACGTTGGCATCAAATTTCTGAAGAATTATGGCGGCTCGGGTGCCCTTGCCAGACAGATCGAGAACGGCGCTCCTGCTGACATCTTCATCTCGGCCAATCTCGAGTGGATGGATTACCTGCAAAACAAGAGGCTAATGGACAGCGCCAGCATCGGGATCTTTACTTATAACACGCTCGTTTTTGTGGGTGCCGCTGACAAGAAAGTTGGCAGTATGCGGGATTTGCCCAAGCTGGAGAAGATCGCCATCGGCAGCCCGAAGAGTGTTCCTGCCGGCCAGTATGCCCTGGAGGCCCTCAAAAAGGCTGGGATCGACAAACAACTGGAAAAGAAGTTGGTCATGGCCAAGGACGTCCGCGAATGTCTGATGTATGCTGAACGGGCTGAGGTGGATGGTGCTTTTGTCTACAAGACCGATGCCATCCAGGCAAAGCAGGCCAAGATCCTCTTCGTTGTCCCGGAAGACCTTTATCCGCAAGTGACTTATCCTATGGGATTGACCTTAACGGGAGCGCAGAACAAAGACGCTGAAGCCTTTTATAAGCATCTGCAGGGCGAAGATGCCAGAGCTGTTCTTGAAAAGTACGGATTTCCCCGGAAGTAGTTCGTTGATAAGAATATCTATCCCCATATACGGGAAGCCGAGATAGATGACTCCCTGACTTTGGTAAGGAAGAGGAATGCTTTCATTGAACCCTTCCGATTATGACGCCATCCTTTTGTCGGCCAAGGTTGCCATTGCGGCAACGTTCTTTTCCTTGCCCATCGGATTTGCCGTTGCCTACATGATGACCTATTTGAAATTTCGAGGGAAGGTGTTGTTTGAAGTCATCATCACCCTGCCGTTAACCCTGCCGCCGGTGGTGATCGGCTATTTCCTCCTGCTCCTGCTGGGAAGGAGGGGGTGGCTTGGCCCGCTTTTGGAGTCGATCGGCATTCGGCTCATATTTACCTGGAAGGCCGCAGTTATTGCCTCGGCGGTGGTCGGTTTTCCCCTGCTGGTAAGGTCCATCCGGATCGGCATGGAGTCCATCGATCCGCATCTCATTCAGGCATCAAAGACCCTGGGCGCACCGTGGTATGACACCCTGTTCACTGTTATTTTGCCGCTTTCTTTTCGCAGTATTGTCGCTGGCTCATCCCTCATGTTTGCCCGCAGCCTGGGGGAATTCGGCGCCACGATTATTGTGGCCGGCAACATCCCTGGGGTCACCCAGACCATTCCTCTGGCAATCTACGAGTATGTTAGCTCTCCAACCAGTGAAACCATGGCAGTTTCCCTATGTATCGTTTCTATAATAATGGCGCTGTCGATCCTCTTCTTTCACGAAAGCCTGGGAATGCAGTTGACAAAGAGGAGATAACATGGAGATTCGCATAGCCGCAAAGAAGCGGTTTGAGAACTTTACTTTGGCCGCCGATTTTAGGATCGCCGGCAAACAGATCGGTATCTTCGGCGAATCTGGGAGTGGCAAATCGGCTCTGGTCGGCCTGCTCGCGGGATTTCACCAGCCGGACCATGGCGAGATATTCCTTGATGGCGAGTGCCTCTTCAGCACCACCCGCAAGATCAATATCCCTGCCGAGCGGCGGCGGATTGCGATCGTCTTCCAACAGCCTAACTTGTTCCCGCACCTGAGTGTCAAATCAAACTTGCTCTACGGTTTCAAACGTTGCGCGGAAAAGAACAGATTTATCACCCTTGCGGACCTGGTTGCTGTGCTCAGATTAGAAAACCTCCTGCGCCGGGGGGTTAATAACCTTTCCGGCGGCGAAAAGCAGAGAGTTGCGCTGGGTCGCGCGGTCCTGGCCAACCCACGTTTGCTTCTGATGGACGAACCGCTCTCCGCCCTGGACGATGGCCTCAGGTTCCAGATTATCCCTTACCTAAAAAGCGTGAGCGAACAGTTCCGAATTCCATATATGTTTATCTCCCATTCCCTGGTGGAGATGCGGCTCCTGGTTGATCAGGTGTTAGTCCTTTCCAACGGGTCGATCGTCGAACAAACGACCCCGGACCATCTGGCTCGATCTCGAATGGAGCAGAGCCGGGTCGGCTACATCAACCTGCTCAGACTGGCAGCCCCTCGCCGGGTTGACGGGCTGTTTGCCTATCGGTGGGGCGAAGGAGAATTGCTCATTTCCGCTGGCAGCGACGAGCCGGAAGCTCTTTTTGAACTCTCCTCCAGGGATATTATTCTCTTCAAACGACACCCCGAGGCAATTAGCGCCAGGAACCTGTTCAGAGGCATCGTAGTGAACACCTTACCAGCTGGCAACAGGACCGGTGTAGAGTTGGCCTGTGGAGGCCAAAAGCTGGTAGCAGAAGTGGCGGGGCAAGCCGTGAAGGAGTTGGAAATTTCCGAGGGGTCCGAATTGTATTTGGCCATAAAAGCCTCGGCATTCAGGCGCCTGGGTTAGAATAAGACAACGATTCAGGTCTCGAAGAAATATTTACAATCTTTCACTATGGAGATTGGCATGGATAATCAGCATCAACAAGAAAAGACGTTGATTGGCGTACTAACAAGTCACGACAGTCCCGAGAGGAATGACTCCTTAGCGCGGCTACTTGAGAAGCTCTGCAAGGCCCAAGGAGGTCGACTAAAACTGAAGAACTTCCATTTTCTTTTTACGGGGGGTACCTTTGACCGCATCATCATTGGTACTCAGAAACCTTCTATACAACCCGTTGACGAGGATACCCTAGACGTTCTAACTAATAAATGTTGTATAACTCGCCTGCCTTCTGGTTTAGAAGGCGGCGTGACGGTCTTGGCTTATTTGATTGTCCAACGGCAATGTAGCATAATTTGGCCCTTTCTTACTCCATTGACCGCCCAATGGCTCAATTCCGAAAACCTTGCCTTAATGCGATTGTGCGACCTTTGGCACGTCAAACGATTGATGAATACGGGGTCGGTCGAAGAGTGGTTTGAAAAAGAGGCAGATAGTGACATCCATCGAAATCCCCAAAGATGCCCTCCCTGTTTGGTACTTAGCGGTTATGGAAAAGAGTGCATTCCAGTACCAGGACCTAATAGTGTGTACGAGATCAAGCGGCCACATACCTTCGACTTCCCAAAAAGTTTTGCTGATATGACAATCGCTTTAATTGCCCATGATGAAATGAAAGCACGGATGGTCGAATTCGTAATCGATTACGAGTCTGAGTTGGCCCGATTTGGACGTATCTTGACGACTGGCACTACGGGGCGGGAAGTCGAAGAGGCTACCCGTAACTTAAAGGGGAAAATCCACCGTTACCATTCTGGCCCAAAAGGTGGAGATATTGAAATTGCGACGGAGATTCTGTTTGGCGAGTGCCACATTGTCATATTCTTCGTTGATCCACTACATCCGCACCCCCATATCGAGGACATTCGAGTGGTCTTTGGCGCCTGTACGATTCAGGATAAAGTTCGAATGCTCACCAACGAGATGCAGGCAAGGGAATGGATGGAGCGGGTTGTGAAGAGGGGGTAAGGAATTTTTTCTGCCTAAAGGCTGATTTGAAGGGCGGGGATCAAACCCAAATTATACACTTTATCGTTTCTACATTTATTGGCTATTTGCGCCATGGTCCTGGCGCCTCCCAGGTTGCTTTGGAGACCCGACCCGTGGCCAGGTTTTTCACAATTGGATTGAAAATCGGAATCGTACCGAGATCCCTACTCAACGAAAGGTTCTCGTCTGGACAAGGAAGCCCTAAAAATTCAAGGGGGCCTTTTTGGCCCCCTTTGCAATTTTGGCTCCCCTTTATCCAAACATATAGAACCTTATGCTTTGCGCCTACCCCGGAGATGAAAGCGGTCTTCATTGATGTCCGTCATCTTAGCACGGCTGGTTGAGGGCGGGCAAGAGATTGCTTGAATAAGGGAAGGTTCAATAGCCTTTCGACATGCGGCTTTTGCTCACGATCGGATTCGTCACCTATCGGAGGAAGCCCAAGGGCGAAGAGGTTGACCGAGCAGTCATCTTCAGAAAACCGAAATTGACCCCCCCTCCACCCATGGACACCTTTTGACCGTGTTCGACCAAAATGTCGGCTCTTGCCTCAATCTCAGGAGGTCAGCTTAAGAATTTTTGTGTCGCTTATCTCTTTTTGTGAGGCCCTTTCCACAACTTTTTGCTTTTTTCCTCAATAATTTAACTCTTTTCGTTTACAATATTTTAATTCACTTCCTCTATTTTGGGCTGTTTCCAGAACCTTTTTGGCTATTTTGGACCCATTTTTGCACGCTAAATTATCACCATAATTATCCCATAATTATACCTTTACTTTAAACTCCAGCCCAGGGACAGAGATTCTTTTCGATTAACCGAAATGAATCAAGCAGGTTTGAGGAAGAAAAAAATTAAAAATTTGATTTCTAGCTGAGAGCGCATAGAATGCTTTTGAACCGGCCTATCGCCCTGGTGGCTATCCTCACCCCTGCCAAGACACAGATCGCTCACCGGCGGCCAGGAGATTTTATGGGAGGAGGGGAAAAGTTTCGCGGCTCAGACTTGTGCCCATGAGGAAGAGGGACATTGGGAAGGCGCCGGCCCATTCGATACCCTATCTTCAACGCATATTCAACCAACCTCCTCAAGCATCACGGTAATTGTGTGACGAATGCTGTCCGCAGCGTATCTCATCGAATCATCAGCTTTTATTCTACGCCCATCAATATCTTAAGCCTTTGAACCGCCGGAGGCAGTACTTCGCCGATCTTTTCCCAGAAGCGCAGATGGGCATAAGCATCAAAGGGGGTATCGCCGACATTGATAATGACGAGTCGGGCACCGGCATGGAGAGCCTCCCTGGGCATGTCGGCAGCTGGGGTGACGACAAGGCTGGACCCCACCACGACAAAGAGATCACTCTTCCTCGAATGTTCGTAAGACAGGGAAAGGTCCTTTTCGGGAAGGGATTGGCCAAAATCCACCACGCTGGAGGTCAGCGTGCCGCCACAGGGACATTTTGTTTTCCCCGGGGACTGATCGTAGGTCTTACCGCACCTGGGGCAGCGAAGTTTGGTGAGGTTCCCGTGTAATTCGGCCAGGAGGTCGGGCCGAATCCCCGACTTCAGATGGAGATTATCCACATTCTGAGAGATCAGGAATTTTAACTTCCCCATTCTTTGCAGTTCTATGAGCGCCATGTGGCCGCAGTTCGGTTCGACCGAATCCCATGGCCTGCCGGGCTTCGGCGGAAGCCCTTTATCCCTCCGGGTCCACATGCCATCCGGTCCGCGGAAGTCAGGGAGGCCCGATTCCGTGCTGATCCCGGCCCCCGTAAAGAAAACCGGGTAACGGGACTTGAATAGCAACTTGGCAAAGGTTTCTATTCTTTCCTGGAGATCTTTGCTCATCCTCTCGTGACCATCGCCCAAATCAAGTTTGAATCGGCATTCATTCAGCACCACTTATAATATATCTTATCATCTCCCGTTAAAGATCGGCATCGATAAGAAGGAAAGTGGCTCGTTCCAACCTTTCCTGAAATGTCCTTCCCTCAAGGTTCATAAGGTGGTGGGCTAAACTCAGAAGACCTTCCTGTTCTTTTTCGGGCAGCCACCCGTAGGCCTCACCCCATTCCTTCCTAAGGTCTTGCGTCCTTTCCTTTTGAGTTTCAGCCAAGGTCAGGATAGGCAGAAGGATTTTAAGCAGAGTGCTGGAAGCGACCTTCTGCAAAGGGCCCGAGTCCCGGACCACCTCCCAGACCTGGCGCTCCTCTTCCGTCTCCGAGATGAGGTGCCGGAGAAGGGCCACCTGGCTGAAACCGAGGCCGATTTGGGCCAGCCACTGGACCACCTCCCGGTCTTTAATGGCCACGGAAAGAAAATAAACGCATTGCTGGAGAAGAGACATTTCCAGGCCGTGGAACCGAGCCGCCTCCTGAAGCCCTTTCGAGAAGGTGAAGGTGTAGAATTCCAAAGTACCATGGTTTAGGGCATGGGCGATTTCATGGTGGATAATCCCCTGGATGATGGAGCCGGGGATTCCTACCAGCCGTTCCTGGCAGATATGGATCCGCGGGTAACCCCTCCAGGCATCATGGGTAGCCAGGAATTCGGTCTCCTCCCCTGTTACTACCCCGAGGGCATCTTTTTCACTCCGGCTGAACGCCTGATACTTGTCCATGTTCTTCCAAACCATCAGGTGCAGTGGTGCCACCGACTTGGTAAAAGAGATTCTTTCCAGGACCTCATTGGCCCAGTAACGAATCTGGGTCAAAAAGCCCTCCTCAATCTTTTCGGGACACACGATTTGGATGCGCTCGCCCATATCATTGGCCTTATTTTTCAAAGGCATATCCCCTGGATAAAAAGTGAGATTCAATGACCCGCTGGACCTCCTGATTTACAATATGGTCGAGTTCCGCCGCCGACCGGCTCCTGGCTTCTTTGAGCAGAAGAGGGCGGTTATAGCGGATTTTCCTGGACAGGGAAGATGAGAAAACCTTGTTCCCCTCCAACTGAGTCTCCATCTCGATCTGGATGGGAACCTCGAGGTCATACTGGAATTCTTTGAGATAGAGGCGCGTTCTGAGTTTATCGATCATCCTAATCATATACCAGGCCGAATCCGTACCTTCTTTGGCCTATCCGGGATAAATTTTACTTCACTTTGTCCTGATCTGACAATCTCATAGGTTATCCTTTTGCCACAAAAGGAAGGAGGTGCGGCATGCATACAATCCAATCTTTTCTGATCGTCGTTCTTTGCGGTTTCGTTTGGCTGACAATTATCCTGGGTCTGGCTCTGGCCGAGGAGATAACGATTTACGACAAGGACTGGAGGGTCAAGGAGCGAATCCGGGATGGGACGATTTATGACCGGGACTGGAGAGTGAAGGGCCATATTGAAGACGGCCGGGTTTATGACAGGAGCTGGAATCTGGAGAAAAAGATCGAGAACGGCAAAATTTATGACCGGAATTGGAACTTGAAAGGTCGGTTCGACAACGACAGGATCTATGACAGGAACTGGAAGACAAAGGGTTACATAAAAAGAGGGAAATAAAAAAATACAAGGCGTAAGGCTCAGGGCACACGGTTTTATAGATTCACGCTTTTCGCCTAGCGCCTCACGCCTTACGTTCTTTAAAAGGAGGTATGACCATGGAACACATTCAAGCCTTTCTGGAAACCTTGAAGCAAGGTGGGAAGCAAACCCACCTCAACCTGACGCTCTTTCCACTCCTGGCGCCGGATACCGGAGAGCCGGATTATCTCACTCTTGAAGATGCTTTGAATCAAGGGTTGGTAGAAGTAACGGAAGTAAGCCAAGGCGGGAGCGTCCCGGACCTCAAGCTAATCAACAAATCACCCAGCAAACTGTTGGTGGTGGATGGTGAGGAGCTTGTCGGGGCCAAACAGAACCGGATTGTCAACGCCACCTTTCTGATTGCGGGCAATACTGAGATCAATATCCCGGTCAGTTGTATGGAGCAGGGAAGGTGGTCTTATCGGTCTCAAAAATTTGCCTCAGGTAAAAAGGTCATGCCTGCCATCATGCGGCTTAAAAATCAGAGGGCCGTAGTGATGAACCTGAAGGAGGGAGCCGGCTACCGCTCAAATCAGAGCATGATCTGGAATGAGCTTGCGCTGAAGTCCGAGCGCATGGCAGTTCATTCCTCCACGGGAGCCATGGCCGATCTCTTTGAAGGGCAGAAGGACCGGCTTGGTGAGTATCTTAAGGCCTTTCGCCCGGTAGATTGCCAGGTTGGCGCAGTATTTGCAATAAATGGAAATATAGTCGGCCTAGAGTGCTTTGGCCATCAGCAAACTTTTGGGAGATTCTTCCAGAAGCTCATCCGGAGTTATGCCCTGGATGCACTGGACTGGCTGGAAGAGCCCCCGGAGTCCCAGGTTCCAGCCGAGGCTGTGAGGCGGTTCCTGGAGGGGGTCAAGAGAGCCCCCAAAAAGGCCTATCCTTCTCTTGGGTTGGGTGAGAATGTACGGGTCGATGGCCCATTCGTGTCCGGGGCAGCCTTGGTCCATGAGGGAAGGGTTTTGCACCTTTCGGCCTTTAGCCACCCAGGGCAAAGGGAAAGTGGGACAAAGGTTCCTTTTCAGCGATTTTCACAAAGAAGAAAGAGGAGATAGAAAAGCCCCAGGTCTATGGTCCCAAGGCTGATGTTTTAGCTTTCAATGGGTTCTTGAAATTGCTATAATCCGGCTGAAAGAAACCACTTACCGGAGTTTTATGGTATCAGAGGGAATTTTCTTCAATTTCCCCTTACCCAGGCATTCCCCCGCAAGGAGAGAGGCAGCCTGCAGATGAAAAGCAAAGAGGAGGATAGCCTATGGCTATCGACAAGATTCTGATAGAGAAGCGAGAAGATATTCTCAGAATCGCTGCCAAGCATGGCGTCAGCCGTATTCGGGTTTTTGGCTCTGCAGCCCGGGGTGAGAGTCGGTCGGAAAGCGATTTGGACTTTCTGGTGGAGGTAACTGGCCCGACAACGCCGTGGTTTCCGGGGGGATTGGTGGCAGAATTGGAAGAGTTTCTTGGCCGCCGCGTCGATATTGTAGAACCGGATGGGATTCGGGAATCCCTTCGCCGTGAGATTTTGCAGGATGCGGTTCCGCTATGAAAAATGATCGAGTCTATTTGGATCATATTCTTGAATGTATAGGATGGATCGAGAGCTTCACGGCAGAAGGGCGTGATGCATTTTTTAAGGATCGAAAGACACAAAGTGCTGTCTTGAGGGAATTGCAGACCCTAGCCGAGTCAACCCAGCGACTTTCTGATGAATTCAAAGGGCAGTATCCCAACATTCCATGGCAAAACATGGCTGGTTTTCGAAATTTAATTGTGCACGATTACTTAGGAATCAAACTTGAGCGGGTATGGGAAATCATTGAGGTAGATCTTCGTATGTTGAAAACAAGCCTGAGTCAGGCTGTTGGAGAGAAAAAGAAATAGAAGGATTTGGAGAGGATAAAACCCTACTGACCTTATTTTTTAGGAAGATAATAGAATAACCTCAGCGTTCTCCGCGATCTCCGCGGTGAATAGGGAAGGTCGTTATGCGGGGCGATCAGCTGGCCCGTCAGTGGCGGGTTATCCGGGCTATTGAAGCTAGCCCGAATGGACTGACTGTAGCCGAGATCGCCAAACGGGAAGAAACAGGAATACGCTCAATCTACCGGGACCTGGAACCCCTCCAGGCGGCCGGCTTTCCCTACCCCTGTCACGCCAAGGCGCAAAGAGCGCCAAGAGAAATATTCAGACTTCTATTGTCCTTTCTCGATATCTTTTTGACCCCATCGTACTCGATTAGGAAAACAATAAAGGGATTTTCGGCGATACCCCCTTGGCGTTCTTGGCGCCTTAGCGTGAGATGGCTGGACGATTTCATGCGGCACAGCTTCCAGGTAATGCATGATGAGCTTTACACCGTAAAAGTCAGGATTTCCCCTGGGTGGGCGAGGTGGGTTGGCGAGAAAATCTGGCATGAAAGCCAAAAGGCGAAGAAAAATAGCGATGGGAGCCTGGAATTAAGTTTTCGAATAGCTGGATTGGATGAAATCAAGCGCTGGATCCTTAGCTTCGGGCCTGAGGCGCAGGTTTTAGAACCTTCAAGGCTGAAACAAATGGTCTGTGTTGATTTGCAGAAGAGCCTGGGACAATATCCTGCTCAGCGGAGCGCTTATGATTTGATGAGGGAATCCCGGGCGTGATCCTTCGCTTGTTCCAAGGGACAATTTTGAAGGTGCCCCCAAACGTTACGTAGTTTGATGGAAAAGGAATGACAAATGGGATTGCCCATACCGATCGAACAGATACAGCAATCAATCCTTTTAATCCGTGGGAAGAA
>Ga0187886_1003470_pt1 | contig 11763 bp, 20 predicted proteins | sample June2016WEW_20_1_FD_133001 | JGI IMG/M metagenome (GOLD analysis project Ga0187886, IMG submission 133001) | Peatland microbial communities from SPRUCE experiment site at the Marcell Experimental Forest, Minnesota, USA - June2016WEW_20_150 | ecosystem: Environmental > Terrestrial > Soil >...
TAAAATAAAAGAAGGATATTATGATAATAACATAGTATGATAATATATGGAAATAAAACTAATATATGTAGAGTGTAAGAGATGTGGTCATAAATGGATTCCACGAAGAACAGAAATAAAGTGTTGTCCAAAATGTCACTCTCCTTATTGGGATAGAGAAAGATTAATCAGAAAAAGAAATTAATATGATAGTTAGAACTTTAAAACTTAAGTTAAACAGTTGCCAAGAAAAGCAACTAGAGCAATGGTTATGGAATCTAACAGGTCTTTATAACTGGGGACTAAAAAAGATAGAGCTTAATGCCAAGAATAAAATATTTTATTCTGTTTTCGACTTTGTTAACTTTATTGCAGATCATAGTAAGAGAATGGAAATACCTTCTCATACAATGCAAGGAACCCTACAACAAGTATATATGGCTTGGCAAAGGTGTTTTAAAAAGATTGCTAAAAAACCTAGGCTTAAAGGCCAAAGAAATAAACTCAACTCTATCCCTTTTCCAGACCCTATAAGAGTACCAAAGAATAATCGTATAGGCATTCCCGGTTTAGGTAAGGTTAGATATTACAAGCAAGAATTACCAAAAGCTAAAATAAAATGTGGTAGAATACTTAAAAAGGCTAGTGGTTGGTATTTATGTTTATGGCTTGATACGAATAATAAATTTGAGGTTAAAGACACGAACGAGGCAGTAGGAATAGATCCGGGATTTTCTACCCTTCTAACTTTATCAGATGGAACTAAAATAGAAAACCCTAGGGAATTACATAAGGGAGCAAAGCGTTTAGCTCAAGCCCAGAGAGGACATAATAAACAATTAGTTGCACGATTACAAGAAAAACAAGCCAATCGTAGAAATGATAGAAACCATAAAATTTCAAGATGGTTAGTAGAAAATTATAAAATTATTTATAGAGGAAGCGTAAAACCCAGCCATCTTTAGTGGCTGGGATGTAAGCGACAACTAGCCCTGTTCTTCTATATACTTCTTAATAGTTTCCATATTTGCATCTCCTGTAGAACAAACAAAGTAACCATCACTCCAAAACGTATTCTCTCCCCAATAATGTGTCTTTAGTTCTGTTGGGTATTGTTTCCATATTCTATTGGTTGATATCTGTTTAATCCTACTAACAACAGATGTAGCACTAACTGTTGGATCAATATCTACCAACATATGCAGGTGATCTTTGTCTGTTTCCATGCTATCTATTGAAAACAAGCTATCTTCCATCTTACTTATATCATAGACAATCTGCTTAATATCAGTGTCTATTTCTCCATTTAGTATGTGCTTTCTATACTTTGTAACCAGTATTATGTGTAGTTTAATCATATATTTGCATCTTTTCTTTGTATGATACTCTGTGCTCATATTATACCAAATTCCTATTAAAATCAAACAAAAATGTTGTCATATTATATAATTCTATAACTATTTACACTTTTCCTACAAAAAAAGAAGGAAAATGTAAAGATTTTTAGTAAATAGTTATATATGAAGATTAACAAGACATTTCGTTATAGAATATATCCAACAGAAGATCAAAAGGTTCTTCTGGCAAAACATTTCGGAGCAAAGCGATTTGTCTATAACTTCTTCCTTGATGAGAGAAAAAAAACGTATCTTGAAAGTAAGAAATCTCTTAATTACTATGACAACGCAAAAAGACTTACGGAAATAAAAAATACCGAAGAATATATTTGGATGAAGGAAGTTAACTCTCAGTCCCTTCAGTCTTCTTTACGTGATTTGGATGTCGCATATACCCGTTTCTTCTCCAAGCAAGGTATGTTCCCAAGATTTAAATCCAGACATGACAAACAGAGTTTCCGAATACCGCAGTTTGTTGAATATAAGGACGGAGAATTGTGGATACCCAAATTTAAAACGGCTATCGTAGTTAAAGAAGATCGTCCTTTGACTGGAGAAATACTCTTTGCTACCATATCTAAAACTCCCACCAATAAGTACTTTGTGTCAATAACCTGCAATGCCATATATAAACCATATGTCAAAAACAAGAATAACGTAGGCATTGATTTAGGCATTAAGGACTTGGCGATTTGTTCAGATGGTAAAATATACGAAAATATCAAGGTAACTAAGAAATATGAGAAAACGCTGGCATATGAGCAAAGGCAGTTAAGTAAAAAGCAAAAAGGTTCAAGTAATAGAAATAAGCAAAGGATTAAAGTAGCAAAAGTTCATGAGAAAATAGGTAATGCAAGACTAAATCATATCCATAACATAACTACTACCATAGTTCGTGAAAACCAAACGATATGCGTAGAAGACCTATCAGTTAAGAATATGATGAAAAACCATTGTCTATCAAAGAGTATTTCGGATGTGGCTTGGGGTGAGTTCATAAGACAACTGAAATACAAGAGCGAATGGAATGAAAGAAACCTTGTAAGCATAAACAAGTTCTTTCCTTCTAGTAAAACCTGCAATAAGTGTAAGTTCATTAATCAGAACTTAACTTTAGCAGATAGGGAATGGGTCTGTCCTAGTTGTGGTGAAAAACTAAATAGAGACCTCAATGCTTCAAAAAACATATTGGAGCAAGGATTAAATAATTTCAACTCTGGCTGTGGAATTCAGTCGGAGTCTAAACAAAAACTTGTGGAGGCGTTACCAAGTAAGGTAAGTCTTAGAAGCAAGAAACCCAGCGATCTTTAGTCGCTGGGTAGTTCATTTCGTATATACAAGTAATACAAAATAAATAAGGAGGAGTATAAGTAATGACATGTCCTAATTGCGATGGAGAGATAACAGGCGAAGGATATATGGATATTTTTTCTGATTTCACCTTTTGTTGCGAAGATTGTGCTAGGGTATATAATGAAGAGCATTTAGATTTTGAGGAATACGACGATCTGGATTATTTAGACCCTAGGGATTATGATGAAGATGGAGAACCTAAAGAGGATTAAATGTATTACTAGGATGAGTTTGTATGTCATGTATAGGAATGTATTATTAGTATTACAAGTATTGCATGAAATACGCTTGAATTAATCGCAAAAAATTAGTGTATGCTAGGAAAAAATACACTAATAATTTCTTAGTGTAAATTAGAATGCACTAAAAAATTCTAGGGCGGCATTCGAGAATAAATAAAATATGATCATAGAATATTATTAGGAGGCGGTTAATAAATGAATAAAATTTTTCTAAGAATGAAATATTGGATGGCATTAGTGGGATCGCATATGGGAGAGATAGTTTGTATTACCTTAGTTAGTCTTATAGGCATTGTACTAGTGGGCGTAATAGCTTTTGGTATAGGTAGAGATTTTGGAGTTTCGCATCCTTATCTGAAAACATATTCTACGGTAGCGGGAGTTATTTTAGCGATATGGGGAATGATCAGATGGAATGAATGGAGCGTAGATAATAAAGAGAAAATAAAAGAAGATGTAGAAAAAATGGGTAAGTTGCTAAAAGAACAAGCAGAGATTTTAGAGTCTGTTAAAATGCCGCCAGCTAAAGAGCCATGGATAAGAGATGAGCCATGGATAAAGAAAACTGAAAAAGGGTTTGAGACAAATAATACTAGAATCATTGCTAATTTATCCAATCAAGTAGAACATTTTCAAACATTATCGTGGCATCTAGAATCTGAGAAGAATGCCGCCCTAGAGGAAGCTAATAAATATAAGGATTTGTATGAGAAATTGATATTTAGTCAAAAGTTAGTAGTAGATTCATTAACTAGGGAAAATGAGGATTTAAAGGAGCGGTTGTCTAGAGGCGGTACTAATGCAATAATGGATCTAGAGTAAGTTAGAATGCCATCGTTAGTATTTTATAGTATTCCTTCCATCTTCACAAAATTTTTACACATTTTTTTATTTTAATAGAGGATAAAAAAAAATTTCTATGAACTATTTTACTGTGGACTCTTAGGAATGAAGTATCTAAGAATATTTAGATGCAGGGTGGTAAAGTAGATGATAAGGGTAATAAAGGGAGAATGATATGGAAAATGATTGTGATTATACTGAAGATGGTGAGAGGGAAGAAAGAGCGAAGGTAATCAAAGAAGCCGTAGACTCAGATCGTGAAAGAGCTGCTAAGAATAATTCAGAGATCAGGGGCATATTACTTAGGAATTTGATATGGATTGTGACGGTTATTGCTGGAGTTGGGACCGTATTAGCGACTGTAGCATATCAAGGTAAGGATTTAGACACTCAAAAGGCAATGATAGCAGCGGATCATGAGCGTATAGCTAAGTGTGAGCAGAGTGAGATTAGATTAACTGATGCTGATAATTTAGTGGTAGTCAGGTTAGAGAACATAGAGAATGGGATTAAGGATTTGAAAGAGACAGTAGACAAGTTAGATCTTAAGATGACTGACAGGATGAATAGGATGACGGACAAGACGCAATCCCAGTTTGATGAGCTTAAGAAGATATTGTATAAGCCTGTAGTAGGGAATACGGTAGAGAGTGTAAGTAGTAATGCAATAGCGAGTAAATAATTTTAGTATTCGGGATGAAGAGGCTAGGATGAATATCTTAGCCTTTTTTTTTTGCAGGTATTTCAAATTAATATAAAGAAGTAATTGGTATGAAAATTTATGCACTAGACACGGCGGTAATAGAGGAAGAACCGATTGTAGAGACTGTTACCGAAGACACTAAGGATACTGAAGATTATTTACCTATTCAAGATTATCATGAGTGGGAAGAATATGTAACTCAATACAAGCCTGACATGATACCTACTAAGGAGTTTAAGGGAAGACCATTTGCGCAATATTTAGCATACCGGGATAAGATTAACGAATATTGTGAGGGGCATTTTGATCAAGGTACGATTAAGAAAGTATTAGAACTTTATCGTCAACTTATTCCTATGACGCACATTGGTAAGGAGCTTGGTATAAGTCCGGTATATATTAGTGCGCTTTTGAGGAATAATATGCCAGATGAGGAGCGTAGAGGGATTAAGGAAAAGATAAGGCATATTAATCTTATGAAGTATAAAGGCCGTGGGGGTATTGAGAGGATGGATGATGAGAAGAGGATGCCGTTATTAGTATGGAAAGCGTATTATGTACAGAAGAAGCCGTTTGAGCAGGTGGCTAAGGAATTGAAGATAACATACGAGAGATTGACACGTATATTGAATGCCATTAAGGTATCGTTTGCTCCTCAGGTTTCGCAATTTTAATATCTATTTTCTTCTTGTTTTTTATTATGGATGTATTATAATGTAGGTGGTAAAGGAACAGGGGTAGAGGTTAGTTTCTTTACTAGATAGCATGATAGGGACTGCTCCTTATTTTTGTTGTTTCGCTTACTCGGCCTCTACCCCATTTTTACTTATATTACTTCCACTGAATGCCTGCGGATTATGTATAATATATATGGAAAAAGGTGGGCTAGGGAAGTAAATCCTTTTTCTGTTTGGATAATGCTCATGATTGGATTATATTCATGAAGTTATCTACCCTCCATGTATCTTCCCTAGCCTTTATGTATACTAGGGCGGCATTTTAGATACTCACTGAATACCCGCATAGTGTTAGTGTATGATGATAATACTATGTCGTATAACCTCAATTATGTTCCTTCTCATAAAATCGTGCCCTAAAATCATTGGCAAAAACACGTTCTACACTAATAAAAAAATAAGTATAAGGTCAAGTTAGTGTATTAGATGTATACCTTTCGATAAGCTCTTTTCTTTTATTATCAGGTAGCTTTGCCCATTCTAATGCGGCCCTAAGACGTTCATTAATTTGGGGTTTAAGATGTTCCTTAGACATTTTTATCCTAGTTTTTTCTGAGACAATATGCTTACCTATATTTGACTTACTTATTTTTTGCTTAATTTCCTCAGGTGTTTTTTTTCCATAATTCCAATGTTTATGTCCTTTCATTGTCTCACTAATTTTCTTTTTTTGTTCTTCCGACATTGTAAACCAGCCTTTTCTAAGTTTAGCTAATTCCGACAACTTTTTTCTAGTTTCGTCTGAGCAATGAAGATTACCGCCTGCCTCAATATTATATCCAAAGTTTCTATCGTTAGTTTTATACCCTTTAATTAATCTTTTTTCTTCTTTATTTAAATTTTCTTTTAGGCACTCTAATACTACTTCAAATTTAAAGTTTTGTTCACCATCTTTATCCCATGCTTCCTGAAGATGTTGATTTCTATAGTGACCACTTCTCAGAGATCCCCTATATGCCTTCCATCTATTAAGGATATTAACAGACTGCCCAATTATTGCTTTATTATCTATAATATTTGTGATTTTATATATACCGCATATTTTATTGTTGTACATTTTTTTCTAACCTCTCCTTCATTTGTCCGAGAAATATTTTAAAAGCCTTAGAAATATTAAGGGCATGTTTCTCCTGTAATTCGTTAATAAGTTTACGTTCTTCAGAATTAATATTCATATAGAACCCTTCCCGTTTGATTATATTTTTTTTCATGCATATATTGTTCTATGCAGACGACAATAGTTCCTTCTTTATTTTGAAACTATTTTTATTCACTTAATGAGACATATGAGACACATATCAGAAGTAGAAACAATCGAGAGATAGTTAAAATATTTGTATAATAGTGCTTGACATTTTTTTTGAATCTGCTATAGTGTTAGGCATGAAAATAAATATTGTTATAAGGCCAGTTAAGATTGGTGGTGGGTTTATGGTATGTGACAGGAAATGCCCACAGCTAAATAAATTCACTCCTTTTTGTAATCTATTCAAATCATGGTTAAGTGCTTCTTACAGGGACAGGCCATTAGTTTGTACGAGTTGTCATCATATAACTGAAGATATGAAAGAAAACATACACTGAATAATGAGGTGCGCATGAAAGAAAGTTTATGGATGGCCGGGATTTGTTTTATGATCTTTGCGGTATTTCTATTATGGATGGTATGCGAAAATGTGGGATAATGTTTCAGACTTTTTTATAATTGTATTGATTATCGTCACCATAGTTTGTTTATTCAGGGTAATGAGGAATATATGAAGGCCAATTATAATAGGGCTGAGTGGTATAAGTTAGATATACAAGATTATTTTAAAGAGTATGAAAGAAGATATCCTAATGGCGGTCCTTCTAGTAGTTCTGATTGTGGTGGGATAAATGGTGTAAATTGTGGGTGTTGGGTATGCAGGAGTTTAGCATGGGGGCTGGATAAAAAAACAAGCACTGAATGCAATACATATATTAACACTCGTGATGATGACGGTGAATGTTCGGTATTTGTGACGGTGGTAAAGGTATTACTTATTATTTGGTTATTAGTTACTGTTTTTAGTTGGGTTAATAAAGAATATTTTGCGAATAATAGTATATACGAGCTGGGTCATGATTTTAGTAAGGATAAGTAAAGGAGATTAAGATGAATGAAGTACGCCTATAAACATATTTCTTTATTATATAATATAGTTGTTAAGTCGTATTCTTATTGGATACGTGGATTGAAACGCAGTGGGTCCGGTTAAAGTATATAAGTTTTGTTCTGATAGTGCTACTCATTATTTAGTAATTGATCATGCTGTAAGAGGAGGGATTGCTATTAAATAACAAGCACTGAATGTTGCGTTCCATATAATGTAAGGAGAAAAATGAGCAGACCAAAAGGTTCAAAAAATAAAAAACATAAGAAGTACAGGATGCTTTACTGTGGATTAAAACCTAAAAAGAAATTGGGCAGACCTAGGAAACGTAGAAGGGGAAGGCCTAAAGGTTCATTAAATAAGGTCCAGAAAAAATGCAGGAGGGGGAGACCTAAGGGATCTAAGAAGGCACCCACTGAATCATATGATATGTCGAACGTGAAGAGATATAAATTTCTAGGATATTGTAAATGCCAAGCGCTGATATCTACTAAGGAGCTGGTGAAAAAATTTATTTATGAGTGTCCAGCTTGTGGCAAAAGAGCTCGGATTAAAAAATTATTGAAGGAAATTGTTAGAGAAAAAGCAAAAACGAAGAAGGAGTATCTTGATAATACGATACATGCAACACACATAGATGCTATCCCGCTAAGTGAAGGAGTAGATATCGATCCGAAGAAATTAAGGATTGTGGATTGAAATAAGAATAAAATAGAATAGATGACTGGGCAGCTGCTGACAAGGCACCCGGTGAATTAACTAAAAGGAGCAATTATGAAGACTATTCAAAGAGGCGCTGATGAGATTAGAAGGGTAAAAGATGAGGAGGGCTGGGATCTGGCTAAGAAAGGGTGGAAGCTTATTCCCAAATCTGTTTGGAAGAGTAAGGTTAGACCCGCTAAGAAGGCAGAACTTAAGGTTGAAAAAGCCCCGGATAAGTCAAAATCCAAATATAAGGCCAAGAAAGAGAAGTACGATCTAGCAAATAACTGATAGAAATGGTTAGATTTCCCGTTATTGTATTATAGAATCTAAGAAAAATCAAGAATCAAAAGTGGAAACAATTAGGAAGTTAGTGTATTTAATGGCGACGATACACTAAAAGCTATCTTATTTTTGCAAGGGTAAGAATATTCATGTATCATAAGTAGGAAATATCAAAGTTTCTACTCATGCTATACCAGAAGTAGAAATAATATATTTTCCACTTAATGTATGTCATAAGTGGAAAATATTAGAATTCGAAAGATTTTTCCCTCTCTTTGCTTCTGACAATTTTCTTTTATGTTCCTCTGAAAATTTTCTACCCTTATTTGCCACACTCATTTTTCTTTTGGTTTCTTCTGAATGATGCTTACCAAAAAGATGATGCTTAGATCCCATTCTAGATTCCGACATCTTTTTTTTAGCTTCTTCTGACATTATTTTGCCCTTGTTTGATTCTGATAATTTCTTTCTAGTTTCTTCGTTGACGATTCTGCCTAAACAGTTTTGATTACCCTTAAGTCCTTTTGAGATCTTGTTTTTTGTTTCTTGGGAACGAGGCCCAGTGTTTTTACCGATATGAGATAAAGATATTTTTTGCTTTTGTTCTTCGCTCATTTTCTTACCAAGCCTATATTGTCTAAGTTTTTCTTTAGATTCTTCGTTTTGGGTATGTCTACTGCCAAGAGTAAAATTATAACCTAATTCCCTATTTATGGTATCAAATTTAATAATATAAAAATCTTCTCTTTCGATTAACTTATCTTCTTCACATATTTCTATAATTTCTAGAACAAACTTATCTTGCCCGTATTTGTTCCATGCGTTTTGTAGGTGCGGATTCCTATGACCGTTATTCCTTAATTCATTTTTGTGTTGAGCAAAACGATGATAAATGTTATTAGTACTCCCAATAATTTTTTTATTATCAACAATATTTCTTATTTGATATATTCCGCATAAAATTTCTCTTTTCATATTTTCTCCAATTTGTCAAGCATTTCTTTGAGAAATAATTTGAATGCCCCAGAAATGTTAATAGCATAATTTTCTTTAAGTTTTTTAACCATTTCATATTCTTCTTCGTTTACTCTGATATTAAACTGTGTTATATTTTTTATATATTTAGTTTTCATAGTATATATTATTCTACACAAAATAAGTAAACTCCTGCAAATATTTTCATTTTTATCTTGACACTAAAAAATGATTATGTTAGTGTGTTTGCAAATGAAAGGAAAAATAAAATGGAAACATTAAAAAAATTAATAAGCAGCGGCAATAGGAAACTCTCGAAATCAACGGCAATTTTTAATTTCGGAGCGGCCACTGATTGTCCTAGTCTTAAGCTTGGTCTATGTCAGGCTAAAGATTCTAAGACTGGCAAAGTAACCTGTTATGCGTTAAAGGCAGAATCTGGTTTGTATCCCGGAGTATTACCCTACAGGAGAAGGCAGGAAACTTATTGGAAGTCAGTTACTGCAGAACAATTTACAAATGATTTTAAGGCAATTAATGCAAGAAAAAGAAAGCCTTATAAAACACTTCGTTTCAATGAGTCTGGGGACTTTTGGAATCAGAAAGATGTAATTAAGGCCGAAAAAATTGCACAATTGTTAGATGATACTGTTAGAGTTTATACATATACAGCTAGGAAAGATTTAGACTTTTCCAATATAAAGTATCTTGTGATTAACGGTAGTGGATTTAAAACGACTGGCGTACAAAATATATTTCAGTATGTAGAAAAAGCAGAAGATGCTCCGGTTGGCGGAAAGATTTGTAATGGAATTTCTTGTGGCGAAAAATGTATAAGGTGTCAAATTGCTGGAAATATAACTTATATTCCAAGGCATTAAAATATCTCTTGTATCTTGCACTGAATGTGTTATAATAGATCATGCGTTGACATTAGTAGGCTGTGTCGTGAGGGTACCTATAAACTCTCACACCGTTTTGGGGAAGATTGTGAGGCTCCTAAAAACCTACACCTCACTAAGAATTTTATGAAAGTAGTTTTTTGTTCGCCCAATATTTTGTTCTTGCATTTGATAACTTTTTCCTTGTTTCTTCAGATATTGGTTCTCTATTTTTATGGGATTCCGACATTTTTCTTTTGGTTGCCTTTGAATGCCTATGTCCCAGTAAGTTTTTGTTACCCATCAGAGCTATCGAGTGATTAATCTTCCATTCTTCTGTATGCCTATGTCCTTTTTGAGATTCGGACATTTGGCGTTTTGATTCTTTGGAATGATGCTTATTAAACATAGGATTTTTATTTCCGTCAAACACTCCCAATTTAGCGTTTCTCATTTTAAGTCTAGTTTCTTCTGAACAACTCTTATGTTTATTACCTCCTTCTTCAATATTATATCCAAATTGTCTATTTGTAGAATTATATATTTTTATTAATTTAATTTCTTCTTCGTCCAACTTTTCTTTTGTGCATTCTAAAATTATTTCAAACTTAAAATTTTGTTCACCATATTTATTCCATGCGTTTTGAAGGTAAGGATTATGATATATTTTTTTTCTTAATTTATGTTTGTAAGAATACCATCTATGAGACAGATCCCTTGATTGTCCTATGATAATCTTTCCATTTATAATATTTGTTATTTTATATATGCCGCACTTTTTCATTTCTTTTCCAGCTTATCTAATATTTCTTTGAGGAATAATTTAAACGCTCCCGAAAGGTTAATAGCATGATCTTCCTTTAGTTTTTTGACCATTTCATACTCTTCTTCGTTTACCCTAATATTAAACTGTGTCTGATTTTTTATATATTTAGTTTTCATAGTATATTTATTCTACACAAAATAAGAGAATTCCTGCAAAAATATTTAAAAATAATTCTTGACTTTAATTCTAAATGTGCTATTATGTTATAAATAAAGGAGAAAAGTTTATGCAAATAATAGTCACAAAAAATAAAAGGGATCATGTTAGTAAAGCTCGTAAATTGATGACAAGCGTAGGTAATGGATTCGGTAGCGTTTGGTTTATTAAAAGAAGTGATGGTTCTAAAAGAAAGCTGTCCTATAGAATCCATGTAAGAAAACCACAATATGTAAAAGTTCCTAAGGGAGATAACCTAAAGCATAGGAAAATTAATAAGGAAAATAATCTTATTACTATTTTTGATTGTAATATGGTTCGGTACAATCATAAGGATCGCATGTGTGGTAGAGGCGGTTGGAAAAGCATACCTTTAGATGGTGTGATTAGAGTAGCGGCAAATGGAGAGATCTACAGAATAGTATCATGAACTACCTCAGCCTAAAGGCTAAGGTTTCCTGCTTCGCAGACGATACTTGTCTCAGATGAGGCAGAGGTATTTATCTCCACAGGCTTAATCCTACGTTCCGTAGGAACAATATTTTTTAA
>Ga0187886_1003473_pt1 | contig 11758 bp, 7 predicted proteins | sample June2016WEW_20_1_FD_133001 | JGI IMG/M metagenome (GOLD analysis project Ga0187886, IMG submission 133001) | Peatland microbial communities from SPRUCE experiment site at the Marcell Experimental Forest, Minnesota, USA - June2016WEW_20_150 | ecosystem: Environmental > Terrestrial > Soil >...
ACTAGCATATTTACAAGTTTCAATTCATCTTTTTTTTCTTTTTCTTTTCTTTTGTTGGCATTATCTTTGACCTTTTGACTAAAATTAGATGAAAGGTTTTCGGCTATTTTAAATGCAAGATTGCCGAACATATTAAGAATTAGGCCTACGAGAAAAACGCTGATCCACCAGTATAAGGAAGTTATTTCGGACAGGAATTTCTGAAGACCGCCCATTAGAATCTCCTTTTAAAGAAATCCGGGATGTTTAATTATATATGTGTATATCTAAAGGAGTGTAAGCATTAAATAAGCAAACCCAAAAATGAAAAACAGCCCACAACCACCATATATGGGGTTAAGAGCTGATTTATCTAGTACATATAGGTGATCCACCAGGGACTTGAACCCTGAACCCACTAATTAAGAGTAGCATGAGTAAACTGTCCACCGCTATATATGGAGTATAGAGTGTCCATGCTCACCATATATAGGGTAAAATCGTGTCCATTTTTACCGTCTGTTATAAGGTTTCCAGGCTAATTGCAGCAAAATTGCAGCAGCAGGAATGATGATGCGGCACCTTTGCGAAAAGCCTTTTCCAAATGAATGGAGGCTGGTCACGCGCAGCTTCTTTTTTTCTTCAATGCCATCAAATTATTCTAGAAGAAAATTCCGCCAAAAAACACGATAGATCTCAATGATCGCAATACGAAGGTTGGCAAAGTTGATTGGTGGTTCATGTCTGCTCAGTCATTTTGGAAAAGGTATTGATGGAATGAAATTGATATCTCCCAGAACCCAACAGGCATTGAATATTCTGCCCTTGACGTTGTATTTGCAGCCCGATTTGGGTGTCTCCATTGGACTGTTCATTTTTCCAAAGAACCGTATCACCTTCCAAAAGCGTATCTCCAACAGGAAGTGGTAGGAACACCCTTGCCTGACTTCCGACAGGTATCTCCAGATCGAGCAAAAACTTTCCATCAGTAATTCGCCAATTGCACTCAATTGTTCCCCGGATAGTCTTGAGAGATGCCCGAGCGGATTCAAGTCCACAGGAAAGGTTTGGGCGGATATCAAAATAAGTAAAACCAGGACCTTTCGGATCGGCCTGGATCCCTGCGATCGCACGATAAATCCATGCGCCTACCGAGCCAAGCATAGGATGATTGTGAGAATTCATCCCACTGCCAGTAGCCAACTCCCACCGTTCCCAAAGGGTGGTTGCGCCGTTCGCCAGCATAAAGCCCCAACTAGGATAGGTTTCTTGGGAGGCGATCAAATAAGCGATGTCCGCCCGGCCCGCCCGAGTAAGCGCTTCCAGGAGATATTTGGTGCAAATATTTCCGGTAGTCAGGTGGCCATTACTGCGGTTCACCACATTCTCAACCAGGTTGGCAATTACCCGCTCCCGGTGGGTCTCGGGAACCAACTCCATATAAAGCGAGATAGCATTGCAGGCCTGGTTGTTGGTACCATACCCACCGCTTTCCTCGTCCCAATAACAGGCATTAAACCGGTCTGCCACCTGCCTGGCCAACTCCCTGTATTTCGCTGCATCCCTCTTTTTTCCAAGCACGCTGGCGATTTGGTTCAACAGGTGAGCACTGTACACATAGCAGGCGGTGGAAACCAATTGGCCGGGTGTATCTTTGGATACGGCTGAACTACCCAGACTGCCGGTGACGCCGAACTGGATAGGTGGGGCCCAATCGCCATAATAGCTGTACTTTACGATTCCGTTGTCCGTTTGGGTGGTGAGAAAATCCACCCAGGCTTTCATTCCCGCATACCGCTCGGTCATAGTGCGTGTATCACCAAAATGAACATACAGCAGCCAGGGAATGAGCAAAAAGCAAACGCTGACCGGGTCAGCCGGTCGGCGCCCCCAGCGGTAGGGTGCAGTATCGGTGATGGCGCCAGTCAGTGGTTCTTGTTCATCAGCAATATCTGCAGTCCACTTGGATAAGAGTCGAACAAGGTTGAAATTGTAAATGGCTTCTTCGGTGCGAGCGGCCATATCGTTTAGCCAGCCCATGCGTTCATCGCGCTGTGGACAATCCGTTGGCAGAGAATGCAGGTTAGCAGCCTCAGTCTGCCGCACCATTTGGTGGATCTGGTTAATCAGCTCATTGCTGCAATCGAAATAACCGGTGACTTCCACTGCCGACCGTACAAAACAGCCCTGGATGTGGTCTGCGTTGGGTTCACCGGGGTAGCCCTCCACCTGGATATAGCGGAAACCGTGATAGGTAAAGCGGGGTTCCCAGGTTTCTTCTCCCTGGCCTTTAAGGATATACACATCTGTGGCGCGCGCTCCACGCAGGTTTTCCTGGTTGACTGTCCCATCCAGGTGAAGTGTCTCAGCAAACTTGAGGGTAATTCGAGTACCTGCCGGGCCACGTACCCGCAGCCGCGCCCAGCCAGCGATATTCTGGCCCAGATCGAAAATGAAAATTCCCGGTTTTGGCTGGGACACGTTTTTTGCGCGCAGCGATTCAACCACTTTAATCGGTTCGAGAGAAGCTGCTACCAACTTCCCGGCTGGACCATCTGTGCTCGCTGCCACAAGCCCATGCGAGGGTGGGACATCTGGCGAATCCCAATCCGCGATTTCGAGGCGGGCGTCATATAATTCACCATCGTAGACGCTGTTCTCCTGGATGGGACCGGTGAATACCCACCAGGGCTCAGGCCAGCTGGTTTGGGTAAAAATTTGCCCTAGCGTCCCATCCTGATATTCAATGATCAATTGGAGCAAAAGGCGGGGTGTGCCATACCAGCCGTTTCCGCAGATAACGCCGAGAGTGTTATTGCCCTGGCGGAGGAAGTCTTCTACTACATCAGTCGTGTAAAGAACGCGCTTGCGGTAATTGGACTGAGGTGGGTCGAGCACCCGGTCATTCACCCGCTGGCCATTTATCCGCAGTTCGGACCAACCTAATCCGGCCATGTAAAGTCGGGCGCGCCTGATTGGTTTCTCCAGGCGAAAATCGCGGCGAAAATACAGCGCTTTGCCGGGCCAGGCACCGGGAAAGCCAATCCAACCGGCATGCCAGTCTTCAGAAGAGAGCAGGCCCATTTCAAAAAAGGCTGGTTCGCTGTATGGACCTAGCTGAGCGTTGTTATTGTCCCAGACTCGGACTTGCCACCAACATCGTACTCCGCTTTCCAGGTGGCGACCACCGTACTCCACCAGAATCGCGTTCGATTCGACTTTCCCGCTATCCCACAAATCCGGCAATCCATTATCATCCAGGCCTTCGCGTGTTGTGGCCGCCCGGATCTGATACGCTTCCTGGCGTTGGTTGCGTCCTTCTGCCTTGAGCATCCAGGATAGGCGGGGAAAGGCAGCATCGATCCCCAGGGGATTAACCATATATTCACAACGTAAATCAGTGATTGTCAGCATGATTTCAAGCCTTGAGCAGTGCTTTGCGTAAGAAACGTGAGATTTGAATGGCATCGCCTTCGCCAATAAGATGATCGATTTCCGTCCTGTTGGCCTTAAGGATTTCATCGAAACGGTAAAGCCATAGAATGCTTTCACCAATCGCACCCGCTCCATCCTCCCGGTACGGATACTGGTCCATGGATAGCCAGCCCCTATAACCGGTCCGATCCAGCCAATAGAGGGTTTCCAGATAAGCAATGCTGTGGACCGTGCCAACAATCATATCATCATCCCAGGTAGCATGATTGTCATTGAAGTGCATGTGGAACAATTTGTTCCCGGCTCGGTGAGCCAGCACAATTGATTCACCTACTACCTCGCCGGCCACATAGGCGTGCCCCGTATCAATCGTGACACCAACATTGGGCAAGCCGGTCTCCTGGACCATCAGTAAGGTGTCGGCCATGCGTGCCAGAGTCGAGTGGGTGCGTGGCTCTTTAGGTTTATATTCCAGGGCAAACTGCAAACCGGGGAATTCATGTGCTAACTGAGTGATAGTGTCACACATCCAGCCACGTTGAGCATCATAATCGGCGGATAAGAGGTAGTCATAGCCATCTTGCCCTGGCCAGAGATTAATGATCGGGCTGTGTAGATCGATGGCGATTTCACACATTTTACGAGTGTAGTCGATGGCAGTTTGTCGGACTTTAGGATTGGCAGCCGTATAACTTCCCTTCCAGAATAACGGATTACCAAACAGGTCAGGGATGATCGAGACGCATTCCAGTCCAAGATCTCCCAATTGCCGTTTCATTTCGCCAGCATTTTCCTCATCAATATCCCAGGTACCAACCAGCTCAATCCCTTTGACATAGGGAATATGAACCACTTGCTGGAGCATTTCGGATGTGGAAGGATTTGTCTTATATCCGCTGCAGAAACGGTCGCGCGTATTTCCAAGGTTTCCTAGAATCATTGCATACTTGCGTTCCATATTTGCCTCACTCGATTATTCTTCTTTTTCTGATTTCTTCCCTGGTCATTTTTGCCCACGCTGGCGTGTTTCCATCCAACAACCTGGTATATTATTCCATGACCACAATGGAATATTTTTATGAATAATAATAATTAGGGGATTTGATTTCTTGTAACCGGCTGCGCAACCGGTTGCCTGTCAGTATATTAGTATATTGCGAGGGTTTTGTCAATCAAAAAAAAGGGTTTTGTCCGAATCGGGCTTGAAGCTTCTCAGTCGATGGAGTATATTAGGAATGTTTATGTCCCCATCTCTTTTGAATAATCTCTGCCATTTTTCTAGCGAGGAAGCGGTGCAGTGATGAAATCCTTATACCAGCCAACCTATAACTCCCTGAAGATGCATCCAACGCCGAATTGGTTTAAGGATGCCAAGTTTGGCGTCTATACCCACTGGGGTATTTACAGTGTGCCAGCCAAAGGCCCTAATGTCTCCCTTTACCCCCACTACATGTATGCCCCTGGCTCAGAACAATATAACTACCATGTGAAAACCTATGGCGGGCCAGAGAAGTTTGGTTATAAAGATTTTATCCCTATGTTCACTGCGGAAAAATTCGATCCGGATGAGTGGGCTGAGTTATTCAAACTTTCAGGTGCACAATTCGCCGGACCCGTTGCCGAACACCATGATGGTTTTCCCATGTGGGATACCCAATATACCGAATGGAACGCGGCCAAAATGGGCCCCAAGCGGGATGTCGTTGGTCTTCTGGAAAAATCAATCCGCAAGCAGGGGTTGCGGTTTATGACGGCTTTTCACCATATAGAAAACTGGTGGTTCTACCCACACTGGAAAGATTATGATACTTCCGATCCAGCCTATTCAGAACTGTATGGCCCAATCCATCACATGGTTGAGCCGATCAATGATGATTGGTGGCTTTTCGATAAAATGGATCGACCCAATAAAGAGTTTCTGGATCGTTGGAAGGCAAGGCTAATTGAGGTTATGGACCGGTATCAGCCTGATTTGATATGGTTTGACTTTGGCCTGGCAGAAGTTCCAGATCAATACAAATTGGATTTCGTGGCCAATTATTACAATCGTGAAGCAGAATGGGACCGCCAGGTGGTTGTTGTATCCAAGGGGAGAAGTTTGGCCCCGGAAACTGGCGTTGTTGACCTTGAGCTCGGGCGTATGGCAGGCTCAACTTTTTATCCTTGGATCACAGACACTACTGTTGATGATAGCGGAGCATGGGGTGGATCATGGGGTTACGCGCAGGATGCTCGATATAAATCCCCTACTTCTGTCATACATTACCTGATCGATAACGTCAGCAAAAATGGACATCTGCTGCTCAATATAGGTCCCAAACCTGATGGTACTTTCCCAGAAGAGGGCAAAACGATCCTCAGAGAAATGGGGCGGTGGCTCAAGATTAATGGTGAAGCAATATATGGAACCACTACCTGGGTAGCCTCTGTTGAAGGTCCGGGAAGAATCACCAAGGACGGTGGTTTTAATGAGGAAAATGTCCCCAATTTCGGCTGGCAGGATATACGTTTCACAGTCAAAGATCACAATCTGTATGCTATCTGTCTGGGCTGGCCTGAAGGTCCTCTGACAATCGAAACGTTGAAGATGCTTTGGGCACCCGAAATTCGCTCTGTGCGCATGCTGGGAATCGATCAAGAGTTGGCCTGGTCGCTCTCCGAGAAAGGATTAACCATCACATTGCCTTTGCAAAAGCCCTGTGATCATGCCGTAGTCTTCAAAATTGAACGAGGCGAGGTTTTTAACTAACGACGCCAAATTGAGAAGCGCACGCATGACCTTTGGTAATTATTCAATCCTGGCTGGAGAATGCCTGAGATACGCTTCCATGACCTGCGGAATACTGCCGCGACCCTGATGTTGTTAAACGGTATCTCATTACTCGTGGTTTCTCGCCGGTTGGGGCACGCTAAAACGAGCATCACTTTAGATGTATATGGTCACTTTCTGCCCGGTATGCAAAACGAAGCTGCGGCATTGATGGATGAGTTAGTCACACCCATTGCATCACAATTGCAGCAGCGAAGCCATCCAAGCAGTACAACCGGTCTCTTTAACAGCAGATGTGGCGGTCAACAAGGTTGATTCCGCCACATAAAAGGTGATCCACCAGGGACTTGAACCCTGAACCCACTGATTAAGAGTTGCCCCTAAATTCGTCTACCCCGTATATATGGTGGATTACGTCTATCTAACCCCCATAGGTGGTGGTTATTTGTCTCTTTTTTATACGTTTTAGACGGGTTCTATGTAATATTGCACCAAATTGCACCCAAATTTTTTTCCGGAAAGGCAACATTTGATCTCTGTCCAAGGGTGTTGACCTATTATTAAGAACAATTATTTCCTTTATATACTACTTGCCCCAAACTGGAGGAGCTAGACTGAAACAGGTGGATACCCGCCAAGCGATAGAAAAATTTGTGCCTTTGTGGCTTGTGGTGGGACGCTGTGCGAGACACCATCAGCTCGTGCAGGCATAACGGCTGTGCTATTCGTTTAGATCGTGTCAGCTTCTATTTCCCTGGCGCAGGGAGGTTTAGCTCCTTATCGTCGATCACCAGACCCCAGTCGCCTTCAGCCGGGGGCATCATCTGCTGGATGCCCGGTTGGAATTCACCGGTGGGTTGGGCCTCCCCGTTGCGTGGGTTGAACCACCAGCCGCGCAGGCGCGCCCCGGACAGCTTGCCCAGGTCGACGGTGATGGCATGGGCGGAAGGCAGGTAGGCCATCAGGGTCTTCTGATCGGCAGTGGCGGCAGCCGCCAGGTAATCCATACCGTTGAACTCGCCCAGCCCGCCAGTGATAATTTCGTGCCTTTGATCGGGGGCTAGGTCGTACCAGGGCCGTGAGGTGAAAAAGGCTTTCAGGTGCACCATGTCACGCGAGCCGGTCGATTCGATGGCCTTCTCCCAGCCCGGGTTGAACAACCAGATCGGGTTGTTGCCCAGGAACTGTCCGCAGGCCCCGCACAATACCGACCAGTAGGCCTGGCGGCGGATCTGCACTGGCGAGGCGTTATGCTCGCCCTCATAGGAGGATTCCATTAAAACAAAGGGCATCACCGGCCGGCGGTTGTAATCTGCCAGCAGCCTTTTGTGCACGATCATGTAGGTATAGGTGCTGTTCAGGTCCAGCCAACCGCCCCAGCCATATTTTTCGGCGGTAGTCTCTTCCGGGTGAGCGTGGGCGGCGAAGAAGGAGTGTTTATCGAAATCTTTGATCCCGACCATGAGTGAATTGACCTCATCTACCACGCCGTCCGGGTTGCGGTCACCGCCCATCATCCAGATAATGTTGCTGAAGCCGGCGTAACGCTTGCCGAGATACTGGCCGTATTTCCAGCATTTATTCATCCCGCCCAGATGCGCTTCGTGGTACCAGCCGTCGTTGTCGGCCGGGTGTCTGTACCCCAGGTACATGGGGGCCAGAAAGACGACCATGCCCAACTCTCCGGCGCGCCGTAAAACCCAGTCGGCGTAGTCGAAGTATTTATCGTTGGGGGTGCTCAGGTCTTGCAGGTCGGTGAAGGGATGCTCGCCGGCGCGGGTGAATGGCCCGTTGAACTTGTGCTCGATCAGGTTGACGATGATGGCGTTGACGCCCTTGGCGGCCCGGTTGGTCAAATACAGCTCGGCTTCATCTTTGGTCAGGGCGGTGATGATCGACCAGGCGGTATCGCCGTGGATCAGGTAGGGTTGGCCTGCGTAGTCCACCAGGTAGCGGCGGTTGGCGCTGACCGAAAGGGGGAATATAGATTGTGTTTGAGGCATGATGATCATCTCGATATCAGGTCAGTGATTGCCCAGGCGCAGGCAGGTTAGCCTCCGCATCGTCGATCACCAGGGCCCAATCCCCGTCAGCCGGGGACGCCAGTTTCAGCAGTCCTTGCCCGGGAAACTCACCGGCGGACTGGGCCTGGCCGGTGCGCGGGTCAAACCACCAGGCGCGCTTCGTTTCCCCGGAGAGCCTGGACAGGTCAACGGTGACCGTGCGAGCGGTGGGCAGGTAGGCGATCAGGGTGCGGCGGTCGGCGGTGTAAGCCGCGGCCAGGAAATCCAGGCCGCGCTGTTCGCCCAGGCCCTCCACCACCACACGTTTTTCACTGGCAAAATCCAGCTCGAACCAGGGTTTGGCGCTGAACTGGTCGGGAACCAGGCTGTGCCAGGGGCGCGATCCAAATAGTTGTTTCAGATGGGCCATGCTGCGCGAGCCTTCGGCGTCCATGGCGGCTTGCCAGTCCGGCCAGAAAGCCCAGATGGGGTTATTGCCCAGGAACTGCCCGGCGGCGCCGCACAGGATAGCCCAATAGGCCTGCCGGCGAATCTGCACAGGCGTGGAATTGTGCTCGCCTTCGTAGATCGATTCGATCAACACGAAAGGCGTGGCCGGTTCCCGGTTGTAGTCCGCCAATAGTTTGCCGTGCACGATTCCATAAGTGTAGGTGTTGTTGAAGTCCAGCCAGTTTCCCCAGCCATATACATCCACAGTGGGAAACTCAGGCGCCGGGTGGGCGGTGAACAAATGCCGGCTGTCGAATTCCTTGATGCCCCTTACCACGGCAAACGTGTGTTCCTGGCAATCACCGGGGTTGCGGTCGCCGCCCATCATCCAGATCAGGTTGTCCTGGTTGGCATAGCGCCGGCCCAGGAAGCGCCCGTACTCCCAGCAGCCGCGCAGCCCAGTGGTGAGCGCCTCGACGAACCAGCCCTCGTCGTTTTTCGGGGTGCGGGCGCCCAGGTACAGGGGGGCCAGGAAAACCATAAAGCCGTATTCGGCGGCTTTCTGCAGCACCCAATCGGCGTGGGCCCAGTATTTCTCGTTGGTAGTAGAAAGGTTTTGCAGGTCGGTGAAAGGCGCATCCCCCTGGCGAGTGAGCGGGCCGTTGAACTTGTGCTCGATCAGGTTGACGATCAGGGCATTGAAACCCTTGGCACCCCGGTTGGTCAAGTACTGCTCGGTCTCGTTTTTCGTCAGGGCGGTAATGATCGACCAGGCGGTGTCGCCGTGGACCAGGAAGGGCCGGTCATTTTGGTCGACCAGGTGCCTACGGTCCGAGCCGATTTTGAGGGGAAATCTTGCAATTTGGTTGTCTGGCATATTAATTATCCTTTTACCCCGGTGATGACAATGCCTTGAATGAAGAGGCGTTGGGCGAAGAAGAAGATGATCAGGCAGGGGAGCATGATCACAATCGAAGCCGCCATGAGTATTTCCATCTCCATGAACGATTTATCAGGGGCGGCCGAGCTGCGGTGAAGCGCATTCAAAGCCAACTGAAGGGTCCATTTGTTCTGGCTGTTAATATAGATCACGGCATAATAGAAGTCATTCCAGTTCCACAAGAAAACAAAGATCGTCACCGCCCCCAGGGCCGGTTTGATCAAGGGCAGGATGATCCGCCAATAGATGTCAAAGAAATTGGCGCCCTCGATCTTGGCCGCTTCGTCCAGCTCAATCGGGATGCTGGTCATGAACTGGCGCAGAAGGAAAACGGTGAACGGCACACCTCCTAACCAATCTGGGACGATCAGGGGTTTGAAGGTGTCGACCCAGCCAAGGTAGCGGAAAATGATAAAAGTTGGGATCAGCGTCACCTGGGTGGGGAGCATGATCGAGCTGATCAAAAGGATAAACAGGAAATCACGCCCCGGAAAACGCAGACGGGCAAAACCATAAGCGGTCATTGAGGCAGTCAGCAGATGACCGATCAAACACAACACTGTGATTTGGATAGTATTGAGCGCATAATCCTGGAAAGGCATGCGCGTCATCGCCCTGATGTAATTGCTCCAAACCGCCGGGTTGGGTATGATCTGCGGCGGAAAGATATACACCATTTTGGGATCTTTTAGCGAGGTAGAGATCATCCACAGAAATGGAGCGATGAACAGAATCGCACCCGGAATGATCACGATGGTAATCAGCGTCTTAAACCGGAAATTACGAAACCATTTCCGGAAGTTCAACCAGCGTTGAGAAGGTAATCCTGTTCTATTAACCAATTCCATGGCTTACCTCTTTCTAAGACCTTCGTAGTACACCCAGTAGGGGGAGGATTTGAAAATCGTTAAGGTTAGCACAAGGATGATCAGGAACATCACCCAGGCCAGGGCGGAGGCATATCCCATTTTGTAATAACGGAAGGCATTCTGGAAAAGGTAGAGGTTGTAGAACAAGGTAGACCTTCCTGGGCCTCCGTTGGTCATTACGTAGGCATTGGTGAAGTATTGGAAAGTTTCAATCACACCCATAATCAGGTTGAAGAAAAGCACTGGGGAGAGCATAGGGATGGTGATGCGCCAGAAACGCTGCCAGGCGTTGGCACCATCGATGGAGGCGGCTTCATAAAGCTCGGTAGGGATACCTTGCAGCCCAGCCAGGTTGATCACCATGCCTCCTCCGATGCTCCAAAAGCTCATAATGATCAAGGCGATCAGGGCCCAATCCGGATCGCGCAGCCAGGCCGGACCCTGGATACCGATGCCCCCCAAGGCCAGGTTGATTAAGCCAAATTGGGAGTGAAACAACCATACCCACAACGTAGATACGGCTACACCGGAGACAACCGATGGAAGGTAGTATATGGTCCGCCAGACTGTCACTCCGGGTACCTTTTGGTTTAAGAGCATGGCGATAGCCAACGAAATGGCCATACCAATAGGAATAGCAAATATGGCATAGGTGAGGGTAACCCTCAGGGAATCCAGGAAAGAAGGGTCATCCGTAAACATCTTAACAAAATTTGCCAGGCCGATGAAGTGCGGGGACGAGATGATCGCATATTCCGTAAAACTTAGAAAGAATGAGGCGATCATGGGGCCCAGCCGGAGCGCCAAAAAACCAATCAGCCAGGGCAAAATAAAAATGTAGCCAAAAATGGCTTCCTTACGCGTCAGGCTTAACCGGTTCCAACCAGAGGTTTTTTTCATATATACCCCGCAAAAGGGTGGGAGGAGAAAAATCCTCCCACCCTTTTATACAGTTAGGAAGGAGTCCAATACAACCTATCCTGATCGACTGTGGCTTCTTTGAGTAGTGCATTGATGCGGTCATTGGCTTTGTTTAGTCCGTCTTTCAAGGGTTGTTTGTCTGCCCAGGCCAGGCTGATCTCTTCATTGTGGGCCTGCCACATTTCTACGAAGTTGCTGGTCTTAGGTGTGTTATAGAAACCATCTTTGAAACGCGCTTTCGTGAGCTCGAGACCAACGGCGGAATCAATAAATTTCGTGTTTCTTTGCCACAAGCCGGTGTCTGTCGCAATGCTGATCCGCGGCGGTTCCTGGCCGGTGTAATCGAAGATCGTTTCGCAAGCGTCCAGGGTGTTCAGCCAGGCGATCAACG
>Ga0187886_1003475_pt1 | contig 11755 bp, 14 predicted proteins | sample June2016WEW_20_1_FD_133001 | JGI IMG/M metagenome (GOLD analysis project Ga0187886, IMG submission 133001) | Peatland microbial communities from SPRUCE experiment site at the Marcell Experimental Forest, Minnesota, USA - June2016WEW_20_150 | ecosystem: Environmental > Terrestrial > Soil >...
GACGAGCCGAGTCTGGGGCTATCACCGATCATGGTCAGCGAAGTGGCCAAAATCATCAAAGAAATCAACCAGACGGGCGTAACCATTGTGCTGGTAGAGCAGAATGCGCGTATGGCTTTAAAGTTGGCCAATACGGCCTATGTGCTGGAGGTTGGGGCGGTAGCTTTGCAGGGTGATGCCAGGACCGTAGCTAACGATGCCAATGTAATTAAAGCCTATCTGGGAGGTTAGAGGGCAAACTTTATAATAAATAAAGACTTGAAAATTATTCCAGAGTTAAGTCATTTTTATTGTTCTTTGACCTCTTGTTCACGATACTTTTTACACAATTCCGTTAATTCCCCTGAGGATTTTGTTTCATCGGGTCAGGTGGTAACAAAAGGGGGTAATTACTTTGGAGTCAGTCTCAGTATCCTGTCATCACCCTGACGCGGACTGCCGCGACCGTCCCGGTTATTAGTTAGAACATAGAGTGTACCATCGGGGCCCTGCACCACATCCCGCATCCTGCCAAACTGGCCTTCCAGGTATTTCTTAAAGGTTATGACTTTGCATGGGTTATTCTTATCCAGCGTCAGAAGGTACAGGGCTTCTCCCCTGAGACCGGCAAAGAGCAGCGAGCCATCCCACGGGCCTCCGGTAACAAAGGTGGCGCCGCTGGGTGCCCAGGTCTCCGATTCCCCGCTCTGGATAACCGGGGATACCATGCCGTCGTGAGTCTGGTCGCCATGAATGACAGGCCAGCCGTAGTTCTGGCCAGGTTCGATGTAATTTATCTCGTCCTGTCCGGTACCGCCAGCGCCGCCGCTCGGGCCATGCTCGGTGGCATAAAGGCGGCCGGTGCCGGCTTGCCAGGTTAATCCCTCCGGATTGCGGTGACCGTAGGAATATACCGGAGAGCCGGGGAAAGGATTATCCGACGGGATGGTGCCATCAGAATTTATCCGCAGAATTTTCCCATTTAATGATGTTAGGTCTTGTGCCAGCTGCGGATTACCGGCTTCGCCCACGGTCCAGTAGAGCTTGCCATCCGGGCCGAATTTGACCCGCCCTCCATCATGAATGCTATTTCCGGCTGCCCCGTCCAGTAGTACCTTGTCCATGAAACCTTTCCCGGTTGACGGGTCTTCACGTAATCTGACCAGTCGGTTTTGTAATGTGTCCTGGGCGCTGCGGTAGGTATACGCCACGTAAACGTAATGGTTCGCGGTAAACTCAGGGTCTAAAGCCAGCCCGAGCAGCCCTCCTTCACCGGTAGCAGCCACGTCGAGACTCATCCAGGGCTCACTCTGCAGTTGACCATCTTTAATAATACGTATCCTCCCGGGCCTCTCCGTCAGGAAGATTCGACCATCGGGAGAAAAGGCCATCTCCCAGGGGACATCCAGATTGGTTATAAAATCTTCCGGCGTAATGGTCAATGCTGCCGGCAGGGCCCCGGCAGGCGGCTGAGATGCTGGTGAAGACGGTGAGCCAGTCGGTCCGGCGCAGGACACTATCGGAAACAGGACCATCACTGGAAAGAGATAGGCAACCATCCGCCATGTCTTCATTTGCTTCAGGCTTTTGTGCATCGGGTTCCCTCTCACCAGCTATTCGGGATGGTGTCCGATTCAGCTCCTCGGGGATTTCGGATGCCTGAATACAGGCAGCCCTTAATTGGTCGGGAGATATAAGGTGGGAAGCCCCTTAATCACCGGCATCCCGGCTAGGCCTCCTCTTTGTTCAAATCGTCCAGCACAGATAGAATTTCCTGGTCGGCAGGAATATCACTCATTGAATCTCCGCGATGCTGGTAACGTATTTTGCCTTCCTTGTCAATCACCATGAGGGCGGGCATCCGACCCAATTTAAGGAGGTTGACCTTTTGCCCGAAAAGTTTAGCAATAACGTGTTGCGGGTCGGGTATGCCGATAAAAGGCATCTTTTCACCCCGCCAGAAATCTGAAAATGTTTTGGTATCCTCGGGTCCGACAGCCATGACCTCAGCGTCTAATTCGACGAATTTCTGGTAATCCTGACGCAACTGCGCCATGTGTCTCCGGCAATAAGGTCAGGCAAAGCCACGATTGAACACAAGGACAACATACTTCTTCCCCCTGTAATCCGAGAGCTGTAAAGTCCTGCCTTCAGAGTCAATTGCCGTAAAATCGGGGGCGAGAACGGCCGTCCTGGCATCTATCATTGCTTTTCACCTCTATCGGAATATTATTGCGTCCTATCGCCGCATGGCCGCGCTAGCGTCAGTCTCCGGCTAGCCGAAACCATTAAATTCACTCTTCCCTTTCTGGTCATTCCCGGTCATCATTACAGGCACAGGTCAGAATGAATCTCATTGCAGTCTACATTACCCGGGCGGTTCGCTGGTAAGCTAATTTATCCTGGCCATCACACACGCGGCTGCCTGCAACCGGCTGGTTACCATTTCCAGGTCGTAGGCCAGCTGTTCATCTCCGATAACGTCTCTTATCCAGGTGCTGAAGTCGTGTTTCTCTAAGTTCGAGTGATAGGCGAAGGTCTCATCCGACATCGCTGCCAGGCCTTCGGCCAGCTCACTAAGGTCCGAAAATACGCCGCCATCATGGCACAAGAAAACATACTCGGCCGGGACCTTGACCAGCGGCTTAGCTGGTTGCTTCTTTGCTTTTGCCTGTGGTTTCACTTTTTTTGCCATATACGACACCTCCCTGAATTATAATTATGCATATCCCGCAACTATAGGTTTGAATATCCGAGAATACAACTATTGGCCTTCCATGCGATTCCTGACGATATTCTCACACTTAAATTTTAAAGCGCAGACGATGGAGAAGTTATAAAACGGCGGTTAAAAAGATTACAAAATTGTGACATTCTGCAGTTTTGGATTAAAAAAACGCAGAGAGAAAACGAACTTCTGAACTAATGACATTTCCGGAGATGGGCGAGAAAAAGGCGCTAGCTTGTACGAAGACTCGCGCCTGCATAATACGGAATTTGATGAACTCGGCTTTTAGTCTTATACTAGGCCATAGAGTGTAAGATGGCTGATAATAAAGTCCTCATTGTCGAAGACGACACCAATCTGCTGGAGACCCTTAAGTACAATCTCCGTAAAGAAGGTTATGATGTCGTGACGGCCAGCGATGGCGAGCAGGCGATAGAGGTCGCCCGGAGAGAAAAACCTGACCTTCTTATCCTCGATATCATGCTGCCCAGAATCAGCGGTTTTGAGGTATGTCGTATCCTTCGTAAAGAAATGACGGTTCCCATCCTGATGCTGACGGCCAAGGCAGATGAGACCGACAAAATAGTGGGGCTTGAAATCGGTGCCGACGACTATATGACTAAGCCCTTCAGCATGAGGGAGTTAATAGCCCGTGTCAGAGCGATGCTCCGCCGGTCGAAAATAGCGGAAGCGCCGCCGGCATCTGAACAGGCATTATTGAAAATCGGCAACCTCGAAGTAGATATAGCCCGCCACCGGGCGTCTCTATCGGGGGAGGCATTGGAGTTATCACCTAAGGAGTTCGACCTGCTGGCTTTTCTGGCTAAAAACAAGGGGCTGGTATTCAATCGGGAGCAACTTCTGGAAAAAGTCTGGGGCTACGACTATGCCGGCAATTCCCGCACCGTTGACGTACACGTCCGTTGGCTCAGGCAAAAGATAGAGGTTGACCCTGGCCGTCCCAGGCTCCTCGTAACTGTCCGTGGTACCGGATATAAACTGGAGGGTTAGAGTTGCGCAGTTTTCAGTGGCGTATTGGCATACCGTTCATTATCCTTATCGTTGCCAGCATGGGAGTCATGGGAATTTACCTCACGAATTCGGTCAGGAATTCCCAGCTTGATAACCTGCGCTTCCACCTTGAACAGGAGGCGAGAATTACGGCTGAAGCCAGTCTACCCTCTCTGCTGGGCCAGGGGGATGCTCCTGACGTCTTGGCTAAAAAGCTGGGGAAGGAAATTGACAGCCGCATTACCGTTATTGCTACAGACGGCACGGTTTTGGGCGATTCTATCGAAGACCCGGCCACTATGGAGAACCACGCCGCACGCCCCGAGGTAAAAGACGCCCTGGCCTCCGGCATCGGCGAGAGCACCCGCTACAGCACAACTCTTAAAGAGCCGATGATGTACGTGGCCGTGCCTGTTGCCAGTCAAGGTAAAATATTGGGAATAGCCAGAGTGGCGCTTACCCTTGCAACTGTGGAAGATTCGGTGAATCATGTGACGCGGACAATTATTCTGGCAACGGTCATCATAACCCTGCTGGCGGTACTGGCTGCCTGGCTCATCGCCCGGACAACGACGCGACCTATCCGACAGCTCACCAGGGCATCGCAGGGAATTGCCGCCGGACAGCTGGGGCAAAAGATAACCGTACCGACGAAAGACGAAATCGGCCAGCTCGCCCGGGCCTTCAACGAGATGTCATCCAACCTCAAAACGACGATGGAAGCTATTTCTACAGAGAAAACCAAGCTCGCTAATGTTCTTGGCAATATGGCTGATGGCGTCATCATGACGGATGCTGACGGGAATGTTGTACTGGCCAATCCGGCGGCAGGTAAACTCTTCGGTTTTAAAGAAGAAATTGCCGTCGATAAACCTCTCATTGAGGTCGTCCACGACCATGAGGTCGATGAAATATTAAAGCTGTGCCTCAAAACCCGCCAGGAGCAAACCACTCAATTCGAGTCCGGTATCTCCCGGCATTTTTTGAGGGCTATCGCTGTCCCCATCGATAACCAGGGCCGGTTGAACGGGGTGCTATTTCTGTTTCAAGACCTGACCGAACTGAAAAATCTACAGACGATGCGGCGGGAGCTGGTGGGGAATATTTCCCACGAACTCAGGACGCCCATCGCCGGTATCAAAGCCATGGTTCAAACCCTGCGGGACGGCGCCATTGACAATAGAGAAGTGGCGCAGGATTTTCTGGGCAGGATTGAGAGCGAGGCTGACCGTCTTACCCAGATAGTAACTGAACTTACCCAGCTTTCCCGTATTGAAACCGGCCGGGCCGAATTGAAAATAGAGTCGGCCGATATTAACGCGCTGATAGACGGGGCCGTAGCAGAGATGAATCCGGTAGCAGAAAGGCAGCAGATAACCCTGCTCACGGAGCTAACCCCCGGCCTGCCCCTCATCCATGCGGACAAGGATAGAATCCGGCAGACCATCATCAATCTGGTACATAACGCCATCAAGTTTAATAAACCCAACGGCAGGGTAACTATCTCCACCAGCTACGACGGCAAGTCGGTCACGGTCAGTGTCAGCGATAGCGGCATCGGTATTTCAAAAGAGGACTTACCCCACGTCTTCGAGCGCTTCTATAAAGCCGATAAAGCCCGCACCGGCGGCGGGAGTGGGTTAGGGCTGGCTATCGCCAAGCATACCGTCCAGGCCCACGGCGGTGAAATTCACGCTCAAAGCGAAGAGGGTAAGGGTTCCACTTTTACTTTCAGCCTTCCCCGCCCATTGTCCCACTAAAATTTAACTAAACCTTAACATCCCCTTAATCCGTCTTTAAACTCCACCGTCTAGACTATTATTAGATGGTAAAGAAAAGAATCCTGTTCGTATGTGTCCACAATTCCGGCCGCAGCCAGATGGCAAAGGCCTTTTTCAACCACTTGGCTAAAAATAAAGCCGCCGCTTTTTCCGCCGGAACTCAGCCCGCCTTAAAAATCAACCCCATTGTAGTCCAGGTAATGCTTGAAGCAGGCATAGACATCAGCAGACAGAAACCGAAGCCCCTTACTTTAGAGATGATGGAGAGCGCCAACAGGGTGATTACAATGGGCTGCGGTGTCGAGGAATCCTGCCCCGCCAGTTTCGTCCCTATGGAAGACTGGGGGATTGAAGATCCCGAGGGAAAACCGATAGAAGAAGTAAGACAGATAAGAGATACCATCAGGAATAAAGTGGCGACACTAATTGACGATTTATGATACTGGAAGGTTCTATTAGATTGAAAGGGGGTGAAAAATGAAAAAATTCACTCTGGCGCTTATCGCCCACGATGCCAAAAAAGAGGACATGGTGCGGCTGATGAAGGCACATAAAGAGGAGCTGACTGGCGTTACTCTCGTAGCGACCCGAAGCACGGGACAGCTCGTCATGGGGAGGGCAAGGCTGCCGGTAACCCTTATGCAGAGCGGCCCGATGGGCGGCGACCAGCAAATCGGTGCCATGGTAGCCAATGAAGAAGTCGATGCGGTTATCTTCCTGCGCGACCCGCTGACAGCCCATCCTCACGAGCCGGATGTCTCCGCTCTGCTGAGAGTCTGCGATGCCCATGGTATCCCGCTGGCAACGAATATTGCCACGGCGGAGGCAATCCTGCATCTCCTCTCCGAGCACCCCGAGGCTTTAAAAGGGCACCACCTCGCCGCGGAGTATCTCGATGAGATAGCGGCAACACACAGCTAAAATAAAGTAAAATAATAAAAGGAGAAAAAATTGTTCAAATCCGTTAAAAAATGGTTCTTACCCCTGGCACTGGTACTGATTATCGCCATTACCTTTGCCGGCTGCAGCAATACCACGACAACAGCTGCAGCAGCTACCCCGACGGCTCCTGCACCTGCCACCACCCAGACGCCGGCAACCACACCATCCTCAACGGTGAGCCTGAACGGCGCCGGCGCCACATTCCCGGCACCCCTGTACACCAAATGGTTTGACGAGTACTATAAGCTCACCGGCGTGAAAATAAACTATCAGGCGGTCGGTTCAGGAGCCGGCATCAGCCAGGTTACAGCCGGCACGGTTGATTTTGGTGCTAGTGACGCAATCATGACAGCTGACCAACAAACCAGAGCAGAGGCCGCAAATGGCCCAATTCTGCACATCCCGATGACCAGCGGTGCCATCGCCATCATCTACAACCTGTCTGGTATCAATTCGGGACAGATCAAAATTACCGGCGATGTCCTGGTGAAAATCTACCTGAAGACAATAACCACCTGGAACGACCCGCAAATAACAGCCCTTAACCCGGGCCTGAACCTTCCCAATACGCCGATCGCTGTGGTGCATCGGTCTGATGGCTCCGGCACCACGTATATATTCACCAACTACCTGTCGAAGATAAGCGATGAATGGAAGACTAAAGTGGGTAATGCAACGTCAGTCAACTGGCCGGGCGATATCGGCGGCCAGGGTAATGCGGGGGTGGCAGGTTCGGTGCAGCAGACACCCGCTGCAATCGGCTATGTTGAACTGGCTTATGCTGAGCAAAATAATATACCGTGGGTGTTGCTAAAGAATGTCGCCGGTAATTATGAAGCTCCTAGTCTAGCCGGAACCACCAAAGCAACAGAGGGCGTGACCTTACCTGACGACATGAAAGTCATGATTACTAACTCGTCAAACCCGGACGCCTACCCGATTTGCGGCTTCACCTGGATACTGGCGTACATCAACCAGACTGATAAAGCCAAGGGCGAAACCCTGGTGAAGATGCTGTGGTGGGCGATACATAACGGGCAGCAGTATGGAACGGCGCTCGATTATGCCGCTCTGTCAAGTGCGGCGGTAGCGAAGGCTGAAAATGAAATACTGTCCATCAAGTACCAGGGACAGCCCCTGCTAAGTCGCTAGTTAATTAACCGCAAACATAATGGTAAGATGTAGGCAGTTTAGACTCGCCTGCATTTTGCCATTGGTAAGGGTGTAGGAAAGAGTTTCAGAAGAATGAAGGTAGCAGTGCCAGAGAAAATTCCGGCAGGGCGGGCGGCAGGGTATACAACCCGCCGCCACCGGCGTTTTGGCGACCCAATTTTCTCTAATCTCACACTCGTCTTTGCTCTGGTGGTAGTCGGCCTGCTGATAGGCATGGTCATTGTCCTCAACATTGATGCTTTTCCCGCCATTCGCAAGTTCGGGCTGAATTTTATCAGCAGCGTATCCTGGAACGCAGTCACAGAAGAATTTGGCGCTCTGCCTGCCATCTTCGGGACACTGGCGAGCTCGGCTATCGCTCTTGTTATCGCTATCCCGATAAGCCTGGGGGCGGCTATATTTCTAACAGAGATAGCTCCTTCGTGGATACGCGGGCCAGCGTCCTTTCTCATCGAAATGCTGGCGGCCATACCCAGCGTCATCATCGGGCTGTGGGGACTGTTTGTCATGGTGCCCTTCGTCAGAAGCCCAATTGAGAGCTGGCTGGGTACGCATTTGGGCTTTCTCCCCTTATTTCAGGGACCACCCTTCGGTGTCGGCTTTCTGGCGGCGGGCATGATTCTTTCCATTATGGTGATACCCATTATTACAGCCATGAGCCGGGATGTTATCAGGGCTGTCCCTGACAGCCAGCGCGAGGCCATGCTGGCCCTGGGAGCAACGCGCTGGGAAATGATTCGCCGGGTAACCCTTCCCTATTGCCGTTCAGGCCTAATTGGAGCGGTCATCCTGGGACTGGGTCGCGCCCTGGGCGAGACGATGGCGGTAACGATGGTCATCGGTAATTCCTATGCAATAAGCGCCTCTCTCTTTTCTCCGGGGGCCACCATAGCCAGCAAGATAGCCAGCGAGTTCAGTGAGGCCACCAGCGGCGTCTATATCGGCAGTTTGGTGGAGTTGGCTCTGGTGCTTTTCGCGGTAACGCTGCTGGTCAATGTCATTGCCCGCCTGCTGGTGTGGCGTATGACGTCAGTAAAAGAGGCTAAGGAATAATCCGGATGTTGGAACGCGGTTATTTATGGAGGAAATGGTTCAACCGGTTGATGCTCGGACTGAGCAGTGTCGCGGCCGGCGCAGGTATCCTGCTACTGGCATTAATCCTGGGTTACACGCTAGCGCACGGTATCGCCTACCTGAACCTGGACTTGCTTACCCATGTTGCCAAGCCCGCGGGAGAGTTTGGTGGGGGTATACGTAATGAAATTATCGGCTCCCTCATCCTGGTTGCCATGGCTTCTATACTGGCTCTGCCAGTGGGGCTGATGGCTGGCATTTTCCTGTCTGATTTCGCCAGCCCCAGGGTAGCGGCGGCTGTCCGGTTTGCGGCGGACGTCCTGGCCGGCGTGCCCTCCATCGTGGTCGGCGTCTTTGCCTACGCTATCGTGGTGCGGCCGATGCATTCCTACTCGGCCATTTCAGCCGGGGTAGCGCTGGCCATCATTATGATTCCCATTGTAGCCAGGACAACCGAGGAGTCACTGCATCTGGTGCCGAACTCAATGCGCGAAGCAGCGCTGGCCCTGGGTATCACGCGGTGGCGGGCGATGATGGGAGTCGTCGTGCCCGGCGCCCTCACGGGGATTGCTACCGGGGTCATGCTGGCTGTGGCCCGCGTTGCCGGGGAAACGGCCCCGCTCATCTTCACAGCGCTCGGCAACAACTTCGGTTTCCAGAGCCTCCTCAAGCCCATTTCGGCTTTGCCGTTATTGATATACACCCACGCGCTTTCACCTTACCAGGACCAGCAGCAGCAGGCCTGGGCCGCGGCGTTTCTCCTGATATTACTGGTGCTCGGCATCAGCCTCCTGGTGCGCTGGATTAGCCGGCGGAGGAACCGGTAACCCGCCCGCAAGAGCGACGAAAGGAAAGACAAATGGAAAGACAGACGATCATGATGAATAACATAGTCAAACAGAGCGGCGGAGGAAATACCCTCCAATTGGATGATAAAAAGGGTATTCTGGAAGTTGAGAACTTGAGTGCCTGGTACGGTGATATGCTTTGCATTAAGGACATCAGCATAAGTATCCCATCAAAGGCAATTACCGCTATCATCGGTCCCTCGGGATGCGGAAAGTCCACGTTCATCAGGTGTCTGAACCGGCTGCACGAGGTCTCGCATGGTGGGAAAGTAGCCGGCCGAGTTTTACTGGACGGCGAAGATATCTATGCCAGGGATGTTGACCCGGTCGCCATCCGACGGCGTATCGGTATGGTCTTCCAGAAACCAAGCCCCTTCCCGACCATGTCCATCTTCGATAATGTGGGCGCGGGTCTCCGTCTGACACGCCTTTGGAGTCGGTGGGGTGAGCTGGAAGAGGTGGTGGAAAACAGCCTGCGCCAGGCCGCCCTGTGGGATGAGGTCAAGGATAAGCTTGACCAGTCCGGTGCTTCCCTCTCCGGAGGGCAGCAGCAGCGTCTCTGCATTGCCCGGGCGCTGGCGGTGCAGCCGGAAATCATCTTGATGGATGAACCTTGTAGCGCCCTGGACCCCCTGGCTACCCTGAGAATTGAGGACTTAATGAGGAGCCTGGCTGAGGAGTATACTATCATTATCGTCACGCACAACATGCAGCAGGCGGCGCGGGTATCAGATAATACGGCTTTTATTACCATGGATGAAGACGGGGTAGGATTACTGGTGGAATATGGCCCTACCTCACAGCTCTTCGCTAATCCTAAAGACAAACGCACCGAGGACTACATTACCGGGCGTTTCGGATAACCTTGAGGAGGTCAGTATGGAAACGAGGACAAATTTTCACAAAAGGTTGAGGGAAATTCAGGACGATGTCTTGGCCATGGGTAGCATGGTGAGTAAAGCCACCCTGCGCTCTATCGAAGCTCTCAAGAACCGCGACCTGGATTTAGCCCAGCAGATAATTGCGGATGATAAGAAGATAAATCAAAAAAGGTTCGAAATCGAGGAGAAATGCATTGAGCTTATCGCCACTCAACAGCCTATGGCCAGTGACCTGCGTATCATTCTGGCTGTGCTCAATATAATATCTGAAGTAGAGCGAATTGGTGACTATGCCGAAGGAATAGCTAAGATTGCGATTATGATTGGCGACGAGCCGCCTTTAAAACCGCTGATTGATATTCCCCGTATGGCGGAAAAAACCGTGGATATGCTGCGCCGCAGCCTGGATGCCTTCGTCAACCGCGACGCCGAAGCGGCGAAAATAATCAGCACCGAAGACGACGCTGTCGACCAGCTCTACGACCAGGTCTTCCGCGAACTGCTGACCTTCATGGCGGAAGACCCGAAGACAATTACACGGGCTACTCGCCTTATCTGGGTAGCTCATAACCTGGAACGCGCCGCCGATAGAGTCACCAACATCTGCGAAAGAGTAGTCTTCGTGGTAACCGGCAAGATGGAGGAAATAGGAGCTTCGAAGTATTAAAAGGACTTAAAGGTCAAGGCGTACTTCACTTTTTAGTCCAATAGTTGGAATGTTCAATGAGCCACGATGAAACCATAGCCTGCCAGCTATATCTCTCAAAGCAATTGTCTCAAAGACTCGCCTGGCCGCTTATCTCAATCAGATAAATAAATGGATTGGGATATAAACTTGTCACCACCTGCCCATGCCGTGCCAGAAAGTCTGGTGCATGGTTCCGCCCACGGCAGCCACGATAACCCAGGCAACGAAACCAATGAAAGCAGCCAGAAAAGACCATTTTGGCATGTCCTTGGGTTCGATATCCCTTCCCAGGAAAACCCAGAATGTGATGACGCCTACCGGCGGGATAAGGAACGACATGATGTATACCAGATATTTGACCCAACTCATTATCTCAAGTCTCCTTCCTACTATTATTTCTCATGTTAAATTCTAGTGAATTATTGTTAATCCGCACTCGTTAAAAGTATCTGGCGAAGGCGGTATTAGCTGATAACCCTCCTTTGGAAGCCCCTGCACCCGACCCAGAGGAAAATGATGCTGAAAGCCAGGAGCACCGGGTAAATAACATACAGCGGCATGTGTGGCGCTGTGGTCAACGCGGCGCGAAAGCCCTCGGTCACATAGATGAGAGGGTTGACACAGACCAGCGCCTGCAGCCAGGAAAACCC
>Ga0187886_1003476_pt1 | contig 11752 bp, 14 predicted proteins | sample June2016WEW_20_1_FD_133001 | JGI IMG/M metagenome (GOLD analysis project Ga0187886, IMG submission 133001) | Peatland microbial communities from SPRUCE experiment site at the Marcell Experimental Forest, Minnesota, USA - June2016WEW_20_150 | ecosystem: Environmental > Terrestrial > Soil >...
GACCTGGGCCCTTGTTAGTTTTTATCTACGATATGCGTTCCCAGCTTTTTTTATCCTTGCGGTAATCCTATCTTATTTGAGGGCCAAAGACCTTCCATTTTGGGTTGAGAAGGGAATCATAGGATGGATTGGAAATGGCGCCGGCCTGGTGATCTCAGCCGTTTTGATCTATTTGATTGTGGGTGCGATTCGATCTTATTCTTATGATGAAAAGCCGGTAAATCTTGCATTTCCTTGCAAGAGGGGGGTTTACGCTGTTTTTGAAGGAGGAAATGGGAAAGCCAGTTCTCTAATGAATTACCATTACGGGGGAGCGACTCATAAGGGAGCCGGGGTTAATCGATCCATGAAATATGCGGTCGATTTTACCAAACTGAGTATTTGGGGGAATGATGCCAATGGTTTTCTCCCCAAGGAAAATGAAAAATATGCGATTTTCAACGAAGTGGTGTATAGTCCCTGTGATGGACAAGTTTATGATGTTGTTGATAAATGGCCCAATGAAATTCCAGGGGGGAATAAAGCTCCTTATAACGTAGGAAATCATATTGTTATTCAATCTGGAGACTTTTTGGTATTGATGGGGCATTTACAGAAGGGGAGTATTCAGGTAAAAGCCGGCGAAAGGGTTGAAACAGGTCAGCCGATTGCGAAAGTGGGTAATTCGGGATGGACAATTCAACCGCACATTCACGTGCAAGCGATAAAAATGACCCGGGGTTCATTTTGGTCTGCGGAAGGTCTTCCAATTTATTTTGATGGCAAGAATGCGGTCAAAAATACCTTGTTTTTTAAGTGTCCCTGAACATCGTATAGAAATTATAGACACAGGATGATCGGCTAAGGGTTGCGATTCCTGCTAGATATCTGCACTTTGCCAGCTTTCCAAAATGTTTTGAAATGGTAAGCAAAAAATTCACCCCCGAGGAGATGCAAAAAATGTCCGAAACAAGTGCGATGATCGAGACGAAGTTTGGCAGTATCGAACTCCGGTTTTTTCCCGAAGTGGCGCCCAATCATGTGAAAAACTTTATCGAGCTGGCCAAAAAGGGATTTTATGACGGGACGACCTTCTACCGGATAATCCCCGGCTTCATGATTCAGGGGGGAGATCCCAGCTCAAAAAACCCGGATCGATCCAAGCATGGGTTCGGCGGGCCGGGGTATACGCTAAAGGCTGAGTTTAATGAGAAACCGCACAAAAGAGGAACCCTTTCCATCGCCAGCTCGCAAGCCCCTGACAGTGCTGGTTCGCAGTTCTTTATCTGTCTGGCAAACTCACCTCGTCTGGATGGACATTATACCGTTTTTGGCGAGGTCATTTCGGGGATGGACGTGGCAGACAAGATCGTCAGTCAGCCCAGAGATCGAATGGACAATCCCCTCGAGAGAATTGAGATAAAGGTTAAGATTATCGAAAAATGAATTGAATTCAGGAATTGAGGGATTGGGGAATTTTAATCCTTCAATTCCTTAAATTTTCCACTCCTTAATTCTTTTTTTTGGCCAGTTCAATGGCCCGCAGCTCTTTCCGAAGAATTTTGCCCACCCCGCTCTTGGGCAAAGAACTCATAAATTCAACCATTTTGGGGACTTTATATTTGGCCAGCTTTTCCCCGCAGTATTTTATCACCTCTTCTTCGGTCATCTTTTCCCCCGGTTTCAAAACCACAAAGGCTTTTACGGTCTCCCCGCGATATGGGTCCGGAATCCCTACCGCGCATGCTTCCAGTATTTTGGGGTGTTCAAAAAGGACCTCATCGATATCTCGAGGATAGATGTTATAGCCTCCGGCAATGATCATATCTTTTTTTCGATCTACGATATAAAAATATCCATCTTCATCCATCTTCCCAATGTCCCCAGTATAAAGCCATCCGTCCCGGATGGCGATCGCTGTCTCATCCGGCATTTTGTAATATCCGCTGGTTACCTGAGGTCCTTTAACAATGACTTCTCCTGGTTCGCCTAAGGGCATCTCCTTTGTCCCATCGATAAGGTCAACAATCTTGATATCGGTGTCGGAAAGCGGGAGACCGATCGATCCGACTTTTGTTTTCCCCCCGAAGGGGTTGGTCGTCACTACCGGGCTGGTTTCGGAAAGTCCGTATCCTTCGCATATCTGGGAACCGGTCCGGGCTTCAAAGTCTTTAATCACTTCCACAGGAAGAGGAGCAGCCCCGGAAAAACAACCCTGGATGGAAGTTAAACTATATTGGGAGAGCTTTGGATGGTTGAGCACACCCACGAACATGGTGGGAACGGCAGGGAAAAAGTTCACCTTGTATTTATGAACGGCTTCAAGGATCGCCTGGGGTTCTGGGCGGGGAATCAACACATCAGTCCATCCCATCCAGATGCAAATATTCATACAGCAGGTTAACCCGAAAGAATGAAAGATTGGTAGAACGCCCAGGTGAGTAATTTCCCCTTTATTAAAACCGGGGAACCAGGCCACGGTTTGCTGTACATTTTTGGAAAGATTTGCGTGAGTGAGCATCACCCCTTTACTGACCCCTGTCGTCCCTCCGGTATACTGGAGAGAGGCCAAGCTTTCAAAATCAATCGGAGTTCTTGGGTCGGCGGAAGGATATTTCTTCAAGAGGTTCGTCCATTCATGAACGGTGGGTTGGGGAGGGATATTTCTATGCTTATCCTTGGCCAGAATCGGTAAGAGCTGTTTCTTGGGGAAATTTAGATGATCTCGGATGTGAGCGATCACGATATTTTTAATCTGGGTTTTTGGCTTGAGTCCAATCATCCTTGGGCCCAAAAGATCGAGGGTAACGAGGAGGGATGATTCGGAATTATTGAACTGATACTCCAATTCCTTATCCGTGTAGAGAGGGTTATTCATCACCACCACCGCCCCGGCTCTCCAGGCGCCGTAAGTGGCAGCAACAAGCTGTGGCATATTGGGCAGGAGCATGGCAACTTTGTCCCCCGTTTTTACGCCCAGGTCGATCAGGGCATTGGCAAAACGGTTGGCCATGTCATTCAACTGTTTGTAAGATATCTTGGCATCGAGGAAAATGAGAGCCATTTTGTCTGGAAACTTCGCGGCAGATCGGCGAAGGGCCTGCGGCATCGTTGTATTTTCATATTTGAGGGTGGAAGGGACCCCCTGGGCATAAGACTTGTACCATGGTTTTTCCATCAGGATCCTCCTTTTTGGGGGGAACGCACTCCCTTTAAGAATTTACAGAAGATTCGTTCGCTTTTCTTGCTGAGGATTCTCCCATTATTCATGAAAACCTTATACCTTAAAATAGGAGGTTCTTTCAAGATAAAAAAATCCAGGATCCTTGCCTCCCTGCACTTTTCTTTTTGGCGATACGGGCAGATCAGAATCCTGTTGATCCGGGGGTGCCGGCGTATTAAAATCCATTGGGTGGATTCCAGAAAGACGTTCGAGAAAGCGGTCAGATCATTCGCGGGCTTTAGGGTCGGCGGAAGGGAAGATGGGAACATGCCTGAGCCCTTCATGATTCAGGTAAGTGAAGAGGAGATTAAAAAGGAGCGGGAGAAGGCCAGAGTCCTGCGCCAGAGCCGCTGGTGGAAGCAGCGGCTGGCGCGGGGCATCTGCCATTATTGCCAGCGCCGCTTCCCGCCTGCCGCATTAAGCATGGACCACGTTGTCCCGCTGATTCGCGGGGGCAAGACCACCAGGGGGAACGTGGTCGCGGCTTGTAAGGAGTGCAACAGTAAAAAAAAGTACCTCCTCCCCATGGAGTGGGAAGCATACGTGCAAGATACCCTCGGGAAAAAATGAGGCCCCGGGATTGATTCAGGCAGGTTGCAGAACCTGTAGTTTAATGCCGACCACCATGCCCTTTACCTCTTCTCTATAGGCCAGCATGTGGGGTGCGCGTAGATGTTCTTCCAGGGCCTTAAGATCGGCCCATCTTTCAACAATGGTAACGACATTGTTCCGCAACGGGATCTGGGCTTTGATGCTGGTTGGAATATCAATGTTGGGCCCATATTCCAGACAACCCTTCTCGGCCTTTACTTTGTCCACCAGCGGATGGAATATTTTTAAAAAATCATTCCGTTTTCCTTCGGCCAGCTCGATGGTGGCAATCACGTAAATCATGGGTCCTCTCCTTTCTATGCATGAAAAATAGCCATCGATCTTTGAAACAAACGACTCGCCGGGAACTAAGAGCAAAGACTTCAAAGCGTGGAGCGAAGGGGTGATTCACTCTTCTACTCTCTGCCCTCTGCTCCGTATTTTTCAGCTCGACTTTACGGCCTGGGCAACGGTGCGCCCAAGCTTCTGGCACTCGGCCAACTCCGCTGGCTTCGGCTGCCACTTGGCCCGCACCCCCTGGGCCACCACCGGCATCTTACAGCGGCTCAAATGTTCCTCGATGACTTTCACCCCTTCACCGCTCCAGCCGTAGGTCCCGAAGGCCGCGCCGATCTTGTTCTGGAATTTCAATCCCTTGATATCTTCCAGTACAGGGGCGATGGTTGGCAGGAGCCCCTGGTTTAAAGTCGGCGATCCGATGACCACAGCTTTGGCCTTAAATATTTCCGTAAGGACATCATTACGGTCCGAGATGGCCATGTGAAACATTTTGTACGGGACTCCTGCAGCAGCCAGACCGTTGCCGATCGCCTCGGCCATCTGCCGCGTGCCCTCCCACATGGTGTCGTACAGGACGACGGCTGACTTTTCCGGTACCTGGGCCGCCCATTCCTGGTACTTCTTTACGATCTGGAGTGGGTCTTTTCGCCAAATCACCCCGTGACTGGGTGCGATCATCTTTACCGGCAGGTTCAGCGCCACAACCTCTTCGATCTTTTTTATAACGAGATTGCTGAAAGGGGTGAGGATGTTGGCGTAATATTTGATCGCCTCCTCGTATAACTCCTCCTGGTTGACCTGGTCGTTGAAGCGAAAAGCGGAAGCATAGTGTTGTCCGAAAGCATCGTTGGGCATGAGAATGTCCCTACCCGTGAGATAGGTGAACATGCTGTCCGGCCAATGGAGCATCGGTGCTTCGATAAAAACCAAGTCACTACTGCCGATGTTAATCTTCTCTCCGGTCTTAACCTTTTTGAATTTCCAGGGCTGATGGAAATGTCCTTCGACGCTTTCCTCCCCCCGGGTCGAGACAACGAGAGTTGCCTCGGGAGTATGACGCATGACCGCTGGAAGACTGCCGGCATGGTCGACCTCCGAATGGTTGGCAACTACGATGTCAATCTTTGCTGGATCAACGACCTCGCGGATGTTTTCGATAAGTTGGTCCTGGAAGGGTCCCCAAACCGTGTCCACCAGGGCGATTTTTTCATCGACAATCAGGTAAGAGTTGTAGGTCGATCCCCGGTGGGTGGACAGCTCATGGCCGTGAAAATGCCGCAGCCCCCAATCCACAACACCCACCCAGTAAATCCCCTTGGTCAATTCGGTTACCATGGATCCCTCCTTGTATGAAAAATTGCAGAGCGAATCTCTGCAACCATAAGCTCAAAGGCACAGGCCAACTTTGAGGTTAATTGAGGAACTGAATCTTGTCAATCAAAAATGATTTTATTTCATCGTCTCAATAAATTTCTGAATCGCGCCAAAATACTGTTCCGGGTCGGCAAATAGGATGTTATTATGGTCAGCCTTTGGAATAATGACTAATTTCTTTTGCGCTGTACCCAGATTTTCATATAAATCCTTGGCCTCTTGCAAGGGTACAAGGTTATCAAACTCTCCGTGAAGGATTAAGGCCGGCACGGAGATCTTGCGGATCCTGTTCATTCGCTCCTGTTCGATGGGTTCTAAGTCGATCCCGTGGGCCGGCAAGCCCAGGTGCTTGATAAGCCGGGTCACACTGGCAAATCCGCTTTCGACCACCAGCCCTTTCATTTGATTCGGATAATGATCCGCAAGCTCCAGGGCAGAAAGGCTCCCCATCGATCTCCCCATGACCCATAAATCCGGGGGAATACCTTTTTGGGAAAGTTCTTCTTTCACCGCCCCCAAGATGCGGTGAGCATCTTGCACCAGGTTTGTAAACGTTGGGGAGCCATCGCTGGCACCGTACCCGCGAAAGTCGGCAACGATGAGATTGATTCTTCTCGCGTGATAAAACGGGGCAATATCATCATAGTCACTGACCACTTCTCCATTACCGTGAAAGTATAAAATTTGAGGCCAGGCTTTATCCCTTAAATAGAAGCGGCAGGAGATGGAAACCCCCTGCTCAACTGGCACAAAGAAATCAAACGCTCCTTGCGGACAGGGGGTAAAATCTCGTCGAGGATAAAAAAGGAAACCAATGAGCGGGGAGCGGTCGATTTGAGAATAGTCAGGCATGGGGATCTCCCTCTTTAGAAAAAGGGCGAAGAGCTAAGAGCAGAGAGCCAAGAGTCAAAAGCCTCTTTCTTTTGCCCGCTGCGTCAAGCAATCTTCCTTTTCCTTGGTTTGCTACTCCCGCGGGGGGCATTGAAAAGCTTCAACTGTTGGAGTAAACGGCGGTCTCGCTCCTGAAATTTTTTCTTAATCACGGCTGAGGGATACCGGTAAAAACCCTCACCTGTTTTTACTCCCAGCTTTCCCTCCGCCACCAGCCTTTTCAGCAAAAGGGGTGGCTCCTGGGAGGCATCGAGGTGCGGAAAGAGGTTTTGGCAGACTCGCAAAAATGTCTCTAGGCCGCCAAAGTCACTGGTCTCCAAAGGCCCCAAGGTAGCCAGGCGAAACCCGTAGCCAGCTTTCACGACCAGGTCGATGTCTTCTGCCGTAGCCACCCCCGTTTCCAGGCAGTGCAGGGCCTCTCGGTAAAGGGCGAGCTGCAGGCGGTTGAAGAGGAATCCGGGGACTTCTTTCAGAATCCGCACAGGCTTTTTGCCCAGCTTTAGCATCAAACGGTAGCTCAATTCTGCAGTCTCATCGGAGGTTTTTTCCCCGCGGACAATCTCGACGACTGGGATGATATGGGGCGGGTTGACCCAATGAATGATGATCGTCTTCTGTGGCCACTGGGTTCTCGATGCGATCTCGGTGATGCTCAGAGCTGAGGTGTTAGAGGCTAAGATGGCACGGGGAGGGGCGATGCGATCCAGTTTTTCAAATACCTCTTTCTTCAGTTCAAGGACCTCGGGTACGGCCTCCAGCACAAAATCGGCTTTTCCCGCCGCCTCCTGCAGGTCCGGGGTCGTTATGATTTTCTCCAGAGCCTCCGCTCTCCCCTTTTTACTGATCAACCCGTGTTCCACGAAGGTATCCAGGTTGACGGCGATCTGAGCGTAGGCCTTCTTCAGGAGATCTTGATCGATGTCCTGGAGGTATACCGAAAACCCTTTTTGGGCAAAGAGCGTGGCGCAACCGTGCCCCATGATCCCCGCTCCGACGACAGCGATTCTTTTGATTTGGTTTAAATTCATAACTCCTCTGTTTTCTCTCCTCATGAAAGATTGCCTTCAGGCTCAGATTTTTTCCCCTCATTGCCATGAGGGGTATTAGAGCACCTTCCATGACCGGATCGCGCGCGGGATTCCCGCGAGACGTTTATCGAGGAAACCATTGGCTATCGAAATAAGTTTGGGCAGCTTGCGCCTCTGTGATTCCCCCCTTGATGGGTGGGGCGTGAGAGCATAGGTTTTACAAGAATTAGCGATTGATAATCTATCATTCTCTCCGCCTTCATATCAAGAAAATATTTTCGGATTTGAACCCCCCCAGAGAGTAATCCTTTTGTGGCCGGGGGCGATATACGGGAGAGCCGGAATCCCAGGCCGATTTTGTTTTCTCTCATTCCCCTACCGCCCCGGCAGCAACAGAGGAGGAGACCTTGAAGGGTTAAACAGCCAGAGGCCTTTTCCAGAGGCCTTTCCCGTTGACACAAGAGCGCCTTTATCCTATACTTGGCAGGGTGAAAAATCGCGTTATTTATCGTCGACGACCTCCTTCCTGAAACGCTGAATAATCATTGGGTCGTAAAATAAGAGGGATGGGGAATATCAGGGTTCTTAAAAAATGCATTGATCTTTGATCGCGCGGTATGATAGGATTTTATCCGTTCAATCAGTGATCCGAGTTATGAATTCAATTGCCCTATTTAGTATTAAGGGAGGGACGGGGAAGACCACCCTCAGTGGCTCATTAGGTTGGATCTTGGCCGAGCAAGGCCATCGTGTATTGATGATAGACATGGACGCTCAGGGCCACTTAACCCACCTATTTAAAGGAAGGCCAGGCAAAGGACAAACCAAGCTATATTATGCCTTAATCCATGAGCAGCCCCTCTTGGAAACCATTGTTCCCACTTCCCATCCCAATCTTTTTTTAATTCCGGCAACCGAAGATCATTTTTATTTGAATTCTGCCTTACTCTCCAAACCCTGGAGGGAATGGAAATTGAAGGATGCCCTCCAAGCCATATACCCCTTTCCTTATGACATAGTTATCATCGATTTGGGAGCCAACTTGACATTATCCACTTACGTGGCTTTGTTTGCTGCCAGAATTCTTATCACCCCGGTGTTACCGGACCTCCTTTCCTACCTCAGCCTAAAGAGTCTGTATACTTTCTTGGATAAAACCTGCAAAAATTATAAATATTCTTTTGACATGATCTGGATCTTAATGAATAGGGTAAATAGCCACCGGCCCTTAGACCGTGAAAATAAGAAAGCTCTGGAAGAGTTTTATGGGAAATTTTTAATGCCGGTCATGGTCCGGGAAGACTTGAAATTTTCTGAAGCAGCCCGGGAGCGGGTCCCGGTAACTGCTTATGCCCCGCAATCGACCGCTGCGCGGGATATAAAAAAAGTAGCCAACTTTTTGGAAACGGTTATTTTTCAATCCAAATCCCCCAACCCTACATAATCCAGGAGGTATTGAATGGACGATGTTTATCAAGTGAATGCCCCGACTGATTTTCCTTCACCCAAAGAACAACCCACCCTTGAGCAACAACAGCTTGGAGAAGAGAAAAGAATCCTCCTGGTGAAGGAAACGGTTGAACGTTGGAAAAAAGAGATCTTGGATAAAATACAATTCCTGAAAGAGAATTATGACCAAGCCCATCGAGATAAAGAGGGTCTCTTGCAGGAAATAGACCACTTAAAAGAAGAACTAACTGCCACTCAAAAACACGCCCAGGCATTAGAAAAAAAATTAGCCGAAACTTTAGAAACTTTTAATAGCCTTTTGGATGAAGTTTCCGGGGCTTTGCAAAGCTAAATCAACTCTTATTCTCCAAAATTTTCTGCCAACCCTCGGTAAGCAGCAGGGACCTTCTTTGACACTTTGGGCCGCGAATTTATCGTTCTATTTTTCTAACCCTCCTCACTCTTCTTCATAGCCAGGAAAAAGGAAAAGCCGCAGCACTGGGGAAAGACTATTGGTTCGGCATTCGCACCTTCACGACGATTTTCTTGACAGGTTGAGGGCTGGACACTGCGATGCCTGGCATGTGCCCATCCTGCGGTGCCAGGATCACGAAAGTTCCCGCCCGAACGACAAAGAAATCCCCCTCCCCTGAAAGCGCCCAAAAGTCTTTGGCCTCATCGTACTCGCCGGCTTGCAATTGCTCCAGATTGGCGTACCCAATCCGCTCAACGCCTTGGAAAACGTACTGGACATCCAGGTACCGACGATGAGCTTCCCAGCGGCCTTTTTCTTTTGACTTGGTCTCGTACTGCTGAACGAGGGCATAGACATTGGACCCGTCAATTTCATACTTTCCCGGTGCGATTTTTGATAGGTCCGTGTTTTGGAGATAATGAAATGCCATGGCCAGTCCTTTCGTCACACCAAGGTAAAACGAGGCATTTTTCAATTGATCGATGATCATACGCTGATTCCTCCTTTTCCATAGGGTATTTGATTTGACGCACAGGCCTTCCTCTCTTTCACTAGGGAAATTTGGTTTTCCCCCGGTCGAAGAAAAGACAGACCATTGGCATCGCGGGTTCGGTTCCCGGTCGGCTGTCTATCGATCTGTCCAAGTGCGGGTTCATCGATGGTTTTCATTATAATCGTTCGGCTATATAATTGCTACGGATGATTGTTTCCTGCGAAATTACTTTTTGGAGATGCTGAAAAAGGGTGAGGGCATGGTTTTTAACCCCTTTGGTCCGGAAAGAAAGACTAAAAAAGGGGAGGCCATTTTCGGCCCCAATAAACCTTCACCTTTAACCTTCAAGTCCTTTAACCAAGCGAAATTATTAGCTTATCAATTCTTTTTTAATTTTTTCATCTTTTCTTCCGATAAATAGAAGAGAGAAGTCAGAAGATAGGCACAGGAGATGGAAAAAGAAGAAAGAGAAACAAAACCTCTTTTCGGATTTGTTAATTTTGAAAGGAGAAGACACCCCAGATCTTCAGTTGATTTGCCAGTCGAATATTGGCAAATCAACAACTGCAAGAGTCATCCTAGCCATACGGTCAATGTTAGCGAAGGCGGGTTGCTGCTTCATCTATCTGAGCCAATAGAGATTGGTCAAAATTTGAGACTGAATCTCTTTATCCATTCCGGCCCTGACTTAGATTCCATTGAAGCAGTTGTGCAGGTAGTTTGGAAAGATATTCATGTAGGGAAAGACGGCGATTACCGAACCGGAGTGAAATTTGTTGATATTTCGGCAGAGGATATGGATAAATTGAAAAACTTTTTAAACGGTCTGATCAATTTACAGGCCCCCTCAGAATTAAAAATTCCTTCCAGATTGGCCTCAACCCTGGCAAATTTCTCCAGCCCTAACCGTCTGACGCAAAAGATAGAGAGGCCTGGGCGGTGAGCCCTCGTTTATCAATGAGCAGATCGACCAACGCCCCCCGCAAACCTTTCATCTTGCGTGGTTTTTTTCACCCGCTTCGCTCCCTCCCTATTCAACACCAGATCAGGCTTTAAAAGCTTAGTCGCCATTGTCAACTTGAAAAAAGCATTAAGGAGCCAGGGGGATGCTAATGGGAAATGCTCTCCTGAAATAATTATACTTTAGAGTATAATACCCAAGAGTATATAAATGAGGAGGAATTGTGGAGTTTATCGACAGGGAACAGGAATTGGCTTTCCTGGAGGGAAAATGGCGGGAGGGAGGAGCCCAGCTGATCGTCCTCTGGGGCAAACGGGGGGTGGGCAAGACGGAGTTGATTAGAACTAAGGAAGAAAGCGCAAAAAGTCAGCTGGGGCAGCAAGAAGAGAAAGGAGTATTTCTGCCTCTTCAGCAAGAAGGGCCTTACCGATGCCATGGCCAGGCGAGCCAGAGAAGAAGGAGTGAAATTGTTCAAGGAGAATCGGGTCATTTAAAAATCTGTTCAACGAATCCGGAAGGTATAAGCCCAGAAAGGAAAAGATGAAGAGCTTCCGCAAGGAATTATGGTTTAATATTCCCATCAGGCGGGCTTTTGTGAATATTACGCCCCAGGTGGAGGAACTTTTGCGGAGTGTGCTGTCAAAGGAGGTCTTGCCCTCATCAAGACCAAGCATACCAAGTCCCAATCGAAATTCCATTCATTTTAAAGGGTGGAGTCTGGTCCCGCTATACTACCGTTCATCCATAATCCATCGCCAGCTTAAACGCGCCCTGCAATGGCGCTTTTTTTATTTGCTAAAGTCGGGATTTGATCTGACTCCCGCCGACCCGAATGTCGAATTTCTTCCAGTCGAATTTCTTCCAATGTCCCGCCAAAATGATAATGTCCTATTTTACCAATTTAGAAATGTCCTCTTTTAAGGATGCTAAGATGCCCGTTTTAAGAGGAGGGCGTCGTGGCAAGAGAGGACATAATGATGGCCAGTCA
>Ga0187886_1003477_pt1 | contig 11748 bp, 4 predicted proteins | sample June2016WEW_20_1_FD_133001 | JGI IMG/M metagenome (GOLD analysis project Ga0187886, IMG submission 133001) | Peatland microbial communities from SPRUCE experiment site at the Marcell Experimental Forest, Minnesota, USA - June2016WEW_20_150 | ecosystem: Environmental > Terrestrial > Soil >...
GCTGGGCGATGAAAAACACATTCTCACCAAGAGCTGTGCTGTATTTATCCCCAAGGGGCTTTTGCATTGTCCCATTTATTTCCGGAGAGTGGATAGGCCCATTTTCTATTTCAGCACAGCGCCTTCGATAACATATGGGAAAGACTTGCCCAAGAAATAAGACTCCCCGCCATCTGGCAGGCAGATTTCGCTAAAGGCGAATTATTCCGTAATAATGAAAGGGGGGCTTGGTCCAGCCCCCCAGCTTTATAGTTATACTGAAGATTGCTTTGGTTTGCCTCGTTTTTGCCACACGAAGAAATAAGCCAGTAGCACGACAACGACAACGCCGCCAGTGATAATACCTCCGATAAGCGGCCAGTTAGTTGATGGCTGGAGTGGTAGTGTTTTTTCCGGTGCTGGTGTCGTTGGTTGCGGGACGATAACGGTAAACTTCCCCATCTTACCATTAACATCGACAGCGAAAACCCCCTCTGTATCCTTAGCTATAGTGAAGCTTAATGTCTCATTCTTGCCGGCGCCAACAGTTACTTCCTTTTTCCCCTCTTCCACATTGTTTATCTTGAGAATAGCAGTATAACTTCCATTGCTGCCTCCGGTATTGGTAACCATGGCCGTTATCGTAACCTCTTCAGAGGGACTGACTTCACTTGGAGTCACCGATAAATCGGAGATAGCGAAGTTTGCCGGTGTCGGTGTTGGCATCAGCGCAGGTGTCGGCGTTGGCGTCGGCTTAGGTGTAGGTGTCGGCGTTGTTGTGGGTGTAGGCGCTGGCGCAGGTGTAGGCGTGGCCACGACTACTGGGGCCATCACGGTATATGTGGAAAAGTGACTAATCTCGCAGGTGTCGATATCTTTTTCTGTGTCTACATTGCTACTTACTGCTGTCCATGCTAGCTTTACTTCATCCCAGCTGGCGATAAAGGTGTCTTTTTCTGATACTCCCTTGGGAATTAGAGAAGTATTATATTTGATAGAGAGAGTTATCGGCGGCTCAAAGGTTACGCCACTCTGGCCAAGTTCATATACACCTCCTGTGATTACAGTACCGGCTTGAGGTGGATTGGGCTCAGTAATTATAGTCACGGTTATGGAAGTCAGGGCATTACCATTGCGGTTCTTAGCTTTTGTCCCGTAGGGGATATCCAGTTGCAATTTACTATCGGGGCTCAGTGCTTGAATATCCGCCCATACCACGCCTTGTTCTGATATGGAGCCGCGGAGGCTGGTGATACGTTTTTCTTTACTCCCGCCGCCACCACCACCTCCTCCGCCTCCGCCGCCTCCACCGCCGTTATCAATTATCCGGCTGAAGTTGGCGGTGACGGTCTTATCTGCATCCATCGTGACATTGGTGCTTGCCGAGCTAGCATCCGCTACAGCTCCCGTCCAGCCACTAAACCGCCAGCCGGAGGCCGGGGTGGCCGTGATATCAACTATTGTTCCTATACGCTGTCCATGGTCGCCGACTGCTGGAGTGGTGCTGCCGCTGCCACTTGTAGCCATCGTCAGGGTGTACCCCAGGTAAGCGTATTTCAGGTCGTTGTTTGTAGAATCAAAGTAACTTATGCCGGGACTACCTGAACCACCCGGGGCCAGGGAGGTATACCTCCCGACATTATCGGTGCTGTCCACGGTCATAATCTGCCAGCCGGCGCCGTCCCAGCGAGCGTATTTCAGGTCGTTCTGGGTCGTATCGGCGTAGCTTATTTGCGGGTAGCCGAGGTTATCCAGCTTCAGAGAGGTATCGAAACCGACATCACCTGTGCTATCCACCGTCTCTATCGACCAGGCCGTGCCGTTGTAGCTGGCATACTTGAGGTCATTATTGCCACCATAATAGCTGATGCGCGGTAAATTCTGGCTATCCAGGGCTAATGATGTGTACCCCACCACGTTGTCTGAATCCACGTTATCTGTAGACCAGGCCGTGCCGTTGTAGCTGGCGTATTTTAGTTGTTCGTTAGTTGAGTCAAAATAGCTGATATGCGTGTAGTGATTGCTGTTGTCTTCTAGGGCCAGGGAGTTGTATAAACCGACAATGTCGGTTGAGTCTACCGTTTCTATTAGCCAGGCAGTGCCATTGTAGCTGGCATACTTGAGGTCGTTATTGGCCCCATCAGAATAGCTGATATGCGGGAAATTGCTGCTGTCTAGTGCTAGTGAAGTACTCCAGCCTATTGCGATGGAGTCGATATCATCCGTGGACCAGGCGGTGCCATTGTAGGAGGCGTATTTAAGCTTATTGTTGGTGTAATCACAATAGCTGATATGCGGGTAATCGTTATTGTCCAGGGCCAGCGAGGTGAACTCACCGGTGCCACCCGAGTCCACCGACTCTATTGACCAGCTGATGCCGTTGAAGCTGGCATATTTGAGCTGGTTATTGGTCCGGTCAAAGTAGCTGATATGCGGGTGATTGTTACTATCAAATGCCAAAGAGGTGTCCTCGCCGACATATCCGGTGCTGTCCACTGTCTCCGTCTGCCAACTTCCAATCAACCATTGGGAGAAATTAGCGGTCACCGTCTTATTGCTATCTAAAAGAACGGTGGTATTCGCCGAACTATTATCGGTTACGGTACTCACATCCCCGCCCCAGTTGATAAAGCGCCAGCCATCCGCTGGTGTAGCTGTGATATTGGCTGTTGACCCTGCTAGATAGTAATGGCTGCCCGCTACCGGGTCGGTGCTGCCGCTGCCGCTTACTGCCATAGTCAGAATCCATGATGGGCTGACCGTAAGTAACGTGGTATTGCTTGTGGCCCCCGATGTGGCGGTTATGTTTGTCGTGCCAGCCGCCAGGCCCTGGGCAAGACCAGCAGTATTAATGTTGGCTACAGTGTTATTGCTACTACTCCAGGTAACGGAGGCTGTGATATTTTCCGTCGTTATATCGGTATAAGTGCCGGTGGCGGTGAACTGCTGCGTCAGGCCGGCCAGGATGGTGGGGTTATCCGGGGTTACGGCCAAGGAATCCAGCACTTTAGCGCTGACGGTGAGTAACGTGGTATCGCTGATGGCGTCCTTTGTAGCGGATATCGTGGCCTGCCCTTCCGCCAGGCCTTGGGCAAGGCCGTTTACGTCGATAGTGGCGAAGGTGGTATTGCTGCTGCTCCAGGTAACGGAAGCGGTGAGATTTTCCGTCGAGCTATCGGAATAAGTGCCGTTAGCCGTGAACTGCTGGTTCCGGCCTTTGGCAATAGTGGGGTTGTCCGGGGTTATGGCCAGGGTATCCAGCACCTTAGCACTGACGGTGAGAATAGTGGTATCGCTTATGGCGCCTGATGTGGCCGTTATCGTGGTCGTGCCTTCTGCCAGGCTCAGGGCAAGACCGGTATGCAAACCGATGGTTGCCACGGTCGCATTATCGCTTGTCCAATTAGCTGTAGCAGTTATATCATCGTGTGAGCTATCGGTATAGGTGCCCGTGGCAGTGAACTGCCGGGTACGGCCCAGAGCGATATTCGGATTAACCGGGGTTATCGCAATGGATACCAATTCCTTGGAGGTGGTAAAGGAAGTGGTGCTGGCTGCCCAGCTTCCTCCTCCCGAATTGACAGCATAACAGCGATAATAGTAAGGAGTGCTGGCAGTCAGGCTGGAGATATCGGTATAGAAAGTACCGACAGTTTTAACTCCGAGGTTAACATCATAAGCCCAGCTCCCCGCTGTCGTGCCCCCATCACTGGGGCCCCAGTAGATATGAACAGTCGGGTCGTCTCCGCCGGTTGAGGTCACCTGTCCGTTCAACCTGGCAGAGTTTGACGTGATATTGTTGGCACCGGTGGAATTGGTTACTGTAGGTGGACTTGGAGGCTGAATCCGGATAACCGACACGGCCTCATGCTGCAGACCACTGTAAGTTCCGCCCCATGTCATCGTATGATCACTGTAATCCCAGGTATCATGTACGTAGATGATATTGCCCGCGGTGTTGTAGCCATATCCCAGTATAGTATGGCCTGTAACCTGGATAAGCACCGGGCGGCCGGCATTGATTTCGGACTGGAAATCGGCGAAAGTGAAGCCTTTGTTAGGGTCACTCCCCTGGCCTTGTATCGCTTGGCTGAAATTTGTCACGACCGTATAGCCGCGGGACTCAGCGAATAATTTAATCCCGTGGCATCCGTCACGGTAAGTAGGCTCATAACCTGTGAAGTCATAAAGAGGATCACCGGTAGTATACCAAAAGAATATAGTGCTTCCATCGGTATTGCTGTATTTCGCTTGGTTGGTACCCATGTAGTCGCCGGCGCAATCAGGCGTGTGTTCCGTCCAGTATCCCAAATAGGGGTCAGGGCCGGCATCGCCATAGTCTTTCCAATAGTCATCAACGTGTCCTTTTATCACCCTGCCGTCAATACCATTGTGAGTGGCACTGAGCGGACATTCACCACAGGTAACACTAGGCCAAACAGTATGGCCCCAGCCAGAGTTGTTCAGTGGACAGACACCGCCTCCCGTTGGGCCCGTATACATATTGCTGTAACCATTGCGGTCGTAATATCCAAAAAGCATAGCAGCTGAAGTGGCCGAACAGCCGTAGCTCCAGTCGAATGCCGGCACGTTTGCTAAAGTATTGACTGCCCCGGCTATATGCACATCTGGCACGGTCGCCACTGCTACTTTTGTTTTTGGCGGGGGTAGGGGGAAGACGGCTAGAGTAATCTGGCGCCCGTTCTCATCGGTAAGAATCTTTTCATAGGGACTACCAGACTCAGCGAGAACGATTCCAGGAACCAGATTGACGACCAAAGAGAATATAAGAAAGAGACATGAAATTAATGACAGCCATTTCTTTTGAAAATTCACCTTATACATGCCCAGCCATCCTTTGTAGATTATCTCTGCAGATTATCCTGAAAACTGCCCCACCCTGGGTGAAAGGGTGTACCGCAGTTTTATTTCCCCTGTTTTACGGCTTTGCCAAGATAGCCTTGAGTTCATTGATAAATTCAGTCAGTTGCTTATTGCCGCTGACCATATTGTTCTTGTCAATAGTGAACTTCCCCTGGAACCCACCAAAAACAGTGAAGATACCCTGATTGTTATTTAAAAAAACCACCACCCTTTCCCCCGACTGGAAGCTGGGATTGTCGGTCACCATCATTTCAATCCCACCTACCGCACCACCAGGCACTTTTATTACCACTTCCCCCCCAGTTTTCCCTTTTAAGGTTTGTTCCACAGAGAGAGTAACCTGGATATATATGTTTTGTTTATCCTGCCCGTAGGAGGCGGTATTGGTGACCGTGCCTACCAGAATGAAATCAGCCCCGTTAGCTAACTTTTCAAGGGTTATCTTCCCAGTAGGCACCGATGTGGTTGGTGGTGGGCTAGGATTCGGTGGGGCGGAACTACAACTAACCATACCTGACATCACTAGAAGACATGCAAAAATCAATATAGGCAGGTACAATTTCATTTTGACTCCTCCCCGTAAAAATAAAAGAGCGCCAATAACCGCCACAAATTAACGGTCTGGGCGCCCTTTTCACTATTACCACCCCCCAACACGAACCCAGGAATTTATCTGATTTCAATCACAGTTTGACGATTATAGTCTACATAACTAATTTTGTCAAGTGGCGAATTGTATGATTTCGGTTAGAATTGTGTAGGAAAAAGGCTAAAGAACAAAACATGCTGCCTGGTTATTTTTATCCTGTTATCGAGTCTCCGTATTTATCGCTTTGTGGTTGTCCATTCTCTTTAAAGGGGTGATGGAGTTTTTTCACTCACTCTCCTCTTCCTGCGCCGACCTGTTATATATGGGTAGTTCAATGATAAAAGTGGTGCCTTTGCCCGGTTCACTTTCAGCCCATATCCGGCCATCATGTTCGGTGATAATCCCCAGGCAGATACTCAGGCTAAGCCCCGTACCTTTACCTACTTCCTTGGTAGTGAAGAATGGGGTAAAAAGATGTCTCATGTTTTCCCTGGGAATTCCCGGGCCGTCATCGGCAAATAAAGCCCGGACGGAATTCCCCGCTTTTTCTGTTGTAACGGTCAGAGTGCCTTTCCCGTGTGCTTCAAGCATGAAAAATTCGGCGTTGATAACGATGTTGAAAAATACCTGCTGCAGCTGAGAGCTATTCCCCATAATCAGGGGCAGGTCCGGGGCGAAACGGAAGTTAACCTGAATATTATTTACCTTCTGCTCGTAAGCACGCAGTTCCAGTACTTTCTGGATACAATCATTGATGTTCGTTAGCTGTTTTGCTTGCGGTTGTTTCCGGGCGAAAGTGAGGAGGTTTTTCACGATATTGGCCGTTCTCTGCGCCTCATCATTGATAATCTTTACGTCCTGTCTTATGTCTTCAGGGAGTTCTCTCTGCAGCAGGAGATCTGAGAGACTAATGACGCCGGTGAGTGGGTTGTTAAGCTCGTGAGCTAAACCTGAAGTCAATTGCCCGATGGACGCTAGCCGGTCCTGCATAATGAGTTGTTCCTCCATTTTCTTGCGCTCGGTGATGTCACGGGCAACGCCGACAATCTCTACGGGTTCTCCTTTTTCATCGCGTACGAGGCTGGCATGAACCTCAACAGGGATAATACGTCCATCTTTGTGAATTACCTCGAGCTGAAGAGTGCCATAGGACGTGCCGTCTTGGATGATTTTTATCAGTTCATTACGTTGTTTCTCATATGATTCAGGAGTGAGCACATCTCTCAGTTTCAGAGCCAGTGCTTCTCTATCCGTGTAGCCAAATAATCGCTTAACGGAAGGGCTGACATAAGTGTACCGTTCTTCTTTAATTGTTAATTTATAGATGACATCCGCGGAATATTCAGCAATCAGCCGGTACTGTTCTTCCGCCTGCTTACGCGCTGTGATGTCATGAAGAATAGCCAGCCAGCCCACTTGCTGCTCCTGGTGAACAAGCATCGGCGTTATCTCCAGTTCATAGAAGCGCTTTTCTCCGGATACCATCAACGGCAATTCTTCGCTCCCGAATCTGGCTGAAGACATATGCTCGAACACCGGCGATAGAGATAACAGGTCTTCCGGTCTTTTCCCGATAATTCTTTTATCCACGCCGACTATTTTCAGCGCCATCGGGTTAGCTTCAACCAGGCAATTACGAGCGTCAAAGATAAAGACGCCATCGTTCAACTGCTGGACAACAAATTCGCGGGCAAATGGTATTGTTGTAAACATGCGGAAACGTACCAGCCCCAGAACAATGGCTATTCCGGAAATTGCGAACATCACCGGTGTCAGGTCTTTACGCGGCAGAGGCGCCAGGTTAAACACATAGATAATATTCCAGAGCCAGGGCAGGCAGACCGCCACTATTAAGGAAATAGCCTGCCCCATGTACAGGGGAGTTCCTACAAAAAGCCTTCGTAATAGAATAACTCCTCCGGTAAGAATTAAGAGATAATTATGGGCCAGTGCCACCCAGAAAAATGGTCCGTAGGTCTTGACCGTTACCAGGAAGGGACCGGACGTGCTAAGGTGCTCATTGGACCATATGAGATGATGCCAGTCATTGGTCCAGATGAGGACCACGATAATAAAGGGGATGATGCAGAGAAATATTGTCCTCCAACCGCGAACCAGTTTTATGCTGTTGGTGTAGTTAAGGGAGAAAACGAACCAGGCCACTGGTACGGACATAGAACCGAGATAGCCGATATTATTGAAAAACAACTGCCGCCCCAGTGTGTCGCTGTTGGCTTCCAGAAAAAACCCGAGTGTCCAAACAAACGTGGCGGCGACCAGAGCTATCATTGCCCCCGCCCCAGGTAAATAGCGGCGGCGCCATGTCAACACTATCACCAACAAGGAAATAATAAGCGATAATATCATGAATACCTGATAGAAATAAAAGTACATTTCGCTTATACGTTTCCTTCCTACAATTATGGCGATATAAGTGAAAACAGGTTCGATTTAGCTAAATACTTGGCAATAGTGTAGCACATTTAATTAGAAAATACTTGTAAATTCGGGCAATAATTAATAAATTATGAACATGGAATACAGTTTAAAAAGCAAGCCTGTATAGCTTGTCCTTCTCAGCAACCGCGAGAGTAAAGCATATAGCTCCTTCAACCTTAATATCATCAGCGACGGCTCCAGGCTATCGTTGTCTGGCCCGATTTCTCCCAAAATCAGTCCCGGCCCGCCAGTCACCTTGGCAGGATAAATTACGAAGAAAAAGTACTCTGGCAGCGTGACTTTATCTATTTTAACCGGCTGGTAAGCATCGGCTCCGGAGGTGCTGTCGGGCGTGGGGAAATAACCATTTTTTATTTACGGACTCGCCCTGAATTAATTGTATCGAATGGTCGGTTATCTGACTTTGAAGCTATGGTCGGGGCGGGCAGATTTGAACTGCCGACCTTCTGAACCCCATGTAGCCTGTGAAAAAGGCGGAGGCTGCTTGCCTCCGCCTTTGGATAACTTATCAGCTATTAGACAAGATGTCAGATTGCCATTCTTTTGTGTCTGCCTGCTTTTATTTTTTATCCGGCTTTGTGAAATTTTTGCCGATGATAACAGAATCAAAAGAATCTGCGAACATGATATGCCCGAACATAATCGGTTTATCCACCCTCTTGAAATTGAGTGGGCAATGCGGTACGTTCCCCGGGATATATACCCAGGTGGTATTCTTTATGACATGCATTTCCGCGTCCTTACCTTCACCAATCGTAAACTCGACCTCGGCCACGAATTCCTTAAAATTCATCGGGTCACCGCCGATAAAATACAGGATTTCTGCAACGGCATGTTGGTGGGGTTGAGGTATCATAAAAAAGGGCTTGAAAATGGGGCGCAGCACCTGTACCAGGGGCTCATCCCACCCTTTAACTCGTTCATGCTGGCCTATGCCAATATATACCGGCGCATCAGGAGGAGTCCCCGGGTGAATTACTCCCCATGGTTCTTTTAAGAAATATTTATCATATTTTCCTTTAGCCATTTTTATCTCCTTCCTTTATTTTCTCAGATATTATTAACTGCTCTTATTTAAACACAATATGGTCTCTAATTCAATTTGGATCAATATATTACGTATCATCGTCCCAATAGATTCGCGAAAAATTGAACAAAACGATGAAAAGTGACTTCACGACAACTTTTAGCTCTTGCGCATTCCCTGAGGTATGGATTAAGCATTGGGAGAAGGGGTAAAATTAAGTATGGTCGCATAGCTTACCATACTATTATCAGTCTGCTCCAGATATTATCATGACAAAAATATTGACTTGAGAAGCGGACCAATTAATGAGTCAGCTCGCATGAAAATAAAAATCTATGAGTTAGCCCCTTATGAGAGAGCTTTTAATCTCCTAGATGAAGCATGTCCGTGGTGTGGAGAGCATCTTGGTTCCAAAGACACTGCGCCAAGGTATTTCAGGGTCTGCTGCTCGTCTAAATACGGGAGAGTATTTCACTGCCGAAATTGCCACGTGACTTTTCAAGCTCACAGCAACCCCTTGACACATGTCGCATTCCGGCACTCTACACAAAAATAAAAACCATGAGGGAAAGAAAAGGGGATATATTTTGATTATAGTGCTACGTGAGTTACTAAAACATAGATAGAACGTAGATATGGGGTCTAAGGTAACATTTGCCTCAAGGACAACTTGTTGATGGAGCTTGGCGCAATCTGACTGTCACAAATTAGCTAACTGTACCAATGTACTGCTTTCTAGGTTGCCGCACTTCCTCTTTTGATATTGACTCACCTAAAACAATTGGTTGCTATGTGTGCTCGTAATATATCTTGATAGTGTCACCATATGCATATTAGGCGAAACTGAGGATATGAAGGAGCCACAATACGGTTGTTACCTAGATTTCTGCCCAATTTCCAACATCCAAATATTACCATCAGCCATTGCTGTGCGCCAGATTTTAGGCTCGATGCTTTTCATGACGTGCCGGTGTCAAAAGAAGCAATTTTTCTCCTTTTTATTAAGAAACATTTCGCCTACTATATATTCGTGAGGCAATGTTTAACCCAACCTATGGGTTAACAGTTTATTTCTTGCCAACACTCGTTCCATACGCAGGCCAGCATCCGCGTGATACGGCCTTTCAAACGCTTTAGGATTTTTGCTTCTCAATTCGTCTAGATTAGCTTTCTTGACTTCAACCAGGAAGCTGCTGACGACCATTCCCGTGGCGTTCCTGGAGGTTGTATTGTGTGGAGTTATTGTGTTAATCGCTCCTCCTCTATCAAGCTCTCCAGGGACTATCGGGTCATACCTGGCTCCGTGGTCCATATAGACGACACCGGGCATCATTCTCTCGGTTACATAGGCGCCGCCGAGAACAGCCCCTCTTTCGTTATATACTTTAACCACGTCGCCATTTCTTATGCCCTTCGCCGCAGCGTCCGCTGGATTAATCCACAGTGGCTCATATTTGTAACCATCCGGGCCCTCGACCTTGCAGGTCGCTATTTCCCTTGTCCACGTAATATCATCGCACTGGGCGTGTACTCTCCATCTGCCGTGGTTGGACATGAGAAGGAGGGGATACTTCCTGGCTCTTTCACTGGAGAGCCTTTCATCATGGCTCTCCCCCTTTTCGATCCAGTGTGGCACCGGTGGTCTTTCCTTGTCATCAGGGAAGTGCTTGGCCAAATTCTGAGAATAGAACTCTATCTTGCCGGAGGGGGTCTTCAAAGGATTATTTTCGGGGTCCTCGTAGAATTTTTTTAAACCTACCGGGTATTTATTCCATTCCGGATCATTTGGGATAACAAAATACCCTTTTTCTTCGAATTCTTCATAGGTAATCTTATCCTGAATGCCCGAGTTATCAAAGACGATTTTATCCCATTCATTAATAGTCTTGCCTCCTGAGTATTTCTCCAGCAAACCAAGTTTCTCGGCTATCATACAGACTATCTCATAGTCGCTTTTCGACTCTCCTACAGGTTCGATACATTTTCCTCCTCGCATAATGGTGCAGAATTGCCCGCTTTCTAAATCAGAGGTTATATCCTGTTCCTCGAATTTAGTATTGGCCGGCAGGATAATATCGGCAAACAGGCAATCGTTTTCCAGCCACGGGTGCTGTGCCAGGATGAATTCTATCTTCGGGCTTCTCAGTGCCCTGATAAAGGAGTTGCTGTCATTCCAGCAGGTTATCCAGCAGGGTGAATCGGTCCATATCATATGCACCTCGGAGCAGCCCTCAGCAGGGTAGGTGTGTTTCACGAACTGGTCCTCAATCGTACCGGGAAAGGTTGAGTTGCCATACCAGCTTATGGGCGGATTGAGAATTGCCTCGTGGATTAAGTCCTTGGGGATAAACTGTGTCGGGTTAATCGGTGCCGGCGTCATGAGTTTTTGCAGTTCGGACCGGGATGCTTCTCTGTTATCCAGGGGTAAAGCACGCGGGGTGCCAACTTCCGTAATGGAATAAGAAGGCCTGATCAGATGGGGATAATATAGGCTCATCGGCATCTGACTTCCCTTCAGAAACCACATACCGGATATGCCCCATTCGAGCATCTTGACCTGGTGAGCCCCCGGCTTGCCCAGTCCCTGCATCGCTAACAATAGCACTTCAAGCCTGCCGGCTTCAGTTGAATAGGCGCTCCTCATGCCGGGACCGCCATTGCCATGCGCTATTGTCGTCCGCTTGGATGCCCATTCTCTTGCCAAGGTCTTGATTATCATGGATGGAATACCTGTTATTCTTGCAGCCCATTCTGGTGTCTTGGGAATCCCGTCCTCTTTTCCAAGGATGTATTCCTCGAACTTCTCAAA
>Ga0187886_1003478_pt1 | contig 11747 bp, 8 predicted proteins | sample June2016WEW_20_1_FD_133001 | JGI IMG/M metagenome (GOLD analysis project Ga0187886, IMG submission 133001) | Peatland microbial communities from SPRUCE experiment site at the Marcell Experimental Forest, Minnesota, USA - June2016WEW_20_150 | ecosystem: Environmental > Terrestrial > Soil >...
CAATCTCCCGGTCGCCAATAAGTATGCTACCAACGCGCCCCTCCAAGTAGCTCGGGTCGACGGTTGGCTTGAGAGTGAACTCGAAGCCGAGATTGAGCATGAGCGGTTGGAGGTTGGCTTTCATTTCCGTGAAGTTGGCTTTCGAGTGGCTTGAGACACAGGCCAGTTTTCTAGCGTCTCTCGCCCGGTTCGGTACGGCCGGGTCCCAGATTGCACAGTCTCCGACCTCGAACACTCTCTGCGGGTATTCGACGTGAGTGTTGTTCGCCAGGAAGTCCATCAGGCTAGGTAAGAGCGAAGGGCGTAGGCATGTCATTGTCATGATTTTCGGGTTTGCAATCTCCACTGCCAGACTAGGTTGCCTGTTCATCTTCGTAAACAACTTCTCTTGGTTCGTCATCATGAAGCCGAGCATTTCTTGGAAACCAAGCCCCACCATGAGTTCTCTCACCGAATCTGAGAACTCTTCCATAGGTGACAGGCCGCCGATTGTTAGGTCAGATGGCCATTTCGGTTCCATTTTGTTTAGGCCGTAGGCGATGGCGACATCTTCGAAGATGTCAACAGGGTGTAGGATGTCCAATCGGTAGCATGGGACGCGAACCGTGAGTTGTTTGCCGGTCGAATTCGCTACGTCATACCTTGTGCGGCGAAGAAGGGACACTATCTGGGCGCCGCTGAGGTCCAGCCCGATCATGCCTCTAAGGCTGTCGAGCGATAGTTTGACGCGGCGCTCGTTGAGGTCTGGCGTTTTGACTGTCCGTGGTTTGCCGTACTCGTAATGTACTACGGCTGGTGAGATTTCAGCGCCTCGGTCGGCTAGGGTGGTTGTGAGTATGGTTACGGCGTTCATGACCGTTTCGTCAGAGGTGCCCGTGACTTCGACAAGGATGTTCTTAGTTTCGGGCGTTATTCGGCCTAGGTCATCGGAGTTAATGATAGGTGGGAAAGAGAGCACTTTCTGTTTCGAATCCAGCAGGATGGGCATTCTTTCATGTTCCTTTACGATGTGGCCGTACTCTAACCCCTTCGGGTGCGCTTCGAGAATTTCGCGTAGCGACATTTCCTTCTCTCCTTCCAAGGGTACGAATTTCACGTCATCCGGACCAACCGCGCCGTACGTGAGTGGTGGATTAATCAAATCGAAATCGTACAACCCTATGGATGACCTTCGGCGCTTTCTCCCGTAGCTCTGGTCAAGCTTCTCTTGGAGGTGGATTAATCCCCGAATAATCACGTCATTCAGCTTGATGCGGCTGGCGACTACGCACGCAATAAACGGCCTAATCTCTTTCAGTTCTTTATCCACTTGGATTTCGACAGCAGGTTTCTTTGCAAGCGGGTAGGCCTTGAGGCCCACTTCGATTCCCAGCAACCCCCTTAGGGCTCGGGCTATGCCTTCAGTGCTCCAGGTGTCCGGCCGGTTGGTGTCTTTGTTTTCCAACTGAAGTTCGGAATCTTCCAAGATGTCTTCTGTGCGGCTTAGGCCGGAGAGCTCGCACTTGACGGAGTAAAGTATCTCATCGAGTTGCTCGTGGTCCCTAGGCAGTTTCCTCCCGACTAGTTGTTCCAAGTCGTCTATTCGGGTGAGGATTGTGACCATGTTAGAGCACCTTCTGTTTTCTCATCCAGTCTAGGTCTTGGGCGAAGAGTAGGCGTATGTCGTCGATTCCTGCACGCATCATGTAGAGCCTATCGACGCCTATGCCCCATGCGATGACAGGCACCTTGACTCCCAACGGGAGCGTTAGTTCAGGCCTAAAGATTCCTGACCCGCCGAATTCGAGCCACCCATATCCCTCTTTGTACGCTTGCAGCTCGACGCTTGGTTCGGTGAATGGGAAATAATCTGGCCTAAAGCGGACTTTGTCTGCACCCGCGATGTCAATGGCAAAGCGCTCAAGCACGCCCAAGAGGTCCCTTAATGACAAGTCAGCGCCGACCACGATGCCTTCTGCTTGGTTGAATTCTGTAAGGTGAGTGCGGTCCACCTGGTCGGGTCTAAAGCATCTTGCGAGTGAGAAGTATTTTCCAGGTATCTTCAATTGCTTGCTAACAAGTGTTCGAGCGCTGAGAGCGGTTCCTTGGCTTCTCAGTATCAGTTTCAGGGCTTCGCTACGCGAGTAGGAGTATTTCCATCCGGTTGATCCGGTCTTCCAACCATTTTCATGGGTCTTTGAAACCGGATCCATGAAACGTTCGTATTCTCCAAGGCTTCCCTTTTCTTGTGTCTTGACGAAGTAAATGTCATGTATCTCACGCGCAGGGTGGTCTTGTGGCATGAAGAGCGCGTCGCAGTTGAAGAACATCAGTTCGACTGTTGGGCCTGTCATCTCCTTGAAGCCTAGGTTGACAAGTTTCGTTTTCAAGTTGTCGAGGAAGAGGCGGTATGGTTGCTTCTTTCCCGGCCAGGCCGAAGTGACTGGGGCTGCGATGTTGTACTTGCGAAATGCTACTGCCTTCCATTGCTGGGATGTGATCATTTCGGGTGTGAGGTCGCTTATTTCTTCAGGGACAGTGATTCCTTCTTCGAGTGCTTTCCAACCCTGCGGCGTCAGTTCGACGTAGCGCTTCGTTTGCCTTCTGCTTGTGACCAGCTGTCGCCTCTTCAAGGTCTCGACGTTTCCGCGAACAGTTGGTGCCAATTCCTCTAGGGAGATTTCGGGTTTTGTTGCGAGGAGTTCGAGTGTTCGTTCCGTGTCAGTCTTGTCGGGTATGCCGGCCGCTTTCAGGACTACGCTCTGGAGCTGGGTTGTAACCTCGCACCAGCCTGCGACCTTGACCCAGCCTAGCGCGACTGAAGCGAGGTTCGGGGGAATGTTAGCGCGTCTCGCTGCTTGGTCGAGAGTTGCTTCGCCACCGAGTTCAAGTACGGCCTGAAGAAGCCGTCTTTCGGGCAAACCTTGCTTTGCATGATTCATTGCTTCTTCTGTGAGTTTGAGGACTGTTCGTTCAGCTTCCGTTACTCGAACAAACTGTCGCTCTTGTAGGGTTGTTAAGGCTCGCGTGACGGCGGCACTGCTTTGTTTCGTGTTCACAACTAGCTCTTCGAAGGAGCAGTTGCCGCCGGAGGATTGCAACGAGTGCATTACGGCTGCTTCGTTCTCACGCATCTCAATCAAGACATCTATGCATCCTTGGGATTGAACAGATACTCTTCGAATCTATCTTTGGCTTTCTCGCGTTTCGCCTGGAATTCTTTGAGGAACTTTTCCACTCGCTCCGCGAGTATCAGTTTGCAGTCTCCACACATGATGTTTCCGGCGAGGCAGTTGTATCGAAGGTCTTCGATTTCCTTGTCGTTCATAAAGAGGAAGTAATCGTAAGCGAAGACCGAGCATATGTCGGGGTTGGCGCCAAGCCGTTTTTGTTCCTCGACCGTAGCCCGTCCTCCCGTGAAGGCGCTCATAACTTTCTTTTTCGCTTGCTGTGGGTCGTCTACCGTAAAGATGGCTGTTTCCGGCATTGAGGCAGACATCTTGCCACCGCGCCCGAGTCCTGGCACGAAGCGGCAGTGGATCTGGGCGGGTTTGTAGTATCCTAGCTTAGGGGCGACGTCCCGAGTTATCCTCCAGTACGGGTCTTGGTCAATGGCTGCCGGGATCAAGCATGGGACATTGTGCCCCACTAGGGCCGATTCCAAGAAGGCTGGAACTGCTTGGATAGCGGGGTAGAACGTCATGCCTATGTTCGTGCTATCTCGGAAGCCAAACACTGCTTTGGCTGTTGAGAAAGTCACATGTTTCGCGACCTTGATTGCCAAGCTGTAGAGAGCTCCCATGTTCTTCGTGTCGAGTATGATTCGTGTTTTCTTCGGGTCGAAACCAACGGCGATCATGTCAAGGGCGTTCTCGTACGCCCATTTCGTTGGTTCATCCATCGAGAACTCGTCATGTTGGAGAAATCTCTCGTCGTCTGTTATCTGGAAGTAGAGTTTAGCGCCGAACTTGTCCTGGAGATATTTCGTGAATATCCAAGGGACCAAATGGCCGATGTGGACCGGCCCAGAGGGGCCTCGACCTGTATAGAGTACAAATTTCTCTCCCGCCTCATACCTCTGAAGAATCCAATCGAAATCCCTGTGTGAGAAGAAAATTCTTCTTGCGAGTTGTGGGTGTAGCTCGCCGGTATGTTTCTTGACCTTCTCTAGGATTTCTGGGGTGAGGGGTTGTGTTCCAAATTCCCTTATCAGCTTGTCATAATCGATCTTGCCCGTGACTTCCCACGGGGTTACAACCATTTCTTCGTTGTTTACCGACACGATTCAGATTCTCCCGCCTTCAGAAACAACTCTCCGACTTCGTTGCTTCCCCACAACTCATGCTCGTATGGTGCATTGTCTTTCTGAATCCTAAATAAACAGCAAAGGAGGGCGCTAAGTAACTTATTTTCTGCGTTGAATTGAATTCAGACAAATCCAACCTAATTCTACCTCATTTTGGCAGTTGTGACTTAGGTATCTGAAATGGTGGACATGGTGGACAGGGCCAGGCTGCCCCCTCCCATTCTGACCGTGGCAAACACGGCAAACATGGCAAAGTCACACGGTTTTCGTATTTTATGCTTTCCTAGATGTCTTATGTTTCTCTAGAATCTCCTGACCGATTTCGCTGATCTCATACACGCCTCGGGCGGCATTTACCACTAACCCGAGTTCGCTTAGAGTTAGCAGTATGTTCCTAACCGATTGCTGCTTCATCTTGAGGTCATCAGAAATCATAATGGGTGTTATGCGTGGTTTTCGACTTATCGCCTGGAGAACTTCTAGAGCCGTCAAGTCGATTCCTACATTCAATGCGACCTAACCTCCTGTTCTTATTATTTGTCATAACAACATATATAGTTAGTCCCGACAAGTCGTAAGTACGAACTATGGGGAGACTAGGAAAAAATGACTGATGTTTCGTCTCTTGTCTCGTCTCTTCTTCCTTCGATTGGTTCCGCTGCGTTCGGTGGTGCAATTGGGGGAGCGTTAGGTTGGGTTGCGAAGAAAATAGCTAAGGTCGTTGCCGTGCTTGCCACCGTTTTCATTATTGCTCCATTGGGCTACCTATCCTACAAAGGCATAATCACGGTCAACTGGATCGCACTCTACGCCTTACTTGCAAGTACCGCTACATGGGCAATTCAGGCGACCAGTGGCTTGGTTCAAAGTGTCGCAGTAGCTGTGCCTGGACTCGGAAGCTTCGTGACTTGCTTCGCAATCGCATTCCAGAGGGCATGATAAGGAGGTGAAAATTGCTATGAGTTCAAAGAAGAAACTTGGTCGGGAAGTTCCACCGCTGGTGGTCGTCAAATGGTACAACATGGATTACAAGCTGCTGAGTGGCGTAGTTCTGCCAGAACACGCTTGGAATGCTCTAGTCCAGTTAGCCCCCATTTTCGGTTGCCGAGACTTGGGCCACGCAGTAAGGTTCGCTATCGAACAATTCATCGAACAAAACGCGGGTATCCTAGTAACGAAGGACCGGGATTGGATTCGCAAACTGGGTGAGTTACGGGGTCAAGTGGACTTGAACGGTACTAAGCCAGACGGTGCAGGGATCGAGAACGTCCAGCACTTCACCGCATGTACGACCAGATGAAGGATTAATAACTAAGGCTTTGCATCGCGGGTTCAAATCCTTTTCAGATTTTTCCTACTAATCTTACTAATCCTAATCTTCGTCAACCTTAACACTAATTGACTGTGACGCCTTACTCGGCTAAAAGCTATCTTCACGAGAATGTTCCGTAGACACGCCTCTGCTGTGAGCATAGACTCTCGTTAACAGAACCGACTACCATCAGACGCCGAAGAGTGTTCGGAGCTTTGGTCAACTGTGAAAGTTCGTGATGTTATCGCCTAGAACGCGTGTCTCGAATATGTTGGAAGGAATTCATCGTTCACGTGCAGTCTCCTCAATGTAACTCAGAATGCTCTTCCAAATTCGACCTTCTTCTCGAAATCTGTTTTCGAAATTGTTGTGGTCGATAAAATCTTTCAACGCCTTCTTCGTCGGTTCATCATATTCGCCGGTAATTGATCCGCGGTAGAATCCTAGTTTCTTCAGATTTCTTTGCAGTGTGGTTGCGATGTGGCTATCGATCGTTAGCAGACTTCTTGGATCTTCTCTTGAGAGGAGGGTCATATCGTAGACTTTGAATACGCGATGTAATTCCTCGATGGGGCGTTCATGGTCGTCAACTCGGACGTCCACATACCTGTCTGTGAATCCCATGTACCCTCCCTTTTCTCTGGCAATCATAATTGCGGCAGATTGCTGACCTCGTCGATCACCGCCTGCTGTCTGCCCCGCTGACAGCGCCGCCAAGAGCCTGTCGACCAATTCACCAGAAGTTTCCATGAAAGCGTCTGCCATGGCTTTGACAACTTGAGGCCCAGCAAGAATGTTACCCTGACAACTGTAACCTTCCCCAATCACATGTCCCGCCCATTCGTGGCATTCCGTTCCAGTGTGAACGACAACATGACCCTTCGCGTCAACTACTGCAATTTGGCTGACCGTGCTGAGCGGGTCTCCTTGTAGCAATGCGCGGAGCGTTTCAGTCGCCGAGTACCCGCGCTCTAGTAGCTCAAGCCCGCGTTTTCCATTGGATACATTACTCCCCGCTTGAACAGCGATTGCCCCTACTCCTGCTTTCAGCCAAGGGACCGTTGCGCCGGCCGCTGGGAATTTTGATTCCACAGCAATGCCAAGATCCGCATTTTCGTGATCAAAGGCGACTATTGAAAATGTCGTAAAACTGACACGACCTATGTCGGTTAGGAAAATAAATCGACGATAAAAAAGAGTGGGGGATTAGGATGCCGCATAAGAATAGCATGCGTAGTATGGCAAAGTGTTTACGTTGAAGAAGTATCCTCGCAGATAGGATGTTGCAACGCTGAATTGAAGGACATCGAATGTATAAATGTACATCACTTGTTGGTTTGCTATGATTTCCATTTCATTGTGGATTCTGAGTAGCGATTGAACGTCACCGTTTCTGTCAGCCTCAACGGCCTGGTGGAAGAGTTTGTTCAAGGCTGTGACGTTGAAGTTGTCCCATTGGGGCATGTTACCTCCAGCGAAGAAGATCGCCGTGAGATAGTCCATTATGTGGTTGTAGTCGGCGTACCAATCTGCAGTGTACAAGTAAATGGAGTGTTCGGAGGCTAAGGTGAACTGTTGGCCACCGGGAACGTCAGCAACCGTGAAGGTAAGGCCAAGATTATCTCTTGTGGAAATGTCGTTTAAGTTCGAGATTAGTGTGGTCAGTATTTTCTCATTCACGGTATCTCCAGTCGGGTTGTAAAATACGATGACTTGCGGCTTCGTTGGACCGAACGAGTTGTCGATGACTCCACGCTGGTACGGATGACCGTTCATGTCGACGAAATGCGTTAGCGGATTCTTTTGCGCGTCAACGAGAAGCTGCTCTGCTTTCGCGAGGTCATAACTGTAGATTGGTTTCACATCTGGGTTCCATGAGCCCGGTGGCCCTAACGCTGGCAGGGCCAGTTCATTCTTCACCACGCCGAGCTTGTTGTTGATGTAGGTGTTAGCGTCTGTGAGGTTTATGGCATCTGCAACGGCCAATCTGAAACGGATGTCGGCGAATGGCTGGAACTTCCTAGTGTTTCCCGTAGCGTCTGTTACGTTTGTTATGAAGGGAAAGTAGAAGTTATGTAGTGTCGGGAAGGGGCCATAGATTGTGACGCCCGGTACGATTGAGACAAGTTTCCCATTGTTCATCCATTGATCTCTGTCGGCTATTGAGTAGATGTCGGCTGGGGTCATGTAGATGCCGCTAGCCTTGCCTCCTTTCAAGTCAAGAATTCGGGTGGTTAGGTCTGGCTGGTACAGGTAGTCGATGGTCTTTATGGAGAGCGTCATTGGTGGGCCGCTCCATTCCTTGGCTCCGCCCCAGTAGTTCGGGTTCGCCTTCATGATGATCTCATAGGTTGTCGGGTTGACACTATCTATGTAGTAAGGACCTGTGCCTGCCTTCGCCCCGTTCTGGGGCATGTTCAGGTAATTCATAGACACATCGCCGTGACCAGCTATGTGATTGAAGTAGGCAGTGTAGTCTATGTCGTCGGGTCCGCAAGCAGATATCTTGCATGCGGCTGCGAAGTCATGCGATACAACAAAGGATGGCGAAACAATGCCAGGTGTGAACTCGGATCCGAGCAAGTAGTCGAATTGGGTGGTCGGGTTCTTGATGTTAACGTTAATTGTGTATGGGTCAACGATCTCTATGAAGTTCAGAGCAAGAACCTTCTGAACCCAAGTGGGGTCGTAGGGTTGGTTTGGTGTATAGTAGCTAAACAGGCTGGGATCGAGCATCTGTTGGATAATCCACGCTGATTGTGTTCCGTGGGAACCGGTACCAGAGGTTCCGTCAATCATCAAGACTCGATTGTAGCTGAACCAGACAGCCTTCGCGTTGAATGGCGTGCCGTCCTGGAAGGTTATGCCTTGTCTGAGTTTGAATTGGTACTGGGTAGGAGACACCTTCTGATAGCTTTCTGCGAGCCATGGAATCACTTCACTGGAGCTGTTTCCATTGAATCGCAGTAGGTTTTCGTACACTTGGGCTTCGATCTCAGAGTCAAAGTTGAAGTACGATATGGCTGGGTCGAGATACTGAAATGAATATCCGCTTTCATAGACATACGTAGAAGTCTTTACGAAGTCTGGAACAGGACCCTGGGCCATGGTGTTCGGGGCTGAAGGTTTGGAGCTGTAGTTGTAGACTGCTCCGATTAAGCCTGCAATTACAACAATCACCATAAGAGCTAATGCAGCACTCGTTCTGGAAATCGCCTTATTGTTCATCTCGAATTTCCTGCACAGCAGACATGGACAAGGCGTATTCATAATGACTCGCATTATAGACTATATAGAAACGCTGCACAGAAACTCACTATGAGGAATTACATGTAAGTGCAAGCAACAAATCTCGAATAGATAGAGATCAGAGTGCACCACGAATCGATTGTCTCCAGTGACGCGAGACGACTGCGCTTAAGTCCACAAAACAGGATAATGCAACGATCGCCCAAGACCTAAAGGGAAACTTTCTGCTTGTGGGGATATGGACGATAACGTTCACCATTCAATTCATAGACGCTTTGATTAGAGCAAACGAGGACTTTGACCTAATTGTGATGCCAATCGAAATCACCAGTTCTCGAAAGACCCATACTTCATTCGGCGAAGATGGGACTACGTGAAAAACTTGCGTGCCGACGCGCCTGAAGATTACGCAATTAGTATTGTCAAGGCGACTTGAGTGGGCGTGCCATCGTTTTCAAGCTTCTTAGAGCCTATCTGAGTAAGTCTTGCCATCCTTCATGATCAGTTTCAGTCTGGATCGATCCTGGAGGATAGCGATATTTTCAAGCGGGTTGCCGTCTACAACAAGTAGGTCCGCCATTTTTCCCGTCTCCAGCGTACCAACCTTGTTATCCACACGGCAAGTCTCTGCGGATGTCTTTGTCGCAGCTACAATAGCCTGCATCGGTGTCATGCCATAACGTACCATAAGCTCCAATTCACGAGCATTCTTCCCGTGCATGGAATTCTCAATGTTGTCAGTACCTGCTGCAATCTTGACACCAGCGGCGGCAGCCTTACGAAAGCTATCAAAGTGCCTGTGGCCGACTATGTCTATCTTTGACTTCGCATAATCGCTTAGACCGAATCTGTCTCCTTCACGCATGAGCTCATCAAAAGCGACTAGGGTCGGAACGAGATACGTTCCAGTGTCGAGTAGCATTTTGATCGCCTCAGCGTCCAACATGCTGCCATGTTCGACAGACCATACTCCAGCGATGATAGCGTTCTTGATCCCCTGCGTGCCTTCCGCATGAGCCATGACCGCTTTACCGCGAGCTGAAGCCTCATACACTATGGCTTTCAGCTCATCCAGGGTCCATTCCGTGTACTCGGGCAAGTCTGCAGGTGAAGTGATTCCTCCACTTGTACAGACCTTGATGAAATCGAATCCTTTACGAAGTAGCCTTCGAGCTGCAGCCTGCACGGCAGGTACTCCGTCGGCGAACTCAGGGCTCACAGTGAAGCCTTCTGAGAAGGGCAGTTCGACGTCGCGTGGATAGTACCCATCCAAGTGCCCACCAGTCTGTGCAATCGCACCCGCGAGCACCAGCCTTGGTCCTTCTATGATGCCCATCTCTACGGCTTGCCGAAAACCTACGTCATTTGGCCCGCAAGCGTCGCGGAGGGTGGTGATTCCGGCATAGAGCGTGCGTTTCAGAATTTCCGCGCATTGCAGAATCTCGAGCGAATTGGGAACAAACAATCTCTTCTCGATGCTTGGCGTGGTCATTAAGATGTGGCAATGAGCATCAAACATACCAGGCATAACCGTTTTGTCCGCTGCATCAAACACTTCTGCTTGGCCCGGGATAGCAACTTTCGAGGCGGGACCGATTTTGGCTATTTTTCCGTCTTCCACAAGCACGACGCCATTCCTAAAAGGGTCGCCTCCGTTGCCGTCAATGAGAAGCCCAGCCTTGATCGCCTTCATGTGCCTACTATTCCTGTATCTGTAAGGGCACTTTGCGGTATTAACCCTAACCGGGCTAGGCTGAGTCTTCGAAACAATGAGATCATATTGCGCAAGTTGGAATGAAGGTAAAATAACGCCAGCTGCAGACCTCTATGATTTAAACCGGTAATTGGCCCCAGAGCGAATATGTTACGGGTTCATCTGGTTTCGGCAAATCAAATATGGTAATGGTTGCTTTATGCCTCATTCATGGGTCTAGCCAGTCGAGTTCTAGGGTCATCATGTTAGAAAAATGAGGTTCTTGGTTAAAATTGCGTTTTCGCTGGTTTTCTCAACAGATTTGCTTGAATAACCGGAGTCTCTAAGGAACCCCTGGGTTTCAGACATCTTCCTTTCCTCTCCCTAGCCTAGCCTTCTTTCGCTATGCGCGGAAGCATCATGGTTCCTGAATTCGCGAACCATGGTATCAGAGGCAAAGACTACCTCCAAAGAGACAGTAAAACCAAGTACGAGCGAGGCATTCTGCATAAGCTGTGGGAAGGAATTGCCAGCTGATTGGAAGTTCTGCCGTCACTGCGGAACAAAACAACCTTAGCTACTTTCGCATCCTAGGAGGATCCGTAGGACTTGAGAGCATTAGGAAAGTCCGCACTTTCATGCAGAAATCACGGCAAAAGTAAGGAAAAACCCACTTTCCAGTATCCTATAAGAAAAAAGTAACTGCTTTTCCGATTCAAGTTCCGTGGCTTAATTAGTTCATTCCTCTTGCCAGACCGACCTTAGAGATCCTTACGATTGAACTTCCGAGCAGTAGCTTTCCGGGCTGTCTGCGCTTGGCTAAATGAAACGGTGCAATTCCAAGTCGGTTCACCCTGAACGGCTTCAAATCGGTCTTAGGTCAATTCTTAGATTACTCCAGTAACCTAAGTTTTCAAGCCCCCATTTCGGGTACACTGGTAACTTATCGGGTGGTCGGTCTTTGTCCATTAGCACTTGAGGCTTAAGGCTATGCGGAGGGTTGTGGGTACACAGAATAAGACGATATAGATATCCATCTAACCCCATAGCAACCATTAGGCTGTCACCGTCATCGTTTGTGTGGTCTTTCATAACCCATGAATCGAGGTAGAGTTCCTTGACTCCGTTTAGCTTGACCTTACACTTGTGAGTCTTAATTTGCTCTGCAAGTATGAACTTCTTGCAACGCGGACATCTTCCCGCATTAG
>Ga0187886_1003479_pt1 | contig 11746 bp, 11 predicted proteins | sample June2016WEW_20_1_FD_133001 | JGI IMG/M metagenome (GOLD analysis project Ga0187886, IMG submission 133001) | Peatland microbial communities from SPRUCE experiment site at the Marcell Experimental Forest, Minnesota, USA - June2016WEW_20_150 | ecosystem: Environmental > Terrestrial > Soil >...
CAAGATGCTCTACTGCCTCATCGACACGGTCAAGCAACTGCAGGGAATACCCCAGCAGGTAATGCGTCTTGAGGTCGCCAGGGTCGAGCTCGTTCGCCCTTTGGAGTGTTTCTACCGCCGCCCCGATCTGGTTGAGCTGATAGAGGCACAGTCCTAAGTTCTGCTGGATTGCTGCAAGGGATGGATTAAGGCTCGCGGCTTGCCGAAACTCTCGGCAGGCCTCACGGTAGCGTTTCTGGCTGAGATGTATAACCCCAAGGTCGTTGTATGCCGCATACTCTTGGGGATAAGCCGCCAGAATCTTTCGATATTCTTTCTCGGCTGCGTTCGCTTGGCCTCCACGTGCAAGCTCTTCGGCTCGTGCCAGCCACTTAGAGAGGCTCTCCCCCTCTTGGGACCGGCAGGGCGGCACGAACAACAAACATCCCACACCACCTAAGACTAAGCAGCACCTCTTTATCACTGTCTCCGGACGCGCTCTACGAGACAATCCCCCCATTCACTTCCAACTTTCCAGGGTTCCGGCCTACCCCCAGAGTCGCTAAAACGCTAATTCGAGCCCAAATTGAATAAAAGACGGAGCGAGACTGGAAGCATCGGACGCAAACGGCCCTCCTTTCCTGCGCGAAGTGCCTTCCCCCGAAGAGCGTCGACCGATTGCCTTGCGTCCCACCCCCCTTAGGTCTGACCGAGCCGTCTGCAGCGCTTGGTCAAAAGATGAACTTTAATCCGAACTGTATAAGCCTGGGGTCGCCTGCTCCCAGAATTTGTCCGAAATTTGGATCCGAAAACCATGGGTCCGGCGCAGCAAAAGTCGGTGTATTGAACAGGTTAAAGAACTCGCTACGAAACTCAAATCTCTTGCTCTCAGTAAGTTCGATGGCCTTAGAGAGACCAAAATCGAGGTTCTGAGCACCGTCCGCCCGCAAGACGTTCCGGCCGAGGTTGCCGAATGTATAAGGTATGGCGGTTACCGCATCGGTATTGAACCAATGGTTTATGTCTTGGTGGAAGCCGGATGGCAGCAACTCTCCAACCAGCGTAGGCCTTTGGACTCCAGTACCGACGTTAGCATTGTCATACGGGACATATAAGTTAAACGGGAAGCCACTACGCAGGGACAAGATCCCTGATGCTTCCCATCCTTTGAGCAGATGCCTTGACACCCATCCTCGGTCACTCAGGAAACGGCTCCCGGAGCCAAGCGGCAGTCTGTACACATAACTGACCACAAGATTGTCAGGAAGGTCATAATTTGAGACCGCCCGGTCGGCTCTGAAGTCCAAGGGATTCTGCGTATCGTTCGAGTTCGAGTCCATATAGGTAATGTATTTGCTGTGGGTATAGGAAACCAACAAAGTCGCCCCTGCAGAGAACTTCCTCTCGACCTTTACCTGTAGGGCGTTATAGCTCGAATTGCCCCAATTTTGGGGCAGGAGAACGACCCCAATCTGCGGTAGCCTCGCCCGTGCTTGAGGATCTCCCGGCCCTGGGCTATTTGCTATGTTATACGAGAGTAACATCGGAGTATGGGTTCCCTTATTCCCCAAGTAAGCGACCGATACCAGCCAATTGTTCTTAAACGATTTGTCTATCCCAAGGTTCCACTGTTGCATGTAGGGCCTTAGGTACTTCGTAGGATCAACTGCAAAGCCCGGGTTTGACGGGGGCGTCGGGCTCGGAACGAATGGCGGGAATACGCCGACTCCCAGAATGTTCTGTGGTACGGGACTATCGGCGGTGGGAGCATTTAGACCAGTGGGAGTAAAGTCCGGGAAGCCATTGGGCCACTGCCCCATTATCGCCTGCTGCATCTGTTCGTTGGATTGGCCGAAGTCATAGAAGATGCCGTAACCTGATCGAACGACAAAGTCACGCCCCAATCGGTATGCCAGGGCGATTCGTGGTCCCCAATTTCTTCGGTCCGGGGGATATATCCCTGGGGGCGCCGTTGGAGGGGAGCCGGTGATCGGGTTGGCCTTAACATTCAGCCAAACGGTGTTGGTGGGGGTGCTGTGCGCAATGTCGAGGCCGGCCTGTCGTCCCTTGGACTCTTTTAGAGGCGCATTATAGTCATAACGCAGGCCCAGCGTCACCGTCAAGTTGGGAGTTGCCTTCCAAACGTCATCTGCAAAGACGCCGTAATAGTTCCCGTACAGTGTCATGAGTGCGCTGCCCCGCTCGACTCCGGCAGCATACGGAATTCCCAACAGGAAACTGGCCAAGCCCGATCCCGTCGTGGTGGGGTTTTGTGGGTCCGCCGTAGCAAACTGGTCAAAACTGGCGTAGGCGTATGTGCAGTTATCCAGAATCCATGTGTGAACGATCGAAGCCCCTGCATGAAGAGTGTGTTTGCCCAAAACCTTGGTCAAAGTGCCTGTGAATTGCCAATTGTTCGCGGGGTTGCCCGGCACGGACGTAAACGACCCTGGCACACCTGAAAAACCACCTTCATCAATGTACAAACTGGGCAGATTTGGTCTCGCTCCATCCTGAGCCGGCCAGTCCCGACTGAAATTGTTGGTTTCGAGAAAACCTTCCGGGGGAAAAGTACCGTGCCACTCCTGGCCGCTCCGGAGGTATTGAGCCCGTAAGTCGAGGACCGATGTCGGGCTAATAGTGCGTGTAAGCCCTAGAACCTGTTGAATAGCCACTGCGTCTAGGGTGCTGAAAACGTTAGGAAAACCGCCCGGCGACCTCCTCCAGCCTTTGTCCTGGGCATATCGACCGAAAAGCGTTGTCTTTGCACCCAAAGCCGCATCGAGCCTGATCCCAAACTGGTTGCCATACGTCTTGTTAGGCGTTGTATCCAGGTAATTAATATCAGCCCCCGGTAAGGAATAATTCGGAGCCGGGTAGTATAATTTGGCAACGGCCTGGGCCGTGGGATTTAGCAGGCCGCCGGGAATCTGGTTATTTACGAACGGATCCCGCGCAAATATGGGATTCCCCTCCGCGTCGGCCCCAACCACCCTGGTCGTAAATGGGTTAAAGATGGGCGCAAGGCCGGATAAATCACCGGAAAGCTGGGCCGACGTCGGCATTAGTTCTAGAATCGTGGAGTCAACCGTCTTTCGAAATCCCTCATACCACCCAAATCCCCAAACCTTGTCCTTACGGATCGGCCCACCCAGAGTGCCTCCGAACTGGTTTTGGTGGAAGCCGCCGACGCTGGGACTGAAAAAATTCCGCGCATTTAAATGGGTATTGCGAAGGAATTCCCACGCTGCGCCGTGGAATTGGTTGGTTCCACTTCTCGTCACAAGATTGACGTTCGCCCCGGCCGCTCGCCCATACTGACCACTCGACATGTTGGATTGCACAGCAAATTCTTGAATGGCATCGGGCGGAGGATTGATGACCATAAAATCCCAAAACAGCTCGTTGTTTTCTACTCCATCGATCGTGAAGTTGTTCATTTCCGGCCCAGCTCCGTTCACCGGCGGGCTGATGGCTCCATAGTCGGCCTTGACCTCATAAACACCTTGGATTCCACTCATCGCAGGAGCCGCCCCGGGAGTAAGAAGGATCAATCGACTAAACTGCCGACCATCAAGAGGCAGGCTCTCCAGTTGTTGGGCCTCTATGACCGTGGAGATGGTGGCATTGGTCAGGTTTGCCAAGGGAGCTTGACGTCCCGTAACCGTCATCTCCTGCCGGACAACACCGGGCCGCAAGGTGAAATCCAGCGTGGCATTCTGGTTCACGAGCAGCGTTACCCCCGGGTTTCCCAAAGTGGCAAAACCCTGGAAACTGACGGTGAAGTTGTAAACGCCGGGCGGAATGTTGGGAAGTACGTACGCGCCCGTGGCATCGGTCGCAGTCTCGCGCGTGATTCCTGTGCCCGCATTCGTGATCTTCACGACAGCGCGGGGAATCACCCCCCCGCTCTCGTCAATCACTGTCCCGCGGAAACTTCCATTAACAGTCTGGGCCGCACCTTGATCCGCTAACAACACGGCGACTCCAACTAGGAAGAATAGGTACACGACAAAACTGTGCTTCCTCATCCTAGCCTCCTGATCCGATTGATTCGTTCGCGATTCAGAGCCAAATCCGACCCACGACGCAAGATGTAGTGTTCATTCTTGCAGCCGTATATGCAGCTGTTCAAATGCGGATGTCGAGCCCTCAACACCGCGATAATCCGCTTCTCCGTAAACCGACTCCGCTTCATCGTGAGTCCTCCACTTGGGCTCTTATAGCTGAGAACTCACATTTCCCTTGGACTGGTTTTCGGGGGCTGGGTTCTCCTCCTCAGTGATCTCCTGCCTGCCTTTCTGGCAATTCCCAGCGTGTCCAGGTGATTCGCGAAACCCATTAATCACAGCAAAGAGTACGTGTCAAGCAGAAAATAGTAACGTTTCTGAGCTTGGCTGTTTGTCCGAGTTCAGCGCAAATGTGACCGTCGAGTGAAGTTGGTTAAGCTATGGTTCTTGCCCTGGTTCACCTCCTAACCCGCGCTAGACTGCGTGGTACACGAGAGGAATGAACCATGAGTGAAGAACCTGCCAGAGGGGAAGGAAGCTCCCCCGCCCGGGCGGGGGAGGCGGCGCGCGCCCGACTCATCCTCTCCGAAAGACCGGGGCCTTCTCGTGTGCACAGGCAATACGTGCCGAAGCGTGTTCGCCGAGTACATCGCACCTACCTTATTCGATGACGCCGCACTGTTCGAGTCAGTTGGCTTTGCACCTCAGGCGGCCGCAGATGCACAGAATACGATCGATACCATAAGGCGCAATGTCGTCATCGACGCAGCGGATCATGTGCCCAGGGACGTCCGGACATGCGACTTGGAGCTGTACAGTTTGATCATTGCCCCCGACACGGGAGTGGCAAAGAAACTCGCCCAGGAACCGTGCCCAGCGGAAAGCTGTGGAACATCAAGGACCCCTGGGGAGATGACCTGAGCGAATACGACACGTGCAGTCTTGAGGTCAAAAAAGGTGCTGCAGGTCCGGAAGAGCCTATAGCCACGTGGCTGGCGCTGACCTGGCGGTTCAGGCCTGACGGCTGAAAACGTGAAATTGCGCCCGCGCCACGGCACTTGTGCCGCGGGTTTTCCATCGCCACGAGGTTGTGAACGCGCAGCAGCAGCGGCATCCCGTGGTTATCAACTTGATGTCTCATTAAAGGGAGCCATGACAGAAATCGTTTCCGCCACTCAACTTCCGCAAAAAAGCTTCGGCGAGTGGGCTCCGCTAGATCAATCCCCTAGTGCACCTGTCCTTCGACAGTCGCTTCACTTGGAATATCTCATACGGAAAGAACTAGGTCTTCCGGAGGTCTTCAACGCAAGGATCGAAGCCCCCGACCAATCCGAAATCCTCATTTTTGTCCACGACGAGGTGTGGATAGACGATTTCTTCCTTCTTGACTGCATTTTACAGGGTCTTTCTCAATTCGACGTGATTGGACTCGCAGGCAATCGTAATAGAGTCCCCCGCCAGCCATCCTGGATCTTCAAAGAAATTGTGAACGGCCAGTTCGTTAAATACGACGACAAAAACCTAAGTGACGCTGTCGCGCACGGGCCTTGCCCGCTTGGAGTTGTCAGCCCAATGGTGAAGTCCCAACGCAATGTGTGCTCCTAGGCGGAGTTTTCCTTGCCGCACGAAGAGGGAAGTTAAAAGCTGCCGGCGTCCAGTGTGACGGACGATTTGATTTCAATTTCTACGATCTGGACTCTTGCATAAGGGCAGTGAGCAAGGACTTGAAACTCAGTGCATGGTCCATTGCGGTTACCCACGACAGTGCGGGAAGGCTAGGCACGCCGGAATGGATCTCCATGTAGCAAAGATACTTGGAAAAGTGGGAGGAGTGACGCCGAGCTGCGTATGCGTCCTGTTGAAGACAGCGGATTCTGAAGGCGGCGCAGTCCACTAGTTGAATGTCCCGCCGTCGCGCACTTTGATGCCGTTGTCGACTGGCTTGAGCCGAAGCCGGTCGCTTACCGCGAGGGAAGTGAGGCGATTCCGGCGGGCGAGTACTGAACTATTGTCGTAGGCATCCGCCGAGTGACAGCCGACATTCCGAGTCCGGAGAGAATAGCGTCGGTGACGGAGGTCCTAACCCTGCGCACCCACGGCCTGCACGTCCGCGGCAAATCTGGAGAACGAATCTGCCGTGGCTCTCACTGAGGAAAGCCCAAGCGGGTCAGTTGGAGCCGAAGACTTAGAGACGAGGCACCACACGCCGCGCCCCTCAGCCAGTATGGGTGTATGTGGGCTTTCCTGAAAATGACCGAGCAGCGTCTGTGACCAAATCCCACGAAGCCTATTCTTACTTTTTGCATCGGAGCCTCCATGTCGGGAGCCTTCCCTTCCAAAAGCTGATCACACGAGGAAACGTCTAAGAAGTTGGCCCAACTTGGGCCGTTTGCCCCACCTGCCCCAGGCTGATGACCTGGCCCCGCCGATGGGATTCCAGCGCGGCCGTAAAGAGTTCATGGCTCAGAGCCGTTTCCTCAGGCGTTACGCAGCCGGAAAATAGCCTTCGCCGCCCGCCTTTCACCAATTCATAAACAAAAGCCGCCCACATTTGCAGGACCGCATCTGAGAATCCGAACTCAAAGATCGCGCCGGTGATGGTCTTGAAGGCGGTCTCCTGGCCCATATCCACTTGTTGCCAAGACTGCTCGCCCCCGCGATACTCCAGCAGCTCCAGACGGCGCGGGTTCCTGGTACTAAAACGCGCCGAGACCTTCGTCCCGTAGATTTCCAGGTACCAATTGTTTTTCTCTCCCGGCGCGATTCGTTGGGTTTTTATCGTCAAGGGGAACGCTGTCCCCCCCGCCCTGTTCTCGGCCTCGCAGAATAAGGTCGCGTTATCCCAGGTTCGGCAGGGCGTCACGCCTCCCTTGCCGTCGGGACGCTCCGTGACGATCTTGGAGAGAATCGCCCGTACGTTCCGTGGCCGCCATCCGGCCCGAAAGGGAATGTGGCAGACATGCATTCCCAAGTCCCCCAGGCAGCCGTATTCGCCATTGAACTCAACTTGGCGCTTCCAGTTAAGCGGCTTATGGGGATCGAGATCGCTGCAGTGTAGAAAACCACAATTGACTTCCAGGACCTGCCCGAAAGCTCCGCGCTCAATCATGTCCCCGATTCTCTGCGCGGGTGGAAAGAAGGGGAATTCCGACGAACATCGCACCACTAACTCTGGGTGCCTTCCGAGAGCTGCCAGGATGATTCGGTTTGCAGGCTGGTCGATGCCAAAGGGTTTCTCGCCCATCAGGTGTTTGCCCGCTTGCACGGCCGCGCAATAGAACTCTTGATGTAAGTGGTGCGGAACGGCGCAGTAGACCGCTTCCACCTCGGGATTGGCCAGGAGTTCCTTGTAGTCATTGGTTACCTGGCCGAGGGAGGAGAAGTTATCTCTATACCACTGCGCCAGGTCCGCGTGATTTGAATCGAAAAGATCGCAAATAGCGACCAGTTCGGGACGTGCTGGCATATCGGGCAAGTGGCACCAGCGTGCCACGGCACTGGCAAACTCGCGTCCCATCAAACCACAGCCAATCAAGCCAAACCGAATTTGTTTCATGACTTCCCTCACGCTGCCTACCGAATGCTGAAGGCTCAACGCAAGTAGCCGAAGTGCCGTTCAGCTTCCCCGATTGCATCGTCAATGATGTCCATACACTTCGCTGCCATATCCAAATCCATCACAATCGGCGGGCTCATGCGCAGAATATGGCCGGCGGGAATCCAGGCCAGGCCATTTCGGAACGCTTCCTTGTATATGAACTCCCCTGCCTCGACAAAGGGTTCCTTGCTGACTCGGTCTTTCACCAATTCCACACCCATCAGGCATCCTTTGCAGCGCACATCGCCGACGATCGGGTGGTCAGCCATCATCTGCGCTAGGCGCTTGACGAAGCACCCTTCAAGCCGAAGGGCATTCTCAAGTAACCCCTCCTCTTCGATCGCCTCGATTGAAGCCAGGGCGGCAGCGCAGGCCATGGGATTCCCCCCATAGCTCGTGGAAGCACTGATGTGTTCCACGCTGGCGGCATAAGGCTCTCGCACCACCATGGCGGTCACTGGAAATCCGTTGCCAAAACCCTTTCCCAAAGTCACCACATCTGGCAAGGTGTTCCAATGTTCCATCGCTAGGAACTTCCCTGTGCGTCCCATGCACGTCAGGACCTCGTCCGCCATCAAGAGGATCCCCTGCGCGTCACACCATTGCCGGAGCTTGGGGAAGAAATCATCGGGGGGGAAGATTGACCCCGCCCACCCTTGGATTGGCTCCAGAACAATCCCGGCTACCTGCCCGGTTGTCCCCTCGGTGATGAATTCATCGTAAAAGCTCAAATAGGCATCCGTGTCAATGGTGCCGTCCGCCTTCTTGAACCAAGGCCGGTATGGGTTCGGACGCGGTAACATGTAAAAGCCCGCCGAGCGCGTCGCGCCATATACTGGTTTCATGCGGGCCAAGCTTACAGCATGGCCGCTTTTGCCGTGGAAATCACCAAAGCAGGACAAGAATTCGTGCTTGTGGGTTGCCGCGCGGCAGACCCGCAATCCCGCCTCTACTGCTGTAGTCCCGTTATCGTAGAGTTGTACGCCTGCCAAATCACCGGGCAATACTTGTTTGAGCTTCTCAAGCAGCCTGAGCTTCCTAGGCGTGGTGAAATCGTGACAGTTCACTAACTGGCCGGCGGCATCCTGCACTGCAGCGGTAACTTTGGGATGACAGTGCCCGAGCGTGGTAACGTAGATCCCGGAGGAAAAATCGAGATAAGTGTTCCCATCCACGTCCGTAAGTGTGCACCCGTAGCCCTTTTCAAAGACCACAGGGAATAGTGCCACCTGACTGGAGTAGCCCTTCATAATCGCGGCGGCACGCCGGTGCATCGCCTGTGACCGCGGCCCGGGCACTTCCTCGCTGACCATATGTGGGACCTTCTTTAAGTCGACCTTTGCCCACTCAATGGAGGTTCCGGTATAGGCTGCAGTCATCGTCCTGATCCCTTCTATGTGGTATGAGCGGCCGCCTTGCCTCCCGAAAGGGAGAACAGCGTTTGTCTCAGGTCCTGATCGCGATCATCTGGGGCGCCTGGCGCTCTTGCGTCAGAGGATGTGGCCCCCGCGCTCGCCAATGGCTCGCCAGAAATCCGCAACGTTGAGCGGCAGTCCGTTTCATGTTGCGCTACGTCCTGCCCAGCCGGGACGCCACTCTGATCCAAGGCTGGGTCAGCATCCCCTGGGTCGTGAGACCGTCGAGGATGAACAAATGCACCTATCTTTGTGAACGTTATATTCAATTTCGGCAAAAAGACAAGGATTTTCTTTTCCGTTCAATCCGCCCGAATCCACCCCCAACCCTGGGGATGGCGACCTAGGGAAAAGGCCGTTTCACGACGAGGTGTTCGACTGACCGGTAGGGTCTGGAAGTGGCGGCGAGCCAAGGAGGCAGGTTCAGTTGCCGCCGCACAAAGACTCAACCGAAGGGCCTTAACTCGACTGCCTTGTTCTACCCGGCGCGGTGGGGCTAAGGCCTTCCCGGAAGCCTGGCCGTCTACTCGCCTGGGAAACAGCAGCCCACTCCCGTCATAGCAAGGAAATGTTCAGAGATTAACGACTTTGACTGTCGTTTGCTGACTAAACTGGCGCAGTTGCACGGGGTTTATCCTGGGCGTCGTGTACCAGATGTCGAAATCGCTGAGACACCCGTAAGCCACGTGGGCTTTGGCGCCGACCTTTGTATGGTCCGCCAGCAGGATCCGTCGCGCCCCACGCCGCAGCATAATTTCAGCAAGGCGGGCAGCATCCGGATCTGAAACCAGGCATTTTCCCCGGGCATCCACCGCGTCTGTCCCCAGAAAGACCCTGTCAAACTGCAGCCCTTCCAGTGTCTGTTCGGTCATGCTACCGCGGATAAAATGCATCAAAGGGTTGTATTCCCCGCCCAGAATATGGAGCTGCACACTGGGAAAACGGCTAAGAACCGGAATGACCGCCAAGGAATTCGTGTACACGAAGAGCTGTTCGAGGTGGCCCAAATGAGGTACAAGATGGAATGCGGTCGATCCATCGTTGATTAGAATGACATCGCCACTTCTGACTTCCTTGGCGGCGGTTCGTCCGATGGCCTGCTTGAGTTCAAAGTTGAGCGCTACACGATTATGATAAACAGATTCAACGGTGGCCCTCAGCACGCAGCCGCCATGGGTGCGAACAATCACTCTGGCGGCTTCCAGTTGGTCCAAATCCCGGCGAATGGTAAGGAATGATACAGCGAATTTCTTGGCAAGTTCTTCAACACTCAACTCCGACTGCACCGCGTGCAGCTGTGCAATGATCTGTTCTTGACGCTCTCGAGGTTTCATGGCCCACCTAATCCTCACTGTCCCAGCAGATCGAGCAGAGATTATACGTTCAGAGAGGATTTCGCGCAGGCTTTCTAAACAAGTTCTGAGAAGATTTCGGGACGCGGGTCAAACAAAGTCAGAACTGCGTCCTCAACACACCGTGGGAGCTTTTCGGCCGATCCAGTTCTGATGAGTGCCCCATGACGCTTTCCCATAAGCTCCTTGGTACATCCTGACCTCACAGTCTAATTCGCCCGCTCGTGTCGCAGTGGGTGCACTTCGTAGGGCACGCTGCGGCCATTTCTTCTCCCTCCGCCAGACCGCAGTTATTTAAGGTCTCGAAGCAGAATATTCCTGTGATGTGAATGCCAGAGCCCTACAAACCTACGACGCGCCAGGAAGATTGGGCACTCTCAATCACCAACGACCTCAAAGATGACTTCCGGAAGGGCCGAGACTACCTCGGAATCGATCCGACAAAGGCAAAGCTCGGCCCGCAGTGGTTCTACTCGACTGTCATTGACAAGGCGATTGAGGATTACAGGAAGGACCGCAAAAGCTTCCTCGCGGGCCTCAAAAACTACCTGGCTGCGTCGAAGAAACAGGAGCAAACCGCGGGAAAGTGATCTCCACGTCCTACATCTACAAGCCTGGAAAACGCCAGGCCGATGAGGCCGGCGCAATCGTAAAAGACATCAAGGAGCAGCTGAAGGTCGACTACCGCTGCGGCGCCATCCCGAAGGAAAGACAGACGCTCGATCCCGAGAGGATCAACATCAGCTGGTTCTACAAGACGATGATCGACAAGGCGATTGAAAATCACAGGAAGGACCGGGGAGGGTTCTTCCATGGCCTGTATGTCTCGTTTGGGTTGAAGAGGCCGGATCTGTGAAGGCCTGCGAGAGCACCGACGCATTCTCGTGCTTAATAGGGATTCTTACTCTAGGGATCGGCGTTGACCTCGGGGTTATTTCACCCGCATACTCAGGCATCCATTCTGCGGTCCCAGGCCCATTCACAGTGAACCAATCCCATGCACTCCGTTGTTGACTTACTTCCTGGCGGCAGCCAACTTCTGCGCCGTAGCCAGGAACACGGCGCGATCACGCTCCTTGACCTTGCTCAGCAGTTTCTCGAGTTTCAAGAGGAACTTCGCTTCCGCTCCCTGCTTGCCTGGCTCCTTCGCGAGTTCCTCAAGAGTCTTGCGCGGCGTCAGTTTGGGCAGTGGCGGAGGTTCATCGCCTTCGTAGAAGAGCTGGTACAGGGGCACGCCAAAGGCAGCAGCATACTTCTCCAAGGTGTCCAACAGCGGCACGGTGTGACCGTTCTCCACGCGCGAGGTGTAGCACCTCAAGAGTCCGGTCAGTTTTTCCACGTCGCCTTGTGACATTTTCCTCTGTTCGCGCAGTTGGCGGAGTCGCGCTCCAA
>Ga0187886_1003480_pt1 | contig 11743 bp, 7 predicted proteins | sample June2016WEW_20_1_FD_133001 | JGI IMG/M metagenome (GOLD analysis project Ga0187886, IMG submission 133001) | Peatland microbial communities from SPRUCE experiment site at the Marcell Experimental Forest, Minnesota, USA - June2016WEW_20_150 | ecosystem: Environmental > Terrestrial > Soil >...
ATAAACAAACCTCCCCTTTAGCTCAGGCCTTTGCATCCAGCCAACGAACTCTTCTATCCATCCCTCTTCATTGGACCCTTCCGGTGCGATCCCACCTACAACAACCTGCATGCCCAGGCCATTTATCCTGCCCCAGATGGTGTCAACTTCGTCATCCCTATCCGCACACATAATATGGATAATGTCTTTCAGAATGGGGAGCTGGCTCTTGTATTTCACCATTCTCCTTACCATCCATACGGTCAGCAAGTTAGGGTTCAGGGTAATGCCTTCTTTGCGGATGGTTTGGCCGCTTTTGTTGGTCATGCCGGCCGTTCTCTTTTTGACTTCAGCTAAAGACAATGCTTTGCCTTCTGTGCCTATTCGCAGAAAGATTTCTTTGCTGGGTTCGATGCCCTTGAGTTCCATTTCCAGCAGTTCGTTCATTACCCATGAGTCACCGGAGCCGTTGAGTATGGCCTCTATCCCTCTGTCATAACACTGGAATAGGGTCTGCATGGCGTCAGCATGCTCGTTGCTTACCCCATTTGCAGTATCACATATTTCAAGCGCACCCCTGGAGAAGTCTATGAACAGCCGGCCATCCTTCACTACCACAAATTTTCTCCATAACCTCTGCCAGCTCTGGCCGGGGAACCTCATTGCGTAACGCACTCTTGCGACATCGCCGCCAACAAGTTCACCGATGCAGAATTTCTCCAGGCCCGCTGGGACAACCGTGTGGTTTGTATAGGCTACAGCTGTCCTATCAAAGGCTTTGTCGCCCTTTACTATTGCGGCACCATCGGCAACATGGCCTTCGTTGAGGTGTAGGATGTCAGGCACAATCCTCATGCTTTTGAACAGCTCGTAGACGCATTCACCAAAAACAGTATCTTGCAGGAAGCGATGTTCCATGCCGTGACCTGGATGCGTCTTATGGTCCGGGTAAAGGATGTCAAATACCTCAGGGCAATAGAAGACGTGAAGGGGTGTCCCTCCGCGGCTTATACTATATACATCTACATGGTATTGCCGCTCTCGGGCGGTGTTCTTCTCATCCCAACCCCAAATATCGAATTGCAGGGGCTTTCCCCTCTTGTCCATGACATGCCTAATCGGCTGGTCCTTATAAGAAACATCTCTATATTCAATATGCTGCCTCCCACCTCTGATTGACTGGACCAGTCGCTTACTATAAAGGGGCATGCAACCAAAAGCTCTGTCCATCCCTATCGCGTTAAGACCTTCGAGCTTATCGCCGAAGTATATTCCCAGACCACCTTTGGTGTTCGCTTCGCGGGCATCTTCTTTCAACTCAGGTATACAACCTTCCATAGAAAGAGTCGCCAGAATCTTGCCCTTCAACTCAGGTGCATGCTCGTCTATCCATGTAACGTTTGAGTTTATCATACAAATTCTTCATTAAATCAATTTTCTATCAGTTATGTTTGAGGTACTCACCTCCTGCTATAGCGCATCGACAGATTGCGCCGCTAACATGATGCGACCGGATCGTAGCAGCCAAGCCTAGCCGATGTTTTATACGAGCCCTTTTATGTAAAGTTAGGGTCTCAATGCCCTAACCGTGATGGCTTTTCTAATAACAAATCCCAATGCGTGGCATCTTCTATGCCGACTTTTAAATTTCCAGACAATCCGCCATAAAGCAGCAGTCAGTGTAAGGGCACTGGCTCTTTGACGTTCCAAAGCAAGAAGTGTTGCCCCTCAGCCCTCTATATAGAGTGAATAAGTTCAGTTTTATTCATTTGGCATGGCTGAATACCTAGCGATATAGCCTTTTGCTCAATCTCGGCCATTGTCATCGCTTTTGCCCTGGGGCCCTGTGTAACTTTCACAGCGGCAAGACTTTCCTTACTATAGGTAGACTATGGGTAACTAACGGCTGCAAGCTGGGAAACACGAGTGATAATGCTTAACACTAAGAATAAGCCTCTGGAAACAAGATGATGATAATGTAAGGTTATCAGTTCCTTAACGCAAGTCAAGATAATTTTTGAGATTTTGTACCTTTTTACGATATTTTTTTTGAAAGCGGGCATGCAAACTCCTATTTCCGCCCAAAACAAACGATTTTGGGCCGAGCGTATCAGAGCTCTTTAGGGAAAAGAGCGCAGCAAGGCTCATATTTGCAATACGTTGCGGATGTACGGCACAGAGCCTACCTCAAATCACCCGACTGGATTTGGCTTTACTGATGACCTTGCGGAATAAGTGCGGTTATGCATACTCCATGAGTCTACTCCTAAACAAAGCACATCCAGCCAGGGTTGGTTTGAATTGGACCTATTATTTTGTAAATCATTGGCAAATGGATTATAATCACTATTAGCCATACAAATCATTGGCTTAATGAACCAGTTGGTTTTGGGCTATTTATTGTTATGGCCAGCGTTGCACCGCATTCCATTTTGCCAATAGCAGGCGGAACAACAGTGAAATAGCCTCATAAAGAAACGATACAATAAACAGGAGCAGCGCAACACAATGGATTCGGGATGGCATTGAAAAAGAGCACAAAGCTATCTATTGGTTGCTTATTAGGTAATTATCAGTTGAAAAGATTGAGTGGAAAATGGCATTAGCGACATTTTACTTCCAACTGCATCAGCCGTTCCGGCTGCACCCTGACAGAGACAAATTTCTTTGGGATGACAACAACAGGGAAATATTTGAAAAGGTCTCAGAAAAAAATTATCTGCCTGCCACAAGAATGTTTACAGAGTTAATAGCAGATAACCCCGGGTTCAAGATTACATTCAGTATGTCCGGAACATTCCTGGAACAGGCTCAAATGTATAAGCCTGAAGTAATCAGGTGTCTGCAGGAATTGTTTGACGCCGGCAAACAGAAAAGCCAGGTTGAATTCCTCGAAGAAACATATTATCACTCCCTTGTCAGCTTGTTTGACGACCCTGAAAGATTGGAATTCAGAGACCAAGTTTCCCTACACATGGTGAAGATGGAAGAGATTTTTGGGATAAAACCCAGTTCATTCAGAAATACCGAACTGATGTACAATAATGAGATTGCAGATGTTGTTGCAGATATGGGCTTTAGAGCAATGCTTTGCGAGAAAAGAGATGATATGTATGGCTTAAAGGACGGAAAGCTTATATCTCCCAACGCAATATTTCGGGCAAAAGGGAGTAATTTAATTGTTATTCCCAGAAACAGGGAGTTGAGCGATGATGTTGCATACAGATTTCCCCATACGCCGATTTCCGCGGAGCATTATGCGTGGAGCATTGCACAAATTGATGGTGAGGCAGTTCTGTTAGGGTACGACTACGAGCATATTGGCGAGCACATATGGGAAGATAAAGGCATATTTGAATTTTGGAAAACTTTGCCCAGAATGTTGGCAGAACACAGCAACGTAAAAGTGGCAAATCCAAGCGAGGTTGCCGAATTGTTTAATGACGCCGACTGCCCAATTGTAGATATTCACGGCTTATCCACTTCTTCCTGGGCAGATGCCACAAGAGACACTTTTGGCTGGTTAGGAAATAGAACACAGCAAGAGCTTTTTTCCCGCATTAAAAGCTTGGAGAAAAAAACCAAGAAGACCGGAGGGGAATTATTAACGAAATGGAGGCATTTGACAATCTCTGACCAACTCTACTTTCTCCATGAGAGTACCGGTTCAGACCATGCGGTGCATTCGTATTTTAGCCCTTATGACTCAATAGGAGAAGCGGTTAGGATTATAACAGACAAGATATGGGGGTTGGAAAAATCGACAGAGAACTTCGGCATACTAAAGAAAACTGAAAGAATCCCTGTTATAATAATAAGCCCCGAGACCGATAGATTGCCAACCGAAGGAATGGGAGATTTTGCAAAATATGTCTCAGGTAAGAGTGGTGGAATGGGGGAGGTAGTCGCTGCTTTATGCAAAGGTCTTTCCGAGAAGGGGATATTGACTTACGTTATCACGCTTAATCTAAAAAGAAAGTTTATGGAAAAATCCGGAATGGGCAAGGAGGAGTATATACAAAAATTATATCACTTGCCTCGTGATAATATCAAGACAGTCGATTCCTCTTTATTCGAAAATTATATGAGCGCTTATGACGGGGATCCACGGGTGACAGCCGCAGAATTTCAGAGGAAAATAAGGCATTCTCTAATAAGAGAAATAATTTCAAAACACGAAGGAAGAGGGATTATTCATACGCACGACTGGATGGCGGGTGGAATTATAACAGCATTCGCCAAATTGAGAAAGATTCCATTGCTCCACACAGTTCATAATACCCATACGGGCCACATACCACTGGAGATGTTTCACGGAGTGAATTTAGGTGAGCTTTGGAACGACATATACTTTTCGAATGACCAGGGCAGGGAATGCGTGGATTGTCAGGCGACTGCCGTAAAAAGCGCAACCCTGGTCAGCTATGTGGGTACGAGATTTCTGGAGGAGACAACGCAGGACTATTTTCTTGACAGGCAGTTCATCCCTTGGAGTGTAAGGCAGGAGACCAAGGCAAAGTATCGATATGGCAGCGTATTGGCAATACCTAATGGGATTTCCCCCGCGATGTACCCGGAAAACCAGATTGAAAATCCTGATATTGATAAACCAGGCCTTGCGAAGAAATATGGAATAGCTGATAATGTAATAGAAGCAAAAAAACTTAATTTAATCAAGTTTCAGAAGAAAACCGGCCTAAAAGTTAATCCTGATGCGATCCTTTTGTATTGGCCCTCTCGGTTGGACCAAATGCAAAAAGGGGTGGAGCTTCTTGAAGATATTGCCTTGAAATTTGTAATAGAACATCTGGATGTTCAGATAGCAATTGTTGGCAATCCTGTAGGAGATGATAAGACCCACGCAGAGGTACTCGGAAGAATTGCTTGCGCATCTGGCGGGAAAATCGTATACCGGCCCTTCGATAACGACCTTAGCATGTTGGGCTATGCCGCTGCAAGTGATGTTTTCGGGGCTTCATTGTATGAGCCATTTGGACAGATAGATGTGATAGGAAATCTTTTTGGGGCAACAGCAACAAACCGCGATACCGGGGGCTTTCACGATAAGATTGTGTCTTTAAGGCTTAAGAAGTTAGGATCGCCTAAAGATATTGGCAATGGTGTGCTTTTCAGGGATTATGACTCCAGCGGATTGTGGTGGGGATTGGAAACAACTGTACAGAACCATAGGTATTTCAGAAAAAAACCTAAAGAATGGGAAAGACAGGCAAAAAGAATAATGAAAGAAACCAGGAATAAGTGGGACCTAAGCAATATGGTTGCAGGGTATTTATCCGCCTATGAGAAAATCCTAGGATATCCCCTAATCTAATATCTGTTTGTTGGAAACATTACGTAATTTCCTGAAATCTTTTTTTACGTGTTTATTTTGTGGTTTAGTCGTTAGATTTTTTAAACGGAACTGGTAATCCGCCAGCATCCTACAGAGTCTTATAGTTTCGTCACGTTGCTGGCTAAAAAGATCATCAACGATGAAAAAACGCTTGGTATCGTATGTCTCCACAAGAAGGCTGATGTGCTCGAGCAATCGCTCCGGCTCAGTAGCTCTCAGTTTCCCCCTCACCGGCCGGCAATCTCCTCAGCTTTTAACTTTTTGTGTTTTCAGCAATCGAAAGTGATCGAAAGGCTTTAAAGGCCATTGTCAAAAAGGCTGCGGATCGGTTTTGAATTTGTGCATTGATTGGCTTTTTTGTCAGGCTTCAAAGGGTAGATGGTGTCTCGAAGGGACCGTTGCAGCGATATGTTAGGCATCTGAATCTCCCGAGTTCGTGTTGTGACTTTTGTTAGACTCTTGTTCAGGCTTAGGAGGTAGTATATCTCCCAAACGCGCATCCACTTCCAGATCATATGCGAAAGCAATCCGAGCGATGTGGATTCCAAATAGGGCTCGCAACTCACCCAGTGTGCAGAGGAGTTGAGCCTGATACGGCCCACCATAACCTGCGCTTGGGGATTGATTCTCATCCAGAAACTTGCGACAGGCAGCCTGCATAGCTCGCAGGATTTTTCTCAGAAGAGAGTCCGTAGAGAGAGCCTCTATGTCGCGGGTAAGTCGCTCACGTGTATCAAGGATGGACTGAACGATGAAGGAGCCAATCTCTCTGTCATATGGATAGTGGAAAGCCCGATGGGGCTCGAACCGGCAACCTTCGGATCGACAGACTGATATTCGCTCCATAAAATCAGTATTTACAGCAGCTTACAATGCGTTTTTTAGGCAAAAACGAGGGTTACAAATAGAACCAGAACAGACTTACAAGTGGACTCAGGCGGCACTTACTAGTGGCGATTGACACTATTTTGACACCGCTTTTCAGATCAAATATTGATATGCTCCTACTTAATCAGCAAAAATCTATGATTTGAAATGGAATTCGACCTGACCAACTTCTGATGTTTACTTTCCGGATTCTCCTTTTGTACTATCGACTATCGAAAATTCACTAACGACTAATTCGTTCATGCTGCCTGCAGTTCGGATGCTATTTTTATTCTACTTTGTCCCTTGCAGGACTGCATAACACTGTACGTCTCCTCATCGCGGCTTTCGGAAATTTATCCTGTGGACAACAGCAATTGCGGCCTATCGACCACACCGCACAATTCATCTTTTCCTGATACCCCGCTCTCCTGATGTCCTTCCCCCTAATTCCTGATTTTCTGATACCCTCTTCATCTCTGTGTCATCTGCGGCTCAAACAATTCATCGTTTTATTTCTTCAAAAACCATTTTATCAAGGTTAAAATAATCACCATCAACAACCAGCTTCAGCAAATGCTGACCGGCATCAAGTTTTATTGTCCTTTTTATAACTTCCCAGTTTTGAAATCCTGCGGTATTTGGAATTGAAATAATCCCCGTTTTGTCTGCGCCATCACATTCGAGATGTAGCTTTCCACTGTCGTATGATGACGCTATATAGAATGAGATCTGGTACGTTGCAGATTTACTCACAGTAACTGTATATGCCATCCAATCTCCGGTATGGGTCCAACCTACATTGTAACCACCTGCAGTACACTTCTCAATATCCACACCTTCTTGGGGCCGGTATTGGCCACCTTCATTAATTTCGTCTCTGTCATAGTAAGCTTCGCCAGGGCAACCAGTATCGAAGTCTTCTGCTTCAATTGATCCAGGAATAGTATTTGGTTTGTATGCTTCCTGTTTCACCTCGCAAACCTCCATGAGCCTCCATCCAAAGAATGAACCATTTTCTGAGTTGATTAAGCCTGCTTTATTCCCTTCAGCAAGCGGAGTGTTTACGGATAAAATGAAGTTCGGGAATTGTTTATTTGAAATTTTGAATAATCCATTATATGCGTCTTCGATTTTCCAAAATTGGTTGTTATTACCGGTAAAATTTGAAATTATAAGGTCATGACCAGAAATATTACACTCGAATACCTTTTTACTATTTTCACGGTTTAGGATTTTATAAAAACCCTTACCTGCAGGTTCCAACTTCCATTGGTTTGCAATGTTTTTTCTTTTACCGGTCAATGACAAATCTGAACCAAGCACCGGACTGCCTGTGTTATCGCCCGGGACAAGATAATAATGCGGCTCACAGTTAAGGTCGGCATACTTGTCGAGTTTTGGAATTTTGTCTTCAAATCTAAGTTTTAAAACGTATGCCGGGTCTTCGAAAGAGCGTTCGGGCAGACTAACGATTAATCCTTCCGTATCTTTCTTGAAAGCTAATGGCAGATATTTTCCGGCTTCGCCATTGATAAGTTCAACGGATTTCAGGTTTTTGCAATCGATTCTGTCAGAAGATAATGATTTGAGAATTACTTCTTTCTGGCCGTTTTCCCAGCCGAGCAAAATTGCGTAAAGTGTCGTGTTATCTTTCGACCTGGTATAGCGAACGTCTTTGGCAGTTCCTGCGGTCGGAGCCGTCATAATTCCATAGGCGGCTCCCATTTTTGTAGGGCCTTCCCCATATTTTTCCCAGGCACGTGTTGCGTACACCGCTTCACCATATTTTTTGAGCCATGCACCCATGGCTAACAAAACGTCCTTTTGTTCCTGAGGTATTGTACCGTCAGATTTTGGAGAAATGTTGAGAAGCATATTCCCATTTTTACTTATTCTGTCGATAAAAGCATGGAGTATCTGTTTTTTTGAATAATATCCGATTCCTTCGGTGTAGCACCAGCTTGAGGAACTGATTGCATCATCTGTAAGCCAGTAATTTTCAGTAATGTCGATGGGACCGCCGCGCTCATAATCGAGAACTGCACATTTAGTGTTTAGTGCATCCTTATATGTGGCTACTACTTCTTTATTCCATTCAGCAGCTTTATTGTAGTAATAAGCTAAAAATTGTAAAAGAACAGGTTCTGAAATAGCCCGAAGGTTAAAATCCTGGTAAATGATATCGGGTTTATAGTTATCGATAATTTCCTTATGCTTACTTAACCAAAAGGCTTCGTTTTTTTCTTTTCCTTGCTGACCGTAAAGCATTTGAAGCTTTGGATCGTTTGTTTTAGGCACAGGTTCATAATATCCGGTGATATTGTATGCATGATGCATGGAAAGAATTATTCTCATATTTTTTGAGCGGATGGCATCCGTTAACAAACCTACCAAATCAAGTTTCGGTCCCATATCTTTTGCGTTCCAGGGATTAACCTTACTTGCCCACATCGAGAAGCCGTCGTGGTGCTCGGCCACCGGGCCGGCAAATTTGGCTCCTGCATCAGCAAATAATTGCGCCCATTCTTCAGGATCGAATTTACCGCCTTCAGACTTGAGCTTCGGTGCAAACTGTACAAAATTACCTTGCTTGTCCTTCGCTCCTGTAATGAAGTTTCTGTATGGCCATTGAGACACGTCGCCATAAATCTCTGCATGGTGCTTATTTTCTAAAGATCCTTTGATATACATGTTGCGAGGATACCATTCGTTTGAAAATGCCGGAACAGAGTATACTCCCCAGTGGAAATATATACCAAACTTAGCATCTTTGAACCACTCAGGTACAGGGTTCGACTTCTCCAATGATGTAAAGTTGGGCTGGAAATCTTGCTTTTGAGTCTGAGCAGAGATTTTACCAATTATTCCTGTAATAAACAGAACTAGAAAAAATGTGTATTTATATTTCATAGCTAATTACTATTCTATATTAATTATACAAGTTACCTAACGTTCCTGTGTTAATTATACCCGAAGGGGCTCGAACCCACAACCTTCGGATCGACAGTCCGATAGGTGCTCCATAAGCCCATATTCAACAATGACTTATATGCGTGTTTTTAAGCAAAAATGAGGGTTACATGTGATTGACAAGTGAACCTAAGTGAGACTTACAAGCCAGTTACAACTGGCGACTGACGCAAAAATGACGCAGATTCAATAAACGGTTCGTTCCTCACCCGAATATATCAGCGGAATATCAGATAGATAATTATCTGCAACAGCAGAATAACCACCGCCCCGGTTCGTAAATCCTGCCAAAATCTATATCGGCCACCCCCGTCCTCACGTACTCCTTCCTGCTTCAATGTCATCACCCATAACGCCAGCAACGCCATCAAAACCACATAAATTATTAGCGCCATATCCGGCGTCACCTTGTTCACAAGTTCAAAACAAAATTCCGCTACAGGCTTTAATATCGAAATTATCATTTCTTTCATAGCTTTTAACTTTCTTTACTGAACATCAGGTTTTTAATCTTTTCTTCCAATTGGGCTCTGGTACACAGACTCACCACTACAGTCACAACTACTGCCATCAGGAACGACCACCAGGCTATATAAAGGTAGGGGTCTCCCGCCTGAAAAATATCCGCCTGTACCCAGAACAGCGTGGAACTGGTAAGAACTCCGACTACCAGTCCTGCTATTGCGCCCGGGCTGTTAGCCCGTTTCCAGACCATACCCAGCAGCAGTATCGCCAATGTCGGCCCCTGGAATATCGAGAGCAGAGTTTGCAGTGCATTGAATATACCGCTGAATTTGGTAGTCATCGGCGCCAGATAGGCTGCTAATACAATAAAGATAACCGTTAATATTTTACCAACAACCATCAGATGACGCGGGGTAGCCTCTTTTTTGATATAACGTTTATAAATATCCATAGTCCACAGTGTTGCCGCCGAGTTCAGATAAGAGTCCACAGTACTCATAAACGCCGCCAGAAAGCCTGTGAACACTATGCCGAACACCCCCTTCGGCAATAAATTACACAGCATCGTCGCATAAACGTCATCGCCCGATTTTAGTTTCGGATACAGGATAAAACCGATTATACCGGGAACCACCATCAGAATCGGAAAAATTATTTTCAGGGACGCGCCAAAAATAACCGACTTTTTCACCTCATGCTGACTGCTCGCTCCCAGGCATCTTTGCACTATTACCTGATTGCCTGCCCAGTAGGCCGGCCCCAGCACAAAGCCAAGGCCGAACAGCACTGCTTGACCATGAGAAAGGCGTCTTCGTGTCCGCCGGCAAAACCAGTCTGAGATAATACTCATTATTAGACGGCAATAGCGAAACCTTATGCACCAGCCCCTCGATACCGCCTATTTTGACCAATCCCACTGCCAGCAGCACAATACTGCCTATAATCAATATAATGCACTGCAATACGTCGGTGTATACCACTGCCGCCAGGCCGCCGGAAAAAGTATAAATTCCCACCACACCCGCCGTTATTGCTATAGCCAGCGGTATCGGCCAGCCTACCACCACATTTATTGTCTTTGCTGCTGCCCACAGAAGCAGCCCAAGGTTTGCCACCATAAACAAACCCCAGATTATCGCAGTCAACACATAAACGCCGCTGTTATAGCGTCGGCCCAGATACTCCGGAATGGTATAGACGCCGGCTTTCCAATAGAAAGGAATAAATATAAATGCTGCGATAATCATCGATACTGTACAAGCAATCCAGTCAAAATTGGCCAGCACCATACCATACACATAAGCGCCACCGGCTACTCCCACCAGCTCCAGCGAGCCGATGTCCGTTGCAACCATAGAAAACCCGATCATCCACCACTTTAACTTGCGGCCGGCAAGAAAATAATCCTCACTGGTTTTCTGCCTGCTACCGAGAAGAAAACCCATAACCAAAGTACCAGCCAGATACAGAATAACTATTACGATATCGATAAAGGCTAATTTGTGCACCGAAAAAACTCCTTAAACAAACTATTTACCTACCGTATAATCAGGATCCATTTGCGGTGTTCTCTGACCAATCATTTCCAATGCCTGAAGAGCGAACACATTCCAGCAAAATACGCGATGATAACATTTATCCACGTTTTCCGCCGTGGTAGCCAGATATTCCTGACTTGTGGGGAAATCATATCGCAGATTGATTTCAGCCCAGAGGCGATTTGCGATTCTCGCATCGGCTTTTTTCCAGCCGTGCATCTTACCGGCAGCATAAGCCAATATCTCAGGGCGCAGCCAACTGCCTCCGTTGTAATACATCCCATCACAGGCGTGGTTGGCGTATGTCCTGCCGAATTCTTCATTCATCACAGGATAGTATTTATCAGTAAAGTAACTCCAGCCATTCGGGGCATCTTTTTTCAGCCAGATTGAGACAGGGGCGACAACTCCTTTTTTGCCTTCCTCCGCAAATGGCGCATCTTCACGCGGCCAGAACATAGGTATTTTTTCAAGTGTGTTTATAACCATTTCATCGGTAAGTATTTTTCGTCCGAACAGCCATAAAGACATATACTCCGGATGAAAGATGTCTAAACATATCACATCA
>Ga0187886_1003481_pt1 | contig 11738 bp, 10 predicted proteins | sample June2016WEW_20_1_FD_133001 | JGI IMG/M metagenome (GOLD analysis project Ga0187886, IMG submission 133001) | Peatland microbial communities from SPRUCE experiment site at the Marcell Experimental Forest, Minnesota, USA - June2016WEW_20_150 | ecosystem: Environmental > Terrestrial > Soil >...
ACTTTTGTGTGTTTTGCCATAGTTTTTACTCCAACATTTCGCCCGCTTCAACGGCCATGAGCATTTGACGGCAGTTATTCTTACAGTTTTGGGCAAGCTTGATATAGCTTTGCAGCGGCTTACCGTTAAGGTTTTCTTTTGTGGCTATCCTTCTGCAATGTTCCGCGAACACGTTGGCAAGTCCCTGGTTTGTCAATTCGATTTTGGCGCACCTGGACAGTAGCGGGTTTGCGTCTATCTGGTCGTCGAAAAGCTGCGATTCACCCTGCCTTGTAGTTGTGAAGATAATACACACGTGAGCCGGTATGCGTTCCAGAAGACCCAGCAGACGCCGTATAATCGCATTACGCAGGCCGTGTGCTTCGTTGATGATGTAAGCCCTGCCCCTTTTGCCTGGTGCAAAGTAGTGCATATCGTGTTCCATCTTGTCAATCTCTGAAACTGAAAGCTGGTCGGCGCTGTCAAACTCCTGGGTATAGAACGCATCAGCACCTTGTGCTGCGATAATCCTGGCAATCGTAGTTTTGCCCGTCCCGCTTGCACCGGCAATCCACCACGCGCGACCACCCCAGCTTCGGGATAACAGTGTTTTGATTGTCTTAACGGCTTTGTCCTGCCCTAAAACTCCGTCAAAGCTTGACGGCCTATATTTCTCAAATAACGTTTGCATTGTCTTTATCCCCCTCACAGTTATCTGTTTATAACGCCATTAAAATTGCCCTGGTCATCGTAAGCCAAGACCTCTACACAAAGCCTGGGTTCAAACTCTACCCAAACCCACTTGCCCACTACACGCGCAGACAGATTCCGCTTTTTGCAGAACTCCAGGATTTCGTTAAGTAAGGAATTCGACTTGTTTTTTGGGATTTGCTCTGATAGTGTTTGCATCGTTCTAAACTCCTTATTAGTTTAGGACCACGGTCGGGGATGTTTGCGCATCGCCCGACCACTTTTATTTTGCGACTTGCCGGTCAAGCCGCGTCACTTATACTATAGCACAACAATACACAAAGTGCAAGTATATCTTAGAATAAATGGATATATTTATCGTAAATACTTGTTTTAGTATGTAGTTACAACGCAAAACATTTTTTGTCTGTGTCGTTTTGCAGGACATTGCCTCTAAAAATTCCACTACCGCAAAATTGGCGCTGCCGGTGGTCTGCACGCGCTTTACCTGGACTTTACCAGTGCTTTTTTGAAACTAAGAGGGTAACTTGCGGAAAAGCCGGTGAAAACCTATGAGAAAGCAAAGCAAAAGACAGCGAATATACCCATAGAACGGCTTATATTTGACGCACAGCGGAAAAGACAAGGTGAAATTTCCCCTAATAGAGACACCTATGTCCCCCAGACCCCGCCCCCGTCTTGGAAATCATAATATGCCAATACATGTAAGTCGTTTTTTAGGAAATATCGATACGGCGTATCCATTTTAGTATTTCTTTTCAACATCGCTACGATGGGAACGAGCATCACCGGCATGGTATCATAAACTGGGGCCTTAAACTTACGCTCAGACAGCTCTCCAACAATTCCAGCAATCGTTGTTTCGTTTTTTTGGATTCGGCCAATCCGTTCAAGTTCACTATTACCCAGCAAACTATAACTCGGTTGCATTTCTTCAAGTCCGCAAAGTTGTTACCATGGCTTTGTCCATACTTTTTTTCCACGTCAATTGTAATGTGGGTTCGAATTCTGCCTCTTATGTCGCTGTTTGACATGCCCACGTAAAAGCATTTTAGAGGTGTGTTTCTCCGGTGCCTGACAAATATGGCATAAACACCAGAGTGGCCAGTAGAGGGTTTCCCCCGCGGTAGATTATTACCGTCAACTTGTTCTGGTCGCCTCGCAGCAAGCTTGTACAACTTTTTGCTGAGTAAATCGATGACGCTCAGTTTGCGCATATTGCAAAATTGTCTTATGAATCTTTCAAATTCTTTGGTCAGGTCTATTTCTTCCGTTATGTAGAGGTTATTTGTGTACATGTTCCCACCCTTTTAGAAAAACTCGGCTTTTTCTCAGTATCACCGCACCGAAGCCGAGCAGCAAAAGCTTAAGTGCTAATCCCCAACAATGCTGGATTGCAACCAGTTCTCAGCAAAAATAGCAAAATCCTGCGAATCAACCACGCCGTCTTTGTTAATGTCGAACTTATTGAAAGGTTTATTTTTGCCACTAATAAGAACACAGTCGGTTCCCTCAATGGGTATTTCGCCAATCGTCACGCCGGTAAGCTTCAAAGTCAATATATCACCATAGTTGACATCGCCTATCGCTTCAACAATATCCTGAGTTTTGAACTTCAACGTAAGGTCAAGGAAACCATCAGGGCCGTCTTCAGTACAGTTACAATCATTGCTGTCGGCTACCGGCCCGGCCACATCTTCAATACTGCTTCGCAGAGGCGAAACACCAACCAACCTGATAGATGTCGCGTCGATTGTGGTTACATCGAAATCAGCCGTTCCTAAGATAGCCACCGGAAGTACGCCTGAGCTTTTTACATTCAGAGGATTCGGACAGCTTCCGGGCTTTATATCAACGATAACCTGCAATGCAGGTGTTGGAATAATTGTAAGAGTTGTGCTGGCGACATTACTTAGACCGCCGCCGTCGGTTACTTTCAGATGGATTTTATAAGTATTGCCAATGAGTAGGCCGAGTGATTGTAAGGAGGTATAGTTTACATCAAAGACCGCGTTACTGCCTGCATTGGTCTCAAAGCTGTTGTTATCGTCCAAATCCCAAAGGTAAGAAACAATATTATTGTGTTCGTCTGTTGAACTGCTTGCGTTCAGCGTAAGCGTATCCCCTACATAGATAGTATATGGCCCATCTGCATCGGCAACAGGCGGCTGGTTGGGATATGGTTCGACTATAACAGTAACGGTATTCGTATCTGTTAAGCCGTCATTATCAGCGACGGTAAGCGTAATAGTATGTATTCCGACAGACAGCGTTGCTGTTGTAATTTCACCATTAGGAATCGTATCTCCAAGGTTATCAGTCCAGACCCAGCTTACTATGGTGCCATCGCTATCAGAAGAACCGGAACCATCGAGAGTGACTTGCTCACTGCCATTGTTATCAATGTCTATTACTGTTTGGTCGGAACCAGCATCAGCTACTGGCGGGATTGTAGGTGCAGGAATAAGAACAATTTTAGCAGTATTACCGATTTGGAACGGATTGTTGAGTATATCGCCGTTTGCAAGTGTGCCGGTAAGTCTTCTGTAAGGTTCATTGGAGTAAGCACCGCCTAATATACTTGTAATTTCTCCAAAATTAAAAGGAGTTCCATCAATGGCGAAATTAGTTCCATCAAGTGCCAGAATCGCAGTCGCTTCCAACAATATTAGATTTTCATTCCGTATAGTCCCGCCGGACATTGTTACCCGACTGCTGTCTTGGGCATACAAATAACCACTCACTGACCCGCCGGACATTGTTACCTGACTGCTGCCGTAGGCATGCAAATAACCGCTCACTGACCCGCCGGACATTGTTACCTGGCTACTGCCGAGGCCACACAATGAGCCCCTCACTAACCCGCCGGACATATTTACCCGGCTGCTGTCTCGGGCAGACAAGTCGGCACCTCCGAACGGCACATCTAAACCTACTGACCCGCCGGACATTGTTACCTGGCTGCTGCCATAGGCAATAAATTCCTCACCAACTGACCCGCCGGACATATTTACCCGGCTGCTGTTATAGGCATACAATATGTCCACTGACCCGCCGGACATTGTTATCTGGCTGTTGTCATTGGCATACAAATACTGATACACTGTCCCGCCCATTGTTATCTGGCTGTTACCATTGGCATACAAATAGTGAGAAAATGACCCGATGGACATATTTATTCTGCTGTCATTGAATCCTTGTAATTTATATGGGGGGGCAATGCTTCCACCGTTAAGCAAATTAACTGTGGTCTGCATACCCGGTGCTTGATAATCCACCCAAACATCCTCATTGATTGTAGAATTGATGTCGTGCGTTGCTCCATCCTTGAATTGGGTAAAGCCAAATCCCTGACCGGCTGTCATAAGCAGAACCGCCAGCATTAAATAAATCGTCATTCTTACAGTTTTCATTTTCTTCTCTTTCTCAGCCGGTTGCCACAAGTCGCACGACAATGCCGCATATTATTCCATTCCTAATGAATTATCGGCTTTCTTTCGTTATTTCAATCAATGCGATGCCTTTACGCGTGAGGGTGTCGGTAAATCCGTTTTTGAAGCGAAAATGAGTTTTGGGAGTCCATAAAAAAGGGGACTTGTTTTCGGAGATTGGCGATGGTAGTATCAGATTAGTGTACATGGAGCGTTAAGGATGGAGAATTTAGATTATGGGTAATGAGGCACACGCAAGGATAGTTGTTGATAAGCTACCGGAGGTGGCAGGTTGGTGAGAGTATGGCTACGGTCAATAAAAAGATTCTGAGCGAACGCGATATATGCACCAAATATATCACGCCTGCCATAAAATGCGCAGGATGGGATGAAAATACCCAAATGCTCGAAGAAGTCGCCTTAACCAAAGGCCGAGTAATCGTGCGGGGTCGTCTGGTCAGTCGTGGCAAACTCAAACGTGCTGATTATGTTCTTTTCTATAAGCCCAACATTCCGATAGCGGTCATTGAGGCAAAAGACAACAATCACACCATCAGTGCCGGTATGCAACAGGGGCTTGAATATGCGTCAATGATGGATGTGCCGTTTGCGTATAGTTCTAATGGCGATGGATTTGTTGAACACAATGGTACTGCAACTTCAGGGACAGTCGAACGGAAGCTATCGCTTGACGAATTCCCCGCACCAGAAGAACTCTGGAGGCGATATTGTGCTTGGAAGAAAATCAACCAAAACCAAAATCGGGTCGTTACGCAGGATTACTATCTCGACAGCAGCGGCAAAAAGCCACACTATTATCAACTTGCCGCTATCAACCGTACCATAGAAGCGATTGTCAAAGGACAGAATCGCATTTTGCTTGTGATGGCTACCGGAACGGGCAAGACATTCACAGCCTTTCAGATAATCTGGCGGTTGTGGAAAGCCGGTATTAAGAAACGCATCTTGTTTCTGGCCGACCGGAACATACTTGTTGACCAGACCAGAATTAACGATTTCAAGCCATTCGGCTCTAAGATGACAAAAATTACAAATCGGGAGGTAGATAAATCCTATGAAATCTATCTGTCGCTTTATCAGGCTGTTTCCGGCACTGAGGAAGTACAGAATATTTATAAGCAGTTTTCGCCGAACTTCTTTGACCTTGTGATTGTCGATGAGTGTCATCGCGGCAGTGCTGCCGATGATGCCGCTTGGCGAGAAATTCTCGAATATTTCTCCTGCGCAACGCAGATAGGATTGACCGCCACTCCCAAAGAAACCAAAGAGATTTCCAACATAAGTTATTTCGGTCAACCCGTATATATGTATTCCCTCCGGCAAGGGATTGATGACGGTTTTCTTGCGCCATATAAAGTTGTGCGTATCGACATTGACAAGGATTTAACTGGCTGGCGGCCTGAATCGGGCAGAGTGGATGACAGGGGAAATCTCATTGAAGACCGCATTTTCAATCAGAGCGATTTTGACCGTACACTGGTACTTGACCAACGGACGAGGCTTGTTGCCAAAAAGGTAAGTGAATTTCTCAAAGGGACAGACCGCTTTGATAAAACCATAATCTTCTGTGAAGATATTGAACACGCCGAAAGAATGCGAATTGCACTGGTTAATGAAAACGCCGACCTTGTGAACAAAAACTACAAATACATAATGCGTATCACCGGCGACAATGAAGAGGGCAAGGCAGAACTCGATAATTTTATAGACCCCGAATCCCGTCATCCGGTGGTCGTAACGACTTCTCGGCTTTTGGGTACAGGCGTTGACACGCAAACTACTAAGCTGATTGTTCTTGACCGGCGGATACAGTCGTTAGCCGAATTTAAGCAAATCATCGGGCGCGGCACTCGTATCAATGAAGACTACGGCAAATTCTATTTTACGATTATGGACTTCAAAAAAGCGACAGAGCTATTTGCCGACCCTGATTTCGATGGCGACCCTGTGCAGATTTACGAGCCGAAACCGGATGAGTCGCCTGTTCCACCGGACGAACCACCCTTGCCCCCCGATGAGCCGCTACCACCAGATTAGCCGCCATTACCGCCGGACGAGCCGCCGTTGCCTCCTGATATATTGCCGCGAGAGCCTCGCGTAAAATACTATGTTGGCGATGTGCCGGTGTATGTAGTAGCCGAGCGGGTGCAGTATTACGGCAACGATGGCAAACTTATTACCGAATCCCTCAAAGATTATACGCGAAAGAATGTTCTTTCCGAATATGCCTCACTGGATGATTTCTTACGCAAATGGAGTCAGGCCAAACAAAAGCATGCTATCATAGAGGAATTACACGAACATGGTGTTCTGTTTGATGCGCTCGCGCAGGAAGTCGGAAACGATTTAGACCCATTCGACCTTATCTGCCACGTTGCATTCGGCCAACCGCCGCTTACACGCCGCGAGCGGGCTGAGCAGGTCAGGAAGCGAAACTATTTTGGCAAATATGGCGAGCAGGCACGGGCGGTGCTGAGTGCCTTGCTCGATAAATACGCCGATGAGGGAATTGAGAATATTGAAAATATGGACGTGCTCAAAGTCCAGCCGCTTACTCGGCTTGGCACGCCGCTGGAAATTATTGAATGTTTTGGCAGTAAGGAAAAGTATTTGAAGGCATTGCGGGAACTGGAACAGCAGATTTATACCGCCGCATAACCACCCATTAAATTTATAAAAGGCACAAGGTTTATTATGTCTCTAAGTGCAACGATAAAAACGATTCAGGATATAATGCGAAAAGATGTCGGCGTCGATGGCGATGCGCAGCGTATCAGTCAGCTTGGCTGGATGCTGTTTCTCAAAATCTTCGACGACCGCGAAAGCGAATATAAGCTGATGGACGACAACTACCGCTCGCCGATGCCCCAGCGACTGCGCTGGCGCAATTGGGCTGCTAATGCGGAAGGAATTACCGGCGACGAACTTCTCGAATTTGTCAATAACGACCTGTTCAAAACGCTCAAGAATCTTCAAGTAGGCCGTTCCGATGCGCGGGCTGCGATTATCCGCGACGTTTTTGAAGATGCTTACAACTATATGAAATCCGGCACGCTGCTTAGGCAGGTAGTAAACAAAATCAATGAGAGTATCAATTTCAATAAGGCCAAAGACCGCCACCTGTTCGGCGAAATCTACGAACAGATACTCAAAGACCTCCAGAGTGCAGGAAACGCCGGTGAATACTACACCCCGCGTGCCGTAGCACAGTTTATGGTTGATATGACCGACCCCAAACTTGGTGAAAAGGTACTTGACCCCGCTTGCGGAACGGGCGGCTTCCTGACCTGCACCATTGAGAATATCCGCAAAAAGTATGTCAAAACACCCGCCGATGAGGAAACGCTGCAAAAGAACATTCACGGCGTTGAGAAAAAACCGATGCCGCACCTTTTGTGCGTTACCAATATGCTTCTTCACGGTATTGATGTACCATCGCAGATACACCACGACAATACCCTGGCACGTCCGTTGCGCGATTATAGCCCAAAAGACAGGGTGAATGTCGTCGTTACTAATCCCCCGTTTGGCGGTATGGAAGAAGATGGTATTGAGTCCAACTTTCCCGCCACGTTCAGGACGCGAGAAACAGCAGACCTTTTTTTGGTGCTGATTATGCACCTCTTAAGAGACGGTGGCCGCGCTGCTATCGTCTTGCCCGACGGCACGCTTTTTGGTGAGGGTATAAAAACCCGCATAAAGGAAAAACTGCTGACCGAATGTAATCTCCATACGATTGTCCGTCTGCCAAATGGCGTATTTAGTCCCTACACCGGCATAAAAACAAACCTCTTGTTTTTTGTCAAAGGCGAGCCGACAAAGGAAATCTGGTACTACGAGCATCCGTATCCGGAGGGTGTCAAGTCCTACAATAAAACCAAGCCCATCAATATCAAAGAATTTGACCCTGAAAAGAAATGGTGGGGTAAACGCAAGGAAAATGAATTTGCGTGGAAAGTGCCTGTCGAGCAGATTATTGCCGGTAATTACAATCTCGACATTAAAAACCCGAATGCCGTTACCGAAAACCACCGCGACCCCGATGAGCTTTTGGCTGAATATAAAAAATCTCTGTCGGAAATTGAAAAGATACGTGATGCCTTGAAGCGCGACCTTATGAATTCGCTCGGAGGCAAGCGGTGAAGCCTGAAACTTTTTTTGAAAATTTCGGCCATTTTGCCGACGCCCCCAACAGCATCGAAAAGCTGCGTGAATTGATTCTGCAACTCGCAGTTTCTGGCAGACTTAGTACCCAAGACCCAAATGATGAACCAGCCTCGATTTTACTGGAAAAAATTACAAAAGAAAAGAAACGACGAATTGCACTAAACGACTTTAATGTAAGCAAAGTTGAAGACAGACCTTTTCTTGAAAGCGTGGTTTCTTTGCCAGCGAATTGGATTCGATGTCAAATCGCAGATATATGTGAACTTAAAACCGGAGCAACGCCAAGCAGAAGCAAAAAAGAGTTTTTTGGAGGGGACATTAAGTGGCTTGTTTCTGGAGACATCAACCAAGGAACAATATTCGACTGTAAAGGCCGGATTACAGAAGAAGGAATGGATAATTCAAATTGTAAGTTATTGTCTCCTAATAGCATTTTGATTGCTCTTAATGGTCAAGGGAAAACTCGTGCAACCGTGGCTATACTCAAAACTGAAGCAACGTGCAATCAATCATTAGTAGCAATGCTCCCTATTCTCCCCAGATGCCTTGTTCCTGAATATATTTTTTGGAATTTACGCGGTAAATATAGAGCCATTAGAGATATAACAGGACAAAAACAAAGACGAGGCTTGTATATGAAGCTTGTTGGCAGCCTATCGTTAGAATTACCCCCTCTCGCCGAACAGAAACGCATTGTAAGTAAGGTTGAACAGTCGATGGCCTTGTGCGACAAACTGGAAGAACGGCAAGAAAAAAGTCACGAAACTCGGCTGCATCTGAATAATTCCGCGACTGATAAACTGCTCACTTCACAAACGCCTGTGGAATTTACTGCCAACTGGCAGCGCATCTGCGATAACTTCGGACTGCTCTACGACCACCCCGACACAGTTGACAACCTCCGCCAAGCAATCCTCCAATTAGCCGTACAAGGTAAGCTTGTCCCCCAAGACCCAAAGGACGAACCGGCAGCAAAGTTGTATGAAAAAATAAATATAGCGAAGCAATCTATTTTCAAAAATGGAGAAATAAAGAAACCAACGACTTTCCCATCTATAGATTCAGACAGCACCCCATTTGAATTACCCAACGCGTGGAAGTGGGTGTGTCTTGGCGATGTTTTTGATGTAAGAGATGGTACGCACGACAGCCCAAAGTATCATCCGACAGGAGTTCCCCTTGTAACAAGTAAGAATCTGTCGAGTGGTCGGTTGGATTTGAGTGATATAAAATTGATTTCAATGGAAGACCATCGAAAGATTATCCAACGCTCGAAAGTTGATAAAAATGACATTTTGTTTGCGATGATAGGCAGTATTGGTAATCCTGTGATAGTTGATGTTAAGCCTGATTTTAGTATAAAGAACGTGGCTCTTTTCAAATACTATTCTCGCAATCTCGCAAGTCCAGAATTTCTATGTTATTATTTATTTTATGCTTCAAATAAGATGCGTGAGCAGGCCGCCGGAGGTGTTCAGTCATTTGTACCACTTAATTTTCTGCGCAATTATCCATTTCCGCTCGCTCCTCTTGCTGAACAAAAACGCATTGTTGCTAAGGTTGAACAGTTGATGGCCTTGTGCGATAAATTGCAGACTCAGTTAAAGGAAGCTCAGGAAACCAGCGCAAAACTGACAGCGGCGGCAGTAGCAAACCTGACCAGCAACTATTATTCGGAGGACAAATGATTAATTCCTGTCCGCCTGATGATTGGCATCAGCTACAAGCCGAAGTCGCTAAAATTCTAAATGAAAGCGGACTTGAAACTGAAATTGAAAAAACAATAACAACGTCACGAGGGCAGGTGGAAATTGATGTGTTTGCCAAAGACCCAGACCAAAATCCTCCGTGCATTTATTTATGTGAATGTAAGCAATGGAAATCTAATGTGCCCAAATCTGTCGTCCATTCTCTTAGAACAGTTGTAAGTGATTCGGGGGCAAATTGGGGCCTTTTAATTTCGTCAAAAGGTTTTCAGAAAGGTGCTTATGAAGCAGCCGCTTATAGTAATGTCAAGTTATTGAATTGGAATGAGTTCGAATTGTTATTCGCGGACAAGTGGTATAACAAGTTTATGCGGAATAAGCTTGATAATGAAGTCAAACCTCTCTTTGAATACACAGAGCCGTTTAATAGTCGGATATTTCGCAAAGCAGATGGATTGCCTGAAGAAGCTCAAAAGAAGTTTGGACAATTACGTAACAAATACACGAGCTTGACCTTTCTTGCACTCGATTTTTGCGGTGATTTATGGGGTGAGAATACAAATCCGCCTCAACTTCCCTTGAAAAAGCAGATAAATCCCGTTTATGCTCCAAATGAAGCAAATCTACCAGATGACCTACTTAAAGCAGTTAGTTTACGAGAACTTCTGGATTTATTTCTAAAATATATACGTGAAGGTATTGCTGATTTCGACAAAGTTTTTGGTGGTCGAGCATAAGGAAGAAATGAGATGACTAAGTATTGGATAACAACCCATTGGCCGCCTGAAATCGGGAAATCTTTTAATTGCAATATATACCTTTATCACGGAACACAGAGCGTTGGTGCTGATATTGAACCAGACGACCGTGTGTGGATTTACGAGAGTAAAGGGGGCAGATTAGAGATGAGGGAGCAGCCAGATGGCTCTAAATATCCAGTCAAGCGCCAAAGGGGTAGAGAAGGCGTAATTGCCTTGGCTGAAGTTATAGATACTTTGCGTGACGTAGGAGGGTATCCGAAGGAATATAATGACGGCAGCAAAGTATGGTGGAGGTGGAAGGCGGAATCAAGGTTGTTAAATCAGTCCGGTTTTATACCGCGAAAAGAGCTTAATGTTCTATTGGATAATGACCCTAATTATGGGCTTCGTGCCTTTGGAACGCAACATAGCGGGCTAAAACAGATTAGTGAAGAACAGCATAATAAACTATTGGATGCTTTTAATCGAAACCAACCGCTGGAAACTTTGCCCAAAGTAAACGATACGGGAAGGCATTTTCATCCTGGTCACGACCAGGGAGGCGAAGGCCAGGAGCATAAACGATTAAAAGAGAGAATTGCAGCCAATCCATCCGACGTTTTGGGAATAGAAGGACTAACGACGATTCAGATGGAATACTCGTTTACAACAGGCGACAGGATTGACATACTTCTGCGAACTTCGGAGAACCAGTATATTGCTGTTGAGGTGGAAGTAGCGGTTGACCTCAGTGACATTTCAGGCGTTTTGCAGGCCGTAAAATATAGTCGGATGTATGCGGTTGTGTGTCGCCGAAAGTATGAAGAAGTCCGAGGCTTTCTTGTCGCGCACAAGATAACAGATGATGTTAAGAAATTGTGTGACGAATACGGCGTAGAAACCTTTGAAGTAGTCCGAGATTGAGGGACAAAACGTGGCTGTTAATCATTTGGAACAACTTATCTCGGAATGGTATGAATACA
>Ga0187886_1003483_pt1 | contig 11733 bp, 11 predicted proteins | sample June2016WEW_20_1_FD_133001 | JGI IMG/M metagenome (GOLD analysis project Ga0187886, IMG submission 133001) | Peatland microbial communities from SPRUCE experiment site at the Marcell Experimental Forest, Minnesota, USA - June2016WEW_20_150 | ecosystem: Environmental > Terrestrial > Soil >...
CTGGCCCGCCGCGCCGGCTATGCGCTCTCGAACGTGGACGCCACCATCGTTCTGGAGCGGCCGAAGCTCCGGGACTACCGCGCGGCGATCCGCAACCGTTTGGCCGGTGTGCTCGGCCTGGAGCCGGATTGCGTGTCGGTGAAGTTCAAGACGGCCGAGGGGCTGGGGCCCGTGGGCGAGGGCCGCTCCATCGAGGCGCAGGCGGTGGTGACGCTGGTGCGCCTGCCGCAATCCTGAGCGGCCGCCGAGCCTCAGCGCACGCCCGACTTCTGTCGGGCGGGCAGAAACTCGTCCCCCGCGTTCCAGGTCGGCAGGCGATCCAGGTTCGCCGCGCCGACGCCCAGCGCCATGGTGAAGCGCGCCAGCTCCTCCAGGCCCGAAAAGTCCCAGTCGTCGTGGTACTCGTCCGAGGGCTGATGATAGTGCTTCTCCTCGAATTCACGAACGGCGCGCTCGCCCCACCCGGGCGGCTTGCCGAGGACCTCGTTGCCCTGGTCGATCGAGAAGGATGGAATGCCGGCGCGCGCGAAGGAGAAGTGGTCCGAGCGGTAGAAGTGCCCCTGCTCGGGCTCCGGGTCGGGCTGGATGACGAGGTTGAAGCGGCGCGCCGTGTCCTCGACCAGCGGCCAGAGCGAGGTGCGCTCGGCCCCGGTCACGACGACGTCGCGCGTGCGGCCAAAGGGGTTGAACGCGTCCAGATTGAACGCGGCCGCCGTCAGGCCCGCCGCGATCACCGGATGCGCCGCGTAGTACTCCGAGCCTTGCATGCCGGATTCCTCGGCCGTCACGGCGGCGAAGATCGCCGAGCGGCGCGGCTTCTGCTCCAGCGCGGCCCAGGCGCGCGCGATTTCCAGCAGCATCGCGCAGCCGGTGGCGTTATCCACGGCGCCGTTGTAGATCGCGTCTCCGTTCACCGGGGGGCCGATGCCGAGGTGGTCCCAGTGCGCGCTGAAGACGACCGCCTCGGATTTCGGTCCCGCATCGCTGCCCGGGATGATGGCTACGACATTCCGCGTGTCCTGCTCGCGCACCTTCGAGCGCAGCCGGAGATGGATGCGGATACCCAGAGGGATGGGGCGGAACTCGCGCGTGTTCGCCGCGCGCAACATCTCGGCGACGGCGTTGCCGGAAAGCCCCAGCAGGCGGCCGCCAGCCTCCTCGGTGACCCAGCCCGCGAAGGCCAGCGCCGGCTCACCTGGCGCCAGCCGCACGTAAGACTGCTCGCGGCCCCAGGAGTTCCTCACCACCTCCCAGCCGTAGCCGGCCGTAGGCGTGGTGTGGATGATGATCGCGGCCAGGGCGCCCCGGCGCTGCGCTTCCTCGAACTTGTACGTCCAGCGGCCGTAGTAAGTCAGCGCGCGGCCGCCGAAGAACCTCGGGTCCTCGGAGGGCGGCTCGTTGGTGAACAGGACGAGGATCTTGCCGCGCACGTCGGCGCCTTTGAAGTCGTCCCAGTTGAACTCCGGCGCCACGATGCCGTGGCCAACGAAAACCGCCTCGGCCTCGAGGTCCTCGCTGGGCTTCTGCCGCTCGTCCGAGCCGACGAACTCGTCGAGCCACTTGAACTCCATCTGGCGCCCGCCGCGCGCGGCCGAAAGCTGCGCGTCCGGCTGCGTCTCGACGCCGATGAGCGGCACCGCCTGGAAGTAGGTTCCGTTGTCGCCGGCGGGCTTGGCGCCGGCCAGCGCGAACTGCGCCGCCAGGTACTCGGTGGCCAGGCGGCCGCCGCGCGCGTCCACGCCGCGCCCCTCGAGCAAATCGCTGGAAAGAAACTTGACATCCGCGCGGATACGCTCCCCCGAGATGTTCTGGACCTGCGCGGAGGAGACCGCGGCCGCCGCTGCGAGCAGCAGGATAGTACGCATCATAGGCATGAATCCCAGTGTACGACCGCCGTAGCGGAGATCGTGGGGCTCACGCCGGCGCTAGCCGCGCGGCATTGCGCCTGATGGCGGTGCTAGCCGCGCGGCATGGCGGCTGATGCCGCAGAGGCGTGCCGCGTGGGTCAGGCTGCCGCTCCCTGCCGGTCGCGGCTCTGCGAGCGGGTGTATGCCGGAACCGTGTCGTGCGTTCGGTGAGCGGTCGCATCCCGTGGCTGAGCCGCGCGCGTAAGCAAGCGGAGCAGCTCGCGTGTGTGAAAGCGAAAAGGCTCCGCTCCCTCACGGTCGCGGCTCGGCTAGTGGGTGTACGTTGTTTACCGAGCGGCACGCGAGGTTCGCCAAGCGTCGGCAAGAGTGCCGACGCGGCACGCAAGAGTGCGCGCGCTATGGCGCTAGCCGCGGGGCTGGGCGTGGAGCGGCCGGCCTCTACTTCTGGGGCGGGATCACCCACAAGAGCAGCCGGGTGCCGTTCACCTCGATCTCCTGGTCCGGCTTCCAGTCGTCCATGTCGAAGCTGTGCGAGACCACGCGGGTGCCGGGCCTCAGCTCCTTGAGCAGCTTGGGGCGCAGCCGCAGATTCACGTTCGGCAGCAGGTAGAGCGTCACCACCGTGGCCTCGTGAATATCGGCGTCGAACAGGTTGCCCTCGATGAACTTCACCTTGTCGGCGACGCCGGCCTTGCGCGCGTTCTCGTTGGCCTCGCTGATACGCTGAGGGTTGATGTCGACCCCGACGGCACGCGCGCCGAACTGCTTCGCCGCGGTGACGACGATCCGTCCGTCGCCGCAACCCAGGTCATACACCGTGTCACCCGGCCGAACGTCGGCCAGCTTGAGCATCGCGACCACCAGTTCCTGCGAGGTGGGAACATACGGCACGTCCAGCGGGCGCGGAGGGCCTTGCGCCAGCGCAACCGCGGCCAGCGTCAACACGGTGATCGACAGCTTCGCTTTCAGAGTCATTCCTCTCTTCCTCCCGACGTTGAGATACCGGTACCCCAAGCAGAACAGACAGTACGAGCTTAGCCGGACGGCCGGTGGTGCCGCAAGCCAGCCTGGGAAGCCGGACCACGGCGCCTCGCTTCGAACGGTGTGAGAAGATCGGGCTAGGAGACGCTCATGACGAACACGCGACTCGGCAGTGCCCTGCTTCTTCTCACCGCTCTCGGCTTAGGCCAGCAGCCCGGCGGCCAGATGCCGCGCATCGGCGGCGCGGGCGCCGGAGAGTGGATGAACGTGCGCGGCAATCCCTATCGCGCCCGATCCGTCACGCCGATCCCGTTCGAGAACTCCAGCCGGATCGAGAGCCTGCTACGCGGCGGCAACCTCTACCTCTCGCTCCCGGACGCGATTGCGCTGGCGCTGGAGAACAATCTGGACGTGGAGTCGCAGCGGCTGGCCCCCGGCATGGCCGACTCCGATCTTCTCCGCGCCCGCGGCGGCGGCCAGTTGCGCGGCGTAGCGCTCACGGCGACGCTCCTGCCGGCCGGGGTCGGCGGCCCGGCGAGCCCGTTGCTCAACTCGGCCACGCCCGGCTTCACCGTCACCAACTCCATCGCCGCCAACGTGACCAACGCCGCCCTTCTCAGCGAGGCCCAAAACAATCTCTCGATCTCGACCGGGACTTTCTCCTCCGGCGCCGCTCTGCCCGCCTACGACCCCGCGATCGCCGGCCAGCTCAACTGGCAGCACCAGACCACGCCGCAGGCCAACCCCTTCATCACCGGGGCCAGCCTGCTGCTCACCCGGATGACCAGCGGGAACGCCGGCCTGGTCCAGGGCTTCAGCCCGGGCACGCAGATCGCGGCCAGCTTCTCCAGCACCGCGCAGAACAACAACTCGATCCGCTCCACGCTCAACCCGTTCAGCAACAGCTCGTTCGGCCTCACCCTCACGCAGCCCTTGCTGCGAGGCTTCGGCGTGCGGCTGAACCGCCGGTTCATCCGCATCGCGCAGAACAACCGCAAGGTCTCCGACCTGGTCTTCCGCCAGCAGGTGATCGAGACCGTCTCCGGTATCGCCCGCCTCTACTACGACCTGGTTAGTCTCGACGAGGACGTTCGCGTGAAGCGTCAGACGCTGGCGCTCGCGCAAAGGCTGTATGAGGACAACCGCGTTCAGGTGGAGCAGGGCACCATGGCGTCGATCGAGCTCGTCCGCGCCCAGGCGTTGATCGCCGCCAGCCGCCAGGACCTCGTCAATTCCGAAGGCCTCGCCCGCGAGCAGGAGCTGGTGCTGAAAAGCGTGCTGACCCGCCGCGGCACCGCCGACCCGGTGATCCGCGCCGCGCGGATCGTCCCCACCGACCCGATCCCAATCCCCGCCCAGGAGCAGGTCCAGCCTGTCCAGGACTTGGTCGCGCTGGCCCTCAAGACCCGCCCCGATCTGGCCTCCGCCAACCTTCAGCTCGCCAGTTCCGAGATCACCCTGGAGGGTTCGCGGAACCAGCTCCTGCCCGACATCGAATTCATCGCCACGGCGACCAACTCGGGTCTGGCGGGGCAGGTCAACCCCCTGCTCGGGACAGGCGGGACACCGCCGGACGCGGCCTTCCTGGGCGGCTACGGCACGGCGCTCGCACAGATCCTGCGCCGCAACTACCCGACTTACGGCGTCGGCCTCCAGATCAACCTGCCGCTGCGCAACCGCGTGGCGCAGGCCGACTACGTCCGCGATCTGCTGCAACTGCGCCAATCCGAGATCCGCCGCCAGCAGATGGAAAACCAGGCTCGGCTGGAAGTCGAGGACGCCCTGGTCGCCCTTCAGCGGTCGCGAGCCGCCTACGACGCCGCGGTCGAGACGCGCGTCTACCAGGAGCAGTCGCTGGCCGCCGAGCAGGAGCGCTTCGCCGTGGGGCTCTCGACGACCTTCCTGCTGATCCAGTACCAGAGCATGCTGGCGCAGGCCCGCTCGACCGAAGTGGCCGCGCGGGGCGCGTGCGCCAAGGCCCTTGTCGCGCTCGAACGAGCCACCGGCAGGACGCTGGAGGACTACGGCGTGTCCATCGAAGAAGCCTGGCGGGGCCAGGTCTCGCGGTCTCCCACGCCGATTCCGCCCGAGCCGCCCGGCGAACCGGCCGCGACTCCGGCGCAGTAAGAGGGCGGCGCTCAGACTGCCAGCGCCGCGCGGGCGCGCACCACGCACTCGAAGCGTTCTGGGACGCCGTGCTCGATGTGCGCCAGCACCGTGTCGGCGGAGCAGGCGACCGGGTCTACACCGCTGACGACCAGGTCCGCCAGGCACCGCTGCGGCCGGATGTACAGCTCCTCCATCGGCCGGACGGTCTCGGCATACTGCCGGGCGACCGATTCGGGCGAGCGGCCGCGCTCGCGCACGTCGCGGTCCAACCGCCGCTCGAAGCAGATGCGGTCTTCCGCGTCGACGTAGACCTTAGTGCCGATGAGAGCGCGCACCTCCGGCCAGTGGAGCGCCCAAAGCCCTTCGAGAATGGCGAACCCCCGAGCCAGCACGCGCTCCACGTCGGCCCGGCGCGCATGCCGCGCGAAATCATAGAGCGGCTTCTCGATCTCGGCGCCGGCGGCCAGCGCGCGCAATTGGCCGGCCAGCAGGTCCTGGTCGATCGCCTCGGGCGTGTCGAAGTTCACCCGCGCGCGCTCCTCGAAGGTCTGGTGGCGGAGGTCGCGGTAGTAGGAATCCAGCGCGAGGATGGGCGCCCTCAGCACCGGGGCCAAGGCCCGCGCCAGCTCCGTCTTTCCGGAACCCGACGGCCCGGCGATTCCGATGAGGTAGATGGGCAAACCGCCTATCATCTCATGCCCGTAATCCGTCCGTAAGCCGGCGCGCTACAGCCAGCGCCGGCTGCACTCGCTGGGTGGATGCCGCATTCCACCGCACCGCCGCGGCTGCGTGGGGCGACTTCTCCAAGTCGCCACCGGGCGCTCCGGCCCGGGCGCGCCAGCCTGGAGGCTGGCGAGCGGCTCTGGAGAGCCGCCCTACGCGCCCTGGCGCCCGCTCCTTGTACTGTGGAGGTATGCGCCTGGCCGTTCTCTCCGACATCCACGACAACATCTGGAAGCTCGCCGCCGCCCTGGACGCCGTCCGCGGGGCCGATGCGCTCATCTGCTGTGGGGACCTGTGCTCGCCGTTCATCGTCCACCAGCTCGGCCGCGGCTTTTCCGGGCCCGTCCACATCGTGCTCGGGAACAACGACGGCGACCTGTTCCGGATCACCCAGAACGCGCGCGCCTATCCCCACCTCAGCATCCACGGCGAGTTCTTCCGCGGCGAGCTGGGCGGGCGGCAGGTGGCCGTCGTGCACTACGACAGCCTGGCCCGCCCGCTGGTCGCCTCGGGCGAGTTCGACCTGGTTTGCTTCGGCCACAACCACATCTATGAGGTGAGCCGCGCGGGCCGAACGCTAGCCGTCAACCCCGGCGCCATCATGGGCTCGGCCTTCGGCCCCGACGGCGCGCCGCGCGAGGCGCCCTCGAGCTTCGTCCTGTATGACACGGAAACCGCTGCCGCCCGCGGCTACCAGATCGTGGCATCCCCAGCCGGCGGCCCCGAGGTCCGCCCGCTGGCGTAGGCGGCTGGCGGGCCGTCTCCGTCAGGTACTCGCCCTCTACCGGCTGCGCGTTCATCATCCCGTGCTGTGAAGAATGCTCTCCAACGCGTGCGGGTATTGTAATCTGGAAGATCGACCCAGAGCGTGCGACGATGCGGCTCCGCGTTGGATCGCGGCGGGGCGGTGCACTCTTCGAGGGACGGAACATGACGAGTCGCGAGCGGGTGCTGGCTGCCTTGGACCATCGCCAGCCGGATCGCGTGCCGGTCGACTTCGGCGGCGCCTCGGTAACCGGCATCCACGTGAGCTCGGTGGCTGCCTTGCGCGACTACTACGGCTTGCAGAAGCGTCCGGTCAAGCTGCACGAGCCGTTGCAGATGCTCGGCTGGATCGATGACGACCTCAAGGACGCCATGGGCATCGATGTCGAAGGCGTGTTTCCGTACAACACGATCTTCGGGTTTAAGAACGAAAACTGGAAGACCTGGCGCGCGGGCTGGGGCCAGGAGCTGCTCGTCCCGGGGGATTTCAACGTAACGTATGACGGCAACGGCGACACGCTGATCTACCCCGAAGGCGACACGAGCGTGCCCCCCAGCGGCCGCATGCCGAAAGGCTTCTACTTCTTCGACGCGATCATCCGCCAGCCGCCCATCGACGAGGGCAAGCTGAATCCCCAGGACAATCTCGAGGAGTTCACGCCGATTGCGGACTGCTACCTGGCGCATCTGGCCCGCGCGGCGCCGGAGGCCGCTTCGAAAGGCCGCGCCGTGATCGCGGCCTTCGGCGGCACGGGCTTCGGCGACGTCGCGCTGGTCCCGGGGACGTTCCTCAAGCATCCCAAGGGCATCCGGGACGTCACCGAGTGGTACGTCTCGACCCGCACCCGCCGCGACTACCTTCACACGGTCTTCGCCGGACAGTGCAAGATCGCGCTGGCCAACCTGGAGCGGATCCGCCAGGTGGTCGCCGGCAACGTGGACGTCGCCTTCATCTGCGGCACGGACTTCGGCACCCAGACCTCGTCGTTCTGCTCGGTTCAGACCTTCCGCGAGCTTTACATGCCGTACTACCAGGCGGTGAATGGCTGGATTCACCGCCGGACCAACTGGAAGACCTTCAAGCACTCCTGCGGCGCGGTGGAGAAGTTCATGGAATCGTTTATCGACGCCGGCTTCGATATCATCAGCCCGGTGCAGTGCTCGGCCGCCGGCATGGACCCCGCGCAGCTCAAGTCCAGGTACGGCGACCGGCTGGTGTTCTGGGGCGGGGGCGTGGACACCCAGAAATCGCTGCCCTTTGGCACGCCCGAGGAGGTCCGCCGGCAAGTGCTCGAGCGCTGCGAGGTTTTCTCGAAGAACGGCGGCTTTGTCTTCGACACGGTGCACAACATCCAGGCGCTCACGCCGGTGGAGAACATCGTCGCCATGGTTGAGGCAATTCGGGAATTCAACGCCCGGTAAAGGGAGATTCATGCCTGATCTAACGAACCTCTACGACGTCATCCTGGACGGAGACAGCAAGGCGGCTGTCGCGATCGCCAAGCAGGCGCTCCAGGCAGGCGCCGACCCGCTGGAGATCGTGAACCGCCAGATGATCCCGGCCATGGACGAGGCCGGGCGGCGCTTCGAGCGCGAGGAGTACTTCGTGCCCGAGTTGCTGCTGGCCGCGCGCGCGATGAAGGGTGCGCTCGAGCTGATCCGGCCGCTGCTGGCCGCGCGCGGCGACGAGCCCGTGGGCCGGGTGGTCATCGGCACGGTCAAGGGCGACCTGCACGACATTGGCAGAATCTCATCGCCTCGATGCTGGAGGGCGGCGGCTTCGAGGTCATCGACCTCGGCACCGACGTCGGCCCGGAGAAATTCGTCCAGGCGGTGCGGGAACGCGAGCCCCACCTCGTCTGCCTGTCAGCGCTACTGACGGTGACGATGCCGTCGATGAAATCGACCATCGCGGCCCTGGAGCAAGCCGGCGTGCGCGAGGGCGTGCGCGTGGTCATCGGCGGCGCGCCGGTGACCGAAGAGTACGCCCGGGAGATCGGCGCCGACGCCTACGGGCCGAACGCTTCCTCCGCCGTGCCGATTGCCCGGAGGTTGCTCGGCAAATGAGTATCATCCATGACCTCATAGCGGCTGGGCCGGTCCTCACCGACGGCGCCTGGGGTACCCAGTTCCAGGCGCGCGGGCTGGCTGCCGGCGAGCTGCCCGATGCGTGGAACCTGGCGCACCCGGAGCGCGTCGAGGCGGTGGCCCGCGCTTACGTCGAGGCCGGCAGCCGCGTCATCCTGACCAACACGTTCCGGGCTAACCGGCTGGCGCTGGCCCCCTACGGCCTGGCTGAGAAGACCGCCGAGATCAACCGCGCCGGCGTCGCCATCTCGCGGCGCGCCGCCGGCGGCAGCGCCAAGGTGTTCGCTTCCATCGGCACCACCGGCAAGCTGCTGCTGACCGGCGAGACTACCGAGGAGGAGCTTCACGCGGTGTTCGCCGAGCAGGTCCGCGAGCTGGCCGAGAGCGGCGCCGACGCGATCCTGCTGGAGACCATGGCAGATCTGGCCGAGGCCTCGATCGCCGTCCGCGCCGCGCGCGAGACCGGCCTGGCCGTGGTCGCCTCGATGGTGTTCGACTCCGGCAAGAACAAGGACCGCACCATGATGGGCGTGACTCCGGAGCGCGCCGCCGCCGAGCTTGTCGCAGCCGGCGCCGACGCCGTTGGCGCCAATTGCGGCGCCGGCATCGCCGCCTACGTGCCGATCTGCGAGCGGTTCCGCGCCGCCACCGACCGGCCCATCTGGATCAAGCCGAACGCCGGTCTGCCAGAACTCATCGGCGGCCGAACCATCTACCGCACCTCGCCCGAGGACTTCGCCGCCTATGTGCCGGCGCTGGTCCGGGCGGGCGCCAGCTTCATCGGCGGCTGCTGTGGCACGGACCCGGAGTTCATCCGGGCCACCCGCGCGGCCTTCTCGGAGTTGCGATAATCCCTGTTAGGATTCACGCGGTCCTGCGTCTACAAGGATCATCCCGACCACGAGCGGCGGGATATCGGTGACGGTCAGGAAAGCGCTCGGCGCTCCCGGTACCAGTACGCTCAAGTGGCTCTGAGGTATTGACTTCTATCCTCTTTTCGTGATGGCATATGAATATCATGAACCGCCTTTATGCCCTGAGTGTATTGTTGGCCTTCGCGGTTGCATCGGCCTTTGCCGGCTCAGTGAACTTCGATGAGATCTCGGCCACCTGCTGCTACGCCGATGTTGTACCCGGTACGGGCCGAGGCCCCTTGCTCACGTACCCAGGCGCGACCTTCGACGGTGGTGTGGTGATGAGCAACGACGGGTGGGTCAATGTGGCCACGACCGCGCCGAACCTGTACGGGACCACCGATTCCCTGTTACTGAATGACGGTTCCTCCCTCCCCGCGTACATCACAGTCGACTTCAGTTCCCCAGTGGCGTGGCTGGCGCTCGACCTCATCAACGGCGCCGGGAGCTCGAATTTCACCGTCACGGCCTATGACGCGGCAGACATAGAGGTGGGCAGCACAACGGTCAACCTCACGAACTTCGGCCAGACCGGCTCGGTCCAGCGCGTGACTCTCAGTGCCTCCGGCATTCTGAGCGCGGTGATCACCTCGGGTCAGGCTGCCGGCAAGATCGACTTCGCGATCGACACGGTTGACTGGCCGGGCGGGACCGGCATCCCCGAGCCGGGCTCGATGTTGCTGATCGGCACGGGCCTGCTGGTCTGGGCTTCGCTATCCCGCCGTTTCCGCTGACCCGGCGCGGCAGGCAGCGGCGCGCTGCCCGGAGTGCCACTACACCCGGCGGAACAATGCGACCAGGCCGTGCGTAGCCTATTGGGGAGGGCTGTGTGGGCACCTTTATCCTGTGGCTGATTCTGCTGGTGTTGTGCTGGCCGCTGGCGCTGGTTGCCTTGGTGCTGTACCCGATCGTCTGGCTGCTCCTGCTGCCGTTCCGCATCGTTGGCATCGCCGTTGGCGGCGTACTGGAGCTGCTCTGGGCCGTGGTCACCCTCCCGGCTCGCGTGCTCACGGGTTTTGGCCGCCGCTGAACTCCGCTCGCCCGGGAGGGCTGAAACCGCCTCGGTCCGGCCCCTGCCGGCCGCATCGGTTCCCTCGGATCGCGCGCCGATCGATTCCAAGTGCCTCAACGGGAGTCCCGCGCACCAGTTGAAGGACAGGGCTGCGCGCAGTTAGAGTAGAATGATGATTCCACGCTTTGCTGTTCTTCTGGCGCTCGCATGCGCCGCCTTCTCGCAGACCGTTCAGGTCGGCTTCGATCCCACGGGTCGCGAGGTGATCGAGAGGCGCCTCAACCTTGCGCCGGAGAAGAAGGCCGACCGCCCGGCCGGCGTCCGCGGCCTCTTGGAAGAGGCCGGATGCAGGGACGCGATGCTCGAAGAGCAGGTGGTGAAGGGCAGCAAGCAGCCGAACATCATTTGCACGCTGAGGGGCGCGAGCGGCTCCGTCATCCTCGTCGGTGCGCACTACGACTTCACTGGCGCCGGCAGAGGGGTAGTGGATAACTGGAGCGGGGTCTCGCTGCTGCCGAGCCTCTTCGAGGCGCTCCGCAAGGCGCCGCGCAAGCATACCTTCGTCTTCGTCGGCTTCACGGACGAGGAGGCCGGGCTGCGGGGGTCGTGGTTCTACGTCAAGCAGCTCAGCCCCGAGCAGCGCGCCGGCATCCGGGCGATGGTGAACCTCGATTCTCTCGGGCTCTCCCCCACGAAAGTGTGGATGAGCGGCTCCGACCAGGCGCTCTTGAATCGTCTGGCGGGCGTGGCCAAAGCGATCAACCTCCCGCTTGCGGGCGTGAATGTGGAGCGGGTTGGCGGCGCGGATTCACAACCCTTCCGCGACAGGAAGATCCCCGCCATCACGATCCATTCCGTGACGCAGCAGACGCTCAAGATTCTGCACTCGCGCGACGACAACTTCTCGGCCATGAAAATGAGCGACTACTACGACACCTACCGGCTGCTGTGCGGGTATCTGGTGTACCTCGACCAGGTGCTGGAGTAGGGGAAGCCGGGCGCGGCCGGGTGCGAGCCGCGCTTTCGGACTGCGGCCTGGCCGCTAGCCCGTAGCCGAGCGACGAGCGTGGACCAGTGGATGGGCCGAGCCAGCTCGGAGAAACGGCACTAGCGCTTACTTCAAGACCTTCGCCGCTTCGGTGAAGTCGCGGATGCGCTTCGGGCCGAAGTTCACGACGTGCTTCGGGCAGCCGTCGGCCAGCAGCTTGAAGTTCTCGATGAACCGGGCCGCCAGCGCGTCGTACTTGCGGAAGTACTCCTCGCGGCTGCCCCA
>Ga0187886_1003484_pt1 | contig 11733 bp, 12 predicted proteins | sample June2016WEW_20_1_FD_133001 | JGI IMG/M metagenome (GOLD analysis project Ga0187886, IMG submission 133001) | Peatland microbial communities from SPRUCE experiment site at the Marcell Experimental Forest, Minnesota, USA - June2016WEW_20_150 | ecosystem: Environmental > Terrestrial > Soil >...
GATTTCCACCCCGTCGGAAATCCGCACGGCCCACAGTCCGTCCATCGGATGAAACCCGACGTACGTGGCGCCATACGGAGGAACCCAGCTGATCCCGACTTGCAGCAAATATTTTCCGTCCGGTGACCAGACCGGATCGATGGTTTGGGCGGGATCCTGGACGAGTTGCCGGGTTCTTCCCGCGGTGAAATCGTAGGTAAACAAGTCCGCCGACGGGCCGGGGACGGCGCCGAGGAAAGCAAGAATATCGTTCGAACCCGGCTGCCATGCAAGATCCGGATTATCCGTGATGGCGTAATAGGCGAACGCCTTCGGAGTGAACGAATTCAGTGCGATTTCTTTTTGGGTGATGTCCTGCAGGTGCGCGATCGTGCTCGCCTTTCCCGATGGAAGGTCGACCGCTATCAGATCCGGTCCCTTGGCGCCGACGACCACCAGCGCGATCCGATTACCCTGGGGCGAAATGGAATTGTGAATATCCTGTTCCGGGTCTCGAATCCCTCGATCGTAAATGCGGGTCAGAAATCCGCCGTCGGGATTGGCAATCCAGATCCCCCCATCGCCTTCGAAGACGACGTAGGGTCCAATCGGATTGAGACCTGCTGGTGCAGACGTCTCCATGGGAGGAATGGCGGAGGTTTGCTCCGTCGGCGTGATAGAAACGGATACTACCGCGTTGGATGCGGTAGATGCGGAGGTTGCGTCGAGTGTTGAAACGGCTATCGGTGCGGAGCGGGTTACCGGTGCACAGGCCGAGAGAATCAGCAGGATGCTCGCCACCGCGATCCTGCAACAAATCCTCTCCATCCGAAGAACTCTTTCCATCGAAATTATTCCTTACGCCGGCGAATAAGTATAATCCGCCCCCGCGCTGCTTGGGATCGCCGTGTTAAATGGAACGTGGATGGCACAATTCGTCATCCACGTTCCGATGAATATATTTCTCTCATTCCCTCCGGGGAATTATTTCAACTTAATCCGGCTCGGTTTCGGTTCCTGCAGCCGGATTCTGGGAGCCGTTGGCTTGGGTTTACTTGCCACGGTGCTCCGGGCTGGGATCAAGGTCAGGGTTTTCTGCACTCCGGCCGGCACGAACAGCAGCACAAGCAAGGCGGCCAGCAGGCCGAAGAACTGCGGCCAGGAAGATGATGGGGAAACCGCCACCTCCGGCACCAGGCCGCCCGGGTTGTAGGTTACCTTGGCGGGCAGGGCGGAGGCGACATCCGCAAGTTTGACGCTCAACGCGCGGTTGAGTCCATCGCGCAGCTTGGCGGGCGAAATGTACGTGATCACGTATTCGCTCCGCAACGCGCGTCCCAACTGCTCGTAGAGGGCCTGCAGCGCGGCGGGATCGTTGACGTAGCCGTAGCTGCCGCCAGCCTGCGCGGCGAGATTCTTCAACGACGGTTCTTCGATGCCGGCGAGGGAACCCGTTTTTTGCGTGGGATCGCCGAGGCCGATCGTGGAAATGGAGAGTCCCGACGGGCCGATCGCGGCGATGACGCCGTCGGCGGTTTGCTTGCTGCGGTTGTCCATTCCGTCGGTGAGGACGATGATCGCCTTGCGGCCGGAGACGTCCTTGAGCAAATCGATTCCCTGGTTCAGGGCGTCGAACATCGCCGTATCGCCCGTGGCAATCAGACCCTGGATCGCCAGCTTCAACTTGTCGTGGTCAGCCGTCACCGGCTGGACGTAGCTGATGCGCGTATTAAAGGAAAGGAGACCGGCTTCGTCCCCGGTGCGCATCTGGTCGACGTAGGCGGAAGCGGCCGATTTGGCCGAGGTCAGTTTATTGTCGTAGTTCATGCTTCCGGAAATATCCACTGCCAGCAGTGTGGTCAGGGGCACACTGTTCCCGATGCCGCTGACGTCGCTGGGGGCGATTAGCTTTCCATTTTCTTGCAGTTGAATGCTGTCGAGCTTGACCGGGGCGGGTTCGCCCGCGCTGTCGGTCACCGAGACGTACACCTTTACTTTCGGAAAAGCCGAGGTATCGACCTGGGTGATATGCACATGCAACTGGCCCGAACCCTGGGCATGAACCGGCGCGGCGCATAACGCCACGGCCGCCAGGACGACGAGCGGAAGAAAAAATCTGATTTGCGTTCTATACCGGCCCATGCTTCACCTCTTTTCGTGATAAATCAATTCCGTATTCCCCAGCCGCAGGATTTGACGGTCGGCAAGCTGCGCCATTTCCACCCGCCGTTTGTTGACGAACGTTCCGGTCTTGCTCATATCCTTGATGACGAAATGCGAGCCGTTACCCATAAGCATCGCGTGCTGCGGGGCGATGTCCGGGTCGGGGAGGACAATGTCGGCTTTGAGCGCATCGCTGCCGAGGATGACGCTCGGGCCCTTGGCTTTTAGGAATTTATCCAGGATGAACTCGGCCCCGCGCAGCTTGCCGCTGGCTACTTCGATCCAGGCGCGCGAAAGCAGCACGACGATCAGTGCGATGAGCGCTCCGACCGATCCTCCCAGCAGCACCAGGCCCAGCGCTTTTCCCAAGAGCGGATTCTTCAGCGCGTCGCGGGCGGCTTCCAAAAAGCCTCCACCCACGATGCCCCCCAGCAAGCCTCCCAGCGCGCCCTTCCACATCTGGCTGCCGCCGGTGATCCCTTCAGCCAGGCCGATCAAGGCGCCGAATACTCCCCATCCCAAGGCGCGGCCGAAGAAGCCCGCCCCCAGAATCTGAAATAGGAATTCCGCTAGCGGAAGGCCGATGGCGCCGGCTGCAAGGCCCAGGGCCGCGGCGACCGCTCCGGCCCGCAATGCGCGGGCGAAGTTCAGCGTGAAGAGGCCTTCGGTGACGCCGATAAGCAGTCCAATGCTAAGGCCGATCAATCCGCCGACGGCCACCTCGCTCAGATATAGGTTGCCGGTGAAGGATAACCCCGCCAGGTTGCTGATCTGCCATCCCAGAAGACCCCCGATCGCGCCCAGGATTCCATAGTTGTAAGTCCGCAATCCTCTACTCATGGTTCTCTGCTCCTTCCGTTAATCCCTCGAAGTGGTCCGGCTCGAGGTTCTTCCAATCCACGAAGCTCTTTCCGGAATTCCCGACGATCTCTAGAAATCCGTGATAGCGATGATGGTCGAGGCTCCCATCCTCGTCCCGCACGAAGAACCCGCCGATCTGGGTGTGCGGTTCAATGACCAGCGCCACCTGCCAGGGTTCCGGAAAAAAATGTTGATGCAGCCAAAAGTCGTAATCCGAAAGAAAAACGCCCATTCTTGGGTGGGTGTGGAACCACCCGATCATGCGCTTTTCCGGGAAACGCTCCTCCTGCTCGTCGTGCAGCGCCACCAGCGTATCCTGGGTAAAGGTGAGAAAAGCGCGGCCGTGCCGGGTGAACCGGGCGGGGAGCACGGCTTCCGCCACGATGAATTGCTCCCCGCTCGGATTGTCGATCCGCCATTGGCCGATGAGCGCTCCGCCCACTTCGTTGTCCAAATCCTGTCCGGCCAGGGAGCAGATCCGGACGAACGCGGGTTGGGTGAGGAACACCGACACCGCGGGTTTGCTCCCGTCGCGGTCGAACGGCGAAACCCACCGCCGGACCTTCGATCGCGGGATGCGCGAGGGGCGCGGACCCGAATTCTCGGGCGGACCGAGCCGCACGCGCGAAGCTTCCGTTTTGGGGAGTGCTTCGCCCTGCGGGAGTTCTTCCTCGACCGTCGGCATGAGAGTCAACCCTTAGCCGGCGGTGACGTCGGCGGTGAGAATCAGGCGGTCGCCGGTGGGAACCGATGCGGAGGAAAGGGTTTCCTCCTCCTGCAGCTCGCGGCCCAATGCCTTGCTGTCGATGCGGTAGCTCATCGGCCTGCCGTCCGGACCGGTGGTCGGAAGCTGCAACGAGGTGGTCAGTTCCGGAATGAGCTCTTTGACGACCACGTCGTTCGGAACTTCCGCGGTGCGGGAACCGCCGGAGGGTAATACTACGGTAACGGGAACGTCTGCCATTTTCTCATCTCCTTTGGATGGTTGACAAAAACGAACGGCTACATGATTTTCATTTCCTGCGTGAACTTTCCCAATTGCTCCTCGTTTTTTGTACACGGAAGGCACCGAGGAGAGCCGAAGTCACCGAAAAATTTAAAGTTTTCCTTCCCCCATTTATTTCCATGCAAGAAGTTTGAATTAATCGAGAGAAATCCTCGGTGTAATCCGTTTTCTTCGGTGTTTTCCGTGTACAAGTTTTTATTAGGCATATCTGCCTCCTTCGCCTTCCCTACTTCAGCCGGATGCGCGGAGCGGGGGATTTTTTTAGTTTGACCCGTCCCGGCCGCAGTAGTTCGCGGTCGTCCACCGGAAACGCGTGCGGATGGGCGGCCCGGTAGGCCCGGCTCCAGCGCGCGGCATCCGGATCCCAGGGGAAGGGCGGCTTGGTGGGATCGTCGTGGAAGTTCTTGTACTGCACCATTTCCCCCAGCATGATCACCAGGCGGTCCAGCGACCGGCTGGCGGTCCACCAGGCCGCGTCGATGCAAACCGTTTTGTTGAGGTGGTGAATATTCGGATGCCAGATCGGGGTCAGCCATTTCAGCCCGGGCCAGCGTTGCGGATACTGGTTGTGCAGGTAGATTTCCACCTGATGATGGCTGGAATATTTGGGCCGCCCCAGTTTGTCGATTGCGGCGATTCCCTTGCATCGGTACGTGACAATATAGCGTTCCGGCGCGAGAGATCCCCTGGAATCCAACGTCTCGAAATTAATCAGGCTGCTCTGGGCGGCCAGTTCGCGCATCAACTCGTAATCCGCGATCAGCCGGCGCACGCGCGGGCTTTGAGAGAGCGCCATGCCGCCGGCGGTGATGTCCGCCGTCAGGATCAGCCGGTCGCCGGAGGGAATCTTGGCTGAGGCGAGAGTTTCGTCCTCGCGCAGCTCGCGGCCCAGCGCCTTGCTGTCCATGCGGTATCCCATCGGCCGCCCGTCGGGACCGACGGTGGGCAGTTTGAGCAGCGATGTGAGCTCCGCCATTAGGTCGCGCACGGGCGCATCGTCGGGTACGTCGGCGCTGCGGGCGCCGCCGCTGGGCAAAACGATGGTCACGGACAAGTCGGCCATTAGATTACGCTCCTCTTTCCAAAATAACTTTTCTAATTCCCTGCATGGAAAACCAAAGAGCCTTACCGCAAAGTCGCAAAGGACGCTAAGGTTTTTACTAAATTTCTCTTTGCGTTCTTTGCGTCTTTACGGTGAGATTTTGCATTTCTCAAAGTACTCATTGAAAGACCTTTCTCATTGGAAAATGTCAGGAATGATAATGCGGAACCTGGCACATTCCGGTGATGTCCCAGCAATCTTTGTGGTGGCGGGTGTGGCAGATGGGGCACACGACCACTCCGCGCGGATCCCTCGCTTCGATCGGTTGCAGGCAGTAGGGGCATTTGTATTTCTCGGCCCCGGTCAGGCGGATCTCGGCGTCGCGCCGCGCCCTTTGGAAGAAACGCAGGACGCCGCTAAAGTGATTGCGGGATGGGCGCGCATCCTTTGTCGGCGGCGCAGCCTTAATCTTCTTTTCCAGCGCGCTGGCTGGCTGCGGTTCCCCAAGAACCTCTCCGGCCGGTGCGGGGGCGGGGCGTTTCCTCCAGGCAACGAGGGCGAGCGCGGACGTGGCGACGCCGATCGCCATCAATCCCAACGCCCCCCAATCCGGACGCCTCTCCGCGGGGAGGGTGGGATCGGCACCGACTAGTCCCTGGCTCAGCCAACCCATGATCAACAAGCTCAGCAATGTGGCGGTGATGGCTGCGGTTAATCGCAGCGGAAACGAAAATCGACGAAAGAAAAGACGGGAGACGAACCCCAGGAAGATGCCTGCTCCCGCCGCGGCCGCGATCGTATAAACCCACGGTAAGATTGTGTCGTTGACCACCCCGGCAACCGCGAACCCTGCCGCAGTGAAACAGGCCAGCAGCGCCAGGAGTTCCAATCGGAACAGCAGCAAAAACAATCTCGGTGAGGAGTAAGGCTGGGAACCGCTCACGCCACACTCTCCTCCGGTGCAGTTTTTTCGTCGTGTAGAACGATCCGTCCGGCCGCCGGTCCCTTCTCCTGCGCCTCCGGTTCCACGGCTTCCCCCAGTGAAATGCGTTCCCGCAATGGGACGGCGGAGACGGTTTCCGGACTTTCGAAATGCCGGAAGTGCAGCGTCTCGGAAAGGTCGCCGGTTAATTCATAGAACCGAAACTCGCTTGAGTTGCGGGCGCGCAGGATGTGGAGGGGAGGCACTCCAATGCTGGAAAGCGTCCGCTCCAGGAAGGCCTCGTCGCCGCGGATCTCGTGCGTCAGCTCGGTTTCGCGCAACACGCCGCAGGACGGACAGTGGCCGGCTTCGAAGGTCACCGCTTCGAGCGGCCGCAAGACCTCCTCGCGGGTATGACAACTCGGGCAGGTGAGAGAGAGGATTAATTCCTGATCCAGTTCGATCACGGCGTCGGACCCCAGATCCTGGCGCACCAGGCGCAGCATCTCGGAGAGGGTCGTGCGGGAAGCGCGCGCCGGAAGCTCGATCACCTCGCCGTAGACCCAGTGGCTCTCGCAATCCTCGCGCGGGACATAGGCGCTGGTGTGCATCTCGTTGGTCAATCCGTTGAAATGCACAACCTTGCCCGCTTCCACCGGCATCCCGTGGATCAGCTTGAGCGCTTCCTGCGCCTGCATGCCGCCGATGATCGACGCGATCGTGGGAGTGGTCGGGACTTTTCCCAGGAGGATGTTTTGGCGAGCCAGGAGCGGGCAGGAATAGCGCAGGGAAAGATCGCGCCGCGCCTGCTCGGTGAGCGTGCATTCGAAACAGGCTCCGCGGCCGGGGACGAATGTGCGCACGAGTCCCAGCAACTCCTGGATGGCGCCGTCGATCCATGGCTTGTTCATCCAATAGCAGAAACGATTCAACGCCAGCCGGGCTTCGCGGTTGTCGAGGCATCCGATTACGGCGTCCATGCGCCGGATGATCCCCAAGCCCAGCTGGGTGGTCACATCCCCATCGAGGTATTGGACGTGCACCTGCGGATTGAGATTCTTGGCGCGCGAGGCGACAACCTGGGCTTTGCTGCGTTTGGTATCTCCGTCGCGGAAGAGCACCGAGCGGCTGAGGTTGGCCGCCTCGACCGTATCGAAATCGACGATAAAAAGGTGTCCGACGCCCATCAGGGCGAGGTTCTTGATCACTTCGTTCCCGAGCGCGCCCGCGCCCACCACCATCACATTGGCGTCCCGGACCTTGTCCTTCTCCCACCAGGAAATGAATTCGAAAGTTCCCAGACGGTCCGTTTGCAGATTGGGAACGTGGAGGGGTTTTTCCGAACTGGCGGGGAGGCGGCGCGGACCGCTCGGGGCTTCTCCACCGGGCGGGATTTTTTCCGCGCCAAGCCGGCGATAGGCGCCGGCGAGTTCGCGGGCCGCCGCGAGGTTGTCGGCGTCGAGTTTGCACGCGAACCATCCCACGCCGGCCCGGGCTTCGATCAGACCGTTTTCTTCCATAGCCTTTAGCGCCTCGCGCAACGTGGCGCGGCTGATATCCAATTGCTGGATCAACCCCCTTTCGGAAGGGAGTTGTTCACCGGCCTTAAGCGATCCATCGAGCAGAGAGGCCGACAGATGCCCGGCGACAGCCTGTGATAATGAAACATGTCCGATTGGTAATATCTTCATGTGTTGACTGGTATGCTGGTCAGACCAGCATACCAACAATTCTATTAGGTTTTGAGGACTTGTCAATGGCCAGTTTAATAGGTGAAAATGCTTTTTCATGTATGAAAGGGGGTTTATTGAAATCGCCGTCCAACTTATAAAATGGTGAAGGATTATTCGAGGAACTGACCTTTTTGGCGTTTGTTCGAAAAACGGTCTTTTAAGCCATATTGCCCAAGAAGCGAGACAGTCACCATGGTTTGATACGATTATTTTTGACAAAATCGAATGCCCCTCGAAATTTCTTTCTTCCGATTGAAAATTGGTTGAAAATCATTCCGATTGATCCATGAATTTTAAAAAATATACGCTATAATCCGGCCCAGCTAGATCGAAGGAGAGGTTGGGTTGCTCTCCTGTATTTCCGCCGGGTTCCTTTGGGGAAGGAACCGATCTCATCCCTTTCTTTCAAGGAGGAAAAATGAAGGTACGATCTTTAGTGATCCTTTCCGTCCTAATGGTGGCCGCCACGCTGATTTCCGGTTGCAGTGGTGGTATCTTGGGAGCCAAACCCAAATACACCGTCGCCACCGACGCCACCTGGTATCCCTTCGAGTTTGTGGATGAGAACACCAAGGCAATCGTCGGATTCGATATCGATCTGATGAAGGCCATCGCGGATAAAGAAGGCATCCAGGTGGAATTCAAGAATGTCGCCTGGGAGGCCCTTCTGGCGGGTATGGCCCAATGCCAGTACGACGCGGCGATTTCCTCGATTTCCATCACCGAGGACCGCAAACCGAATATGCTTTTCTCCGATCCGTACTACACGGTCGGACAGCAGGTGGTTGTGGCCGCCGATAACACCACCATCAAGAGCAAAGACGATCTGAGCGGGAAAAAGGTGGGCGCGCAAATTTCCACCACCGGTGCCATAGAAGTTGGGAAAATCGCCGGCGCGGAGCTGGTGAACTTCGACACCATCGGCCTGGCTTTCCAGGCGCTGATGAACGGCAGCATCGACGCCGTAGTGGCGGATAACGTCATGGCCCTGGGATACGTCGGCAATAATCCCAGTAAACTGAAAGCCGCGGGAGATCCATTTACCGGCGAGTCGATCGCCATTGCCGTGTGCAAAACCAAACCCGATCTCCTCAAGAAGATGAACGACGGTCTGGCCAAGGTGAAAGCGGAGAATTTGATCGACAAACTCAACACCCAGTGGGTGAAGAATCAAAAATTGCCGTAAGGGTTTGCCGCGGGGCGGATGAAACGCCTCGCGGTTTTTTTTTACGCAAAGGGCGCTCCGCAGGCCCGAAACCGCTAGGCTGGGGAGCGCCCTTTGCCTAACTTGGATTATCTGCCATGGAAAAAACCAAAAAGGAATTGGAACCGATTCCGCAAAAAAGGATAATCACTTACCCCGGCGAAGAGCTCGGGGCGCATATGGATCCCTGGTGGGGTCTGGTGATCGGCGCCGTGCTCCTGGTGACCGTGCTGATCGTGGCGGTTCCGAATCCCTACAGCAGGATTTTCCGTTTTGTATCGGACGGGATCAGCATCACGATCGTCACCACGCTTGTCTCATTCATTCTGATGATCTTTTTGGGTCTGATGGGAGGGCTCGGGCGCAATTCGAAAAACCGGCTGGTAAATGGAATCGCTTCGTTGTATGTGGAAATCATCCGCGGCATTCCACTTCTGGTGCAATTGATTTTCTGGTACTACGCTTTCCCCTCGCTGGTGCAAAGCCTGGGGGATCAATTCCACATCGGCGCCCTCTCGGGTTTCCAGGCTGCGGCGTTGCCCATGGCGATCCTTGGCCTGACCATCTGTTACGGGGCCTACATGAGTGAAATCTTCCGGGCCGGGATTCAGAGCATCCCCAAGGGGCAAATCGAAGCGGCTCGCAGCCTGGGGATGAGCAATGGGCAGACGATGCAGCACGTGGTTCTGCCCCAGGCGATCCGCGTGATCCTGCCCCCGGTGGGGAACGAGTTCGTCTCGCTCCTCAAGGATTCCTCCCTTGTCAGCGTGGTGGCCGTCACCGATATGACCCGGCGCGGCCAGGAATTCATGGGCGCGACCTTCATCACCCTCCCGACCTGGGCGATGGTGGCGCTCCTGTATCTGGTGATGACGCTGTTCTCGGCGCGGATCGTCGCGTGGATCGAAAAGCGCGTGAAGTATGAAAGGTGAGACAATGGAAAACCCGGCCGGCGCGGATCCGATCATCCGCATCGAAAAAGTATGCAAACGGTTCGGCGCCTGTGAAGCGTTGCGCGGGGTGAGCCTCGCGGTGAACCGGAAGGAAGTGGTGGTGATTATCGGGCCTTCCGGCTCCGGAAAATCCACGCTCCTGCGGTGCATCAACCGTTTGGAGGAATATGATTCGGGGCGGATAACGGTCGACGGCATTCCGCTGGATACGGCCAAGAACATCAACGCGGTCCGCACCGAAGTGGGGATGGTCTTCCAGTCGTTCAATTTGTTCGCGCATCTATCCGCGCTCGAAAACATCACTTTGGCGCAGCGGATCATCCGCAAGCGCAACCGGCAGGAAGCCGAACGGGTGGCCCGGGAACTCCTCGAGAAGGTCGGCATTCCCGAAAAGGCAAATTTTCGTCCGGTGCAGCTTTCCGGCGGCCAACAGCAGCGCGTCGCCATCGCGCGGGCCCTGGCGATGAATCCGCGGATCATGCTGTTCGACGAGCCCACCAGCGCGTTGGATCCGGAAATGATCAACGAGGTGGTGGACGTCATGGAGAAGCTGGCGTACGAAGGAATGACGATGGTGGTGGTCTCCCACGAAATGGGGTTTGCTCGCGCCGCGGCCGACCGGGTGCTCTTCATGGATGAGGGTCAGTTCATCGAGGAGGGAACCCCGGACGATCTATTCGACCACCCGAAGCAGGAGCGGACCAAGGCATTCCTGGGGAAGGTCTTACATATCCATAATCAATGATCGCCCGATAGGTCAGCCGTAATCGGAAAAAATGCAGGTGGGTTGGCAAGCAAATGTAGCCGCGATCGCCGATCGCGGCTACAATCCCCGCAATGGATTGTATGCTTCTTATGGTTACTTCTTTTGCAGTGATTGTTCGAGCTTGGCGGCGGCGCGCTCTGCAGATTCCAGGCGCAGACTGAGCGTTAGATCGCCGCGGGTGCGTTCCGTAACCCCCCGGACCAAATCCGTTGTGCGACGCAATCCCCCCGTCAGCGCGTCGGGGTAATCCAGCGTCACCAGCAGCGAGTAGATATCATCCATCAACCCCAGCAATCGCTCCGCTTCGGCGTTTCCGCCGCGGCGCAGCATGTCCAAACTCCGCCGCCGCAGTTCGCCGGCGGCCTCGCCCAGACCGTTGAGGTAGGGTGCAACGTCCACTTCCAAGTCCGCCGCGCTCGGCAACGGAAGCTCGCCCACCAGCGCGAACACGATGCTCGCCTCCGACAGCTCCTTGAGCGCGTCCTGGGTATATCCGGCGAAGTACAGGTCCGGATAATCCGCCAACCCCTGCTGCATTTCCTTGGCCTGGGTGCGTGCCTGGCGGAGATTCTCTTCGGCCAACGCGCGCTCGTCGCGGTGCACCGCACGGATGGCAAGCGACGAGTAGCGGATCACAGCACGCGATTGTTCGAGAGCCCGGTCGCGGGCCGTGTTTTTGGCACGCAGCAACGCGTGCATCTGTTCGCCGATCACGTCCAGTCCTTCCATGGCCCTAACCTTCTTTCGGGGATTCCGGAGCGGGGTCTCCCGTCGGTTTGCCGAAGAGCTGTTCGGCCAGTGATGGCCCTTCCGGCATGCGGATCTCGCCGTATTGCTGTTCGAACTTGGTGAGATTCTCGCCCAGCGCGCGATGCAGCGCTTTGGCGCACAGCGGGGTGAGGATCACCCGCGCGCAAATGCGCGCCTTCGGCATCGCCGGCAGGATGCGCGCGAAGTCGATCACCATCTCGGCCGGCGAGTGGGCGATCAGCGCAAGGTTGGAGTACACCGGTTCGAGGGTTCCCGGCAGTTCGATCGGAATCGGCCGGGGAGCGGCCGGAGGATTGGATTGCTGTTCGCTCATCGCCACCTCGCAAAAAAAAA
>Ga0187886_1003485_pt1 | contig 11732 bp, 11 predicted proteins | sample June2016WEW_20_1_FD_133001 | JGI IMG/M metagenome (GOLD analysis project Ga0187886, IMG submission 133001) | Peatland microbial communities from SPRUCE experiment site at the Marcell Experimental Forest, Minnesota, USA - June2016WEW_20_150 | ecosystem: Environmental > Terrestrial > Soil >...
GCCTCAAGGATGGAATCAAGATCCTCATCGGGGGAGCGCCGGTCACTGAGGAATTTGCCAGAAATATCGGAGCCGATGGGTACGCGCCCGATGCAGCTTCGGCCGTGGATAAGGTCAAGGAAGCTTTAGGAATGCAATGAGGAGAAAGCACGGTCTATTAAAAAAGGCGGGGCTGCATTAAAAGGATGGGACTCCTGCTCCTGCCAGGAAAGGGGTCCCATCCCTCCGAATAGGATATCCCCTCAGTGGTCGGCTTCCCATCATTTTGGGCCTCCCAACGGATGCACTGGGTCAATGGCCGTGAACCCGGACGCGGCCAGAACATGACCGGCTAGTCGCTCCGCAGCCTTCTGCGAGTCGGTCCAACTCAGTAACCTCTGAGTCGTTTCGTCTCCGCCTGACCTTCTCATAGTCGAAAAGCCCTTGCCGGCTAACCTGGATTAGACTTCCTATTGTCTGTCTTTTATTGCTGATTAATCGGCCTAATTGTTTAAAATCTTAAATAATTAGGGAAAGTTTGTTAGTTGAATTATAATTGTGGGGGAAAATACTGAAAGGACTGTTACAATGAAATTGCTCCATTAGGTTAGTGATGTGATTTGGAAAAAGCACTATCAGATTCGAACGGAACAATCCTATGTCTCCGCTCTATACACTGCCACCGGTAGAGTTCAGGCCGGTCGCCGAGAAAGGAAATATTTGTAACCCTGAGACGATTATGCTAAAAATCTATCTACACCCTAGGAAAACATGGCTTCCTGATTTTTGGCCGGGGAGTGAACAATGTCCAGAATGAAAAAGGAAATCGAGAAGCTTCAGCAGATCGAGGAGAAGGCCAGATTGGGCGGGGGCCAGAAGAAGATCGATGAACAACATGCTCAGGGAAAGCTGACCGCCCGGGAACGGGTCGAGCGCCTGATGGACCCGGGCACTTTTGTCGAGTTGGGCATGCTGGCCCAGCATCAGTGCCTGGATTTCGGGATGGAGAAGAATCGTCCCTGGGGAGATGGGGTGATCACCGGTTATGGAAAAGTGGATGGCCGAGGGGTCTTCCTCTTCGCCCAGGACTTCACGGTCATGGGCGGTTCTGTGGGCCCGGTCCACGGTCAAAAAATCGCCTCCATCATTCGAGGAGCCAGGCAGGCCGGGGCACCGGTGGTGGGATTGATCGATTCTGCTGGCGGGAGGATTCAAGAGGGGGCGGGGAATTACGCCGGTATTTTCGCAGAGAACGTAGAATCCTCCGGTATGATCCCTCAGATCTCCGCGATCATGGGAAACTGCGCCGGCGGAGGGGTTTATTCTCCTGCGCTGACGGATTTCATCCTCATGGTGGATAAGACGAGCCAGATGTTCATCACCGGCCCTCTGGTCATTAAGGAAATAACCGGAGAGGATGTGAACATGCAGGAACTGGGGGGGGCAAAGGTCCACAGCCAGATCTCCGGGGTGGCCGATCTTGTGGCTCCGGATGACCTGGATTGCCTGGCCAAGATCAAAAGGCTCCTCAGCTTCCTTCCTTCAAATTATACCCAAAGGCCTCCTGCCATCGGGTCCTGGGTCAATCCCGAATCTGAGGAAGAAGCATTCGCTCAGATGCTGCCGGATAGTCCCAAGAAGGCCTACGATATGCGAAAGTTGATCTCCCTCATCTTCGATCAAGGAGAATTCTTCGAAATCAAACCCGGGTTCGCCCGTAACATGGTGACTGGGTTCGCCCGCCTGAAGGGCCAGGCGGTGGGAATCGTGGCCAACAATCCGTTCTTTTTGGGGGCCGCGATCGACTGCGACGCTTCCGATAAGGCCGCTCGGTTCATCCGCACCTGCGACTGCTTCAACCTCCCCCTGATTTCCTTCGTGGACGTTCCCGGCTACCTTCCGGGGGTGAAGGAGGAGTATAAAGGAATTATCCGGCACGGAGCCAAGATGCTCTTTGCCTGGAAAGAAGCCACGGTGCCGAAGGTAACCTGCATCATCCGCAAATCTTACGGGGGAGCCTACTCGGCCATGAATAATAAAGAGATGGGCACGGATATAGTCCTGGGTTGGCCGACCGCGGAGGTTGCCATCATGGGTGCGGAAGGTGCGGTGCGCGTGCTCTACCGTAAAGAGATCGGGCCAGCCGAGGACAAAGAACGGATGTGGGAAGAAAAGATTCAAGAGTACCGGGAAAAATTCATGACCCCCTATTACACCGCTTCGAAGCGACAGCTGGACCTCCTGATTCGGCCGCAGGAAACCCGGCCGCAACTCATTCGGGCCCTGGAAATGTTGGAGAATAAGATGGAGCAAAGACGCACAAGGAAGCACGGAAATATTCCTCTTTGAGGCCGCCTGGAAAAAGACCTGGAAAAAGGGAAGGAATACGCCCAAATTCATGATATTCAGCCTCGAAAAGTAATAAAAATTGCTGTTCCCACAGGATCGGAGAAGAACATGGACTTGAAAGAAAAGGTGGCAATCGTGACCGGAGCTGGCGGGGGAATCGGTAGGGGGATTGCTTTGAAATTTGGCTCCCTGGGCGCCCGCGTAGTGGTAGCAGACATTAAAGTCGCAGGAGCCAAGGAAACCCTCTCTCTTCTGGAAAAGAGCGGGGCAAAGGGTTTAGCCTTGGCCACCGACATTACCGACCGCGGCAAGGTGCAAGAAATGGTCAAAGCCACTCTGGACACCTTTGGCAAACTGGACATTTTAGTGAACAATGCCGGCTGGGACATCATCGAGCCTTTTACGAAAAACACCCCTGAGTACTGGGAAAAAATAATTGCCATCAACCTCAAGGGGCCTATTTTTTGCACCCGGGCGGTCCTGGACTCTATGATGGAGCGAAAATACGGGAAGATTGTCAGCATCAGCTCCGATGCCGGAAGGGTGGGAAGTTCGGGAGAGGCAGTTTATTCGGCCTGCAAAGGAGGGATCATCGCTTTTACCAAGACGATCGCCCGGGAGATGGCCCGCTACCAGATTAATGTTAACTGCGTTTGTCCAGGGCCGACGGATACCCCGCTCCTGGCAGAAATCACTCGGGGCGAAACAGGAGCAAAGATCATCGAAGCCATGACCAAAGCCACCCCCTTCCGCCGCTTGGCGAAACCCGAAGACATCGCGGGGGCGGCCGCCTTCCTGGCATCGGACGAAGCAGGGTTTATCACCGGCCAGACGCTGAGCGTTTCCGGGGGATTGACCATGTGTTAAGAACGGATGGCGCCTCAGAACAGGGGTGGATTGAAGACATCGTAATTTAAAATCTCCTCGGTGACATCATAGATCCTGTGTTTCGTATTTTTCGGGACCCGGATAAAAGTTCCTTTCTCGATGGCGAAATCTCCGATACCCTCGATCCACATTTTCCCTTTCCCCGACAGGAGGAATAGAATATCTTCCTGGGTTTGGTGAAGATGCTCAGGGATATCTTTGCCTATGGGGATTTTAACCAGGAAGCAGGTCACATCGGACTGGTCAGATTTTTGGGTGAGCAGGGATTTGATTTGGATCGGTAAAAAGGGGTGGGGCGTCCATTCCAAGTCCTTTTCTTTTTTGACGTAATCCATAGGGCCTCCTTGATAGGAACAGGTTTAAGCGTTGAGTGTTAAGTTCTTACGCCGTGCGCCTTGCGCCTCAATTATTATAACCGCATCTTGGAGTGGAAGGCCACGGAATGTTTTCCAATATGGGCCAAAATATTGACAAATTTAACGATCTGGGCTAGTATGCTTTTTTAATTCACTCTCGCGTTGGAGGAGGAGAAGAGATGGAGAAGCGCGACCTGGAGCTAATCCAGAGGCTTATCTCCAGCGACCCTGAGTTGAAGCGCCGTATGGATGAGCACCAAGAGTTTGAACGAAAACTCGCGGAAATGAATCGTCGTTTATACCTTAGTCCTGAGGAAGAAGTGGAACGGAAGAGAATTCAAAAACTGAAACTCGTGGGTCGCGATCGGATCGAAGTCATTCTCGCTAAATATAGGTCCCAAGGGGTGGGGGGGTAAGGATTGAAGAAAACGGGGGCCGAAATTCTCGTCGAGAGTATGAAGCAGGAAGGGGTGGACACGATCTTCGGGTTTCCCGGTGGAGCGGTCCTGATGATTTACGACACTCTGCTAAAATACTCCGAAGAAATCCGCCACATCCTGGTCCGCCACGAGCAAGGAGCCGTGCACGCCGCGGACGGGTATGCCCGATCCTCCGGAAAAGTCGGCGTTTGCCTGGTCACCTCCGGTCCCGGAGCCACAAATACCGTGACCGGCATCGCCACGGCGTACATGGATTCCGTCCCTCTGGTGATCTTCACCGGGCAGGTGCCCACCATGCTCATCGGCAACGATGCCTTCCAAGAGGCCGACATCGTCGGCATCACCCGCCCCTGCACGAAGCATAACTACCTAGTTAAAGATGTCCAGGATCTGGCTTTGACGATCAAACAGGCTTTCCACCTGGCCAGGACTGGAAGGCCCGGCCCCGTCCTCGTAGACCTGCCCAAGGATGTGGTCGCGGACAGCGCGGAATTCAGCTATCCTTCCAAGATCAAGATGCGCAGCTACAACCCTACCTACCAGGGCCATGCCGGACAAATCAAGCGGGCTGTCAAACTCATCGCCAAAGCCCAAAAGCCCTTGATCTATGCCGGGGGTGGGGTGATCCTCTCCAATGCCTCCAAAGAGCTCACCGCCCTGGCTCAGAAGTTTTCTTTTCCCGTAACGACCACCCTGATGGGGCTGGGATGTTTTCCGGGGACGAGCCCACTCTTTTTGGGTATGGTCGGGATGCATGGAACTTTTCAGGCCAATATGGCCATCACCCATTGCGACCTGCTGATCGCCATCGGGGCCCGGTTCGACGACCGGGTCACGGGCAAAGTGGACACATTTTCTCCCCACTCCAAAAAAATTCATATCGACATTGACCCCACATCCATCTCCAAAAATGTCCAGGTGGACATCCCCATCGTTGGGGATGCCAAGAACGTACTCAAGGCCATGCTTAAATTCTTCGAGGAAGAACCGGCCCAGGATTGGCCGAAGGTGCACGCCGACTGGCTTAAGCAGATCGCGGAATGGGAACGGTCCTCCCCCTTAACGTATAAGTCCGGACCCTGCATAAAGCCCCAATTGGTTATCCAGAAGATCCATGAGATCACGAACGAGCTCACCAAGGGCGACGTGATCATCACCACCGAAGTGGGCCAGAATCAGATGTGGACTGCCCAGTTCTTCACCTTTACCAAGCCGCGCACTTTGATCACTTCCGGGGGCCTGGGGACGATGGGCTACGGCTTTCCGGCGGCCATCGGCGCTCAGGTGGCCTTTCCGGATAAGACCATCATCGACATCGCCGGAGATGGAAGCTTCCAGATGAACATCCAGGAGTTGGCCACGGCCGTGCAATACAACCTGCCGGTGAAGGTAGCCATCCTGAACAATCATTGCTTGGGCATGGTCCGCCAATGGCAGCAGCTCTTCTGCGCTCAACGTTATTCTCAAACCGTCTTCGAGGTGGTTCCGGACTTCGTCAAGCTGGCCGAAGCCTACGGAGCGGTTGGTTTGCGGGCGTCGAAACCCGAGGAAGTAGAGCCGGTCATCCGCGAGGCCCTGGGCATCCGCAGGCCGGTAGTCATGGATTTTGTGGTGGATCGCGAAGAATGTGTTTCCCCCATGGTCCCGTCTGGTGCGGCCCTGACTGAGATGCTTTTGATTTAAGGACAGACATGCAACACGTCATCTCCGTTTTAGTGGAAAATGAACCGGGGGTCCTCTCCCGGGTCTCTGGGCTTTTCAGCGGGCGGGGTTTCAATATCGAGAGCCTGAATGTGGCTGAGACCCTGGACCCGACGATCTCGCGGATGACTTTAGTGACCCGCGGGAACGACCAGATTATCGAACAGATCATCAAGCAGTTGAACAAGCTGGTCAATGTCATTAAAGTGGTCGACCTCACTGGCTCTGAATATGTAGACCGGGAGATGGCGATGATTAAGGTGAGCGCGGAAGCTGCCACGCGGGCTGAAGTTCTGCGGATCGTAGACATTTTTCGCGGGCAGGTGGTGGACGTCTCCCCAAAATCTTATACCCTGGAAATCACCGGAAACGACAAAAAAATCCAGGCCGTCATCGACCTTCTCGCCCCTTTCGGCATCGGCGAAATTGTGCGCACCGGAAGAGTCGCCATCGCCCGGGCCAAAAGGGAAGGGTCCGACTCGGGCGGCAAGCGAGGGAAGGAACCAGAAGAATAAACGGCTGTAAAAACCGTATCATCCGAAGGAGGAATTTCATGGCAAAGATCTACTACGACAAAGATGCTGACCTCAATCTTCTCAAAGGAAAAAAAGTAGCCATCATCGGGTATGGCAGCCAGGGTCATGCGCAAGCCCTGAACCTGCGAGACTCCGGATTGGACGTCATCGTGGCCGAGCTGGAAGGAACGGAGAACTACGCTCTGGCCAAGAAGCACGGGTTCAAGCCGCTGACGGCTTCCGAAGTTTCTGCCCAAGCGGACCTCATCCAGATTTTGGCCCAAGACAACCTCCAAGCGGTCCTCTACCAGAAGGACGTTAAACCCAACTTGAAGGGGGGCAAAACCCTGGTTTTCTCCCACGGCTTCAACATCCATTATAACCAGATCGTTCCCCCGCCGGATATCGATGTGATCATGATCGCTCCCAAGAGCCCGGGCCATATCATGCGCCGAGAATTTGAGAACGGCACCGGGGTCCCTGGGCTGGTGGCGATTTACCAGGACCACACCAAAAAAGCTAAAGGCACGGCCTTGGCCTACGCGAAGGGCATCGGGTGCACCCGGGCCGGGGTCATCGAGACTACCTTCAAGGAAGAGACCGAGACCGACCTTCTGGGTGAGCAGGCTGTCCTCTGCGGCGGGGTGACCGAACTGATCAAAGCCGGGTTTGACACCCTAGTGGAGGCCGGCTACCAGCCAGAGATCGCCTACTTCGAATGCCTGAATGAGCTCAAGCTCATCGTGGACCTGATCTTCGAAGGGGGTCTGAGCTACATGCGCTATTCCGTAAGCGATACGGCCGAGTACGGCGACTATTACGCCGGCCCTAAAGTGATCACTCAGGAAACCCGCCAGACGATGAAAAAACTTCTGCGGGACATCCAGGATGGTACCTTTGCCAAGAATTGGATTCTGGAAAACATGGCCGGACGCCCCCTCTACAATGCCCGAAAGAAGGAGGAAGCCGAACATCTCATCGAGAAAGTTGGCAAGGAGTTGCGGGCCATGATGCCCTGGATAAAACCCAAGGGGAAGGCGTGAGCCGGGAGGGTCGTAGATTTCCCGTGGTCAGGGAAGGAATGGTTTTCATCCTTCCCTTGGCCAGCATCACGCTGATCCTTTGGAGTCTGCGGTTCACGGTTCCTGCCGGGTTCTTCTCTCTAATTACTCTTTTCGTCATCTATTTCTTCCGGGACCCGGAGCGTCTGATCCCTCCCGAAGAAAAGGCGATTCTATCCCCGGCGGATGGAAAGGTGATCCGGGTTGAGCCTTGCAGGGAGGAACGCTTTCTCAAAGGGTCGGTCATTAAGATCAGCGTGTTTATGTCCCTTTTTAGCGTCCATGTCAACCGCATTCCCTTGACCGGCACCATCGCCCATTCCTCCTATTTTCCAGGGAAATTTTTCAGCGCCGACTTAGACAAGGCCTCCTCGGCAAACGAGCAAAATGCCCTTCTGATCGAGACTGCCGAGGGGGTGCGGATATTAACCGTCCAAATCGCCGGCCTCATTGCTCGCCGGATTGTCTGTTGGGTGGGAAAGGGAGATCGGGTGGTGCGCGGGCAAAGGTTTGGCCTGATCCGTTTCGGGTCCCGGCTGGACATTTACCTGCCGCAAGAAACCCGTGTTCAGGCCCAGCCGGGCCAGAAGGCTTACGGGGGCCAAACGATTTTGGGGTACCTTCCATGAGGCGGGAAAAAAAAGAGCGCCGGAAAAAAATCAACAGCATGCGCAAAGGGATCTACATCCTTCCCAACCTCTTTACCACGGCCAGCCTCTTCTGTGGATTCTTTGCTCTCTTGCGCACGCTCCAGGAAGACTTCTATACCGCGGCCATCTTCATCCTGGCCTCTGGCCTCCTGGACGGCATGGACGGGAGGATCGCGCGTTACACGAACACCACCAGCCGCTTCGGCCTGGAATACGATTCCTTAGCGGATGTCATCGCCTTCTGCGTGGCCCCTGGCATTCTGGTTTTTGCCTGGGCCCTCGAGCCTTTTGGACGTCTGGGTTGGTTGGCTGCTTTTCTCTTTGTCGTCTGCGGTGCCCTGCGCTTGGCTCGTTTCAACATTCAGGTCAACACCGTGGAGAGCCGCTATTTCAGCGGTCTCCCCACGCCGGCCGCAGCCAGCGTGGTCGCCACGGCCATTTTAGTCTTCTACAAACTGGGCGATACGGGCGTGAGCAAACACCTGACGATCCTCATCACCACGTATATCCTGGCCTTTTTGATGGTGAGTACTGTGAAATACTACGGGTTCAAAGACATCGAGCTCTTCCGTCGCAAGCCCTTTCACTGGCTGCTGATCGCCATCCTGCTGATCATCGTGATCGTCCACGAACCCGAATATACCCTCTTTGGGCTCTTCCTTCTCTACGTCATCTCCGGCCCGGTGCTCACTTTCGTCCTCCTCCGCCGCCGGCGTACGCCCAAGTCTTTTATGCCGGAGGAAAAAACTGCTTAAGTGAACCTAAGAGTGAACGGGAATCAAGCCCGCAGGAAAATCATTTCAAACGTGCAGAATTTCTCCAGGCCCGATCCATTGCGCTGGCCTTTAAACTTCCCTGCGAAAAGAGGTATTTAACCCATGGGAAAAATCCGTATCTTCGACACCACGCTGCGCGACGGTGAGCAATCTCCCGGGGCCAGCATGAACCTGGATGAAAAACTCCGCCTCGCCCGTCAGCTCGAACGCCTGAACGTAGACGTGATCGAAGCCGGGTTTCCCAGCAGCTCCCCGGGAGATTTTGAATCGGTCAAGCGAATTTCCCAGGAGATCCGGGGGCCGCAGATCGCCGGCCTGTCCCGGACGACCGCGGGGGACATCGACCGCGCCTGGGAAGCCCTGAGGGGTGCCCGGAACCCACTGATCCATGTGTTCATCGCCACTTCAGATATTCATCTGAAATACAAACTGCGCAAGGCGCGCGAAGAGGTCTTGGAAGAAGCGGGCCGAGCGGTCGCCTATGCGAAGCGTTTTACGGAGCAGGTGGAGTTTTCCGCTGAGGACGCCACCCGTTCGGACCCGGATTATCTGGCCCAGGTCGTGGAGGCCGCGATCGAGGCCGGCGCCACCGTGGTCAACATCCCTGACACGGTGGGTTACACCACTCCTACAGAATACGGGAAGCTCATCGCCAGCCTCCGGCAAAAAGTGAAGAACATTCATAAGGCCATCCTCTCCGTCCACTGCCACAATGACCTCGGGATGGCTGTGGCCAACAGCCTGGCCGCCGTGGAGAACGGAGCCGGGCAGGTGGAATGCACAGTCAACGGCATCGGCGAGCGCGCTGGAAATGCCTCGCTGGAAGAGATTGTCATGGCTCTGAAGACCCGGCGCGATTTTTTCTCTTACGACGTCGGAGTCGCATCGGAGCAGATTTACCCAACCAGCCGCTTGCTCTCCAGTATCACCGGCATCCTGGTCCCCCCCAACAAGGCTATCGTCGGCGCCAATGCTTTCGCTCATGAAGCCGGTATCCACCAGGACGGGGTCCTGAAGGAAAAAACAACCTATGAGATCATGCGGCCCGAATCCGTTGGGATCTCTCAGTCTACCCTGGTTTTGGGCAAGCACTCCGGGCGCCACGCCTTCCGGGAGCGCATCAAGAGCCTGGGATACGAGCTGAGCGAGGGCCACCTGAACCAGGCCTTCCAGCGTTTTAAGGAAGTGGCTGATAAGAAGAAACAGGTCTTCGATGAAGACCTGGAGGCGATTATCGCCGACGAGATCCTGCGCATCCCCGACCTCTATAAGCTCATCAATCTCAACGTGGTCAGTGGAACGATAATCGTGCCCGCGGCGACCGTGCAAATCGAGATTGCCGGCAAGCTTTACCAGGAAGCTGGGTTTGGAGACGGCCCGGTAGACGCGGTCTACAAGACGATGGCCAAGATCACCAAGACCAAAAGTCGTCTGCTAAAGTTCTCGGTTAACGCCATTACCGGCGGCACGGATGCCCAGGGAGAAGTCATGGTCATCCTGGAAGAAGGAGGAATCCGGGTCAACGGGCAAGGGGCTCACACCGACATCATTATGGCAGCGGCCAAAGCTTACATCAATGGGTTGAACAAACTGGAGTACCAGAAGCGTATTAAAGGAGTTTGATTATGATCCGCCCTATGACCATCAGCGAAAAGATCCTTGCCGAGCATGCTGGCCTGCGCGAAGTTGAACCCGGGCAATTGATTAACGCCCGGCTGGACCTGGTTCTGGGCAACGACATCACCGCGCCCATCGGCATCGAAGAGTTTCGCCGGATCGGGGCCACCCACGTCTTCGACCCGGCTAAGGTGGTCCTCGTTCCCGATCACTTTGTCCCGAACAAGGACATCAAATCCGCCCACCAATGCCAGATCTTGCGGGAATTTGCCAAGGAGCAGAATCTGGTGCACTATTACGAAGTGGGAGAGATGGGCATCGAGCACGCCCTGCTCCCCGAGCAGGGGCTTGTCCTTCCCGGTGACCTGGTCATCGGAGCAGATAGCCACACCTGCACGTACGGGGCGCTGGGCGCCTTCTCCACAGGCGTGGGCTCCACGGACTTCGCCGCCGCCATGATCACCGGCGAAGCGTGGTTCCGCGTCCCCGAAACCATCAAGCTGGTCTACCAGGGCAGGCGCCGTCCCTGGGTGGACGGGAAAGACCTGATCCTTTACACGATCGGCCAGATTGGGGTGGATGGGGCCCGGTACAAGGCCATGGAATTTGGCGGAGAGACGATCGCCAATCTTTCCATGGACAGCCGCTTGACCATGGCCAACATGGCCATCGAGGCGGGGGGGAAAAACGGCATTATCGTTCCGGATAAGGTGACCAAGGAATACGTGCAAAGCCGGGCGAAACGCCCTTACAAGTTTTTCCAGAGTGATGGCGAAGCCAAGTACAGCCAGGTCCTGGATTTCGATGTCACCCGGATTGAGCCCCAGGTGGCCTTTCCGCATCTGCCCTCGAACGTCAAGCCGATCAGCGCCGTGGGAAACGTGCCCATCGATCAGGCCGTCATCGGCTCCTGCACCAATGGCCGTCTGGAAGACCTGCGCACCGCGGCCCGGGTTCTTAAGGGCCGGGAGCGCGCACCTTTTGTTCGATTGATCATCATCCCGGCCACTCAAGAGATTTACCGTCAGGCCATGAAAGAAGGTCTTTTCGAAATCTTCCTGGATGCCCATGCAGTCATCAGCACGCCGACCTGCGGCCCCTGCCTGGGCGGATATATGGGCATCTTGGCTAAGGGGGAGCGTGCCGTGACCACGACCAATCGCAATTTTGTGGGACGGATGGGCCACCCGGAGAGCGAGGTCTACCTGGCGAACCCGGCCGTGGCCGCCGCCTCTGCTCTCCTGGGGAGAATCGGGAGCCCGGAGGAATTAGGCATCCGCACCTGAGGGAATTTAGATTAAGTGCCTTGTATATTAAATAGTCAGTTATCTAGAAATCGATTGGCGTCTGCGTTTTTGGGAAAAAATCCCTTGTGGATAGCCCAAACAATTTGTAAAACA
>Ga0187886_1003491_pt1 | contig 11727 bp, 8 predicted proteins | sample June2016WEW_20_1_FD_133001 | JGI IMG/M metagenome (GOLD analysis project Ga0187886, IMG submission 133001) | Peatland microbial communities from SPRUCE experiment site at the Marcell Experimental Forest, Minnesota, USA - June2016WEW_20_150 | ecosystem: Environmental > Terrestrial > Soil >...
AGGAGCTCGACCGTCCGACCTGTCTCGTCGAGGATGTGCACATCGAGCTTCTGGCGCGATAGGTCCAATCCGGCGTACAACATGCCACGGGCCTCCTGGTGATTGGTTCCGTCGAGAACCCACGGTTTCACCAGCGGGGCCCTCTGCATAGCAGTCATATTCCAATGGGGGTAGCACGGGGCAGACCAAATGGGACAATCTCTGGGTCAGTCGGCTTCCGTGGCGCTGACCCAGCAGCTGTCTGAGCTTGGCTTCCCGTGTTCAGCTCGCGACCCACGGAGAATCGGGCCGTTTAGCCTCCGGGATCACGGACTCGTGCTACCCGGGTTGGAATAGGGCAGGAAACTTGCCGCGCGCGTGCCGGTCGCGCGCCGGCGGACTCGCCCGGGTGAGCGTGACCGACGGTGCCTCGCGGTGGGGCTCGGATCTAGGTGAAGGAGACCGGCATGGCGGACGCACCCAACTGCAAGGCCGAGCTCGTCGGCGTCTTCGGGCACCCGGTGGCGGAGAACCCGACGGTGGTGATGCTCGAGGCCGCATTCGCCGAACTGGGCCTCAACTGGCGCTACCTCACGATCGAGGTCTACCCCCAGGATCTCGAGGCCGCGATGAGGGGCGTGCGAGCCTTGAACATGCGGGGAGTCAACCTGACGATCCCGCACAAGGTCGCGGTGCTGCAGTATCTCGACGAAGTCATGCCCGCGGCAGCTCTGATGGGCGCCGTGAACACAGTTGTTCGAGTGGGGGATCGCCTGGTCGGCGAGAACACAGACGGGAAGGGCTTCATGACGGCGCTGACCAAAGATGCCGGCGTGGACCCGACAGGCAAGCGGGTTGTCGTGCTCGGTGCGGGCGGTGCGGCGCGCGCCATAACCGTGGAACTTGCCCTGGCCGGCGCGGCGGGCATCACAGTCGTCAACCGCTCGGCGGCGCGAGGTCGGGATCTCGTAGAGCTGCTCAACTCGAAGACGCCGGTGACGGCCGAGTTCTCGCTCTTGTCGGGATCGTTCGCCGTCCCGCTCAGCACGGACCTCCTGGTGAACGCGACTTCGATCGGGCTCTTCCCGCACGTACACGATCGCCCAGAGATCGCGTACGAGTCCGTCACTCCCGGAATGGTCGTCTGCGACGTCATCATTGCGCGCGCAACGCCGTTCCTCGACGCAGCGCGGCGCCGCGGCGCGAAGACGCTCGACGGCCTGGGGATGCTCGTCTACCAGGGTGCCATCGGCTTCAAGCTCTGGACGGGCCTCGATGCCCCCGTGAAGGTCATGCACGATGCCCTGGCTCGGGCACTCGATCTGCTCTGACACCCGCATTGGCCCCGGCCGCGTGTGATCTGCCGCTGGCCTTAAGGCGTACTCTCAACGGAGCTGGTATCCGCTTGACGCATGTCGGCGGCGCTCGCTCGCGAGGGGAGGGTGCGGCATGGGCCGTAGGGGGCGCAACGCGGCGGCGGCGACAGGCCTGGCCGCGGCCGTCATTCTCGGGACGGGCTTCCTCGTCGTCACCTTGAATCGGGCGTCGCAGTCCAATCCGGGCTGGGCGCTGGCGCCCTCCAAGATCCAGTGGCACTCCACGAACGTGCCGGCGCAACTTGGGCTGGGCCCCTTCCTTGCGGCGTCGGGTGGCCGCCTCTACATGGTCGGCATCGGCAGGGAGATGGCCGCGCGGAAGGTCCAGGTGTGGTCCTCCGTCGATGCGGCCCACTGGGAGCAGGTCGCCAACCCTGGCTTTGAGCCGGACTTCGTCCCTCGCGCGACCGTCGCGTACGGTCAAGGGGGCCTGGTCGTCGTCGGAGAATTGACGCCGAGCGAGGCCGTCGTGCCTCAGATATGGCTTTCCGCCGACGGAAAGACATTCGCGAAGGCGCAGATTCCGCCGCCGGATATTTCTCCCGGTACGGGAACAGGCTCCGGCGAGATCGTGTCCGCCGCGGTCGCCGCGGGACAGATGGTTGCCTTTGGCGACCATGACATCGTGGGCGTCGCCAAGGGCACGGACAAGGGCACGGAGGTGCGCGGCCTCGACTCGTGGCACTCCACCGACGGGTCCACCTGGACGCACACGGATCTGGCCGGTTCGGACGGATACTCGGCGATTTCGATGACCGCCTGGAGCGGCGGCTTCGCCGCGCTGGCCACCCAGCCGGGTGTCGACGCAGGGTACGGCGTCTGGACGTCGCCGGACGGGATCGCCTGGGACAGGGTCCGCAGAATCGCCGCCTTCGGCGCACAGGCCATCGTTGCGCTGCCTCATCGACTCGTCGTCGTCGGATCCAAGCAGGACGCAAGCCTGGGAATGGTTCCCGCGTCCTGGTCGTCCGCCGACGGCACGTCATGGACGGAGTCCGCCGCCCCCGTCAGCGGCTTCGGGGCCACGTTCGACGCCGCGACCGTCGTCGGAAGCAGCGTAGTGGCAATCGGTGTGAGTCACGTGGGGAGTGCCGTAGCCGCCGGAGTCCCAAGCCCGAGTATGCCCGCCCTGGTTCCCCCCAGTGTCTGGATCTCGAGCGATGGGTCTGCGTGGCAACTCCTTGGCGCCGCGCCGGCGTTTCAGCCCTACCTGACGTCCATGGCCGCGTTCGACGGACATGTCGTCGTCGCCACCATCAGTGGTGTTGCCGAAGTCACGGTCTCCGTCGGTGATCTGTCCGGCGCCGCAGGCCAGTAGCTGCGGCCGACGCACCCATTGACTTGACCACATTCGAACCTGGGCGATGACTGGCAGGCAATCCGGCCACAATCCATCCCGTCCGAAGTTCGACGTCGCGCTCGGCGCGGGTCGTATTTGACAGCCGCGCGACCAAGCTCGTAGACTCCCGCCACATCCGAATACGGGCTGTGATCGGGACGAGTAACTCCCGGCGCCGGCGTAGAGAACCAGCGGTTGGTGCAAGCTGGGGCGGCGACGAGAACGAATGGACCCGTGAGCCTCCGGACCAAACCGCGAGCTTCCAGGGCTCGCCAGTAGGCTCCGGCGCAGAGCGCCAGCGATAAAGGGCAGCACCGATCGGCGGGAGTAGCGCCACCAGCGCAAGAGCCCGACCCGTCGGCCAGAGAGCGGCATCGCCGAATGTGGGTGGCACCGCGGAAGGTTCGACCTTTCGTCCCTGTGGACGAAAGGTCTTTGATTCTCCGCCGCAACGGATCGGGATGAGCTCAGCCGAATGCGAAGGCCCGACCGATGCAGAGGAGACGACAGGCGTGGCGCACAACGTTCGAAAGGCGACAGGCGATACCGATGGCTCGAACCGATCCGCTCAGTCTTCGCGAGGTCCGGCAGCTCTCTGGCTCGGCCGACACGATCCTCCTGACGGCCACCCGCAACGCCGACCTCGAAACCCCGATCGGCGCATTCATGCGCTTCGACGACGGCGGCCCCTCGTTCCTTCTCGAATCCGTTGAAGGCGGAGAGCGGCTTGGGCGCTACTCATTCCTTGGCGTTGGTCCGCGGCGTCTCCTGACGGTCCGCAACGGCAAGGCCACGATCCAGTCGCGTCCGGTGGGCGTCACGGAGTTCTACCCCGATCTCCCGACCGAGACATTCGCTGCCGCCGATCCGCTCGCCGCACTGCGCCACTTCATGCCGAAGCGCCGCATCTTGCCCTCGGCCGACATTCCACGGTTTCCCGGTGGCGCCGTGGGTGCCCTCGGCTACGACGCGGTCTCCACGTTCGAGCCGACCGTCCCACTTCCGGCGAAGGACCCGATCGGAACACCGATGGCGGCCTTCCAGGAGACGGACCTGGTCATCGTCTTCGACCACCTGACGCACACGCTCTCGGCCGTCGCGGCGCTCCACACCGAAGCCCCGGACATCGAAGGCCGATACGCGATCGCCGAACGCGCCATCTTCGAGGCGCTCGAGAGAACCGGGCGGCCCACCGAGGCCGAGATGGCCAGCCTCACGAGACGGAGCCGACGGGCGAACGGGAGAGACGACACGGCTGACGCCGAACGGCTGGACGGTACCGAGCCTGACGCTGGTGCCAGCCCCGACGGAGACGCCACGCCAGGCCCCCGGCAGATCGAAGTCAGCCTGGATCGCGGCCAATACGAGGCGGCCGTGAGGTCGGCGAAGGAGTCCATCGCCGCCGGTGAGGCGATCCAGATCGTCATGGCGCGGCGCCAGACATTCGAGCGCCCGGTCATCGGTGGCCAGCCGCTCGACGCCGTCTCGCTGTATCGGTCGCTGCGCCGGATCAACCCGAGCCCGTACCTGTTCTTCGTACGGATGCCGGAGTTTTCCGTCGTCGGTGCGAGCCCGGAGCTGCTCGTGCGAGTCGAGGGCGACCGGATGACCACTCACCCGATCGCCGGCACTCGCCCTCGGGGCGCCACTCCGACCGAGGACGACGCCCTGGCCTATGCCCTTCAGCGCGACCCCAAGGAGCGGGCCGAGCACGTGATGCTCGTCGACCTGGGCCGCAACGACCTCGGCCGGGTGGCTCGGGCCGGGACAGTGGCGGTGACCAAGTACATGGAGGTCGAGCGTTACAGCCACGTTCTCCATCTGGTGAGCAACGTGGAGGCGCGGATGAAGCCCGGGCTCGACGCCCTCGATGTGCTGCGGAGCATCTTCCCGGCGGGCACTCTCTCCGGCGCGCCGAAGGTTCGGGCGATGCAGCTCATCGCCGAGGCGGAGGGCGAGCGGCGCGGGCTTTACGGCGGCGCCGTGGGCTATCTCGGCTACGACGGCAACCTCGACACGGCCATCACGATCCGCTCCGCGGTCCTGTGCGAGGACCGGATCCACCTCACCGTCGGCGCGGGGATCGTTGCAGGCTCGGTGCCGGAGCGTGAATTCGAGGAGACGGAGCACAAGGCGGGGGCGGTCCGACGGGCCATCGAGATGGCGATCGCCGAGACGCTCGAATACTCAGGGAGTGGCGCCGGCAGCGGCGAGGCAAGCGGCGCCGGCAGTGGTGCCGCCAGTGGCGCCGGAGATGGAGCGGCCGGCGGGGGGAGTGGCACGACAACGCCCCGTGGCGTGGTAAGTGGCACCGGCGCGACGGCCGGCGCGGCTCGGTAGGAGTAACCCGATGCTTCTCATGATCGACAACTACGACTCGTTCACCTTCAACCTCGTCCAGGCCCTCGAAGCCGCGGGCGCGGACGTACGAGTCCTCCGCAACGACGCCATCGATCGGGCCGGAATCGAGGCCCTCGCCGACGATCCGACGGTCAACCTGCGGGGCATCGTCGTCTCGCCCGGACCGGGCGACCCCGACTCGGCGGGTGTGTCGATGGACGCGATCCGCGTCGCCGTGGAGCGCAAGATCCCGCTCCTTGGCGTCTGCCTCGGGATGCAGGCCATGGCGCAGGCTTTCGGGGCGACGATCCGGCGGGCGCCGACCCTCGTCCACGGCGAGGCCTCGAACATCCGCCATGACCAGAAGGGGCTCCTCGTCGGCATGCCGTCGCCGTTCTCAGCGGCTCGGTACCACTCACTGAGCGTCGATCCGGACACGCTCCCGCCGGAGATCGCGGTCACCGCCCGGACGGTCGACGACTACGTGGTCATGGGCATCCGGCACCTCCACGCCCCGGCGGAAGGCGTCCAGTTCCATCCCGAGTCGGTGCTCACGCCCCAAGGACCGCACCTGCTCGCCAACTTCCTGAGGTTGTCCGGCGAGGGCGACGGCATTCTCCTCGACGACGCGTCGGGCTCGTTCGCCCTGGCAGGCTTCGTGGACGGTGTCGACGCCGGAACCGCGGCGGCCGCAGCCGCGGCGGCCACCCCCGCCTCGACGCCCGCAGCGGCCGCCGGCCGCGTGGAGGCGGTGCGATGAGCGAGCAGGTCAAGGCGGCCCTCGCGGCCGTCGTCGACGGCAAGACGCTCTCCATGGACGAGGCTCACGCGGCGATGGGTTCGGTCATGGACGGCGAAGCGTCGCCGGCCCAGCTTGCGGCGCTGCTCGTGGCGCTGCGGATGCGCGGTGAAACGGTCGAGGAACTGGCTGGTTTCGCGGTCGCGATGCGCGAGCGGGCGTTGCGAGTGGAAGCTCCCGACGGAGCCATCGACACGTGCGGCACGGGCGGCGACGGCAGCAACACCTTCAACATCTCGACGGCCGCGGCCCTGGTCGTTGCCGCGGCCGGAGTCCCGGTGGCGAAGCACGGCAACCGCGCCATAACCTCGGCCTGCGGCTCAGCTGACGTGCTCGAGGCCCTCGGGATCTCGACCGATCTCTCCCCGTCGGAGGCGGCCGAGGAGCTGCGGACCCACGGGTTCGCATTCCTGTTCGCGCCCGGCTACCACCCGGCGATGAAGCACGCCGGACCCACGCGCCGTGAGATCGGCGTCAGGACGGCCTTCAACCTGATCGGCCCCATGACCAACCCGGCCGGCGCGCGGCGCCAGGTCGTTGGAGTTGGCGATCCGACCGCGGCCCCCAAGCTCGCCGAGGTGCTGCGGCTGCTCGGTGCGGAGCGCGCGCTGGTCGTCCATGGCCGCGGCCTCGACGAGCTGCCCCTCGACGGCTCGGGCGTCCTCTACGACGTCACCCCGGCCGGCGTGACGAGGCGGGAGGTGGTGGCAGAGGAATTGGGCCTATCCCCAGCGCCACTCACCGCGCTCTCTGGCGGGAGTCCCGCCGAAAACGCCGCGCTTGTCGAGGCGGTCCTGGCCGGCGAGGCCGGGCCACGCCGCGACGTCGTCCTGCTGAATGCCGCCGCGGCCTTGATGGCGGCCGGCCGGGTCGCCGAGCTGGGCGACGGTCTAGCGCTCGCGGCCGAGACGATCGGATCGGGAGCCGCGACGCGGCTGCTCGCCCGGCTGAGAGCGGCGAAGAGCGCGCGAGACGCGGCAAAGGCAGAGGTGGCTCCGGTATGACGACCGTTACGGGCAAAGGAGAAGGCCAGGCCCGGGGCCGAGACACTGTGGCGGTGAGCGCCCCCGCGCCTGGACCCGGCGACGCCGCCAACCGGGTTCGTGCCGGCGTAGTGGCCGAGATCGCCGAGCGGCGGCGAGCCGACGTCGATCGTGAGCTCGGGTCGAGGAGCTATCGAGCCCTCGCGGACGACGCGGCCGAATACTCGGCGCTGCCGGGTAACGCGCCGCGGCCGATCGCAGAGCGTCTGGCGGCGCCGGGCCTGCATCTGATCCCCGAGGTCAAGCGCCGCTCGCCATCGGCGGGCGCCATTGCCGCGGACGCCGATCCTGTAGCCCTTGCCCAAGCCTACGAGGCGGGCGGTGCGAGCGCGATCTCCGTCCTGTGCGAGCCGCACTGGTTCGGTGGCTCCGTGGCGGACTTGAGCGCCGTGAGAGCCGCGGTCACCCTGCCGGTGCTGGCGAAGGAATTCGTCGTCGACGAGCGCCAGCTCCCGGCCCTGCGCTCTGCCGGAGCCGACATGGTCCTGCTCCTGGCGTCTGTCCTGACGAGCAAGAAGCTCGCGCGCTTCGCCGGGCTGGCCCGCGAGCTCGGTCTGGAGCCGCTCGTCGAGGCGCACGACGAGCGCGAGCTCGACGCCGCCCTGGCTACGGATGCCCATCTCATCGGCCTGAACAACCGGAATCTGCGAACGCTCGGGGTGGATCCCGAGCAGTGCGTCAGGCTGCGACCACTGGTGCCGAACGACCGGCTGGTGGTCGGCGAGTCGGGCGTCGGCGAGCCCCGAACCCTGATCGGCTGGCGGGCGGTCGGGATCGACGCTGCCCTCATCGGCGAGGCGCTGATGCGCTCGGCCGATCCGGCCTCGGCGGCGCGTGCATTCGTCGCCGCTGGTTCTGTGCCACGCGACGTGGCCGCGGAGGCGCGGCAGCCGCTCGTCAAGATCTGCGGCGTCACCGACTCGGAAGGAGTGCTCGCTGCTCTCCGTGCCGGCGCCGATGCCATAGGCCTGAACCTGGTCCCCGGCACGCCGCGAGCCCTCGCGCTGGCCGAGGCCTCGTGGCTGGCCTCTCTGGCGCGTGGCGCTTCACCCGCCGGAAAGCGGCCCCGGGTAGTGGCCGTGATGGCCGACGCCCCCGCCTCCATGATCGAGGCGGCGATCGCCGCGTTCGACCCCGACGCGATCCAGCTCTCGGGCGACGAGCCGGTCTCCGCGATCGCCGCCGTTCGGCGACCCGTCTGGAAGGTGCTGCATCTGCCGGCCGCCGACACGATCGACGCCGCCGCCACTGCGGCCGGCGCGTCAGCGGGACCCGCGTACGCCGGTCAGGTGGCCGCAAATGCGATCGAGGCAGGCAAGGCGTATCTCGCCGCCGGCACCGAGCGGCTCATTCTCGATACCGCCGGAGGTCCGTTCCCCGGAGGGACCGGCCGTCAGATCGCCCGCCAGATAGCGGCCGCGGTCGCCCGGGAGATCCCGATCATCCTGGCCGGCGGTCTCGATGCGGGGAACGTGGCCGCGGCCGTCCTCGAAGTGCCGGCGATCGGCGTCGATGTGGCCTCGGGCGTGGAGATCCATCCGGCTGCGGCCTCGCCGCGCGTCGCATCGGCGACCGCCAGGGCCACGGCAGCGGTCGGCTCGAGGCCTCGGAAGGATCCGCTTCGGGTTGCGCTCTTCGTCAAGCGTGCCCGCGCCGCTCGGTTCGATCGGCCGCACGTCCGACCCCGACCCACCCCCGTTCCGGATTCCCTTCTCGACCCCGATTCGGCCGGCCGCTGGGGCCTGGATCGCGATTTCGGTGGTCGGTACGTGCCGGAGACTCTCATCGCCGCGCTCGAGGAGCTGGAGGCGGCGTGGATCCAGACTCGCCACGATCCGCGCTTCTGGGCCGAGTTGCGCGAGCTGCAGTTCCACTACGGCGGTCGACCGACTCCGATCTACCGGTCGGACCGGCTCGCGGCCGAGATTCTGGAGCGAGCGCGGGAGATCGCGAGCTCTTCGGTCGGTTCGTCGGGCGACTCGATCGCTGCCGGCTCGGTCGCGGCCGGCGCCCTGCCCGAGCGGCTCCGCCTCTACCTCAAGCGCGAGGACCTCAACCACACCGGCGCCCACAAGCTCAACAACGCCCTGGGCCAGGTCCTGCTGGCGAGGCGGCTTGGCAAGCGTCGGGTGATCGCCGAGACGGGAGCCGGGATGCACGGCGTGGCCACGGCAACGGCCTGCGCGCTCCTCGAGATACCGTGCGTCGTCCACATGGGCATCGAGGACATCCACCGTCAGGCGCCGAACGTCCTGCGCATGGAGGCTCTCGGGGCCGAGGTACGGCCGGTCCACGGCGGTTCGGGCACTCTCAAGGACGCCGTCAGCGAGGCCCTGCGCGACTGGGTGACCAACGTCGAAACCTCGCACTACTGCCTCGGCTCGACGATGGGCCCGCACCCGTACCCGCAGCTCGTGCGCGATTTCCAGCGCGTCATCGGCGACGAGGCTGCGGCACAGCTGTATGAGGTCGAAGGAAGGCTGCCGGACCTGGCAATCGCTTGCGTCGGCGGCGGCTCCAACGCCCTCGGACTGCTTCACCGTTTCATCGGCGAGCCGAGTGTTCGGCTCGCCGTAGCGGAGGCGGCAGGGGAGGGGATTGCCACCGGTCGCCACGCTGCCGCCCTGCTCGGGGGAACGCCTGGCATCCTGCACGGGTCGCGCTCGTACATGCTCCAGGATGCCGACGGGCAGGTCATCGAGGCGGTCTCGATCTCGGCCGGGCTCGACTACCCGGGGATCGGGCCGCAGCTCTCGGCGCTCATGCAGGCGGGGCGGCTCATCGTCTCGTCCGCGACCGACGCAGAGGCGGTGGCTGCACTTCGGCAGGTCGCCCGGACCGAGGGCATCCTCGCGGCCGTGGAGTCGGCCCACGCCGTCGCGGCGCTGCCCGACGTCCTGGCGCGCATCGCGATGGAGCGGGGGAGCGGCGAGCCCGCTCGCAACGCCCGCGAGAGAGTGGTCCCGGACGCCGCCCGCCAGAGGGTGGCCCCCGCTCCTGCCGCCGGCCCCCTGCCTCGCGAGGCCGTGGTTGTGCTCGGGCTATCGGGCCGCGGGGACAAGGACCTCGCCGCCCTCGGACTAAAGGAGGCCGGTCGATGACGGCGGTGGCACGCCGGTCGACCGCCGGTTCTCATGGTGCGGCCGTGCCAACCCCAACGGGCGCGGCCGCGCCTACCCTCCCGGGCTCGGGGGCAGCGGCCGCCTCGGCCGGAACCTCGGGGACGGCCGGGGCCGCGCGCATCGCCTCGGCTTTCGCTCGCGCGGCGTCCGAGGGCAGGGCCGCGCTCATTCCATACGTGGTCGCCGGCTATCCGGACCGCGATACCTCGCTGAAGGCGGCCCTGGCCGCGGCCGACGCCGGCGCCGATCTGCTCGAAGTGGGATTGCCGTATTCCGATCCGCTCGCCGACGGCGCCACTCTTCAGCGAGCTACCTCGGCCGCGCTCCGCGCCGGCGCCAACCTCGATAGCTCGGTGGCGCTTCTCCGGTCGATGTCGGCCGCCCGGCCCAACGTTCCGCTCGTGCCCATGTGCTACGCGAATCAGATCATCGGCGGCGGGGACGGCCGGGCCGTCGCCACGAGGCTGGCGGAAGCCGGCGCCAGCGGCGTGATCGTGGCAGATCTCACACCCGACGAGGGTGTCCGTTTCGAGGCTGTCGCGTGCGAGGTCGGGCTGGCCGTGGTCTATCTCATTGCCCCGACGACGATGCCGGCTCGCCGTGCGGAAGTCGCGCGCCGATCGGGCGGCTTCCTCTACTGCGTGTCACTCGTCGGCGTCACCGGCGCGCGCTCCTCACTGCCGCCAGCAGTCAAGGGTCTCGTCGCTGCGGCGAAGGCGGATTCGCCCGTGCCAGTCGCAGTCGGTTTCGGTGTAAGCAAGCCAGCCCACGTCGCGATGCTCGTTCGGGCTGGAGCCGACGGCGTCATCGTGGCCTCGGCCCTGGTCGATGCCCTCGGCCCCGACGGCCGCGACGTTGCGGCGCTGGGCCGTCTGGTCGGGGCGTTGCGCGCCGCGACAGCACGCTAGCCAATGACGGCGTGGCCGCTCCGGGGAGGCGGCCCTTGACACGAGACCACCCTCCGACCGAAGCTGACCAGACAGGAACCGTAGGGGGAATTCCGATGCCTGGTACGCCGAGGCGAGCGCTTCTCGCGGCGCTTGTTGCGCTACTAGCTCTCCTAATCGCTCATTGGTTTGACGCCGGCGTCCTCGCCGATGCGCAGAAGCGGGTCGGTTACACGTACGACATAGGATGGTTTATGGAGTTGACTGGGATCGCTCACATCGTCACGGCGGTCGGAGTCGTCGCCATTGCGCTCACGTGCTGGCGATCAAGGAGTCTGGTGGTGGGCATCGGCTATGCCGTCGTCGGCGGCTTCCTGGTCTTTCTGCCGGCGCTGACCTGGACGATCGGCGTGAGCGTGAACGGGGCGCCCCCGCTAGTGCCTCAACCGATCGCGAGCACCCTCGGTCAGTGGTACTCCACGTTGGCCACGGGTGTAACCGGCGCCTTCTACACCCTTGCCGCGGCCATGTTCCTCTCTGGTCTTGCCGTCGTCGGGACGGTACTCCTGACAAGGCGACGTAGAGCTTCCGCCGTCGCGTCGACGGCCGAACAGGCACCCCAGTCGGAACCGGCCTAACCCCAATCGCGCAGGGCCGTGGCGGGTCAACTCAAGCCGTCCCTCTGGTGACGTTGGCGCACACTGGCCAACGCCGGAGCTATCGCATCTGGTCGGAGGGGATGGTTGGCGCCGGCCCGCCGTCAGCGTCGTTGCCATTTCGGTCGTTAGGTCAGACGCCCGTCTGGCCCGACGGCGGGGGAGGGCCGAACTCGTAGCCGCAGA
>Ga0187886_1003493_pt1 | contig 11727 bp, 8 predicted proteins | sample June2016WEW_20_1_FD_133001 | JGI IMG/M metagenome (GOLD analysis project Ga0187886, IMG submission 133001) | Peatland microbial communities from SPRUCE experiment site at the Marcell Experimental Forest, Minnesota, USA - June2016WEW_20_150 | ecosystem: Environmental > Terrestrial > Soil >...
CCAACGAGGCGCTCGTCGGCGGCAACGTGCGGATCAGCAACAACTTCGTCTCGCCGCTGGCGTGGTACTACGAGGACATCGGCGGCTCGACGAAGGCCGATCCGACCACGGCCTACACCCTCCTCGCCAACGCCGGCTGGACGAGAGGTCCCGACGGGTATCTGACGAGGGGCGGCAAGACCCTCGAATTCGACTGGTGCACCACAACCCGCCAGTACCGCCTGGACATGTTGAACCTCATTGCCGGGCAGCTGAAGCAGATCGGCATCAAGATCAACGTCGTCACCAGGACGGACTCGGACGTGTTCGGTCTCTGGGACAAGGTGAGAGCCGACACGGCGTGCAACCTCCGGCACGGCAACTACGACGTGGCCGAGTTCGCCTACATCTCGTCGCCGGATCCCCTGTCGGGCTACAGGATGCGCCACTCCAGCCAGACCCCCGACAACGCCCCGCACGACGGCGAGAACATCACCCGCGTCAGTCTGCCGGCTCTAGACGCGGCCTACGAAACGATCAACACTAGCGTCGATCTCACCGAGATCCGCTCGGCGATGTTAGCCATACAGGATATCTACGGCTCCGACCGGAACACGTATGAGTTCCCGCTCTACTTCCGCAAGGACGTGTGGCTTGTCAATCCCAAGCTGCACAACTTCGCGGGCAATCCAACCTTCTCAGCCGGTGAGTGGAATATCGGCGATTGGTGGGTCGGATGACGGGTGTGTGTGAACCGACCACGGCGCGGACGCGAATCAGAATCATCGCGACTCACGGCGATGGCGCTGGCTCCTGCCGGCTCCACGCCGCGGGTCTCCTGCCTGCTCCCAAGGGAAGGAGTGCCCTTCCGGCCGCGAACCGTGACGGCAGGGCGACGAAGGAGGTGGACTAGCGAAAGTGCCGGGCCATTGACTCGTGCTCGAGGAGCTCCCACGACAGCGGCTGCTTGAGTCGGTGAGATCTGCCCAGGTCTCATGGGTCCCTAGGTTCCAGGAAGCCACAGAAACGAATGGGTGGCAGCTGGAGAACCGAGTCGGCAGCCGCGATGCCCAACGATAAGGGAAACGCAATCCCACTTCGGGGGAGATGCAAATCCACTAGGAGGAGCATTGCATGCGTAAACGGCTTACGGTCCTACTCGCCATTGCAGCAATAGTGACGAGCGCCTGTACAAGTTCATCCGCGACAGGAACGCCGGGGGCCACTACGAAGCCCTCCGTGGCCCCGTCGCCGACCGCCGTGGCGATCGACATCAGCACCACCAACTACAAGCCTGAAGCGGTTACCAAGACGGGCGGCAAGCTCGTGATGGCCGAATGGCAGGAGCCAGTAACGGTTTGGTGGAACGAGTACGACAACTCGGCCACCGACGTCGAGGCCTTCGGGTTCTCGCTCTGGAGCCTCTGGTCCGCCACCGCCGACTACAAGTACTACCCCCAGCTGGCGACCACCGTTCCGACCGTCCTCAACGGCGGCGTCGTCCTGAAGGGCGACGGCATGGACGAAACGATCACCATGCGCCCGGGAGCCATGTGGTCTGACGGCCAGCCGATCACCTGCGACGACCTGGCCTACCAGGTTACCTGGCAGATGGACGCCGGCCAGGTGGGTAACATCCAGGGCCACCTTGGGTGGGAGGACATCACCAGCGTCGATGGCGGCAGCGGGACAACCTGCGTCGTCCACTTCGCCAAGCAGTACGAAGGCTATCTCGGCCTTTGGTCGCCGCTGCTTCCCAAGCACTACCTCCAGACCGTCTCTGTCGCCGATGCCGGTACCAAGCTCTACGCCGCGAACAACCTGAAGGCGGGTGTCTACAGCGGTCCGTACATGCCGACCAGCTGGGCGGCCGGTGCCGAGATCGACTACGTCCCCAATCCGCAGTTCTGGTCCACCATCAAGAAGTCCACGGCGGGTTTCGATTCCGTGGTCTTCAAGTACTACGACAGCTCCGCGACTGAGATGGCCGGCTTCAAGAACGCCGAGACAGACGTCGCGATGAACTACAACCAGAACGACCTCGCCGCGATGACGACGACCGGCATCAACCAGGCATCGATCGATTCCATCGACGGCACGACCTACGAGCAGCACTCGTGGAACTACGCGAGCCTGAAGACGAAGTTCGGCGACGCCGGTGCGAAGGCGCTGATGACGGCTCTGCACTACGCCTACGACAAGGGCGCCATCAACCAGCGCATCGTCGGCGGCATTGCCGTGACGACGTGCAACTTCAACTCGCCGCTGGTCTGGTACTACAAGGAACTCACGTGCCCGACCACGGACGTGGCGAAGGCCAATCAGATCCTCGATGCGGCCGGGTTCACCACGGGTGCCGACGGCGTCCGTGTAGCGCCGAACGGCAAGGCGGTCGAACTGCTCGGCTGCACGAGCAAGTCGCGCACCTACCGCGTCAACACCCTGACTCTGCTTGCCTCTCAGCTGCAGCAGATCGGCGTGAAGCTCGACGTCAAGCCCGTGCCGACAGTGCCCGACCTGTTCGGTGGCTGGACGGAACAGGGCGCTGACGTCCCGTGCAACACCACGCATGGCAACTTCGACGTGGCCGAGTTCGCATGGGTCGCCGGTCTCGATCCGCTCGGCATCTACCTCCTCTACTACTCGACCTACGACCCGAGCCAGGGCGATCACAGCGGCGTGAACTACATCCGCGTGAACAACCCTGCCCTCGACCAGTTGCTCGACCAGTTGAAGAGGACCGTTGACCTGAACAAGGTCAGGACCATCATGTTCCAGATCCAGGACATCTACGTGAACCCGGACAACGCCTTCCCGGAGATCCCGCTGTACTACTGGAAGACCGTTGTCCTCAAGAACACCGCGATGCACAACGTCGTGAACAACGCGACCAGTGCAACGAACAGCTGGAACATCGAGGACTGGTTCAAGGCGTAGGTCTCACGAGTTGAGCCTTCCCTGACAGATCTCGAGACAACGATGCGGGATTGCGGGGCGCCAGCGCCGCAATCCCGCATCACATACTGAGATCGAGAATTGACCCGCTACATCGTCCGTCGCCTGGTCGGGGCGATCCCGACGCTCTTCATCATCTCCATTCTGATCTACGGCTTCGTGCTGCTGGCCCCGGGCGGGCCGACGGCGGCGTTCGCCATGAACGCCAAGATGACGGCCGAATCGCGCGCTCTGATCGTGCACAGGTGGGGTCTGGACCAGCCCATCCCCGTCCAGTACTGCCGGTGGTTGGGTGTCTGCAATCCCGACGGCCAGGGCCTGGGCATTCTGGTCAGCAATAGCGGTGTGCCGTACTTCCTGCCGGCTGCCGTCGGTGGCGGCAACAACGGCGTTCTCCATCTTGATCTGGGTATCTCCAGCTCCAAGAACGGGGTGCCGGTCACCGAGGTGATCGGAGAACACTTTCCAAGGACGCTCATGCTGGCCGGCGTGGCTCTGGTCGTGTGGCTGACGCTCGCCTTGCTTCTCGGGGTCATTTCCGCCGTCAAGAGGTACACGAAGATCGACGGCGCCATAACGGTCTTCAACTACGTGGCGTACTCATTCCCCACGTTCTGGCTCGGCCTCTTGTTGATCATCATCTTCTCGAGCGCGCTGGGTTGGCTCCCCGCGGGCGGAATGTGGGACGTCAAGCTCGACCCCGCGCCGGGCTTCTACTTCGGCAGTTCGGAGTACTGGTCGTTCTTCTCGCAACATCCGCTCGCCGTGCTCGCGGATCTGGCCAGCCACCTGATCCTGCCCGTGGCAACGCTCGTGGCCGTCAGCGTGGCGGGGGACTCGCGGTTTGTCCGGGCGTCGATGATCGACGCGCTGCGGCAGGACTTCGTCCGGACCGCTGGAGCCAAGGGCGTGACTGAGCGGCGTGTCATCTTCAAGCACGCTCTCCGAAACGCTCTTCTGCCCGTGGTCACGAACATAGGCCTCGAGCTTCCCTTCCTCTTCACCGGCGCGATCGCGACCGAGACCGTCTTCAGCTGGCCGGGCATGGGGAAGCTGTTCATCGACTCGGTCGGCAAGTTCGACTACCCGGTGGTGATGGGGATCTCCGTAATCACCGCCCTGCTGGTCGTCGGAGGGAACCTGCTGGCGGACATCGTCTACGCGATCGTTGACCCGAGGATCAGCTATGGTTGAGAGCGGAGGGGCAAGGGTCGTCGAGACGCCCGAGGCGCTTGAGGAACTCCTGACGGCCCACCCCGACTACGACGTCCAACTCGAGTCGCTCAATCAGAGGCAGCTGGCCTGGCGGCGTTTCAAGCGCCACAGGATGGCCCGGCTCGGCTCGTCGATGTTCCTGACGATGGTCATCATCGGCATCGTCGGGCCCCAGCTGCTGCCCTTCGAGAAGAATTCCTACGTTCCGTCGAACCAGATCGTCCAGATCGGACGGCCGCCGATGGTCGTCCCGTACTTCCACCCGTTCGGCGAGACCACCCAGCTCCAGTACGACGTTCTGACGCTCGTCGTCAACGGCATCGGGCTCTCTCTGCTGATCAGTGTCTGCGCCACCTTCATCGCCACCTGCATCGGCACCTTCGTCGGCGGGATTGCGGGCTACTTCGGCGGCTGGCTCGACACCATCCTGATGCGGATCGTGGATGCCCTCCTGGCGATGCCGCTGATCTACCTGATCCTCGTCGCCTCGGAGTTCATCGGGCACGGGGCCGCCAGCTGGTTCACCGTGATGCTGATCTTCGCCCTGATCGGCTGGCTGCAGACGGCCAGATTGGTCAGAAGCGTGATGCTGAGCCTGCGCGAAGAGGACTACGTCGACGCGGCCCGCGTCGCGGGCGTCTCGCAGATGCGGATCATCTTCCGCCACCTGCTCCCGAATGCCCTCTCGCCCATCATCGTGGCCGCGACCCTCAGCATCGCCGCCTTCATCACGGCTGAGGCGTTCGTGAGCTTCGTCGGATACGGCATCGACCCGATGACGCCGACCCTGGGCAACATCCTCAACGGCGCTCAGGAGGCGATCAACGCGGGCAACTGGTGGTGGGCGGTATTCCCGGGCGCCGCCATCGTTCTCATCGTCCTGGGCATCAACTTCATGGGTGACGGCCTCCAGGACGCACTCGATCCCAGGGCCAAGATATGAAGCAGAAGCCGGATCAGGCTGACTATCAGACCGGCTCCACGGTTTCAGGCCCCCCGACGGACCCGGAGATCCTTCTCGAGGTCCGCGATCTGCATACCTACTTCCACGTCATGGACGGGACGGTCAAAGCCGTCGACGGCGTCGACTTCTCCCTGAAGCGAGGCGAGACGCTCGGGATCGTGGGCGAGTCGGGGTGCGGCAAGAGCGTCACCGCGCTGACGATCATGCAGCTCCTGGACATCCCGCCCGGCGAGATCGTCAGCGGCGAGATCTGGTTCGACGGGCGCGATCTTCTCAGCCTTCCGCCGGAGGAGATGCGTCACGTCCGCGGCGCGGACATCGCGATGATCTTCCAGGAGCCGATGACGAGCCTCAACCCCGTGTTTACCATCGGCGACCAGATCTCAGAGGCCATCATCCTGCACCAGCACGTCGGCAAGAAGGAGGCGATGGCGCGAGCGATCGACTCCCTCAAGGCCGTCGGCATCAACGCCCCGGAACGGCGGGTCAAGCAGTATCCGCACGAGATGAGCGGCGGCATCAGGCAGCGCGTGATGATCGCCATGGCCCTCTCGTGCAACCCCAAGCTGGTCATCGCCGACGAGCCCACGACCGCCCTGGATGTGACTATCCAGGCTCAGATCCTCGAGCTCATCAAGAAGCTTCAGGTCGACACGGGGGCCGCCCTGCTCCTGATCACGCACGACCTCGCGGTCGTGGCCGAGACGGTTCAGAACGTGGCCGTGATGTACGCCGGTCGAGTCGTCGAAGCGGGTCCCGTCGAGGATGTGCTGCTTCGCCCGCAGCACCCTTACACCCTGGGCCTGCTCAACTCCATCCCGGCGCTGCACAAGCGCGGTCGCCAGCTCGACGTGATCAAGGGCGTGGTGCCCAACCCGTTTCGAATGCCGCCTGGCTGCAAGTTCGCGCCGCGCTGCCCGTACGCCTGGGATCGGTGCAGCCAGGGCGAGCCGAGTCTCGTGGAGATTCCCGGCCGGAAGGTACTGTCGCGATGCTACCTGCACACGTTCGAGGCTGCCTCCCGACGTGCCGATTTCGACCGGGCGGCCGTCGCGACCGTCTCCGGCGGAACGCGCTGAGGCGGGGCGAACGATGGAGAAGGTGACGATGGCATCGATGACCGGTCGGCCCGAAGCCCTTGGGGCGGGCGCACCGAGGAGGAAGGGCTCTGTCCGGGGCTCCGCCCATGGCACGGCCTGCGCCGCTGGGGCTGAACGATGAAGCTGTTCCTCGCGCTCAGAAAGCCACTTGCGATCATCGGCGGCATCGTGATCGCCCTCGGCCTGCTGCTGCCCTGGGTGAACGTCGATGTCTTCGGCCGCTCCATACATGCGAAGCTCCGGGGGTTCGATGACCTCGGGCTGGTGGACCTCATCGCGGGGGCAGCGATCATCTTGCTCGCGTCCGGGAGGACACGGCTGAAGGGGCGGGGCTCGGGTCCGCTGATCGTCGCCATCGCGACAGCCTGCGGAGCGCTGGCCGTATACCGCATGGCCAACCTGCAATGGGCCGTGGACCTGACAACCAGCCGAACGTTCATGAGCGGTCTCGGCTATGAGATCAAGGTGCCCGCGGCCATGGTCCCGGATTCCCTCAGCCTGGGATCCGGTCTGTACGCGATCGCGGTCGCGTCACTCGCGGCGATCGCCGGCGGGATCCTCATCGCGCTGGATGGATTCTTCCCGGCTCTGGCGGCGCCGCCGCCACCCGTCATCTCCACCGCCCCTGCCGCCGTCGGCCCCGCGGCCGCGCGCAAGGCTCCCAAGCGAGTCGGATCCCCGGAGGTGCTGCTGGAGGTCCGCAACCTCAAGACCTACTACCCGATCTACGGCGGCCTCCTTCGCCGGCGCGTCGGCAGCGTCTACGCCGTCGACGATGTCAGTCTCACGATCAAACGCGGCGAGAAACTCGGACTCGTGGGAGAGTCGGGCTGCGGCAAGACGACGCTCGGTCGCACGATCCTGCGCCTGGAGAAGGCCACGGCCGGCTCCGTCACGATGGCCGGCAAGGACCTCCTGGCGATGGAGGGCGACGAGCTGAAGAAGATGCGGCGGCGGATGCAGCTCATCTTCCAGGATCCGTATGGCTCCCTCAATCCCCGCATGCCGGTCAGCGACATCATCGGCGAGGGGCTGCTCGCGCAGGCCGAGGCCGGCTGGGGGGAGCGGGCATCCGTCAACAACGGCTGGTACGGGCGGGCAATTCGCGATCGGCGCGTCGGCGACTTCCTCCAGGCCGTCGGCCTTCGGCAGGACTACTCGCGGCGCTACGCGCACGAGTTCTCCGGCGGCCAGCGGCAGCGCATCGGCATCGCCCGGGCTCTGGCCCTGGGCCCGGAGTTCGTCGTCTGCGACGAGCCCGTGTCCGCCCTCGACGTCTCCATCCAGTCGCAGATCCTGAACCTGCTGTCGGACCTGCGGGCGGAGTACAACCTGACCTACCTCTTCATAGCCCACAACCTGTCGGTGGTGCAGTACTTCTGCGAGCGCATTGCGGTCATGTACCTCGGCAAGCTCGTGGAGATTGCCGACACCGACAGCCTCTACGAGCACCCGCGCCACCCGTACACCGTCGCGCTCCTGTCGGCCGTCCCGGTGCCGGACCCGCGCGTTCGCAAGAAGCGCCTCGTCCTGAAGGGCGACGTTCCCTCGCCCGCCAATCCGCCATCGGGCTGCCGCTTCCATCCGCGGTGCTGGCTGCGCGAGAGGCTGGGAAACCCCGAGATCTGCTCGACGGCGGACCCGCCCCTGCGCGAGCTGGGCGGCCAGCTGACGGCCTGCCACTTCGCCGAGCAGGTGTCGGCACAGGCCGCTCAGGAAGCAGCCGCCCGGCAATCGGTCCTCGACACGGTGGCCGCCCCGGACTAGCCGTCCGCGCTCGCGGCTCCCTGGACGAGAGAGCGACCCGTTCGCCGACCGACGGGCGGCAAGCACCGAGTAGCGGTTTCCGGCTAAGGTTGTACCTCGCAATTAGGTCATGCCCCAAGCGGGGCGCCGGTCGCTGGCTTCGGTGCGCCGAGGCCCGCAGGGCGAAGCAGTGATCAGGAAGGAAGAGCACGTGAAGCGTTGGGCGTCGGTTCTGGCCGTGATGGCCCTGGTGGCGGTGGCCTGTGGCGGCTCGAGCGCGACGGGCTCGAGCCTCAAGAACGGCGGGACTCTGACGGTGGCCCTCGACGGCGACATGCACTACGCGGATCCGTCGGTCGTGAGCGACGCCAGTTCCCTCTATATCGCCGACCAGGTGGTCGAGGGGCTCGTAGGCATCCGGCCCGGCTCGATGAGCGATATCGTTCCCGTCCTCGCCTCAGCGCTTCCGGATGTCAGCTCCGATGGACTGACCTACACGTTCAAGCTCCGCTCGGGCATCAGGTTTCATGACGGAACCGAGTTCAACGCCGCGGCCGTGAAATTCAACTACGACCGCGTCCGGAACTTCCCCGAGGGCGAGCTCCGAACCAACGCGGCGTACTACGCCCTCGTCTTCGGTGCCTTCGGTGCCTCGTCGAACCTGGCTCAGGTCGAGGCTCGAGATGCGTCGACGGTCGTCTTCCACCTGCAGCACGCTCAGAGCAACTTCCTGATCAGCCAGACCGTGGCCGCCTTCGGCATCCAGAGCCCGGCCGCGATTGCAGCCAATGACGGCAACAACGCGAATCTGGCCATGAATCCGTACGCCATGGGTCGCAACGGCCAGGGCAAGGCCATGGTGGGCACGGGCCCGTTCATGTTCAGTGAGTGGAAGCCCGGTGACCACGTCACCCTCGTCAAGAACCCCGACTACTGGAATCCCGTGTCCGGCCCGTACCTCGACCGAATCGTCTTCAAGCCGTTCGCGGACAGCGCATCCAAGCTCAAGGCGCTGCAGTCGGGCGCCGTCGACATCGCCGACTCGCTCGATCCGGCGGGGATCGGAACCGTTGCCAAGGACTCGAACCTGATGGTTCTCGATCGCGGCCCGGGCTGCAATCTCACTCAGCTGGCGATGAACGATTTCGACACCGTCAACGGCCTGCCGAATCTGCTGTCCAACCAGGGCGTGCGCTTCGCGATCGCAGCCGCCGTCAACAAGCCCGCGTACATAAACGCCCACTACGGCGGCCAGGGCAGCGTCGCCGACAGCTGGCTCCCGGCCGGGGCTCAGTACTACAAGCGCGAGTACCTGCCGACCTACAACCTCAGCGCGTCGCGTGCCTACCTGGCCGGGGCCGGCGTGCCGACGAGTGGCCTCGCCGTCGACCTGTGGTATCCGACGGGCGCACCAGTCTCGCTCTTCCCCGATCCGAAGGGCCTTGCCCAGGCCATAGCCCTGGACCTGCAGGCAGCCGGGTTCGTCGTCACCCTCAGAACTGAGGCCTACAATCCCACCTACGCGTCCGACGAGGCAGGCGGCGTTCTCCAGATGTGGTTGAGAAGTCAGAACTGCCGCTGGGCGGGCCCTGACGACTTTCTCTACGCCCCCTTCAAGTACGTCCCCGGCCTGCCTACGCCCATGTTCAGCTACAAGAACGATGCCCTGAGCACCCTCCTGGTGACGGCCGCGGGTGACACGAACGTCGCATCGGCGGAGGCCGACTGGCACAAGGTCCAGGATCTGATCGCGGTCGGCATGCCGACCGTGCCCCTTCTGGACGCGAAGTCGCCTGTCGGCGCCCGCAGGTACGTGATGGGTTTCGTCGGATCCGGCAACCGCACCGAAGTCCTCTCTACGGTGTGGTTGAACAAGTAGGCGCCGTCGGGCGCGATGCCCGCGTGCTCGCGTCCCGTGTGCCGTCCTGGCTGGTCCGCGGCTAGACTTCGGGAATGCAGCCGCTTCGGATCGCACTCGCACAACTGGCGCCGCGTCTGGGCGTCCTGGACGACAACCTGGCCACTCACCGTCAGACGCTGGCGGCAGCCAGGTCCGGAGGGGCCGGTCTGGTCGTCTTTCCGGAGTTGGGCCTCACCGGCTACCAGCTGCAGGATCTCGCGGCCGAGGTGGCGATGCGGGCCGACGATCCGCGGTTGCTCGGATTGGCCGCGGACGCGGACGGCATGTCGGCGATCGTCTCGTTCGTCGAAGAGGCGGCAGATCATCGGCTCTTCATCAGCGCTGCCCTGCTCGAGGACGGCGAGGTCAGGTTCATCCATCGCAAGCTCTTCCTGCCCACATACGGCCTATTCGACGAGAGGCGGTTCTTCGCCGCCGGCGATCGGCTGCGAACGGTGGAATCGCGGTTGGGCGTGCGGCTCGGCATCGGCATCTGCGAGGACTTCTGGCATCTCGCCGTGCCCGAGACGCTGGCCCTCGACGGAGCCCAGATCCTGATCAACGTGTCGTCGTCGCCGGGCCGGGACCTCGCTGCCATCAATGAGGTCGGGTTGGGGACGGCCGCCTCCTGGCGGACTCTGATGAGGACCTACGCCCAGCTCACGACGAGCTTCGTGGTCTTCTGCAACCGCGTCGGGGTGGACGAGACGATCAGCTTCTGGGGTGGGTCCGAGGTGATCTCCCCCAGCGGCGAGGCGCGCTTCACCGCGCCATTGTTCGATGAGGGCCTCCACTTCGTCGACGTCGACTTGGGGGACGTGCGGCGCGAGCGGATCGGCCTGCCGCTGCTGCGCGACGAGCGGCCCGAGCTGCACCTGCGGGAGCTGCGCCGGATCCTCGCCGATCGGGCGGACATGACCATCGAGGCGGCGAGCGAAGCGCCCGACGAGCCCGAGCAGCCGTGATGGGTGCCGGCGCTGGCCCGCAGCCGCTCTTCGAACTGCCGCCCGAGCTTGCCATCGACACCGATGTCGCCCAACGGGTCATGGTCGGCTTCATTCGGAACCAGCTTCGTCAGGCCGGCTTCAGTCGTGGGCTGCTGGGATTGTCGGGCGGCATCGACTCGGCCCTCGTCGCCTTCCTGGTGGCCGAGGCGGTCGGGCGGGAGAGCATGCTGTGCGTTCTCATGCCGTACCGGACCTCCTCGCCCGAGTCGGTCGATCATGCCCGGCTCGTGGTGGATGAACTCGGCTGCGCCAGCGATCTGGTTGAGATCAGTGAGGTCGTCGACGGCTACTACGGTCGGGACGGGGAACTCGGCGCGGGCGGCGCTGCGGCACGCGAGGCGAGCCAACTGCGGCGGGGCAACTTCATGGCGCGGGCCAGGATGTGCGTCCTCTACGACCGTTCGGTGCTCTGGGGCGGGCTCGTCGTCGGCACCGGCAACAAGACCGAGTCACTGATCGGCTACTCGACCGTGTTCGGCGACTCGGCCTGTGCCTTCAATCCGATCGGCGATCTGTACAAGAGCCAGGTCCGGCAGATGGCGGTGGCGGTGGGAGTGCCCGAGGAAATCATCCGCAAGGCCCCTTCGGCCGATCTCTGGCCCGGTCAGACGGACGAGATCGAGGCCGGCTTCACCTACCCGGAGCTGGATCGGCTCCTCTTCTGGATGATCGACAAGCGCCGCACCGATGAGGAGTTGCTGGCCATGGGCTTCCCGGCGGCGGCGGTAGCTCGAGTGAAGCGGCTGGTGGCGGTGTCCGAGTTCAAGCGCCAGGTTCCGCCGGTGGCCAAGCTCGGGCCCCGGACGACGGGCGTGGACTACCTCTACCCGCGGCGCCGGCCCGGCTCGGCGCGTTGATGAG
>Ga0187886_1003495_pt1 | contig 11720 bp, 8 predicted proteins | sample June2016WEW_20_1_FD_133001 | JGI IMG/M metagenome (GOLD analysis project Ga0187886, IMG submission 133001) | Peatland microbial communities from SPRUCE experiment site at the Marcell Experimental Forest, Minnesota, USA - June2016WEW_20_150 | ecosystem: Environmental > Terrestrial > Soil >...
CCGCTCAGCACGTCCTTGCGTTCCGCCGCCCACGCTACCGACTCTACGTGAACAGGATGCAAAGCAAATGCCGCCGCAACAAAAGCGCTCTTCCAGATTGCGCCGGTCATCTTTTTTAAAAGCCAAAACAAAAGCAGCGTGTTTACGATATGAAAAAGCAAATTGGTTATGTGATGGCCGACCGGCTTAAGCCCGTAAAGCTCGTAATCCAGCATATGGCTCAGCCACGTAACAGGATGCCAGTTGGCCCCGTATGATGAGGTAAATGCCCAGATTATGGAATTATATGTTATTCCGCCGGCTATATTGGGATTTTCAGTAAGATATGTCCTGTCATCGTAGCTGACGAACTCATTGTGTCGGACCGGCTCGTATGCGATAATCGTCGCTAATACCAGCCCGGCACTTATCAGCAATAACATCCGTTTTTGTCTGCTGTCATCGCTCATTTGTTTTCTGTGTTTGACGATACCTCTGATGTGCCTTATAAAGTTTTATCCTTTCTTGAATTTCATCGGCAAGGTCTTTATATCCGGATGTGTTTGCGGCATAGACGGCCTTGTTGGCCATAGTTACGGCCTCTTCGAATCTGCCCGCCGACGCGTATGCCGCGGCTAATGTATCAAGTATCATTGCGTTTTTATACCCTGTCTGCTCGCAGGCACGCTCGGCTAACTTAACGGCCTTGTTGGCGTTTTCCGCGGAAACCTCGCCGCTGGTGACAAGCAGCCACGCCAGAGAATTAAGCGCATTGGCGTTATTGGGACTAAGCTCTACCGCCCTGGCCCAGTTTGGAATCGCTGATTTATAATCGCCCGTTTGTTCATAAATTGCCCCGAGCATCATATAAATCTGCGGCTGGTTGGGGCTTATTTGCAAAGATTCCTTAAGACATAATACCGCTTCGCCCGTTTTGCCCATTGCCATTAACACGTTTCCTAATTTTTGGCGGGCGTCCAGGTTACCAGGGTCCTGTCTTAAACTCTCTTTGAAATATCTGACGGCGTCGTCGTATTTGTTCTGCATGCTTAACGCCATCGCCAGCCCCAGATTGACCGTAGGGACGTTATGTCCCTCCTGCAAAAGCTTCTTAAAGCAGGCGGTGGCCTCGTCCGCCTTTCCCTCCCGAACAAGAATAAACCCCAGATTATGGCGGGCGATGAAATATCTCGGGTCTATTCGGACCGCGTTCCTGTAATGCTGCTCGGCCTCGCTGAGACGATTTGCCTCTGACATAGCCCGACCATAGCCGGTCTCCACAATAACGCTGTTTTCACAAAATTTAATAGTATGTCCGAACAGGGCTAAATCATCCCGCCAATATCTTACCTGTGTTCGAGTAACTATCGTCGCAGAAACTAGGACCGCAGCGCCCAATATCCCAGCAACTATCCGCAATTTCAGCCGGTTAATAACGAGGTCTTTAACCCCCCAGGCGACAACGATTAGCAGTCCAATCATCGACAGATACATATATCTGTCGGCCATCGCCTGCCCACCGCTCTGCACCAGCCCTATCATCGGTATAAGCGTCCCGACAAACCACAACCACCCGACTGCCGCGTATCTTTTTTGCCGGCCGATATAAACGCTTAAAAATGATATAAGGATAAACAGTGTTAAATAACCAATTGTCTTGACGTCTGCTAAGTTTATGTGTGGAAATGAGTAATATACTGTCAAATTGTCAGGCCATATCATTTTGTAAATGTATTTCATATATGAAGCAAACATATTGGCAATGCGCGAATCCAGCGGTATCGTCTTCAGCGATGAAATTGCCTCCCCTTCTCGCTGTGCGATTACGGTTATCACCGACAAAATCGCCGACAACGCAAACAAAGGAATCTTTTCATAAATTGAATTGAGAATTGAGAATTGAGAATTTAGAGTTGAGAAATCTTCGCTCTGCCGGTGTCTTAAAATTCTTAATTCTAAATTCTTAATTCTAAATTCTGAATTATAGGTTCGGTTGAGGGGCCAATAGTCCAGCAGAATCAGCACAATAGGTAGCGTTACCACCACCGGCTTGGTCATAATACACAAGCTGTATATTATGAAAACTGGAATATATCGCAAAATGCCTGGTTTTTTAGTGTACCAGACATAAACCGCTATTGTAAGAAACCAAAACATCCCGCTCAGCACCGTTTTTCGCTCCGCTGCCCATGCGACCGATTCCACCTGAAGCGGATGCAGTGCGAAAACCCCCGCCACAAACGCGCTTGGCCAAATTGCCCCCGTCATTTTTACAAGAATCCAGAAAAGCAGCAGCGCATTGAGAATATGAAAAAGCACGCTGACAAAATGATGCCCCACCGGGTTCAATCCGAAAAGCTGACAGTCAAGTATATGGCTGATGGTTGTTAATGGATGCCACATATAAAAGTGGTATTTTGTAAACGCCCGGATAACCGACTGCTGTGTTATTCCGCCGAGAACATTGGGATTTCTGGTGATGTATAGCTCGTCATCGAAACTGACGAATCTGTTGTTCCTGACCGGCTCATACGCAATAAGCGTCGCAGCTACAAGCCCCGCACTTATTAATAACAATATCTTATTCTGTCTTCCGTGTTCTGTCATCTGTCCCCTGTTTTTGTTTTGCCAGCACTGACGCCAGCCCATTCTGAGCAGGTGTATAATCGGGCTTTAGCTCTAATGCCTTCTTGTAATTCGTCTGTGCAGCAGAAAGTTCGCCTTTTCGCTCGTATGCCAGCCCGAGGCCGCAGTACAGCTTGTATGTTTCCGGCCAGTTATTTGCTTTCTGCAGTGTCTCGGTTAAGTATTTGATTGCCTCATCGTTTTTATTCTGGTCCAAAAGCACTACGCAAATATTTTCACGCACAAACATATCATTCGGGCGAATACGGTGGGCTTCCATTAGGTGCTTCATCCCTTCCTCATATTTACCTTGTGTAGCAAGGTAATAGCCGTAGTTGCCTGATATGATAAAATTGTTTTTCGTTACAGCCAGGGTGTGTTTATATAATGTGCCGCTGTCACGCCAGTAGCCCGCCTGAATTCGCGTTAGCAGTATGATAACAATCAAAGCCGCCGTTGCTCCTGATGCTGATATTATTCTGGAGTAGCGCGCCTTCGATAAAATTTCCTCGGCCCCCCAGGCCATTATGATAAACAAACCTATTGAAGGCAGATAGGTGTAACGGTCTGCCATAATTTGCATTCCTGTCTGCACTAAGCCAAGCACAGGGACCAGTGTTCCCAGATACCAGAACAACCCCACTGCAAGCCAGCGTCTTCCTCGCCCAAATGCTATCAGCAGTATCGCTATGCCCGTGATAGCCATCAACGCCGCGTCTGCCGTTATCTTATCCGGCAGAGGGTATAAAACCGCCAGGTCCTTGGGATAAATAATTTTTACAGCGTAATTAAAATAACTTCCAATCGCGTTTACTATCCGAATATGTAAAGGCCATCTCGATAAGCTTACGACTGCCTGGTCGTGTTGTTGTGCGGCAAATGTGATTACACACGACGCCGCCGACAGCGCAAACAGCGGAATCTTTTCATAAACCAGTTTGAAGAATGACGCCTTGAAATTTTGGAATCGGTCAAGGGGCCAGTAATCAAGCAGCAAAAGCACAAACGGCAGTGTAACCACCATCGGCTTGCTCATCAGCCCCATCATAAATGCCAGAATCACCAGCATATAGCTTTTGATATCGGGCTTTTTGACGTAGTGCACGTATGCCAGCATCGTCAGCATCCAGAATAGTCCGCTCAGCACGTCCTTGCGTTCCGCCGCCCACGCTACCGACTCTACGTGAACAGGATGCAAAGCAAACGCCGCCGCCACAAAAGCGCTCTTCCAAAGGGCTCCTGTCATTTTCTGTAATAACCAAAACAGAAGCAGCGTGTTTGCGATATGAAAAAGCAAATTGGTTATATGATGACCCAGCGGCTTAAGCCCGTAAAGCTCACAATCCAGCGTATGACTCAGCCACGTTAGTGGATGCCAATTCCCCGCGTGCGACTTGCTGAAAGCCCAGACGATTGACGTCGGCGTTATTCCCCCTGTTACGTTGGAATTTTCCATTATGTATGCGGGGTCGTCATAGCCGACAAAATCATTGTGCCGCATCGGCTCGTATGCAATAAGCGTCGCCGCCACAAGCGTTGTGCTTATAAGAAGCAAAAACTGTTTTTGATTCGTATTTGTCGACATTTTATTTCCGCCGGCATCGCTGACCCGATTGGTATAGTTTTATTCGGTCCTGAAGTATAATAATCAAGGTATCTTGGTCAGTTCTCTTCGCGGCTTCGATGGCTTTTTGCGCTGTTATTACCGCCTCATCAAACCTTCCACCTGCGGCATAAGCAGCAGCCAAAGTATCGAGCAAGCCGGGATTCTTGTTTCCGGTAAGCTTGCAGGCGAGTTCGGCTAACCCAATTGCCTTGTTGGCGTCCTCGGCGGTTATCTGCGGGGCGGTTGCTATCAGCCACGCCAGATTGTTAAGGGCGTCGCAATTGTTTGGTTGTAAGTTCACCGCTTTGGCAAAATTTTGAATTGCCGGATTATATCTGCCAAGTTGTGTATAGGCCACACCGAGATGTATATATGCCTCCACCATATGCTCAGGTGGCCCCTCAAACGTATTAAAACATTCAATTGCCTCATTAAACCTTCCTTCTTTCAGGAAAACTCTGCCAAGATTAAAGCGGGCCACTGAATAGTTTGGGGATACATTAACCGCTTTTTTAAGGTGCGTCTCGGCCTCTTTTATCCTGCCTGCTTCAAGCAATGCCGCTCCATAGGAAGTTTCCGTCAGTGCGTTCATTTCAGTACATTTCTGAGCATACTCGAACAAAGCCAGAGAATTTTGCCAGTGTTTAACTTGTCCTCGTGTTAGTATCACCAGACAGCACAGCACAACTGCTGCCAGCGCTGCCGGAATATGTTTTTGTCCCCGATTGTCATTAATGACCTCTTTGGCCGCCCATCCGATAATAATAAGCAGTCCCAGTATCGGGATATACATATATCGGTTGGCCATTGCCTGAGGGCCGGCTTGTATCAGCCCGATTACTGGAATTAGCGTTCCGGTAAACCATAACCATCCGAATAATAGATACCTTCTGCCCTGGACTTTATAAATTACAAATATCGTTATCAGCGTGAACAGTAGGCAGCAAACTACTGCCTCATCCATACGAAAATCTGAAGGAAAGTATGGATAATACACAGCCAGCCTGTTCGGCCATATAGTTTTACCTATGTATGTTATGTAGGAGACAAACGTATGGCCGATTCGAATTTTTATTGGTAATTCTTCCAAAGTGGCAATCATTCCTTGTAATCCTCGTTGTGTTATGAAAGTTATCACAATGAGAATCATCGACAATGCGAACAGCGGAATCTTCTCAATCACTAATCGTTCCCATATCACCTTTTGCTGTCCTCTGTTCTCTGTCTTCTGTCCTCCGATTCTTTCCAGCGGCCAGTAATCCAGAAGCAAAAGAGCAAACGGCAGCGTTACCACTACCGGCTTGGTCATAATACACAAGCCGTATATTGCAAAAACCGCTATATATCGCCCAATACACGGCTTTTTCGTGTACCATACATAGACGGCTGTCGTGAGAAGCCAGAATAGCCCGCTGAGCACAGTCTTCCTCTCGGCCACCCATGCGACCGATTCCACCTGTAGAGGATGCAGTGCGAAAACCGCCGCCACAAACGCGCTTGGCCAAATTGCCCCCGTAATTTTTACAAGAATCCAGAAAAGCAGCAGCGCGTTGATAATATGAATCGCTAAACTTACAAGGTGATGACCGAGCGGCTTCAAACCGAAAAACTGACAATCTAATATGTGGCTTAGTGTTGTTAACGGGTGCCACATATAAAAGTGGTATTTTGTAAACGCCCAGATTATCGAATCAGTGCTCAATCCCCCTTGCACTTTTGGATTTTCAGTTATATATGCGGGGTCATCATAGCTGACAAAATCATTGTGCCGTATCGGCTCGTATGCGATGAGTGTCGCCGCTACCAAGGCCAGACAAATCAGAAGTAACTGGTGCTTCTTTGGTGTCTCTGACATTTTTCCAAATTCAGCTTTTCGCTTTTCGCATCTGGTCTTTAATCCGCTGGATATGCCCTCTGCCCAATCCCTTGACTTCGCAGCCCAGCTTGAAATAGGCCTGAATCTGCTCATCGTTGAGTATGCCGAAGCAGTCAACCACCGCCAAAGGCGCACCAGCCCATTCTACAATCTTTTTCGGCTCAAGGTTTAAATATGACTTATGCGGAACGGCAAAAATCACCGCCGCGACGCCTTGCAGTGCCGCGGGCAGGTCGTTCTGCACGCGGATTTTGACCAAATCCTCCTGATTGCGGAAAAATCTCGACCACGAATGCCCCGGCGCCGGGTAACTGTCCTGTTGCTCAAGTTCGTACCAGTGTTCAACGTAGGGGTCGTGGACGGCAATATCGGCGCCCATTTCGGTGAGTTTTCTAACGACGATTTCGGAGCCGCTGTAACGCGTATCGCCCACGTCCTGTCTATATGAGGCGCCGCACAGGAGGACCTTTGCGCCGGCGGTTTGCCTGCCCATATTGCGCAGGGCGTCGCGGGTCAGCTCAGCGACGTGCAGCCCGCGGGTGTCGTTTATATCGATTGCAATGGTTGACATTTTGAAAATGTCGTCCTCGAAACCGAGTATGTGTTTATACGCCCAATAGCCCAGGCCGCCGTCTTTAGGCAGGCAGTAGCCGCCGATACCCGGCCCCGGGAATATCATATTGTTATGCGTAGGCCTCATCCTGATTGCGTTGACGACCTTGATAAGGTCAACGCCGTTACGCTCCGCGAAAATGCTCCACTCATCGAGAAACGCAAGCGTCGTCGCGCGAAATGAGTTTTCCACGATTTTTGTCGTCTCGGATTCGATGGGCCTGTCCATAACCGTCAGCGGGAACTGCTCGGTATTCAAAACCTCGCGCAAAAATTTCTCCACCCGCTTTCTCGCCTCGGCGTTGCAGCCCGAGCAAACCCTCCAGAAATCGCGAATTGACGAAACATAATTTCTTCCCGGCATAACGCGCTCGAAACTGTGCGCCAGCAGGGACTCCGTTTTGATTCCCCGCGTCTCGAACGCCTTTTTCATAATCGGCCAGGCGATAAATTCAGTCGTTCCCGGCGCGACCGTCGTTTCAATCAGCGTAAGGCAGTTGGCGGGCACCCTGTCGGCGATTGTTTTCATTGTCGCCTCAAGCGCCGCCATTTCAACTGAGCCGGTCCGCATATTGCCCAATTCCTTCTTGCTGTAATCGCACTGGACATCAACCACCACGCAATCAGCTAATTTCAGGCAGTCGCTATTATACGTGGCGATAAGCGTCTTTTTTTCGAGGACGCACCGCCTTATCATCGGGTCAACTTCCGGGTCTTCGGCTTTAACCGGCGACAAACCCTCGTTGAGCATCGGGATTTTCCAGTAGCTTCGCGAACTTGGCCTTTGACAGCCAATGACGAATTTGCCGGGTTTGCCGGTCTTCTTATCAACCGTGTCGGCGATTATTGCCGCCATAACCGCCCCGACGAAGCCGACGCCCATAACGACGACGATTTCCTTACCCTCTTTGCGGGCCGAGGAAACCAGTGTTTCGACGCGTTTTAGCTCCTGTGCGTAGTCCTCTTTCATTGGGATGGGGTATTTTTCGCCGCCTGGACTTACAGAGTATTCAGCCATTGCTTGCTCCTTATTCATAGCGTTTTTTTGAGTGATATTCCAATAATCCTGAAATTTTACAGAAAAAACGCTTTAAGGCAAGCGTTTTCCGAACCACGGATTGGCACGGATTTTCACGGATTCCCTAAAAATATTTAGCCCGCCGTTACACGGCGGGTTTTGTGCCTTTTTAGACACGGACCTGCGGCACGGGATTTACACGGATTCAATTGGCAGCGGACAGCGTGCAGTGCATATTTCTTATTTGCAGGCGATAAAGAGGACTCTATAATTGTTTCTGCCTTTTGAGATTGTTTTGTCTCAGCCCCGATTACGGATGTCGGGGCCGCCCGCCAACGACCCCCGACCACGACTTTCGAGGGCAGGCATGCGAGTGCAGGCAGGCGGGGTAAAAAATATGGCAGGATAAAAAAGCTTGAGAGGAGTCAATATGAGTGAGAATAGCTTGGCCCGCAGGCCGAAGTCGTTTGAGGAGATCAGGCAAATTAACCAGTTCGGCGCAGAATATTGGAGCGCGAGGGATTTGCAGCCGATGCTGGGATATACACAGTGGCGAAGGTTCGAAGATGCGATAAAAAGGGCAATAACTTCTTGTCAGCAGTCGGGCAATGAGCCGGGGCATCATTTTGCCGGCGCCGGCAAAATGATAATTGGGGTTGAGGTGGCGGAACACTTTGCGCGCGCGCAAACCGATAACGATAATCTTATGTAGGTAGGGGGCATATCATTTTGCGCACGCGCGCAAAATGATAATCGTAGAAACAATCGATGAATTTTCGATTGTATAAAGGCAGGGTTTGTCGGTAGAATCGCAACAACAGATTGACACTGATTTTAAGGATTACAAAAGAGAAAATATTGGACACGGATTAACACAGGATTTATATTAAACGAATTATGGGAATAGAACTGATTGGTCAACAAAGAGAGCAGATACTGTCGCTTGCCGCAAGATATGGAGCGTCTCATATCCGTGTTTTCGGTTCTTTTGCGAGGGGAACCGCCGATGAGCGCAGCGACGTAGATTTCCTTGTGGATTTGGCGCCGGGTCGCAGTTTGTTCGACCTTGGCGGCCTGCTGTATGAATTGCAGCAATTGCTCGGCCGCAACGTCGATGTAGTTACTACTGCCGGATTACGCCCTCGTATCAGGGACCGGGTTCTCAGCGAAGCCGTTGAGCTATGAGAGACGACAGGGAAAGATTGCTCGACATTCAGGAGGCGATTGAGAACATCAAAAAATACGCCTCTCGCGGAAAAAACGCATTCAGAGACGAGGAGCTTGTTCAAACCTGGATTTTGCATAACCTGCTGACGCTCGGCGAGGCGGCCGCTCGAATCTCCGACGAATTTCAGGAACGCCACCCTGAAATACTTTGGTATAAAATCATTGGGACGCGGAATATCCTTGTTCATGACTATTTTCATATCGACCTTGAAGCCGTCTGGTCCGTCGTGGAAAATGACCTGCCCGTTCTTGAAGAACAAATCAGGCAATTGCTTTGATATATAAACGCCAAAGGTCTCGTCAGCGGAGAAATAAAATTTATCCCATGAATCCTATACATATTCTTATTTGCAGGCGATAAACAGGAATCTATAATGTGGTTCGACAAGTTCACCACTCTGAACAAAGCTTTTTATGTCTCTTGAGAATGGCCGGTCTCGCGGGGTAGAAAATTATGGCAGGGTGAGAAATAGGTGAGTGGTCTTAGTTATCCGAGGAAAAAATAGGAAGATTTGTATAGGGAATTTAGCAATGCTTAAGTTTGAACCACCGGAACTTTTAACAAAAATATGTAAAGCAGCCCAAAAATTCGAAGAATCCAGGACCTTAAACTATGATTGGTATCCATTTCATGAAGAAGGTTTTAATCCTGCCGACTATCACAAAGATGGTGACGATGATGAAATAATTAGTAGTAGTTCTATTATTGAAGGATGTAGATTTCGCACTTCAGATGTCTGTTTTGATCTTTCTGTTTCAGAGTTTCTTGAATGGGCAGATATCTTGGAATCTGGTCAACTTATAGATCGTTCAGAATACCGCTCGTCCAAGTATACTATAGTTTATGTTGCACCGAGTAGTGAACTAGCTCATAGTTATGCTTGTGGAGGAACATCCACTAAGCTGGATATGTCCCAAAAGGTAACGATAGCAAACACTAATTACGAGATTAAACTCATCTCGCATGCAACACCATTCTCGCTTCTCCTCGAAAAAGAAGGGGGCTGTGAAGAAGACTATTGTCCTTCGCTATCGGAAAACGAGCTTTTTGTTAAAGTGGATCATCCCCCAAATACTTCACCTCAGATCATTTCTGATATTATCGATTCTTACCTTTTTGAACTGAGTGCTTCATTCCTCCTCGACTTCACACGCACACGTTACCCAATTTTTGACGGCTGGTACGACTCAGAGTTTACACCTATTGTGGACGACAAAGGCAAAATTCGCATCCGTACTCTAAATTTCAGTGATGGGCTTCCAGAGCTATATCGTACATATCTTAAAGGAGTAACTGCTTCAGATGTGGAACACCAGATTATCAATCTGGTTAAAGCTATTGAATATGTGTCTGCAACGGTCATTCGCCTTACTTCTCATGATGCCATAAGACAGCGCCTTCTTAACCCCAAAGCATTGGCTCCCGACGCAAAATTCTTAGACGACTTGATAATGCTTGTAGAAGATCAAATCAGTTATAGAAAAGATTCGGAGGCGCTTAGGCTTACTATAAAAACCTGTTGCGATGCTACCCAACTTGCTCCACACGCTCCACCAGTATTAAAGACTCTTTCTTCCCTTAGCGAGGCATCTGATGCAAAGACAAAGAAAACTGCTCTTGATGATCTTAGTAAATGCCTATCATCCACACGCAATCAATTGGTACATGCCAAAGCAAATTATACCCTAACAGGAAATGAATGCCCTTCTGACCAGTTGTTAATTCTTGCTGGATGCGTTAATTTAGCTGCTACACAGGTCATTCGTTGGTTTGCAGGTTTACCCATAGAATCACGAGTTTTCTAGCCGAAGAGCGAAAAAAAGTGTCAGCCAATCTTTGCTCTTCGAAGGGGGGCGGATTTCGGATTAAACCAGAAGATTGTTTCGCTTCCTCCTTCGCTATAGCTATGGAGGATAGGACGAAGGGCGGGCAAAAAGAAAAACCCGCCGTAAAACGGCGGGCTAAATACGGAAGAGGAAGAACCCGGCAATAAAGTTGCCGGGCTAAACAAAAAAACAGAATCTCTGTGGTCTCTGTCCCGCCAAAACGGGACTCCGCCAAGGGCTTCGTGTTCTCTGCGCAGCCCCCTGCGTCTCGTTTTGCTTTGCAAAACGGTGGGGGGTGGCTCAACAATATTTTTTCACAACGGGGTTTAATCGATTTTATCGATGTCGTTTTGGGGCTGGCCGACCAAGTAGACACGGTTTTTGCCGCTGCGTTTGGCTTCGAGGAGTGCCTGGTCGGCTTTTTCGAAAAGCTCATCGGGGGTGGAGCCGTCCCTGTTGAGGGTGGCTAATCCGCCGCTGATGGTCAGGGTTTCGTGGCCGTTGGGGCTTTCGAGCTTCAAATCGGTTTTCTCAAGCTCCCTGCGGAACCGCTTGGCAATGAGTATGGCTTCGTTAGGGTGTTCGCCGGCCGATTTTCGTCTCTCGCTTCCGGCAGGCGGCGGGGGGGCTTTAGGGTCGTCCCAGAAAATGGCCGCGAATTCGTCGCCGCCCAATCGGCCGACCATATCGTGTTTACGACAGCACCGCTGTATCAGGACGGCTGCCATTTTCAAAACCTCGTCGCCCGCGGCGTGGCCGTAAACGTCGTTGTAATGCTTGAGGTCGTCGATATCGAAAATAAGCACCGTTACGCGCCCGCCGGTCTTTTTTGCCCGCTCGATGATTTGCCTTGCGAACTCACGGGTATATCTTCTGTTTTTCAAGCCGGTTAAATCGTCCTCGGTGGCGAGTTTTTCGAGATGACGTATTCGCGTTTCGAGAGCCGTTTC
>Ga0187886_1003496_pt1 | contig 11718 bp, 10 predicted proteins | sample June2016WEW_20_1_FD_133001 | JGI IMG/M metagenome (GOLD analysis project Ga0187886, IMG submission 133001) | Peatland microbial communities from SPRUCE experiment site at the Marcell Experimental Forest, Minnesota, USA - June2016WEW_20_150 | ecosystem: Environmental > Terrestrial > Soil >...
CTGCAAAGAGCAAAACACTTGTTACTCCTAAGGGAATATTCAACATTCGCTGTCGTTTAAGTAACAGGAAAAGCAACCAAAGCGACAACAGGCAAACCACAATGCTCAGCCCTTTGTAGCTGATAATGCTATAAGGCAGAAAAACACTGATCTGAAACAGCCAATGAAGGTCAGTGTAATCGTTATTATTGACGGTATAAGTAAAGGTATCCTTGGAAGGGAAAGAGCCATTTTCCACTATCCATTTGCCTGCTTTAAGATGAAAGCCCAAGTCGGGATCGGATAAAAGTCGGAGAGATAAAATGGTAATAAAGATAGTAACCACAATGAACGGCAATGCCCATTTGCTGTGGAAATACTCTTTCCATTTCGGAGCAACATGGATTTGCGCTAATTCCTTTTCCGTATTCTCTTTATTTGTTATTGCCATAAACAGTATATGTGCGTTTTTTCCATTCAAATTTGCCAAACAAGCTGAAACAGGCAGTCAATATTATATAAAAAGGATAAATTACCTGCAAAGGAAAATAAAATAATAATAGTTTTTTCTGTTTCACGAAAGAAGTGATTCCTAAAAGCATGGGGAAATCAACAACTATCTTTATAATAAACCCGATGAGAAAAACTGGGAGAAATGCTTTAATAAGCAGGGCTAATACTGCGCTTGCTATCAAGGATAGATTGAAAAGAAAAACTAGCAAAGCAACGAAAACAATGGCGGCATCGGTATATCCTTTACTTTTTGATGCCCATCGCTTGCGCTGATTAGCGAAATCATTAAGAGTAGCTTGTGCAGAGGTATATACAATGGCATCTCTGCATTTGATGAAAGCGATTTTTCTTTTAGTAGTTATCTTTAATGCAAGCATCAGAAAGATATCATCGCCAGATGTATATTTATTATTCGCATTATATCCGCCTGCTTCAATAAAAGCTTTCTTTTCGTAAGCAAGATTAGCACCATTGCACATAACAGGCATACCCAATTTTATAGCAGCAGCCCCCGACGAGATAAGACTTAGGAATTCCAGTCCCTGCATTTGCTGAAATGAATTTCCTCCTTCGGTAAAGCAAACAGGCCCGGCAATCATGGCGGGTTTATAACGTTCATAATATTCAACAATGGCAGAAATCCAATTTCCCGTTACCCTGCAATCGGCATCAGTGGTAATGATAAGGTCGCCGGTTGAAATCTTTATAGCTTCCGATATAGCCTGCTTTTTGCCATGAATATTCTTATCGGAAAGATCAATTATGCTGATATTCTTAAATAAAGAATTGCTTATAAAACTCTTTACAATATCAATAGTATTATCATCCGACGAATCATCAACAACTATAATTTCATAAAGTGATTCAGGGTATGTTTGAGAGCTAATGCTTTCAAGGCATGAAATAATATTCTCGCTTTCGTTGCGCGTAGCAATAATTACAGAAACTCTCGTTGTTGGATTTCCTACTGTCCTATTCCATGTTCTTATTGAAAACCAGCCAAAAGAAAACACTATTATCAATAGCGCATAACACGCAAATAATGCGAAGAATAAATACATTAATATTTGTACGAAGAGTATCAATCTTTTCTGAAAAACTTTAACTTGAATATCAATACAGCACCTATTAATGCAGGAATAGCAAGATTAATAAACCACAGAACTGTGGTAGCAGCAAGTATTCCAAGGTCATTTCCTCCCGATAGATTATGCATATCGAAATACATTCCTATAAAATACACAGCCACAGAACCCCTTATCCCCAGCTCTGTAAAGGCAAAGGTGGGGATAGCTGCCATTACAAGATATATCATGGCTGTCATCATTATTGTTTCGCTTAGTGGAATATCCACTCCAAAAAGAAGCAAGAGCAGGTAAAACTGTGCAATAAAAATTATATATCTGCCCAAACTAAATAACAGAATTAGGAGCAATTCCTTTTTTGTATATAAAGAAAACACATCGCCATACTGCTTTACTTTATTAAGCTTTGCGGGCAAACGATTCACAACATTGGTCAAAAAAGAAACATTGAAGAATAATAAAAGAAGGAGTATCACCATTATGACGACTATCATCAGCAAACCATAGAAATAATATTCCTGAGTAGCACCGGGGTTAATATATTCTTTGGCAAAGAATAGGAAGCCAATTGCCCCTGCAATTATTGTAACCAGCAACTGACCGAAATTGCCTAGTATGGTAATCACTACAGCCTTCCACCTGTCGGCTTTCTCGAGCACGAATACTCTTCCGGCAAATTCCCCTACCCTGTTTGGCGTAAAGATGCTTACGGTAATCCCGGTCAGTACTGCAATTAAGGATTTAGTGAAAGGTACTGTTTCTATTTTCTTAATAAGATATTTCCACTTGATTGATTCTATACCCCAGTTTAGGAACATAAGAAGAAATACAGGAATCAATATATAAATGAAAGCATTAATACTAATGGAATGAAAAGAACGGATCGTATCCCCTATATTCTCTTTAACAAACATGCGCCAATAAATATACAGGCACGCCACTACTATAACAACAAGCTTGATAATAAGACTGTATATTTTATGTACTTTTGCTTTGTTATACATTATTAAATGGCTGAGCGTATTATTTTAGGTATAGACCCGGGCACCAACATAATGGGCTATGGTTTGATAATTGACAAAGGTAAGTCAATTGAATTAATTAAAATGGATGTAATCAAACTTAATAAGCTAGAAAATCAGCCATTAAAACTTAAAATGATATTTGAAACCACGCTTGAGCTTATTGATACACATAAGCCGGATGAGTTCTCTATTGAAGCTCCTTTTTATGGCAAGAATGTGCAGTCGATGTTAAAGCTGGGCAGGGCGCAGGGTGTAGCAATGGCTGCTGCTTTATTTCGCTCCGTTCCCATTTTTGAATATTCACCAAAGAAAATAAAGCAATCCATTACAGGTAATGGCAACGCATCCAAAGAACAGGTTGCAGCCATGTTATTTACTCTTTTAAAATATAAGGATGCTCCAAAATATCTGGATGCTACCGATGGACTTGCAGTGGCCGTTTGTCATTATTTCCAGAAAAGTCCTTCAAATGAAGGGACAAAATATTCAGGGTGGAAATCTTTTCTTACCAATAACCCTGAGAGGTTGTTGAAGTAACTATATTATCAGCAAATTCAAAATCTAACTGCTTGCGCGAAAGGTTAGCACGTTTGACTATTATCTTCACTTTATCGCCCAATTTGTAGGTAGTGCCGTTTCTTTGTCCTATAACGCAATAGTTCTCTTCATCGAGATAATAGTAATCGTCTTTCAGGTCGCGGAGGGAAACCATTCCTTCACATTTATTATCTTCAACCTCAACAAACAATCCCCATTTGCTAACTCCCGAAATAACCCCATCGAACTGCTGACCTATCTTATCCATAAGGAATTCAACCTGCTTATACTTAATGGAAGCCCTTTCCGCATCGGCAGCCCGTTTTTCCATCTGAGAAGCATACTTACACTTTTCTTCAATATCATTCTTATTTGCCGAAGGCAGTTTATTCAGGTAATCAAACAATAAGCGGTGAACCATCAGGTCGGGATAACGGCGGATGGGAGAAGTAAAATGAGTGTAGTAATCGAACATAAGTCCGTAATGACCTACATTGTCAGAAGTATAATATGCTTTTGCCATGGTGCGGATAGCAAGGTTCTCTATCATATTCTGTTCGCCTTTGCCTGTTACATCATGCAGTAGCTTATTAAAAGAGTCTATTGTGCTTTTGCGCGAAGTGATCTTCATGCGGTATCCAAGTTTACTTACAAACTGTGAAAAGGTATTCAGCTTTTCAGGATTAGGTTCGTCGTGCACACGGTAAACAAAGGTCTTGGGTGTTTCTTCTTTTTTCTTCTTACCTACGAATTCGGCAACCTTACGATTGGCAAGCAGCATAAAATCTTCAATCAACTTGTTAGAATCCTTGTATTCCTTTATATAAACACTTAGAGGCTTGCCTTTTTCATCAAGTTTGAATTTCACTTCGGTGGTTTCGAAAGCAATGGAACCGTTCTTGAACCTTGCCTCACGCAGTATCACAGCTAGTTTGTTCAACTGAAGCAATTCTTTTGAAAAATCCCCTTCGCCTGTTTCGAGTATCTTTTGCGCTTCATCGTAATTGAACCTGCGATTGGAATTGATAATGGTCTTGCCGAACCACTGGTTAAGTATCTCGGCTTTATCGTTCAGCTCGAACACAGCGGAGAAGGTCAGCTTATCGGTATTGGGAGCAAGGGAACACAGGCCGTTAGATAAATGTTCTGGAAGCATAGGAATAACCCTATCAACAAGGTAAACGGAAGTTCCTCTTTCGTAACCTTCCTGATCGATGGCGTTGCCGGGCTTTACATAATGGGAAACATCGGCTATATGAACACCCACTTCGTAATTGCCGTTGGGCAGCCACGAGATAGACAAAGCATCATCAAAATCTTTGGCATCTTCGGGGTCGATGGTGAAGGTTACAACATCCCTGAAATCCATGCGTTTGCTTATTTCGGCTGTGGTAATAGTATCGGGGATTCTCTTTGCTTCATCTTCTGCTTCTTTGGGAAATGACAAAGGAAAGCCGAATTCAGCAAGGATGGAATTCATTTCAACATTGTTATCGCCGGGTTTTCCAAGAACGTGAACTATCTTGCCAAAAGGGTTCTTTGCCGACTGAGGCCATTCGGTTATTTCAACTAAAACCTTCTCCCCGTCTTTAGCCCCGTTGAGATTCTCGCTTGGGACAAATATATCCAGCGGCATGGAATTGTTATCGGGAAGTATGAAAGCGAACTTACCGGACATTCTCACTATTCCTACAAATTTCGACTTAGCCCTTTGAATTATTTCCACTATCTCCCCTTCTGTCTGCCGCGATTTACGCTTGGGGAAGACAAATACTTTAACCTTGTCGCCATTAAGCGCCTTATTGGTATTGTTGGGCATGATCACCACATCTTCGCCAAGTTCGTCGGTAATGATAAAAGCCTTACCCGATGGCTTCATATCCACTATACCTGTAATATAGGATTTGGTGGAGCCGTGAAACTTAACCATGGCGGGGTTTATCTGGTACTTACCTCTTCCCACTTCTTTAAGAGCATCTCTTCCAACAAGGTCGCCAAGCAGAACATTGAGTAACTGCTTGTTTCCAAGGTCGCTGATGGATAGCTGGTGAGCCAGCTGCTTGTAATTAAATGATTGGTTAGGGTTATTGGCGAATATTTTAAGGATATCGTTTACCAGTTCGTTTTGCGTATTGACTTTCTTCTTCTTTTTATGTCCCATGTTCCAGGTATTGCGGATTTTTGTAAAATTACTAATAATAGCGTACATGGGGTTTAAGAGATAAAAAAATAAGGAATAGAGAAAACCACTTAAGCTTTTAAACCCTTATATTTTTATCAAATTTCCCACCTACAGTACTGAGGATTTCGATAGGTTATCTGTGTGATATTAAAAAAACCATTAATATTGTGATTCATTTTATTAAATAATCATTCATTTATTGAATTTCAAATTAGTAATTTCTGACACATGAAAACAAAAAAAATAGCGCGCAAAAAGCAGCAGGTAGAACTTTTAAGAAATGAAATACTTAAAGCGGCTGTAGAAGTATTTAAGGAATGTGGTTATGAAAAAGCCACTATTAAAAAAATTGCCGAAAAAGCTGAAGTTGCGGATGGCTCAATTTATAACTATTTTGAAAATAAACGCGATGTTTTATTAAGTTTATTTGAAAAAATGAAAGAAGCAACTACTGTTAATTTTACTATTTTACCAGAGAATAAAGGTGATTTAAGTAAAATATTATCATCGATTATGATAGCGCAGCTTGACCAAAATTCAATTGTCCCGATGTTTACGTTATTACTTCACGAAGCAGGTGTTGACCCTGTTGTTAGGAAGAAATTCAATGAGCAGTTAAAAGAAATGAGAAACGAAAGGGTCGATTTTTATAGACAACTTGAAAAATCAGGCTTGCTGCGAAAAGTGAGCGCTTCAACAATGACTATTTTAATGAGCGTAATAGCAATAGGATATACGACCTTACTTGAATCGGGCGATGCAGCCCTCCTCAAAATTCCTGTTGAAAAATTAGTAAATGAAATCGTTGATATTTTAGTTAATGATTTAAAACCCATGAAAGCGAAGAATGGCGTGGTATTTAAAGAAGAAATCATAAAGAATTGACCATTAGTTTGCCCTCCTCAATTAATCATACCTAAAATAATCTGTTTAGGTATTTATACTGATTTATCGTTTTAGAAAGCCTGTTAATAAATATTTTTTAAAATTTCGTTTTTTATTTGAAAAAATGCAATAACTTTGCGTATTCATCATTATGAATGTGCGTTCATTCACATCTTTGATTCTTTCATCGTTCTTTGAATAATTGCAAAATTGATACGTAAACAGGAATAAAACCGGACTATTTCGACACGGGAAGTGGGTTTAGTGAATATTGGAACTTCCAAAGTTACTCTGGACGTGTCCATAATCACCCGGGACGTGTCCATAATCACCCGGGACGCGTCCACAATCATTGGGGCTGTGTCCATAATCACCTGGGACGTGTCCACAATCACCCGGGACGTGTCCACAGTCACTCGGGACGTGTCCATAATCACACAGGACGTGTCCATGATTACTCGGGACGTGTCCATAATAACCCGGGACGTATCCACAATCACCCGGGACGTGTCCACAATCACTGGGGACGTGTCCACAATCACTCAGGACGTGTCCACAATCACCCGGGACGTGTCCATGATCACCCTGGACGTGTCCATGATTACTGGGGACGTGTCCTGCATTAATAAAGCTATTGCTTGGATAATAATACTTAACTCAATATTCAATTAAACAATAAATATTAAAAACATGAAAACACTACAAAAATCAGTCAGAAAGGCTTATCTTACTGCAAGCCTGTCAGTCATTATTATGGCTTTGGCTATTTCGGTGATACCTAAAAGGATCATCACAAAAGTAATAGCCGTATTGAATATCAAGAAACTAAGAAAAATAGAATCGTTTTCAGCAAAAGCTAAGCTGATACGTACTTCGATGAACGGGAATTCGTGGTTTCCTTCATGCCCCGTGAATGTTTCCAACGGCGGAACCCTTGACCTTGCAATTCAGGCTTTAGATGTGGCGATTACAAAGGCTTTAACCCGCGTAAAAGGGGCGGTACAAGCTCGTGATGCACAATATAAGGTCGTTCTGGACTATTTACATATACTGTTGGCTTACGTTCAATCTGTAGGTGATTTAAATGCCGTTAATTCGGAAGCTTTAATTATTAGTTCAGGCTTTGAGGTTAAACATTTAGGCGTAGCAGGCAAGGATGCTATAACGGTTAAACCTAAAAAAGGCGAATCGGGAACGATGATAGCCAAAGTTAAAAAAATTGCAGGTACTATAGCCAACCTATGGGAGTATAGCCTCGACGGTGGCAAAACATGGGTTGCAATGGATGCCACATCCAAAGGAACAACTGAAATTACGGGTTTAAAGCCCGGCAGTAGCATAATAGTTAATCACCGTCCTGTACTTCGCAAAAGCAAAGGCACATGGATACAGTCGCAGCCTGCAATTGTTTTGTAAAAGTTAACAGACAGTATAAACCAAAAACAATAAAATAATCCTACTATGAAAAAGTATGTACTTAATTTCTTAAAATGTATTACCTTAGTTTTTACTATGGTAATATTGGTAAACGTGACTACAGCATAAACACCAACAACATTGTATTCAACAAATTTTGATAACAGCGGAAACTGGCCCACGGGCTGGAGCGCAGTTGGCGGTACTACTACCTATAGCGTAAATACTACCAGCCCTTCCAATAATTATTCGGGCGCTTCGGGTAATTACAATGCCGACAACGGCACCAGCGGCAGCGCAACACTGGTGTTTAATAATAATTTGAGTACTGGGGGTATAGCAGTATTACTGCTATCTGGGGGGCTCGTATGACATCCAGCGGAGCATCACCTACATTTCAGTGGAGTTCTGATGGCAGTAACTGGAATACGGTAAGCTTTACCGATGTGGCGAATAATTCCACATGGGCATTGGTTAACGGGGGCAGCCAGATAAGTTTACCTTCGGGTGCGGCAGGAATAAGCAATTTGCAATTCAAATGGACTTCTAATTCGAATGCGGGTACATATCGCATGGACGATTTTGCTGTAAAAGGAACTGCAGTCGGGGCTACAGGACCTACAGGCCCAACGGGACCCACCGGTGCAACAGGTTCTGCCGGTGTTACCGGTGCAACAGGTCCGACAGGAGCAACGGGCGCAACTGGTAATAATGGCATTAATGGAGCAACAGGAGCAACAGGCACACAGGGAATACAAGGCGTAACTGGTCCTATAGGTGCCACAGGCGCACAAGGCATTCAGGGCATAACCGGACCAACAGGAGCAACAGGAAGCAATGGTACTAATGGTTCTACGGGAGTTACTGGAGCACAAGGAATACAGGGTATAACAGGGGCTACAGGTGCAACAGGAACTTTTAACGGAAGCCCTGTTGATTCGATAATTGTAAACGATTATATTAAAACAGATAGTATAAAAACCAGCCGTATACTTCCGATGCCTGGTGATAGTATTATTCATTTCGGTTCACATACAATTAATGTAAATACTTCAACAAATACGGTTTCATGGACAGCTACTCTACCGTTTCCATTAAGACTTTGTCCTTCTTCACACCATTTTGTGCCAATTGAAGGACTAACTATAGCTAATGGAACTTCTATAGCATTAGCGTCGAATTCAATGGCGCTTGGCAGTAATGTTTATGTTGACTGCGGGGCAACAAATTCTTTTGCAATTGGAAACGGCGTTTCCAATTATACCGCTAATTCATTTATGCTTGGTTTTAATACACCTGTACCTATATTTTATGCCAGCGCCAATAATGTAGGAATTGGAACAATAACACCCGGCGCCAATATGAGCCTCGAAGTGCTGGGAAGCGTTTCTATTTATGATGGCGCCCCCGGTGGTGGTAATAATGGCGATAATTCGTTGTTTTTCGGACGGGAGCAGCCACACGCCACTACCTATGGCGAATGGGGAATACAATATATGAATGGGTCTTCTACTGGTACTAATACTGGAGTAGGCGGACTTAACTTTTGGAAACCGTCTGGTAGTGATGCAGGAAATGGAAACTATGTGGGTGGTTCTGTAAATAATTACTTATTTCTTGCTGATAATGGAAATGTTGGAATAGGAACTCCAAACCCTTCAGGTATATTAGATGTTGAGGGAGGAACTGCTTCTGCGGGCAATTCTGGTTCATATATTAATATAGTTGCACAAAATGGAGGAACTGGTAATACCAATGGTGGAAATATAATATTGATGCCCGGTTCAAAAAGTGGAATTGGAACAAGTGGTAATGTTGGTATTGGAACAAGTAATCCTGATTCAAAACTTACAGTTAATGGAATTATTAACGCCATGGGCTCTTCAACGGATAAATGGACTAATGCTCATTGGGTTGTTCCAATAATAATTCCTAATGGCTCAGCTATCCGTACAAGTGGTACTGGAACTTATCTTAATAAATATTTGGGATTTGGAATGACTGATGATGCTGGCGTTGGCGGTTGGTATTGGATTGCATCTTGCAATACAGATGATTCTCAAACTCCAATTTACCCTATGTCTCTGACATTGGATGCGAGTAACGGAGCACCAACTTTAACAGTTCAGGAAAGCACTTGGTGTGACTTTGTGTTTGATAAAAATTATAAAAGAATGCCACTCGAAGAGCAAGAGAAATATTATACAGAAAACAAGCATTTGCAGAACATTTCACCTGCAAGTGATATACAAAAAAATGGATTAAAAATAACTCAAACTATGTTTGGTATAACACAAAATCTGGAAGAAGCACGAATGGATATTGTTGATTTGCATAAACTAATTCAGCAACAGAGCAAAGAAATTGATGAATTAAATGAAAAGGTTAAAACTCTTGAAAATACTATTAAAAATAAATGATAAAATAATATGAGAAAGTATTTAAGTATTATTTTTTTAATTCCTTTTTGTTCGTCTGTTTTAGGACAGGAAATTGAATTTGGAGGTGCTTATTCAGTAAACAGTAGAAAAAGCCTGAATAATATTTTGGGTTATGAAATTGCCTTTAACATTCCTGTTAATGCAAATACAAATGTGGGTTTGCCAATTAATTATTATAGTTTTAAAAAATCTTATGATGATAGATATGCTCAGTCGCCGGATGCTGATCCAGATTTATATTATATTTTTCATGTTGACAATAAATCTAAAATATTTTCATTAAAACCTTATATAGAAAGTATTCTTTTTAGAACTACTAAAACAAATTTTTATTGGGGTGTTGATGTGCCAATAAATTACTTTAACATAAATCATTTTAATGTACAAGGATGGTATAATTATTTATCATGGGATTCGATTAATCAAGTTTCATACAACAATAAAAGTAGGTTTCAATTAAATAATACAAGCAAATACTGGAATTTTGGAATTGGCTGTTTTATAAAAGTAGAATTGAAGGAATTTATTTTCCCACGCTTGTCATTAAATTTTAAGATTAGCCCTGAATTTATTTTTATCCAATCACATCTTAATGATGTAATTCTTTTTCTAAATAATCAAAAAAATTATTTTGGTTATTTTAGAGATATTGTTCCTTTTGGTACTATAAACTTTCAGCTTGGTATTAGCTATAAATTAAAATCAAATAAAAAATGAAAAAGATAAATATTTTAATTATATTATTGATATTCGGTTTTCATTCGAGCAACCTACGATCCAATCCTGTTGATACAACAGCTTCAAAACAAATTGCCGTTAACTGGTATTTGCATTATAACCCTTCTAATTATAAGGGTTATAATAGTTGTAACAGATATTCTGTTATATATAATAATAATGTCTGTTTATATGTGTATTCGTTTAATAATAGCTCAAATGTTATTGTAGCCGGTGATGATAATGCAAGACCTGTTTTAGGATATTCTTTTGAAGAACCTTTCGACACCAATAATTATATTAATAATGAGAATTTTTATTTTTGGCTTGAACATTATTGCATTCAAATTGATTCGAGCAGAATACTAAATTATAATAACGACAGTACTATTGGGGAATGGAATAATATTTTAACCAATAAGTTCAATGATGCGAAAGATATTAATCCTTGTTATGCAGCACCATTAATCCAAACACATTGGGGGCAAGATTTAACAGCAGACTGGAATAGTAATTCTATAGGTTTTAATTATTATTGTCCTTCAAGTTCAGGTTGCAGTTGCCAACGTTGCGCGACGGGTTGTGTTGCTACAGCTATGGCTCAGGTTATGAATTACTGGCAAAAACCTTATTATTTTGATTGGTGCAATATGCCCGTGCCTTATTTATACAGTTATGACCCTAATCTTAGCTCCGAAGTAAATGCTGTTGCAACCCTGATGAAAAGTTGCGGTGATAATGTAGGTATGGTATATTGTGAAGGAATTCCATGTGTATCAACATACAATAATTCAAAAGATTGTGAATCCGCCCCTTGCACTATAACTATCGGTACAACAATAAGCAATGGATTATCTGGTTTTATTAGGCTCATCAGTACCTGCTAACAATACTGGAAATTACAATACCGCTAACGGAAATGATGCACTTTATTCTAA
>Ga0187886_1003499_pt1 | contig 11713 bp, 11 predicted proteins | sample June2016WEW_20_1_FD_133001 | JGI IMG/M metagenome (GOLD analysis project Ga0187886, IMG submission 133001) | Peatland microbial communities from SPRUCE experiment site at the Marcell Experimental Forest, Minnesota, USA - June2016WEW_20_150 | ecosystem: Environmental > Terrestrial > Soil >...
GCGCGCGACGGGGTGAGCCCGCAGGCGTACTTGAACAGTACGTCGAGGACTCACCCCGAGCGCAACGCAGAAGATGCCGGCCTCCCGCAAGCCGCAGCCGAAGGCGTGTGAGAAGATCGGGTTGAGTACTTATACCCCGAGGCAGGCTCTGGCATCGATGTCACTCACTGGGCGCTCTGTTCTTCTATTCACGCTCGCGGCGGCGGTGGCCGCAGCCCAGGTGGTCCGCCGGGACGAGGTGGTGGTCACCGGCGCCGCCGATCTCATCCCGCTGGATGAGGCGGACCGCTCGGTGGTCCTGCTGCCGGTCCAGGACCGTGCGCTGCTGGCGGGTTCGCTGGCCGATCTGCTGCGGCTGGATCCCTCGCTCGACTTGCGCGGGCGCGCGCCCGACGGCGTGCAGACCGACCTCTCCATCCGCGGCGGCACCTTCGGGCAGACGCTGGTGCTGCTGAACGGCATGCGGTTGAACGACGTCCAGACCGGCCACCACAGCCTGGATCTGCCGCTCCCGCTGGAGGCCATCTCGCGGGTCGAGGTGCTGCGCGGCGCCGGCTCGACGCTCTACGGCTCGGACGCCGTGGGCGGCGCGGTCAACATCGTCACGCAGCCGCCGGAGGCCACCGAGGCGCGGCTGCGCGTCGCCGCCGGCAACTTCGGAGTCAACCAGGAGAGCCTGCTCCTGGCCGGCGCATTCGGCCGCGGCGCCGGGCAACTGACGGCCTCCCGCGATTTCTCCTCCGGCTTCCGGCCCGACCGCGACTACCGCAACCTGACGCTGGCCGCGACCGGCTTCCTGCGCTCCGCGCTCGGCGGGACCAGCCTCGTCGCGGGCTACAGCGACCGCCCCTTCGGCGCCGATCAGTTCTACGGGAACTTCAATTCCTGGGAGAACACCAAGACCTGGTTCGCTTCCATCCAGCAGGACCTCGGCGAGCGCACGCACGCCGCCTTCGCCTTCCGGCGGCACAGCGACCTGTTCGTGCTCTACCGCTACCAGCCGGAGCGCTACACCAACCATCACGCCGACGAGATGTTCCAGGCTTCCGTGCGGCGCCGCGAGCCTCTGGCGGCGAACACCACCCTGCATTACGGCGTCGAGGGCTCGACCGATTCGATCTTGAGCACCAACCTGGGCCGGCACGAGCGCGGGCGCGCGGCGGTCTACGGCACGCTGGATTTTCGCGCGCTGCGGCGGTTCTCATTCTCGATCGGCGCGCGCGAGGAAGTTTGGCGCCGGTTCTCGGGGGAGCTTTCCCCGACCATCGCCGGCGGCGCCTGGCTCTCGGAACATTGGAAGCTGCGCGCCAGCGCCAGCCGCGCCTTCCGCATCCCGACCTACACCGAGCTGTACTACAGCGATCCCGCCAACATCGGTTCGCCCGAGCTGCGTCCCGAGCGGGCCTGGAGTTATGAGACCGGCGCCGACTGGTTCGGCCCCGGCTCCCTGCACGCGTCGCTGACCGTGTTTCACCGGCGCGAGAGCAACAGCATCGACTACGTGCGGCGGACCACCGCCGAGCCCTGGCGCGCCGTGAACATCGGCGAGCTCCGGTTCACGGGCGCGGAAGCCGCCTTCACGATGGCGCCGGCCCGGGCCCAGCAGATCGAGGTGCGCTACACGGCGCTGGCCGGCTCGCAGGCCGCGCTGAGCGGGCTGCTATCGAAGTACGTCTTCAACTACCCCTCTCACGCCGCCACGGTCGCCTGGCAGGCGGCCCTGCCGCGCGGCCTGATCGCGCGCACGCGGCTGGGCGTCGAGAATCGGCGTGGCCGCGCCCCTTACGCCGTCTGGGACGCCTATGCCGCCTGGACCGAGCGGCGCGTCCGCCCGTTCGTGCAGTTCACCAACCTCTCGGACACCCGCTACGAGGAGATCGCCGGCGTCATCATGCCCGGCCGCGCGATCGTGGGCGGCCTCGAGATCGCACTGAAGCGCTAGCGCTTTGCCTACGCGCCTCTTTTTGCCTGCAATCGGGGCGAATGTCTCCCAATTGGCCCGCTATAATGCGGTCATGGCCGCGCTGCCGGAGACTCGGGCGCCCGAGCTGGTCGATCTCTGGCAGGTCCGCGTGGACGAGCTCGAGCCCCTGCTGGAGGAGGAAACCCTCGCCTGGCGCGAGCAGCTCGCCTGGGACTTCCGCGCCTCGGCCGATCTCGTCCGCCGCTTCATCGAGGTCCGCGCGCTCAGCGGTTTCGCCCTGCTGGCCGGGGCCGAAGTCGCCGGCTACGCCTATTCCGTTTCCGAGGAGCACAAGGGCCTCATTGGCGACCTCTATCTGCGCGCGAAGTTCCGCACCGCCGAGAACGAGCGCAGCCTGCTCGAAGCTGTGTTGGGGCGGCTCATGCCTACCCGCGGCATTCGTCGCGTCGAGGCGCAGTTGATGCTCGCTCGCGCCGACCCGCAACGCCAGCTCCCGGCGGCGCCTTACGGCTGCATGCACCGCCGCAACTTCATGCTCTACGACCTGGGCGGCGTCTCCCGCCTGCCTGCGCGCCGCGCCGCGGGCATGCTCTTCGATCACTGGAGCGAACGCCGCCAGGACGAGGCCGCCCATCTCATCGCCGCCGCCTACCGCGGCCACATCGACAGCCAGATCAACGACCAGTACCGCTCGGCAGAGGGCGCTCGCCGCTTTCTTTTCAACATCGTCCAGTATCCCGGCTGCGGCGCCTTCTTCGAGCCCGCTGCCTGGGTGGCCTTGGACTCGGCCAGCGGCCGCGTCTGTGGCGTCTCCCTCACCAGCATGGTCGCCGAGGACGTCGGCCACGTCACCCAGATCTGCGTCTCGCCGGCCCTGCGCGGCCAGGGCGTCGGCTACGAGCTTCTGCGCCGGTCGCTGGAGTCGCTGGCGGAAACGGGTGCGCGACGAGTCAGCCTCACCGTGACCACCGCCAATGAGAATGCCGTACGGCTCTACGAGAACGTGGGCTTCAGGACGCTGCACCACTTCCCAGCCTTCGTCTGGGAAGGGTTCTAGCCCGATGCTCTCACACGCCTTCGACCGCGCCCTCTGCTATCCTGTCGAAGCGTGCCCCTGGACCGGATTCTGCTGCGGCCTGCGCGGCTGATGCCCGGCCACGGCGATGGCTCCGCGCAGCCCGCGGCGTGGCGGGTGCTGGAAGGCCGGCCGTTCTCCCCGCAACGGCGGCGCGTCGCCGTGCTTTGGCCGTGCTTGCCCTGCCCGCGGGCTGACCCTGGCGCCGCCCGCACCTTCCACCTGCTTCGCCAGACCGCCAGCGAGTTCGACGTGCTGCTGTTCGCCTTTGCCGACGGCGAGGAGGCGGACTGCGAGCCGCTGCTCGACTTCTGCGCCCGCGTAGTGCTGGTTCCGAGGCCCGGCGGCGGTGCGCCAGGCCGGTTCACGCTCCGCCCGCCCGAGGTGAATGCGAACCGTTCTGAGCTGATGCAGGTGCTCTGGGACGCGCTGCCGCACCAACTCGAGGCCGCTCTGCGGCAGGTCGAAGGCCTCGCCCTGGCCTCTTACGGAGGTGACGTGCTGGTCCTGGACGAGCCGGAGGGCGCGGCGGGCACCCGCCGGTACGGCTGGCGCTGGCGCTGGTACGAGTGGTACGTCCTGCGGCGGTTTCGCCGGGTCGTCGGCGCTGAGGACCTGCCTCAATCGGAAGCGGGTTGGGAGGCGCTGGGGAGGCGCCGCTGCGGGCTGTACCACGAGCTGATCGACCTCCCCGTGAGCGTGCGGCGCGCTGCGGGGAGCGATATCCCCGACCTCGACCGGATCCAGCGGGCCTCGCCCGGCGCGGTGCTCTGGGAGCCGCACACCTACCTCTCCTACGACTGCCTGGTGGCTGTGATCGGGAGGCGCGTGATCGGTTTCGTCGTCTGCCGGGCGCTGGCGGAGGCGGAGTGGGAGGTGCTCAGCCTGGTGGTGGACCCGGAGGTGCGGCGCCGGGGGGTGGGCACGCGCCTGATGCGGGAGGTAATGGGCCACCAGCCCGGCCGGTGGTATCTGGAGGTGCGCGAGTCTAACGTGCCAGCCCGCAACTTATACAAAAGACTGGGCTTCGAGGACGTAGCCACTCGGGCCGAATACTACCAGGACACCGGTGAAACCGCGGTTGTAATGCGGCTGCAATCGTGCTAACGTTCAATTGCGGCCGGGTGGGTAGGTTCCCGGCCCGAAGTACCGTAGGAATGATGCTTTGGCATCCACTCACCGAGCCTACGAGCCCACCGAGATTACCGGCCTGGCGACTTCACAACGAGGAGTATCACTGCCTATGCCCCTGAATCCGGACGAGATGAAGGCGCACCTGATGGCGACCGATGATGAGTTTCGCCGTCTGGCTTCCGAGCACTGCCAGTACAAGAAGCAGTTGGAGGCCCTGGCCTCCCGGAACTACCTGACTCCGGAAGAGCAGTTGGAGGAGACCCGGATCAAGAAGCTGAAGCTGCGGCTCAAAGACCAGATGCAGGCGATAGCGGACCGGTACCGTCATCAGCACCAGATGGCGTAACCGTCGGGTGCGCTGACCGGATACCAGCAGCGAGGGTGGGCGCCTCGCTCCGGGCCAGCCCCGGAAGACCGCCTCCGCGACGGGTCTCCTGTACTATGGGAATGGCGCCCTGCATGCGGCTGCGGATCGCAAACCACGGGTTTCAGGTGCTTTCCCCCCGCCCGGGCGCATTCTGCGCTCCACGCCGGGGTCCCGCCGTGCGTCATCCAGTTGAAGACGCATGGTTACGCTTGTTCTGCCTATGAGCGAAGCTGTCGAGCCGGTCCTGCGCGACTCGCTGGAGTGGCAGAGCCGGTTCATCTCCGAGAACCTGCGCCGGATCTTCCTGCTGATCTACCGGATTGTGGGCAATGTGGCGGACGCCCAGGATCTCGCCCAGGAGGTTTTCATCAAGGCCCTGCAGCGGCAGGAGCAGCTCAAGGAGACGGAAAAGGCAACCCACTGGCTGAGCCGGATCGCCACCAACACGGCCATCGATTTCCTGCGCCGGCACGGCCGGGTGACGTTCTGCGACGTAGAGGACCTGCCCGAGCCGGTGAGCAGCGCGCCCTCGGAGAGTCCCGAGCAGCTCCTGCTGCGCGCCGAGCGCGAGACGATCCTCGAGGAGGGCTTGCAGGTGCTGACGGCGCGCGAGCGCGCGGCGCTGCTGCTGCGCGACGTGGAGGGCCTGCCCGCCGAGGAGGTAGCCCGGCACTTGCACTGCTCCCAGGCGACCGTGCGCTCCCATATCGCCAATGCCCGGGTGAAGTTCCGCCGTTACCTGAGCAGGAGGAAGCCGTGAGCCACCCCACGAACGCCAGGCTGGCGCTGTACGCCGGGGGCGAGCTCGGCCCGTGGGCGCGCTTTCGCGTGGCCAGGCACTTGCCGCGGTGCCTGCAGTGCAGAGGCGAGGTGGACGAGTTCCGCCGGTTGAGGGAGTTTCTGGAGGGCGAGCGCGGCGAGCTGCCAGCCGGTGTTGACTGGAGCGAGTTGGCCGCGAAAGTGACGGTCAACGTCCGGCGGGGCCTGGCCGCGAGCCAGCGTGCCGGCGAGCCGGCCTGGGAGCGGTTCGGGATGCCGTGGCGGGCGCCGGCGCTGGCGCTTCCGGTGCTGCTGGTGGTTGTGGCGGGCTGGATACTGCAAAGCCTGCCGCCGCCGCTGCGGCCGCTGCCGGCACCCGGCGCCGGGTTGTCGCCGGTGGTCCTTGACGCGGGCCCGGCGGGTATCGGCCTGGAGCGGGATGGGCGGGGGTTCCGGCTCCTCCACCCGCGCGCCGAAGAGGTGGTGTTCAGCGTGCGCGGCGAGTCGGTGCGCTCGCGCTACGTGGACGGCGAAACCGGACAGGTGACGATCAGCCATGTCTATGCGGAGTAACTTGGCGCTGGCGCTGGCGGTCGCTCTGGCCGGCTGGGCGCAGGCGCCGCGTCCGGCCAACTCGGTGAAGGTCGATTTCCCGGGGGATTCGCCCGTGACGGTGGTCTCGGCTGACTGGGGCGAGTCGCGGACCGAAGCGCGCGGCGGCGCGCTGGTTCTCGACCTGCGCACCTCGCTCTCTCTACGCAACGCCAGCCCGCGCCGCATTCGGGGGGTGACGCTGCTGGTCCGGGCCCAGGAGGTCACGCCCGGCGGGAAGGCGTCGCTGTCGGCGCCGAGCCTGGACGTGAAGCCCGGCGAGACGTTCCCCATCCGCATCGACCTGCGGCTGCTGCGCCCGCTGCTGGCCGGCGCCGGGCCGCTGGCCGAGGTGACGCTGGACGGCGTGCTCTTCGACGACCTCTCCTTCTATGGCCCCAACCGGCTGAACTCGCGACGCGCGATGACCGTCTGGGAGCTGGAGGCGCGCCGGGACCGGCGGTACTTGAAGTCGATCCTCGAAGCCCGGGGCGAGGAGGGCCTGCGGCAGCAGATGCTGGAGACGCTGGCGCGGCTGGCGGACCGGCCCCAACTCGATGTCCAGGTGAGCCGGGGCCGGGCGACGACGATGGGCGCGCAGGAGCGGAACGTCGAGTTCGCCTTCCTGCACATGCCCGATGCCCCGATCCAACCCCTGAGCGGCTTGGCTCGCGTCGCCGGCGGCGAGGCGCGCAGCCCGCGCATCCAGGTCATCAACCGCTCGGACCGGGCGGTGCGCTACTTCGAGATCGGCTGGGTCATCCGGGACCGCGGCGGCCGCGAGTACCTGGCGGGCTCCGTGCCCGCTTCCGAAGGCGGGCTGCGGCTTGCTCCCGGCGCCCGTAGCGAGGTGGCCGAAGAGGCCGCGTTGCGCTTCTCCCGGCAGCCCGGCCAGCCCGTGGCAATCGACGGCATGACGGCCTTTGTCAGCCAGGTGGAGTTCGCCGACGGTAGCTACTGGATTCCGAGCCGCGCCGCGCTGGCGGACCCGCGCTTGCGCGACCTGGTGGCGCCCTCGGTAGAGGAGCAGCGGCTCGCCGACCTCTATCGCAAGAGAGGGCTCGCGGCGCTCGTGGGCGAGCTGAAGAAGTTCTGATCCGCAAGCGCGGCGCGCCGCGCAGGATCGGTGTACCATCGGGTCCATGGGTTCCACCTACAACCAGGACGCGGAGCACCTGCGGCTGCTCTCGATCTTCCACTACATCGAAGCCGGTCTGGCTGCGATGGTCGCCTGCATTCCGATCATTCACCTCGTGATCGGCATCGTCCTGCTCACTCATCCGGAGGTGTTCAGCTCCAAGGGCGAGGCGCCACCGGCGATCCTCGGCTCCATCTTCGTTCTGATCGGCGGCGTCTTCGTGCTGACCGGTTTTGCGCTGGCGACCGCGATCTTCTTTGCGGGCCGGGCGCTGGCGCAACGGCGCCACTACTGGTTCTGCTTCGTGATCGCGGCGGTCAACTGCATGTTCCCGCCGGTGGGCACGGCGCTCGGTGTGTTCACGATTATCGTGCTGATGCGGCCGAGCGTGAAGGCGGTCTTCGGTATCGAGCCGGCGCCCGCAGGTCCGTAACGGATCAAGGACTCGTCCCGAGCGCAACTTGAGAAGATACCGGCCTCCCGCAAGCCGCAGCCGAAGGCGTGTGAGAAGATCGGGCTCGGTTGGGAAGATGGGGCTCAGCCGTCGGAGGACAGCTACCGGGCCAATACGGGGATCAGGGGAGCGGTGAAGCCGCGCCGGGCGCTCCGGGACCCGGAGCGGATTCGATCAGAGAACCTTGGCCAGTTCGACTGCGAAAGCGCTCTTGGGCCCATCGGAGACCTTGGCCTTCCGGCCGGGACGCCTGCCGTGGTGCCCCCGGTCCTCCACCTTGCCCTGGTTTCTGGGCTTGGGGGGCTGAGCGGGGTTGGCTCGAAGGAGCTTGCCTTCCAGCGGCGCGCGATCAAAGCGACGAATGATCGCTTGCATCTCCTCTTGATTGGGAGCGTCGATGAAGGCGAACCCTTTCGACTCCTGCGTCTCCGGGTTGCGAATCACCTTGATCGCGTCAGCAACCAGGCTCTCCGCGGTCAGCCAAGACTGGATGTCGTCGGCAGTCACCCAGACCGGCAAGTTGCCGAGAAAAACCGTGAAACTCATACTTCGCTGTTCAGGACTCCGTTGGTTGGGATGGTGGGGGAGCAAAGCGTGGGCGTCCGTCCATCCCCATCCTAGCAGACGAGGCCAACAGATGCAAAGCTCCCAGCCCGGCAAGAGCGTGCATTCTGGGGAGTTGCGGCGGCGTCCAGGGTGGTGACCGCGCGGGCGCTACAACCAGTACTGCCACTGGCCCGCGCCCAGAACCCAGGCAGCCAGGCACGAGTTCGTGACGGCGTGCGCCAGGATGCAATCGGCCAGACTGCCCGTGCGAACCATCCACCAGTTGTAGGCGACGCCGGCCGCCAGTCCCACATCCCAGTAGGCTCCGTGCTCGGAGGCGAACAGGATCGCGGTGATCCAGAAGGCGCGCGCGGCGTACGCTCCCAGGGGCACGCTCTCGAAACGCGCCGAGACGAGCCAGCGCATCAGCCACGCCCGCCAGAACAGCTCCTCGACCACGGGCACCAGCAGGGCCGAGCCGGCGACGCGGAACACCAGAAGGAGCCAATTGGCGCGCTCGGCGGCGGCAACCCCGGTGGAGGCGGCGCCGGTGAATGCATTTTGGAACAGCCAGTGCCCGCGATACCCGGGCAGCAGCAGATCGGGCGCAATCCAGATCGCAAAGACGGCCAGGCCGATCAGAACACTGGAAAACCACCTGGCCGGCCGCAGGCTGATGAGGCGCCGGGAGAACGCCAGCGTGATCACCAGGACCAGCACCGCCCGTATGGCGTAGGCCCAGACGTGAGGCAGGAGCTGGCCGGCGGCCAGCAGCAACATCAGCGTCGCGAATGGGGCGACATAGGGCCAGGAATGTCCCCGGCCCGGCATACCAGGAGCAGGCTCTAGCGGAGAAATGGCTGGCGCTCCTCTACCCGGTCTTGCCGAGCAGTTCCCGGATCTGCGCGGCCTCCTCGGCCGAAGGCTTCTGTTGGAGAGCCGTCAGAAGCTCCCGCCTGGCCTGCGGTTTATCCCCGCGCTGGTAGAACGCCATCGCCAGGTGATAGTGGTACGTGGAGACCTGGGGACGCTTGACCACTAGGTCGCGGAAGATGTCCACCGCGTTGTCGCTCAGGTTCTTCTTGATGTAAATCCAGCCCAGGGTATCAGCGATGTCCGGGTCGTCGGGCTGTTTCTGCCGGGCGCGCTGCGCCAGGGAGAGCGCCTGGTCCAGATCGCCGCCGGTTTCGGCGATGATGTAGGCGAGGTTGTTGAGCGCGATCGGGTGATCGGGCTGGAGCTTCAAAACCTGCTCGTAGATCGGCCGGGCTCCCGCACGGTTGTGCGTGGCTTCCATCATCAGCGCGATCTGGAGGTAGGCCGCCGGATCGTTCGGCCGCAGTTGCTTGGCCTTCTCGAAGGTGCGGACGGCCGCCTGGAAGTCGCCTTTCCTCCGATAGGTCTCGCCCAGACGGAGATAGAGGTCACCCGCATCCGGCCGGGCCTGGATCAAGGCTTGAAACTCCCGGATGGCGACGTCATAGCGGGCGGCGCGATACGCGACATTGCCGAGCGCGCTGTGAAGCTCCAGGCGCCCTGGGGATCTCGCCAACTCCTCCTCCAGCACCTGGACTGCCTGATCCCACCGGTTTTGCGCCGCGTAGGTCTCCGTGAGACCCATCAGCGCCCGCAGGTCCGACGGATGCGCCTTGTGCAGCCGCAGGAACGCCTCCTCGGCCTCCCGGTAACGCTTCTCGCTGAGGTCCAGAATGGCTAGCTGGCTGGCCGCTTCCACCGAGTTCGGGTACTCGACGATGATCTGAGCGAGCTCGGCGCGAGCCTGGATTATGTCGCCCATGGCGGCGAGCGCGTTGGTGCGGATCAGCTTCGCTGGCACGCTGCGCGGATCCAGCTCCAGGATCTCATTCGTCGAGCGGAGGGCGTTGGCGAAGTCGCGCCGCGCCAGGTAGAGCTGCGCCAGCGCCATCCGCGCCGGCAGGTACTCGGCGCGATTCTTGATGGCTTCCTGGAACTGGAGCCGGGCCTGGTCCAGTTGCCCTTTGGCCAGCAGCGCGCGGCCCAGGTTGAACCGCAATACGGGATTCTTCGGGTCCCGGCCGACCGCCGACTGCAGGTCGGTGATCGCCGCCTGGATCTGCGCGGGATCGCCGGTCTCGAGCATCAGGGAGGCCCGCATCGCCTGCGCGCGGTCGTCCTTGGGGTCGGCTCGGAGCACCTCGTCCAGAGTGGTCGCCGCTTCCTGCTTCCGGTTCTGCGCGATGAGCACCTGCGCGATCTCACGCTGGTACTCCGTCTTGCGCTTCGCATCCGCCTGGATGCCCGCCTGAAACTCGTGAATGGCGGAGTCGTAATCGCGGATTATCGCGTAAAAGCGGCCGACCTGCCTCCGGCCCTGGGGAAACTCGGCCGGGTTCGAAGTGAGCCTGCGAAGCGCGCCCTCCATCTCCGCCCGCCGCCCGGTGCGGTAGTAGTGCATCGCTAGCTGGAGCCAGAACCCGGGCTCCTTGGGGATGGCGGCGACCTTCGCTTGCAGTATCTGGTCGGCGTCGCGGAGACGGTTCTGGTGTATGTATTCGACGTACAGCAGGTCGTACATGGGGGCGAAGTCCTTGCGCTTTTCCAGCAGCGCGCGGCCGAGCCGTTCGGCCTCCGCCGGCTGCCCATCGGCCAGCAGGCTCTGCACCAGCGGCAGCACGATCTCGGGCAGCGACGGACTGATCTGATTGGCGAGCTGGAACTGCTCGATGGCGCCCTTGGGGTCCTTGTCGGCCATGAGCAGCAGATAGCCTCTCAGCCGCAGCCCGGCCACCGACTTCGGATTGTGCTTCAGCAGCTCCGCCGACATCCCTCGGATCTCGTCGCGCAGCGATTGCGGGCGGCTCTGGCTAACCAGATAGCCGACCAGCAGGATGTTGGCGGCTTGCACCCGCGCGTCCGCGTTGGTGAAGTTCGGGTCCGTGTCGGCAGCGCGCCGGAGGTCCCGCAGCGCCTCGATGGGGCGGCCCAGCCGCAGTTCGGTGAGCCCGACGCGGTAGTAGGCCTCGCTGTACTTGCGGTCCTTCTTCAAGGCATTCCGGTACATGAAGTAGGCTTCCTTGTACTTGCCTCGTTCGAAGTACCGGTTGCCGTTCTGCAAGTACTTCCGTTTGACGACCTCGGGGTCACGGGTGCACGAGACCGCGGTGAAGACGAGCAACAAGACAGCCAGAATGCGGCGCAGCATAAAACACCTCATTGGTCGATTCTACTTGAACACAGAACGGGCCGAGGCCGCAATCTCGCCCCGGGGAAAGAGCCGAGGCGCCGGCGCTTCACGCCCCGGCGGTGCGGGCCGGGCTCAGCGCAAGGCCGCCGCCAGGCCGCCGGTCAGGCGGAGCAGGTTCAGCCGCGCTCTCTCCAGACTCGCGCCCGCCTCGTAGAACGCAAGCCACTTGTCGGTCTCGGCGATGCGGGCCCCCTCGAGCTGGCGCAAGGCCGCGCGGCCTTCCTGGCTCTCGACCAGCAGCAGGGACACCTGCTCGCGCGCGACCTCCAGATCCAGCCGGGCCAGCTCCTGCGCCGCCTCGGCCTGCCGCAGGTTGTCGTAGCCAGCGCGCGTATCGGCGGTGATCCGGCTGCGCGCGTGGCGGAGCTGAATCTGGAGCTGGGCCGCCTCGGCCTCAGCCTGGGAGACGCCGGCGGCGACGCCCGGCCCGCTCCAGAGCGGCAACTGGAAGGAGATGCCGAGCTGACCGTTGTGGCGCTGGAACTTCCGGAAGAAGTCC
>Ga0187886_1003504_pt1 | contig 11708 bp, 8 predicted proteins | sample June2016WEW_20_1_FD_133001 | JGI IMG/M metagenome (GOLD analysis project Ga0187886, IMG submission 133001) | Peatland microbial communities from SPRUCE experiment site at the Marcell Experimental Forest, Minnesota, USA - June2016WEW_20_150 | ecosystem: Environmental > Terrestrial > Soil >...
CGATGTTATAGCGATATCGATATGAAAACCGAGGGCAACCTGTAGCGCCCGGTTGGCGGCAGCGAGACCCGCTGTGTCGCTGTCGAAAAGCAGGACGACTTTTTTGGCGTATCGGCGAAGCAGTCGCGCGTGGCCGGCGGTGAAGCTGGTGCCCAAAGTCGCGACGACGTTCGAAACGCCGAACTGATGCGCCATAATACAATCGGTATAGCCCTCGACGATGACGGCTGTATCAGTCGAGACGATTTTGTGGTGGGCGTGGTTGAGGCCGAAAAGTGCGTTGCTTTTGTCGAAAAGAATCGTCGTCGGCGAGTTGATATATTTTGCCCCCCCTGCCCCGGCGTAGCCCTTCGGCGAAGACGGGTCGCCCGTGAGGGTCCTGCCGCCAAAGCCGATAATTTTGGCTGTAGCGTCAGCGATAGTGAACATCAGGCGGTTAACGAATTTATCCGAAATTGAAAGGCCTGAGCCGACGACAAGGCCCGCGGCAATCAACAGTTTATCCGGAATTTTGGCGCGTCTGGCGGCAGCGAGTAAATCGTTATCATCGCCGACAGCCAGCCCGATTTGCCATTTCTGGACGCTCTCATCCGAAAGATGACGCTCATCGACGTATTTGCGAGCGTCTTTTCCTTTTTCGGGATTAGCCAGATTGGCCACGAAGTATTTGGCCGCCCATGCGTTGACGCGGGCAAGCTCATTGGGGTCTGTTTCTTCTTCTGTCTTCTGTCCTCTGTCCTCTGTCTTCTGTCTTTTCTCTATTTTAATGCCGGCCCGGTCGGCTAATCGCTGTAGCGCCTGCGGGAATGACAGGTTTTCGCGCATCTGGACGAATTTGATGACGTCGCCCCCAGCGCCGCAGGCGAAACATTTGAAAATTTGTTTCGACGGGTTGACGTTGAAGCTTGGCCGGTGGTCGTCGTGGAACGGGCACAGGCCGAGCATTTCCCGCCCTTTGCGTTTGAGCGCAAGATGTTCGCCAATAACATCAACAATGTCATTGGCCTGCTGAATTCGAGATATTAAACCGGTGTCAAAGGTCGGCATAGCGAATAATCACCAATCCGCCACGGGCGGATAAAATCGAAAAACAATACCCCCGCTTCTCCCGGCGCGCCGGAATCGGGGGCTAATCATAAGGGATAAATGCTAACATAATTATAGAGCGAAAAGCCAAAAAGTCAAGTCCGGGCCAAAAATCGCGTTTTCAATGTTGATAAACGGCCTTGTCGGCTAATTGGACACACCTAAAAACAGGACTTTTGGGTAGTGGGTCAGTTTGAAATGTAAAGATAATTTATTTTTTATAAATTCCTAAAATTATAGATGTAACAACACCAATAAATATAGCAATAATCCCGCCAACGATTATTTTATTTATCCATTCATATTCTTTAGCTATCCGACTAACTGTCTGGGTTAATTCTCTTAAGTTTTTACTTAAATCACTAAGGCTTGTAGTTTCAAGTGAACGGAGAAAATCTCTGTCGCTTTCAGGAATTTTGCCGTCTATTAATTCTTGTATGCGGGGCTGAGGTTTATCAACATCACCAACCAAACGATGCAATTCTATCATGCATAAAGGGTCATCGTAATCAAGAATAATTGGCCTTGGAGAAGAATTATATAACCCGAAACGTAAATGCCCTTCAAACCCTGGGTCAATTTGCATACCAGCTAACAATGAAAGTCCCTTTCGGGCTAAACTGCTTCGCATTCCAATATGTCCAGCTATATTAAGAGGAAGTTTAATTTTTTCTTTTGTTAAAACTAAAGCAAAATCGCCAGCATTGAGTCGTATTGATGCCTGATTTGTTTCCGAAAGCAGGATTTTTGTATCACTGTTCGATACTAATGCTTGAGGGCCTACGGCAAGGTCGTAACTGGCTCCTTGTAATCTATCGCTTGAAAATGGAGATATAAGTATATCTCCAGATTCTACCGCTTTTTTGATTTCCTTATCCATCATTAACATTTTACACCTCTCTCTGAGTTTTTTTTCAATTATATATCTCTTATTTGAAAAAGCAAGTCTTTTATGATAGCAACTTAATAATATCTTCGATTTCCCATAGATGGTCAGTAATTCCCGCTTTCATTGCAGGGGTCATTCTCAAAGTTTGATGAATCCGGCAAAAGTTATAATGCAAAAAATGCAAAGCTACTGCCCAATTCAAATTTTCGATTTTCTTACTAAAACCGTTTGTAAGCCGGGTAAATCTCCTAAGTTGCATTCTTACAGTTAGGTTTTGCCGTTCAATATGCGATGTTGATATATGCTTTCGCTCAGGACAGCCTATCATCGGTCTTGGTATTGCGGCTAATAGAGTATTTGGACTATATTTTCCTTCAAGATTCCAGTCGGGGCCGAAAGATTTCATAAGCTGGGCATAATCTACATCATCATTAAAAGCCTTCCAAACAGCTTCATAATAAGCTGTATATGCGTCTGTCGTTAATTGAATGCGATTAGCCATTCTTGCCGCTAAATCAGCCATAAACCGTTTAGCCCAATAAGAGCCTTTTCCTCCGACCATCCACGAAGGAACAAGTTTTGTATCGGGGTCTATAGCAATCCACGTCCAAACATCGCCATAACCGAATTTGCCTTTTAATTCTTCGGGAACATTCTTTTGCTTCGCATAACAGAACGACCAAATTTCATCGACTTGAATTCGTTTGCAAGGCAAATTAACCATTATTTCGTTATGGTATTTTTCGCAAGCCCTGCCTACGTCGATTAACAGATTTGTGACTGTATTTTTGGCTACGCCTGTCATTCGGACGGTTGCCCTAATGCTGTTACCCTCTACAAGGGACGCTATTACTTGAACCTGTTTTTCTTTATTTAGCTTATTCATACTGACCAATATACTTGACCGGTTACGCATTGTCAAGAAGAAATTATCGAAATTCGATAAAATATTATATTGACAATATAGGCCCGTCAAGTTATATTTGCAATTATTATTCATACTGAAGTATGAAAAGCTTTAAGGCAGAGGTGATAAAATGGACTCGGCTTTTGATAATAAAACGCCCGGTGATGTAATACGGGAAAAATTGAACGAACGTGGTTGGACACAGGCCGACCTTGCAGATGTAATTGGTAAGCCCTTGCCTGCCGTAAACGAAGTTATTCAGGGCCGTAGGTCGATTACGCCGGACATGGCATCTGCATTAGCTATTGCATTAGGAATTGATGCTGTTGAATGGATAAGGATGGATGCCGCACAAAGACTTTCCGGGATTAAACCCGATAGTGGCCTCATAGAGCGAAAATCGCGTATTAGGCAGCTTGCTCCCATTCGTGAAATGCAACGTAGAGGCTGGTTGAAAGATACAGCAGATTTGACTGAACTTGAAAAAGAACTTAAAACTTTTTTTGAAGTGGATTCGTTAGAGCTACCTTTACAATTTCCGATAGCTATGCGAAAAGGTGAGGCGTTATGCCCATTAAATCGACGGCAATTAGCATGGTGTTTTAGAGCTAAACAATTGGCGAAAACAATTCCAATCGGCAAATATGAGGAAAAAAATATGCGCCCTCTAAAGCGGGAACTACGATTTCTCGCGGCCTACCCAGCAGAAGCTCGACATGTGCCTGCATTGATGCGAGACAACGGTATCCGTTTTGTTGTAGTTGAGCATTTGTCGGGGTCAAAAGTGGACGGAGCAGCCTTTTGGTTTGATGAACAATCTCCAGCAATTGCGGTTTCGTTACGTTTAGACCGAATAGACAATTTTTGGTTTACACTTATGCATGAATGTGCTCACATTGAACATTATGACGCTATTTCTGTTGATACAGAAATGGGGCATGAAGAACGAGAACAACCCTTGATGAAAGAAACTATTGAAAAACTTGCAGATGAAAATGCGGCTACTACATTAGTCCCTTTAGAGGAATTGAATTCTTTTATCAGGAGAATTGGCCCAATTTACGCAAAACCTAATATTATCCAGTTTGCACACAGAATTAAAATGCATCCCGGAATAATAGTAGGACAACTTCAACACCGTGGCGAGATTAAATTCGGGCATCATAACGATATGCAGCCTAAAATTAGAGCACACGTTATCAGCACGGCGCTGACGGACGGATGGGGCATGGAAATGGCCCCCGGCTCTATATAACATAAGGAACAGGTAAAATGAAAATAATTAAGAAAAGGAATCGATTGAAGAAATCGAAAACAGAATTTTTTCAAGAGGCAGCACGAAGATATATGGAAAAATTCAAGGTCACAGAATTTGACCCCGATGATGTCGCAAAATGGTTGGTAGATACAGAACAATACGTGGAAGTATCTCGCAATGTCGTAAAGCGTTGCAAGCACGAATTGGTAAAAGCACTTCGTGCTGAACATGTCACAGACAACCAAGGGCGTGATGTGCGAGCCAATTTGGGCGCTCGTTATAAAAATGAACAAGGTTACCTTTGGTCAAGATGGTCACCGATATATCTATCAAAACCACAACACGCCAGACTCGCTTTGCAACAATGGAGACGCAGTATTCGAGGAGAAGTATTATTACATGACCGAACCACACGTTCATATAACGATAATAATGTTCATGGAGCACAATTAGAGCTCTTTGATTACGATATGAACAAAGACCGTGACGAAGCAAATATGCCAGAGCAATATCCCGATGAAAAACCAGTTATTAAAACTGGTAATCAAGAAGTTTAGACCGGATAGCCCCATCGCTTTTTCGCTGCTTTTTTGGCTATCGCAGACCGTTCCGCTTTAGTCAGTTTAGCGGCGCGCGCTTTTCCGCCCTTTAATCCCCCAAGCCTTCCAAGTGCTACGGCGGCGGGATTTTTGTTGTTTTGGGGTTCTTGTATCGGTGTTTCGTCTGTAGCCTTTTGGACAATATCCGCCGCAAGCTTGTTTAAATCTAATTTTCCTTTGCTTGACCGCTTTTGCATACTCATATACTACGTCTCGGACAAGCTTTTAACAAGGTAAAATTATTTTATTTTTCAAACTGACCCACTACCGACTTTTGTTGGTTATTGCTAATTTGCAATTTCTTTTTTCGCTTTATAAAATCACATGGGAATCGTCAATTGTTGTTTTAACGAAGCTGATAGACTTTTTGTATGATACAAAATGAAGATCGTGTAAATAAAACTAATAAGCGAGATTGTGCTGATTAATGTTAGAATTTGTGGGACAAGGAAAAACTGCAGGAGTCAAATATGAATATTTACCTTGTTCAAGGTTTACGTTTGTCAATCCGGTATTAATGATTGAATAAGCAATACCATATATGTATGATACAAAGGTGACGATAGTAAATTCATATTAATCCCAACATAAGACCTGATAGAAAGGACATTCAATGATTCCTCAAAAGATGCAATTGAGCCGGCCGGTCTGGAGCGACCGACTGTTATCTGTACGCATTACAACTGCTCCGGCCGTATTGTTTATGATTTATTGTGTAAATATGTGGTTATTGCCATCGAATGCTCCGGCGGCGGACGAAAACTGCGGTCCTTGCGGCTATCGAGTTAGCGTAAGCGGTAATTTTAAACACTTTAAAGCCAATACTTCAGATAAAATCGAGGGCGGTTCAGGCGATGTATCCGCTTTTTATGAGGAGATTAACGGGGACGAGTTTTCCGTTAACGTTATGAATTTGCCGGCCGGTAAATACACCATTCTTATCGGTGAAATAGAATTTTTTATGGAAGCTCCCGATAAAAGGATATTCAATGTTACTTGCGACGATGTGAAGCTGGCCGACCATTTTGACATTTATACCGTTGCCGGCGGGATGAGAAAAATATGTTATATCACCGGCGAAGTTGAACATACCGGCGATGAACTCCGCGGCCCGGTGAAGGTTGTGTTTAAAGCGTTTAAGGAAACCGCAAAGTTCAACACGTTTGAGATTAAGAATGCCTCCGGCGTATCGGTTGTCAAATTCAGCGCTTCCGAAATTGCAGAGCCTTTTACCGGCAATGCAGCCGGCATACCGGATATCAACGAGCCGGCAATTTGGCGTGACCCGGCCAAACCGTTACAACAGCGTATGAATGACCTGATTCGCCGCATGTCACTGGCAGAGAAAGTGGCCCAGTTGCAAAATGATGCCCCTGCAATTCAGCGGCTTGGGCTTCCGGCTTATAATTATTGGAATGAAGCGTTGCATGGCATTGCAAACAACGGTATCGCCACGGTTTTCCCGGAGCCGGTCGGAATGGCTTCTACGTGGAACCCGGGTTTGCTTGGTCAGGAGGGAACCGTCATTGGTATCGAAGGTCGCGCCAAGTATAACGATTATGCTTCGAAGCATAATGGCAATTCCAGATGGTGGACCGGTTTGACCTACTGGACGCCGAATATCAATATTTTACGCGACCCCCGATGGGGCCGCGGCCAGGAAACTTACGGCGAAGACCCTTATCTGACGGGCGAGTTGGCCGTAGAGTTTATCAAGGGCATTCAGGGCAATGACTCTAAATATATGCTGGCGATGGCTTGCGCGAAACATTATGCGGTGCACAGTGGTCCGGAACAGGGCCGCCACAGCTTTAACGTCCAGCCGTCAGAGCGCGATTTATATGAAATGTATCTGCCGCAGTTTGAACGGGCGGTGCGAGAAGGGGGAGTCGCTGGTGTGATGAGCGCCTACAATGCGATTAATGGCAGTCCCTGCAGTGCCAGTACTTTTCTGCTTAAGGACCTCTTGCGTGAAAAATGGGGATTTGAGGGGTATGTCGTCTCTGATTGCGGTGCGATTAGTGACATTTGGAACAAGGAGGCTCACAAATATACCAATACACCGGAGGAAGCCGCAGCTCTTGCGGTCAAAGCCGGATGTAATCTTTGTTGCGGCGGCGATTACAACGCCCTGGTGCAGGCCGTGCAAAAAGGACTAATCGATGGAAATGAAATCAATCAGGCATTGTATTACACGTTGTGGACCCGTTTCCGCCTCGGCCTGTTCGACCCGGCCGACAAAGTTCCGTATTCGAAATACACCCTCAGGGACAATGGCACACCCGAACACAGACAGGTGGCTCTGGAGGTTGCTCGCCAATCCCTGGTGCTGCTGAAGAACGATGGCATCCTTCCGCTCGACCGCTCAAAGTACAAGCGCATTGCGGTCATCGGCCCTTGTGGCAGATCGAATACTATGCTGGAGGGCAACTATCACGGGTCTGCTTCACATCCGGTCTCAATCCTCAATGGTATCAGGCAAATAGCCGAGCCGGATATCAACGTTACTTTTGCAATGGGTAGTCCGGTTACCACCAGGCCCGGGACCGCTGCGTGGAGTAACCAGGATAACGATACAACCCGTCCCTTGACGGAGCTCAAAGATGAAGCTCTCCGTCTTGCCGCGGATGCGAATTTGATAATCTATGTCGGCGGTATCACTCCGGCACAGGAAGGCGAAGGATTTGACCGTGATTCAATAGAGCTACCCGAAGTGCAAACACAACTGATACAGGCGCTCTATGCCACAGGCAAGCCCATGGTAATGGTTAATTGCAGCGGGTCGGCCATTGCGCTGACGTGGGAAGACGAACATCTGCCCGCGATTTTGCAGGCGTGGTATCCGGGGCAGGAAGGCGGACGTGCCGTTGCCGAAGCCCTGTTTGGCGAAATCAATCCATCGGGTCATTTGCCGCTGACATTCTATCGTGCTACCGAGGACTTGCCTGATTTTAGAGACTATTCGATGAAAAATCGTACCTATAGATACTTCAGCGGCAAAGCCCTCTATGCATTCGGTCATGGTTTGAGCTACACAACGTTCGCATACAGCAACGGCAAGCTGGGTTCGGAAAAAATCCCGTCCGATGGCATAGCGAAGGTATCGTTTACAATTAAAAACACCGGAAGTCTCGACGGTGATGATGTGACCCAGGTCTATTTCCGACACGTCAATCCGAGTGTGCCGCAACCGAAACTGGCTTTATGCGGTTTTGCTCGAGTGCACGTGAAACACGGCGAGTCGAAGGACGTTAAGGTTGAAGTTCCCGCCCAACGATTGCGATACTGGGATACCGAGAAAAAACAATACGTTGTTGAACCTGGAGAGTATGAATTTCTTATTGGGGCTGCCTCTGACGATATTCGGCTGAAATTACCAATGAAAATCACTGCACCGTGATATTTAACAATAAATAACATACAATATTATCGACTTTGACCACTTGCTCGAAGTGCTGATACAGTGTATTTCCAATTATGAGAAAAAATTAAGAACTCGATGCTTTTCACAGGAATGTTATCTGGCGTTAAGATTAGTAATATCATAAAGGATAAAAATCAAACTGTAAGTCGCAGACGGCTGCTTATGGCGATAGCGATTGGGATTTTTACTTTGTTTTTTTTCTGATTCTTACGCCGCAGATACAATTTAGAATGAACGGGTAAATGCTGCTGTAATTAGAGACCAGAAAACCAAAAATTCAAGTCCGGCCCCAAAATCGCGTTTTCAATGCTGATAAACCGCCTTGCCGACTAATTGGACATATACCAAAATGAGACAATTAGAAATCAAAAGGCAAAAGTTAAAATGAAAAAGATGTTCAAATTTCGCTACCATAATTTTATAAGGTTAAGTATGATTGTGTAAGAGAATATATGGGAAGAGATACAGTAAAAAACTGCGAACAAGGTTTTACATTCTGGGAGTTGCTGACCGTAATAGCTATCATTGCCTTGCTGATTGCAATCCTGCTGCCAGCATTAAGCAGGTCGAGACAATCAGGAACAAGGGCTGTTTGCATACATAACTTAGCCCAATACAGTGTGGCGGGATTGACATATCTGGAGGACAACGGCAAAAATTTTCCTGACCCGAATGAGTGGCTCTACACAAATGCATCCATAAGCAAGGGACATCCCATCGGATGCAGATGGCATGACCGTGATATGTCGCCATACGGTGAAACAATGAAGACGAATGTGGAATACAGGGGGAAGATGTGGAAATATCTCGAGGGTGTGGCCGGCCCCTGCCCGATATTTCGTGACATAGCGAAGAGTAGAGGATGTGAGAATCCGCAACACAACAGCGAGATTGAAATCAATCCTCAATACAGCTATACGATGAACGGATATTTAGGCAGTAAAGAAAATGGCGGAGTTCGTAATGAATCAGAAGTGAGAGGCCCGGCCAAGGTATTTTTCTTTGCGGAAGAGAACTCCTGGAGCATTCGACCCGACCATCCCAAATACCCGGCGAAATGGCTCAAAGCGCCTCTGAGCACAAAGGCGCTGGACGATACTGCTCTGCTAATAACACCAACACCCCAAGCAAAGGATTGTTTCGCCACGTATCACGGTGCTTCATCGGGAGACCAGAGCCGCGGGGGCGGCAATGTAGCGTTCCTCGATGGACACGTAGAATTTGTCCGGGTGGAGGGGCAATTAAGAAAAAATATGCACGGTGTCAGCGATTCCTACGAGCCGGCCGGGAATATGGCTATGGGATGGGCAAGGAAAACGCCTCCGCCGGGCGGCTGGGACGGACAATAAAGTTTATGGAAAGAAGATGAGGTGCTAATATGGTCATACCTGAAAAGGGAAATGGTAACACAATGTGGCTAACACCACCGGCACAAGCGGCTGCCCCTAAAAAAATTCCTTTTTACGAGCTCGACACTGCTGAATTGAAAAAGTTCTTTGACTTTACAGGCGGAAGCATTCTTTATTGCCTAAGCGCGGTGTTCGTCGCATACGGGATAGTTAACGTTATGGGCCCGATGCTTTCGATGGGAGAGGCGTTAAAGAATGCGCTGCCGTGTATTTTTACTCTTCACGCATACGAGCTGGCATTGCTTGGCGTTTTGATACTGATAGTGTCGAGAAAAGTCGTCGATGACGCGATATCAGTTGTAATCCTCATAGCGATATTTCTGGTCGGCACCAGTATAGCGCTTGGGTCTGTGGCCGACACTGGTATTACGGCAAGTTTATGGCTTGGACTTCTTGGCATTGCACTTGCGCTGGCTAAATTCTGCGCAATGCGGCGTTTCGCAAAAATGCCTTTTGGGCTGATATTAATTTCAGGATTATTAATCCTTATGGCCTGCAACTATTTCGGGCCAGCCCTTCTTGCCCGGTCGATAACGGTTGCAAAAATGCCGGAGTCGTCCCGCCGAGAACTTTGGTGGTTAATCTGGCTGGTAATGCTGATTGGAGCAGGTTTTGCGTTAACAGAGGCAATGAGTGCCCATCCTCGGCAAAAAACGCAGGACAAAAATCAAACACCCCTGTTACAGACATCCATTATGTCGAGCATATTTGCACTTATCGTCATCGGTGCATCGGCCACACATCAATACGCGATGGCATATACTAACGGCCTTCAACGGGTTATGGGGGACTACGTGCCAATAATTGCGGCGGGAACACTTATTGTTCTTGAGATACTTCGACTTTCAGGTAAGCGGTCCGGATTTGCTGAAGCCGTAATCTCATGCGTGCCATTAGCTGTTACTATGTTCGCTATTGAGGAAAAGTCGGTTCTCTCAGGTTCCAAACTCGGCCTGGGGTTATTGGGTTATCCTCCCGTTATATTGGCATTGACAGGTCTGGCAATAGTGTGCTGGTCTTTATATCGCCGTAAATATATGATGCTGGCCGTCGGTGTTTTATACGGCCTTGGTGTAGTCTTGACATTCGGTTTTTCTCCTGAACATCCATATGATTTGAATGTACACGCCTGCGTCAGGATGCTTGCGGCGATACTTCTGGTTTATGGACTTTTCTTACGGAATCCTTATGTGTGCACCGCCGGTGTTATCGTTCTTTGCGGCGACTTTTCGCGGTGGGGTGCTTTTCGAAGCTTTTCGACGTATTGGGAATTAACGCAAATCGGCAGTCTGGCCGGGATTTACGGTCTGGGTTTTGTAGTTTTGTGTATTATATTCGGTAGCAAAATGCACAAGGCACTTCGTATTATAGGGGCAATTTCTCTGGCAATATTCGTGTTTGATTATCTGCCGGGCGAATTCCACTGGCGATATGCAATTGTGCTGGTCGGGATGGTTTTGTTTATGGGCTGTGTGTGGTTTCGCACAAAGGATATTTTGACCGTATCAATCCCACTGGTGCCGTTTTTCATAAAGTTATATATAGCAGCGAAACAAATTGCTTACTGGCGGGCTGTTATTGTCGGGTTTTTGCTTTTAGGCGCAGGAGCAGCGGCGAGCATTCTCAAAATCAGATCAAAAGAACGCGCAGATTCCCTGAAATCTCAATTAAACGAGGGTGATTCTTCTTTAAAACTTTAACAACAGCAAATTAGAACTGATTGAGTCCTTCGACAAGCTCAGGATTAGCAACTCTAAAATTTCATTTTAGAACTGCTGTAAGAATCGCAGGTCGTTTTCGTAGAACAGGCGGATGTCGGTGATGCCGAATTTTCGCATAGCGAGGCGTTCGATGCCGAAGCCGAAGGCCCAGCCGGTATATTTTTCACTGTCGATGCCGACTGCGTCGAAAACGTTGGGGTCAACCATACCGCAGCCGCCCATCTCGACCCATTTTTCATTGCCATCCCGGTCTTTTAAAAGCAAATCGACCTCGGCACTGGGCTCCGTGAATGGGAAGAAACTCGGTCTGAAACGCCATTTCGCGTCTTTGCCGAGAAACGCTTTTATGAACTGGTCGATTGTGGTTTTCATATCGACCATTGTTACGCCCTCATCGACTACAAGCGCTTCGAGC
>Ga0187886_1003506_pt1 | contig 11706 bp, 9 predicted proteins | sample June2016WEW_20_1_FD_133001 | JGI IMG/M metagenome (GOLD analysis project Ga0187886, IMG submission 133001) | Peatland microbial communities from SPRUCE experiment site at the Marcell Experimental Forest, Minnesota, USA - June2016WEW_20_150 | ecosystem: Environmental > Terrestrial > Soil >...
AAAAATTGGACCAAGTATCAATTAAGATACTTAGTACACTCGATTTGTCTTGCGGACAGGTTAATTTTCTAAGGACTAACTCATTCAAGACAAATCGTAATCAGACTAGAACGTATAAAAGGGGTTGTCAAGACCCTTTGATTTTGACGTTATCAATCGGCTCTGGTAGGGACGGGTGGATTTTAGGGCAGGAAATCTACCCGCTCCTAATGGAGCCGATTTTTTGTGGAGATCGAAAATTAAAGACTAATTTCTATGATTCCAACCCTAGAAAAAACAGCTCGGCCAAGGTTTTCCAACATTCTACGCTCCAGATCCCTTCTATAACCATCCTTTTTATTCAGCGAACTCTCGTTACATTCAGACCAAGGCTTTCTTTGGCTGGGTGGAAGATATTTAAACTTGAAATAATTTGAAAAGTCTTTGTCAACCCCAGCCTTTTTTATTAGGAATTCATTTAAGATCGTATCTACCTTAATAGTTTCCCCTTCTTTATCATTCTCCGACATTGTCAGAGTATCAATCATTTCAACAATTTTTTTACTGTCATTTGGGTGATCTCCCCAAATATCTTTTGGGGGAAAGGCAGCTTCGTAAGCCTTCATTAAATCAATTGCACTCCTAGCTTGGATTATAAAGGTGTTTCTTACAGCTTCACTTCTAAACTTGATTTGATTGATACTAATTAAATCAGATTCTTGGTCAAAATCGGGTACTTGAACAATCTCAACCGCCTCAGTATGGAATGTTTTGTATAGATCGTCTAATTCTCCAAATTTGACTACAGGAATAGATCCTCCACCTTCGCCTTTTTCATCCCTCCTCCAAGAATCCCAAACTAGATTAGTGACTCCTAAGTAAAGACACCCTGTAAGTTGGGGATCAATGATGCCAAGAGAATAATTGTTCCCCTTTAATCTATCTGCAATTTCTTGTAAAGCTGGATTCACTCCCTCTTTTTCACTCATGGTTCTTTTTAACATAGTCTAAACAGGAAAACAAGGTATTTACTTCCTTTATGGAGCCGATTTTTTGTGGAAAAATATCCCGTAGTATTGACTTTTAGCCTCAATTTGCTATAATCTCCCCAGGTTTGTTCTGGTTGCTCAGATTCATCCTGAAAAGGAGTTTGACATGAGCGCTAAAAGCACATTGACAGTCTGGTTCGGGGAGCCTGGAAAGCCCGATGTTTGGCATGTGGACGTTGCGGAAGCAACGCCTGTTCCTGGCCAAGCTGGGGTGTTTACCGCTCCCAATCAACACCTCCATCGTGACGACAGAAAGTTCTTCGACATGACGTTAGTCGACGAGACCGCCGTTATTGATGGAGTTCCGACCCCAATTAAAAAGCCGGTGGGTTTCGAAAGCGATGCGGGTACCAACAAGGTTGGTGATATCCCCGTTGTTTTTCGCAAGAACGAAGCCACTGGCCGTTGGTTCGTTGATGTCCGTAAGGAGTCGGTTTATCTTTCTCCTACCGAGAAAAGAACTGGCTTGGGCATCATTCGTTCCAGCATCGACAGTTTCCAACAGGCGCTCAAAGAACGCATGGGGAAGAAAATCCTGGAAACCGTTGAGAAATGGGGTAACACAGCTCGCCATGGCGGAAAACCGATTCAATGCCACGGTCTCGAGCTTGGTTATTCTCCCCAGCTTGTCGCTGAGGGGAAGTCGGTGGACGTTTACGTCTACCATCGTGATCACATCGAGTTGCTCGGAGCAGGAGCATTCATGGAAGCTCTGTGGGAACTGCCCGCAGAAATGGCCCATGAGATTTTCCTGCAAAGCCGCGATCTCAATCGCGTAAGCAAGTAAAGAATCAACAGCATAACCAGTAACAAACCTACGCGCTTGCGAATCTTGATGGTCTTAAGCTGACCTCAACGATAAGCGTTATTAGCGCAAACCTAGCCCTCGGGACTCCGATATTAACCGAAAGGTTAAATAAAGAGTTCCGAGGGCAACAGTAATTTCTTTACACTTCTTGACACACCCCCAGAATAGGCTATACTAAGATTGTTCTTACAGTTAGTTTGAATCTTCGTTCACAAATTCATGCCAGATAGTAAAAAAGTTTCGACAAGTGACTTAATTGGTGCCCCAGAAGATGCCGGCGTGCTTCCTCCTGCTCCTGCTGCAATGGAGCCAGCCCCGAACAATCCCTTGGTGGTTGATGACAGAATGATTCCCGATGCGGGTCTCCCCACAGAATATGTAGAGGGAGTTTTGGATATTGCCAATGAAGGAAGCGGATTGCTCCGTCCACAGCGTTTTGCTCCCAGTGATCACGATATTTATATATCCTCGTCTCAAATTAGAAGGTTTAATTTGAGAGTCGGGGATATGATTGGAGGACAGGCACGTCGTCCCAAGGAAAATGAAAGATATTGGGGGCTTCTAAAAGTCGAAAAAATTAACGGCGAGCCTGTTGAAAAAGTCGGAGACAGGCCGAATTTTGATGATCTGACCGCAATTTACCCTGATGAGCAAATTGTTCTCTCGACCGATAAGGACACTCTCACAACCAGAATGATAGATTTGGTTGCGCCGATCGGTTTTGGGCAGCGCGCACTTATAGTTTCCCCTCCAAAAGCAGGCAAAACTTGGTTAGTTAAGGATATTATTGCCGGAATTGCTAAAAATTATCCCGAAGAAGGCAAAGGAAAGGCCAGGAAGACTCACGTAATGGCGGTTCTTATAGGGGAGCGCCCGGAAGAAGTCACTGACATTATTAGGAAAATGAAAGAGGTTACAGGGGGCATAGGTGAGGTCGCAGCCAGTAACTTTGATGAGGCTCCGCAGGACCAGACCAGAGTAGGCGAGCTCGCCCTTGAACGTGCCCGTCGTCTTGTTGAAATGGGGCACGACGTTGTTATTGTTCTTGATTCAATCACCAGAATGGCGAGAGCATATAACTTGGCGCTTCCTACAAGCGGTCGTACACTTTCCGGCGGATTTGATCCGATGGCGCTTTTCCCAGCCAAAAAGTTCTTCGGAGCTGCCAGAAAGATTGAGGGCAAAGGTTCACTTACAATTATTGGAACCTGCTTGGTCGATACCGGAAGCCGCATGGATGATCTTATTTATGAAGAGTTCAAAGGAACCGGAAACATGGAACTTCACTTGACGAGGAAACTTGCTGATAGGAGAGTCTTTCCGGCAATTGATGTTGCAAAGAGCGGTACACGCCAGGATGAACTTCTTTTTGGTATGGAAAAACTCAAGAAAGTGAATACTCTAAGAAGAATGATTGATTTGATGAATGAGGATGAGAGAACGGAAACTCTTATCTCCCGTCTTGAAAAATCAGACGACAACGACAAGTTCCTCGATTCCCTCAAGACGGCCTAAACTTCAAGAAGAATTAGTTTATAATCAATTTATGGTCGTTGGTAACACAGAAGCGGAGGCTGCAGGATCTTCAGTTGAAATAAATAATGAAAGTCTGGTTAACAGATTTGGGCCGGATTTTTTTGAGGATGGTCTTAAAAGAGAAGAATTAACTCCATTTTTTCTTCCGGCAAATCAAGTAATTCCAGATGCTAGTACTCCCGATCGTGCGTCTCACTCTTGTAGCTGGGAAATATATCGCAAAGAATTTGAAAAACCGGTTTTTTTGGTGAGATTGGAAGACGATTTCTCCATACCTAAATTAAAAGATGGAAGAAAATTTGAAAATACAGAGATTTTAAAAGAATTGAAGGAATCTCCATATTCTTCCCAATTACCGCCTAAATTAAGGGAATTAGGCGAACAAATAGAAAAGCAATCCGACGGTTGGAATTTACGCTTAGAATATAGAGAGGATATGGATGGTTGGCATAGTTTTGAAGTTGATCTTATAAAACAAGACGAGAATGGTAAATTGGTTTCTTTGGTAAGACTTGATTTATTCAATAACTTTTTTAAAGTAATTACTCCATTCGGAGAAGATTTTAATTCTTCTTTAGGAGAAGTTAGAGACAAAATGAAAATGATGTCTGATTGGCTTGGTTTGGCGTATGTTCCGGAATTAAAATACCAATTCGTACTGCCTGAAGGCTCAAAATTAGCAGATCCTGTCCGTTCGGCCACTTCATTTGTCGATTATTTTTATGGATGTTTGGATGTTTGGAAATTTGATCCGACGCAAACGAGAATTAGGGCTTTGATTGGTGCCTCACAGGATGAAGGCGTACCCATTTTACTTTTGGAGGATCCCAATTTGAGTGTAGCAATAAATATAAATAATTTGGGTTCGGAAATATATTTTGTTAATAGTTCTCAAAGAGGAACAATTGTAAATTCGCACCCCGATATTTTTAGAGCGTTTTCAAGAGGCATTGAGAATAGGAGGGTAAGTGAGCGATTAGTTTCTTCTTTTCCAAGAGAAAATTATAATGACCAAAAATGGCTACACATGTTTGTAGAGACCGGCCCGAATGATGAGTTTATTTTAAAGGAAGATTTTAGTAGTAATAAAGGTAAAGAAAATTTGGAACCCTTAATACATCAAGTCGAGAAACAATACGGAATTGGATATGGAGGAAAGATTGATCTTAAAACTTCAGAAAGATTGGCTAAAATGCCGATGTATTTGCCGACGATTAATGAACAAACAGCAATTATAAAAGAAGAATATGGAGACACAGCAGCGAGTAAATTTAGAGGTGCTGCAATTTCCGGATTGGTAGATGGAATTCCACAAGCCATGGAAGTTTATGAAAGCTATTTAAAGTTACTGAACCCCGCGTTTAAATTGACGACTTAATTTACTCTCTCAATAAGTTTGCTTCATTTGTTTTCACAATGTACCATGTACTCTATACTAATTTCTACGTATGGATGAAACATTTGAAACACTCATAGAAATCTGGGAAGATATAAAAACTTTTCTTCTTGAACTTGTCAAATTTATTTTTAAAAATCTTCACATTGGTTTTTTGCAAGCGGAAGAAAGAAAAGATGTTGTTGTCAATGCTTTGTACCGTCAGCGCGGCAAGCTTTCCCAACGCTTAACCCATACCGGAATGGGTGTTTTGGCGGCACTTGGGGTTATGATTGCTCCGATTATTTCCCAGGAATTTCCGGGAACAAGCGTTAATCCATGGACGGGAGCAACCGGAGGAATGGTTCTTTCCGCCTTCACCCAAAATCCTGGTCTTGATACACAAGTATCTAGTAAAGTAAGGGATAGTATTATTAATTACACCGTTCAGGATGGCGACACAGTTTCTTCAATTGCGGAAAAGTTTGGAGTTTCAGCGGACACTGTCCGCTGGCAAAATGATTTGACAGGGGACATGATTAAGGCCGGTGACATCATTCAGATTTTGCCCGTAACCGGAATCGCTCACAAAGTTCAAAAGGGAGATACGGTTTATTCAATTGCAAAAAAGTATGATGCAGAATCCCAGGCAATAGTGGATTTTCCATTTAACACTTTTGCTAATGATGAAACATTTGAACTCGCCATAGGGCAGACCATAATCGTTCCTGACGGAGCCATGCCTACCGCTGTCTACACGCCGCGTATCAGGCAGGTTACACCTAATGCGGGGAGTGTTGTTGCCTCGGGCCAATTCGTCTGGCCAACGCAGGGATTTATTTCCCAATATTTCTCCTGGTATCACCCCGGAATTGATATCGCCAACAATGCCTTGCCGCTTGATGTTGCAGCCGATGCAGGGACTATTGAATATGCAGGTTGGGACAGCGCAGGTTATGGAAACATGGTACTTATTAATCATGGCAATGGATTTAAGACACGCTACGGACACTTGAGTGTGATAATGGTAATTCCCGGACAAACAGTTAAAAGGGGAGACGTGATTGGGAGAATGGGAAGTACGGGATATTCAACCGGCCCCCATACCCACTTCGAAATTTATCAAAATGGAATAAGAGTGAACCCACTACTGTTCCTAAAGTAATTTGGTGCCTTGCACCTAATAGTATTTTATCTTAAACTTTAAGTCATGGATCCTGTCCCACAAAATATTCCTACTCCGCCGGAAGTTCCGGCTCCCGTTCCGCAAGTAGAAATTCCTGTTCCTGTGCCCATACCTACACCCACAAAACCTTCAAATAATAGGAACAAAATTGTGATTGGAATTACAATTGCAATTTTATTGATACTGGTTTCTACTGCAACCGCATATTATTTTTTTGTTTTCAAAAACAAAACTGGGAATTCTGGCGTACTACCGGAAGCTAAAGTGACAAATCTCCAGCTCCCTAAATATTGGATTAATTGTAACGATAAACGTCAGGTAATTGAGGAGGAAAATCTGCTTTATATCGGTTGCCTTGGGGGAGTTTTGATTATTGATAAGACAACGGGTGAGGTAAAGGATCAAATTAGTATGGCAAACGGAATGGGGGACGTTATTGCCGAATCGATAGTAAAAAAGGGAGACGTACTATACATAGGAACTCAGGATGGAATTTCCGTTTTTAATCTTAAAACTCGGGAGGCAAAAAAAATAAGCGTTAAAGAAGGTTTGGTCAATGGGGCGAATGTGGAGCTCTCGGAGGACGGGGACAATATTTGGGCTGCAACTTTTGATGGCGTCAGTCTTTTAAATACAGTTAGCGGAAAGTTAACCAATTATACAACCGAGCTGGATAGTCAATCAGAAAAAAGAGATATATCAAATGTTTTGGCGACCGATAAATATGTTTACTTTTTGGAGGTGGCCAGCGCTTATTCAAGCGGTGCAGTAATACGCTACGATAAATCAGCAAGGACTTTCAAAATATTTAAACCGGACAGTTTTGGTAGAACCGATCAGTATGCCAGGCTGGATTTCAATACAATTGCGGCGTCTGGTAACCAAGTTTTTGTTTCTGATGACCGGGAAATATTTACAATCGAAGAAACACCCGATTCTACCTGGAAAAAGATTGACTCTCCCTCTAAATTTATCTTAAAAGATCTCTCAACCGACTTTAGTGTTGTTAGGCTTTTGAGAAATAACAATTCGGCCGGGATTTTAATGTTTTCGGGAAGCAAGATTTACAGGTATATCCCGGCTGCCGATACAACAGAGATTTTTTATGACTTTGGCAAGGTAAGCCCCAATATTATATATAGCTCTAGCGGCAGCAAGCTTTGGTTTAGTTTTTACAATAGAACAGACAACTTTGTTAATTCTCTGGACCTAACAACTAAACAAATCGTAAATTTTCAACTTAAAGATAGACCTGAATTATTCGGACAGATAGTTGCCTTGATTGATGATGAGCCCATCGTGGATACCAGTGCAGGTATTAATAAATACTCCCTAGATCAGGGAAAATTTGTTGAGCTTTTAGGTGGTTTGAGCGGTTATAACGGTAATTTTCAACAGCCAGTATTTCAACCAATACCGGGTACAAGTGAGATATTTGTTTTCCGCCAAGTTTGTGGCCAAGGCTGCGAAAAGCCAGCATTTGATCTTTATAATTATGCGGACGGAACAGATAAGGAGTTGATATTGCCTTCCGCCATTTCCACGCTTGGTTCGACCGAAGTTCCGGGAGGGATTATATACGATTCTTTCTCTTTATCCTGGCGGGATTTTACAAACGGCAAAATAGGTTTGGATTATCCGGATAACGGGATAGAAAAATACATTGTCTATGACATTAACTCGGGTGAGTGGAGCGGTGCCACAAGAATCCCTGAAGGGGTTGATAAGTTTGATCCGGTAACGGGTGTTATTTGCAATCGCGTATATGCTTATAAAATTAATGGAAATAAATTTAGTGAGGATGGTTGTACAGGCCAGGCAACGAGTGGAAATTTGAGCTGGAAGATAAATGACAATAAGATAGTTGAAACCGATAAAGCTACAGGTAAAACAAAAACCTTAACGCCACCAGTATTGGAAGCTAATTACACACCTTTTGATACAGTGGCCTATCCAGGATTTGGTAAGTTGATGTTCGCTCATTCAAAATTGTGGATTGCCTCTAATAGGGGATTAATTAGTTATGATCCAAATACAGAGTCTTATAAACTCTATGGTCCTTCTGAAGGGCTTCTAAGCAAGGATATTACGGATTATTTAGTTGGCAAATACCTGTGGGTGGTTACTAATATGGGAGGATTGAGTGTAATAAGTGAGTAGTGGACCGTGGGGGAATCGAACTCCCGTCTTCGCAATGCGAATGCGATGTATTACCACTGTACTAACGGCCCAGGGATATCTGAATTATACCAAATTATTGTGGAGTTGCTTCCCAAACTTCTGTGAACTAAAATTGATTAATGGATTTAAAAGATAAAATTGCCTTGGTAACCGGTTCTACAGACGGGTTGGGTAAACAACTTGCAGGTAGTCTCTCCAAATTGGGAGTAAAAGTCATTGTTCATGGTAGAAATAAAGAGAAAGTAGATAAGGTTGTTGCCGAAATTGGAGCAATCAAGGGAATTGTTTGTGATTTTAATGACCCTAAATCCGTGGCCGGTTCGTTTTCCGCTATCGATAAATTGGATATTTTGGTAAATAATGCCGGTACTTGGCTCGAGGGGAATACAATCGACGCTTCTCCCGATAAAATCCTTGAATTGGTAAATGTAAATTTAGCCTCACAATTACTTGTAACTAGAACTTTATTACCCACTCTTTTGAAAGCAGAATTTGGTCAAATATTAAATACAGTGAGTATGGCTGGAATAGAAATTCCTTCAGGTTACTACCACACAATATATTCAGCTACCAAATATGGAATGCAGGGCTTTAGTGAAGCTATGGCAAAGGAATTTGATAATAAAAGTATACGTGTTATGGGTTTCTATCCCGGAGGAATGGAAACGAAGATATTTGAAAAGGCAGGGAATGATTATATGGAGCACGAACCCTGGATGTTTGATACAAAAGAATCGGTTGAAGCCATTTTATTTATGCTTACAAGAGATCCCAAAGTTAATATCAAGCGCTTAGATTTAGTCAATCACCTACAAAAATAGCCTTCGGCGATAGTCAGAGTTATTGAGTAGCTGCGGGGGGAGTGGCTTCTTTGGGAAGAGTAATCGGAGGTTTAATGTTAGTTGTTCCGGTTCCCTGCGGTGCTGTTAACTGGCTTTGTCCACTCGTAGTCTTGGTGGTAGCGGGCTTCTGCTTTTGCAAATCGTTTAGTGCGTTTTGGGCTAACTTGTAGTCCTGCGAATCCTTGGGGACAAGGGTCAGAACGGTATCCATTTCGGTAATTGCATTGTCGTAATCCTTCTTAGCGGAATAGGCAACAGAGAGGTTGTAGTGGGCGTTGGCAAGATCGGGTTTAGCAAGAACGGCAAGTTTAAATGCATCGATAGCGTTATCATATTGTCCCAGGGCGTAATACACGCCCCCAAGGGAAATTCTTAAATTTGGATCGGTTGGGTCAAGCGCGACTGCTTGGGTATAAGTCTGTATTGCAAACTGATCGGCACCCGTTGCAAATGCCATTACGCTTCTATAAATTTGGCCCAAGACTTCCCAGTTTCCGGCGCGCCCAGGATTAAGTGTCACCGTGGCCTTTCCTTCGTTAATTGCCTGCTGGACTAGTTGGGTAATGGTAGTTTTGTCGTTATCGGTAATATCCTTTTTGCCGGCGAGGTTCCCTGCCAACGCCATGTCAAGCTGGGCAAGTGAGGCATGATACCTGTCTACCTGTGTATTTTGATTAATTGCTTTAACTAGTAAACCATAAGTACTCTTGGCATCATTTTGGGAGAGTGCATTAAGAGATTTGGTGTAGGTGATCTCAGCCAGTACCCACCTGGTTCCGACAAAATAGAATAGGCCGAGGCCGACAATGATCGGCAAGCATACCAGTATTACAGCGCTCTTGGCTGATGATTCTGCGAGAATGTTCGTATTTTTATTTTCCGACTCGGAAATCGCGGCGAGGAGTACAAAAAGGGTGGTAATTACAACTGGGGCAATAGGCAAAACCGCAAAAAGAAGAAGCAGGACAATTACAGGTAAGAACTTAACATCAAATTTTTTGGAAACCATTTTATATACCACAAAAATAAGTACTGCAAAGGCAATTACTCCGATAAAACCGACCTCGGTAAGAACTGTCAGGTAATAGTCTGTGGCGGTAGTAAAGCGCATTTGCCACAGATCCGTGGAATTATACGTAACAGGCCTAAACCTATTAAAGGCTGTCAGATAGTTGCCGGGTCCTGCTCCCCAAAGGGGACTAACCTTAACTACCTCCAACCCAATCTGCCACGATGTACTAAAATCGGGAAGCTTTGGATTTTGGGATTGACCGGGAAGAACATTCTTAATCAAAACCGCTAAAGACAAGATTACAACAACAGCTACGACTCCTGCAAAAAGCCGGAAGACTAAATCCTTTTGCCTGTAAATAAATTCTCCGGTAACTACCAAGACCACAGCTAAATAAATTATGGCCGGTAAACTTCCGCCAATCGGGTTAAAGGCGACGTCTTTAACGAAAGAGGGGAGGAACGGAATTTTATTCAAAATCCCGATTTGGGCAAAAAGACAGATAACCGATAAAAGTATTCCGGAAACAATAATTGCAAACGAAACCCCCTCCTTACTTTTTGCATCAAGCTGATTAATTACAAAGTAAAGTATTGCTGAAGCGGCCACTACGGTAACAACCCCGGGGTAAAAGAACGCTTCCATTTTATTAGGGGTTGCGAGGGTGGCAGAAATTACGTAGGCGGCTACAATCAAAAACACCGGCAAATCAAATTTACCGACCTTAAAACTTAAAGAGTTTTTGACAACCGACTCTATTATCCAAATGATTACGGTAAGACCGGTTACAACTGTGAGAAGAATTTCTTTAGGCAAAACATAGGTGGTTGAGGCAAAGGAAAAAACAAAAATCGGGTATAAAACTATTAGAGAATAGATGAGATATTTCTTAATTATTTCAAGAACTTTTGACATGTGTTAAGTATTTAGCATTTAGGTTTGTTTGTCAATAGAGTTTAAGAACAAAGTATTGCTTTGTATATCCTAGGGTGCGGTAATGGTTGTAAATGACGGATTAGTGCTGCCGGTTGGCGTGTTAACGCTTCTCACGGCGATCCGGCCCACACCGCCTCCTCCTCCAGCTGCGCCGCCGATTGCACCTTTGCCCCCTCCCGCGGTTGTAATTATATTGCTTCCCAATGTTGAATTAATTGCTGTAATGAAAACGCTTCCTCCAGACCCACCCCCGCCGCTACTGCTATAACCCGTGCCGGCCAACCCATCCGCTCCGCCGCTTACTATACTGGTGTTGTTTGTAAATGTATATGCGTAAAGCAAAGCAATCCCGCCACCTACCCCGCCCGCGCCTCCCGGGACTCCAGTACATCCTCCAATAACTGCCCCGCCTCCGCCCCCGCTTCCCAAATAGATTTTGGAAGAGAGATCTGTTGAGCCGTAGACGCCACCCCCGCCTCCGCCTCCTGCGCCTTGGCTTGAATTGCCACCACCGCCTGAAGTGGTTCCGGAACCAACATTTCCTCCTGCTGTTGTTCCGTTATGGGAGTTTGCTCCTGCGCTCCCCGCATCTCCGCCGACGCCGCATTCGTCGCCGCCGACGCATGTCGCCCCACTACAGTTTCCGCCCGCCCCGCCCCCGCCGGCGTTGGTAATCGTGGTGCCGCCACTACCTGACCCACAATGTAAACTAAAGCAATTATCATAGGCGGCGCAGGGTCCGTGACCTCCGCCCCCCCCCCCCCCCCGCCCCCCCCCTGCCCCCCCACCGCCCCCCCCCCCC
>Ga0187886_1003508_pt1 | contig 11705 bp, 11 predicted proteins | sample June2016WEW_20_1_FD_133001 | JGI IMG/M metagenome (GOLD analysis project Ga0187886, IMG submission 133001) | Peatland microbial communities from SPRUCE experiment site at the Marcell Experimental Forest, Minnesota, USA - June2016WEW_20_150 | ecosystem: Environmental > Terrestrial > Soil >...
ATCGCAGTCGTCGCGCCAAGTTAAGCTTGGGGGAGGAGGAAATCAACATGAGCTGATAGAAACCTCTCGAAGGAATCCAGCTGGTGAGAGTCCAGCCCGGTCAAAGCCGTAGCGGGCAGGCCGGTAGCGAGCCTTGCCTCTGGCCGGGTGACTGGCCGGGGTTGAAGCGTAGGCAGCAAGAAAGCGGGCCGCGAGGATCCAGCTCCGAAATCGTCCGTGGTTGCGAGAGCCGAGGTTGTCGATTGGACCGAAGGCAGAATCTGGGCGGCCGCTAATGCGAGGCCGTCAGGAGCGCCGGAGTCGCTAGCCCGGGGCACGTTTTCAGAGGGATTCTCCAGGAACTTGGGAGACCTGCTTGTCTCCTCCTGCAAAGGACGGGTGGGGTTCGCCCGGCAGCAAGGGACCAGGCTCCGGCCGGTACGGATGCACCGGATCGGGGAGCGAAGAAGCATCCGGCGGAAGAGGTACCGAGCAGTCAAGGGCAACCAGAGACTGAACGGGAAGGGCAAAGCAGGAGTCTTATGAACCCATAGTACCGATGAAGGTGGGGAATGCCGGGGAAGGACCGGGAGACCCACTGGAGGGAAGGGGAGAACAAACGAACGAATCAGGTGAGGGTAACATGACGGTACCTAGAAACCGAGGAAACATGTCAACGGGACACATTCGAATAGCCGAATTGGCCAAAGAGGATAAGGGGCGGAAGTTTTACTCGATCGCTCATCTTCTGACGGAAGAGGCGTTATACGAGGCATTCGGAAGTCTGCGGAAAGACGCCAGTGTTGGAGTGGACCGGGTCACCTATGCGGGGTACGAGGTGGACGCCAGGGAAAACATCCAGAAGCTGCATGATCGGATGAAGAACGGGCAGTACCGGGCGCAGCCGCTGCGCAGGGTCTACATACCGAAGGAGGATGGACGGCAGAGGCCGATCTCGATTCCCTCGCTTGAAGACAAGATAGTGCAGAGGGCGGTGGTCGAGTTGCTGAACGCGATCTATGAGCAGGATTTTCTCCCATGTTCCTTCGGGTTCCGACCGGGACGCAGTCCGCAGGAGGCACTGGACGAGGTTGGGAGAATCATTTGTCAACGACCGATCTCGACAGTTTTGGAGGCAGACATCACCGGGTACTTCGACGCGATCGTCAGGAATTTGCTCGTGGAGATGATCGAGAGGAGGGTAAACGACGGAAGTATTCTCCGGCTGATAGCCCAACTTCCGAATTCGGCGGAGCAGAATCCTTTGTTCATGATGATTTACGCTTCTTTTCAGTCACTATGATCAGGCTGCCGGTGTCCAGGTCTTCACCGGCGCCATGACGTCCATAGGTACCTGTAGCGTCCCGTAGATTTCGCGATGCACGGGCTCCGGCGTGGTACCCTTTCGGATTTTCAGCACGACTCCCGATTCCGTCGGGAGCACCACAGTGACCACCTGATGGGTACTCAATTCGTCGCGCAGCGTGCCCCAGGACGTGTGGATATTCTGGTCCAGAAAATATTGTTCGATGACCGCCAGCAGGTGGTACGCCAGCACGCAGAGAAAAATGTGTGTTTGGGTCCGATGCTTGAGCTGATGGAATATAGGCCTCTCCATCAGCGGGCTCTTCATATCCCGGAAGGCATCTTCCACCCGCGTCAGGAGGATATAGCTGCGCCAGATCTGGTCCGCCGTCAGATCCTGACGATCTGTCTTCAGAACGTAGGTGCCATCCAGCTTCCTCGCCCTGGCCTTCTTGTCTGAATCCTCACACCAGCTGAGCCTCTTGCCTTCGGCATCCAACTCGATCGCGTAATAGCGCGCCACGCGCGGGTAACGCTCCTTCAACCGGCCTACCGCCTGATGAATCTTGTCGGCTCGCTTCAGACGCCCCTTCTCGATCCTTCGCTTCAGTCTCTCGATATCTTGGAGAAGCCTCCCTTCCTGTTTTTCGCGGATTGCCCGGTCCTTCTCCTGACGTCCATCGCTGCGGCAGAGAATGATGGCCTCATCCCCTTTCCGCTCGCGCTTGATCTCGACCTTCGTCTTCTTCTGAAAAGGATTGCGCGGCGAGGGCTTCCGAATCACCTCCTCCCAGCCTTCATCCTTTTCCAACTCATCCAACCACTCGCTCCTTTCCGGTTGCCGCCCGGCGACGATGTAGTGGTACTCCCGGTTGCGTATCTCCGCGAGATTTTCCTTGTAGGCCATCCCGCGATCTACAATCACGGTTGATCCGGCTTTCTTGCCGGTGCGCTTCTCGAGCACATCGAGCATGTGGCCAACGGTGCCACGATCCTGCACGTTGCCGTCGAATACCTCGTGCGCTTTGGGAAAACCATCCCGATCCAGGACCAAGCCCACAACCACCTGCTTGCAGTCGGATCGCTTATCCCGCGAATAACCCAGTTTCGCCTGCGGGTTTCCCTTGGCCTGACCCTCAAAATAGGTCGACGTCAGATCGTACAAATAGATCGTGTCCTCCAGATTGAACAACGTCTTCTCCTGCTCGGCCAACTCCCGCTCGATCCGTTCCCGATTCGGATGCAGCACATCCAGATTCCGGTAGAGATAGTCTTCATTCAATTCCGAGAAGTCAGTCCCCAGGATGTCTCCAATGGCCGTGCGACGCACCCAGTCCGACATGGCAAGCTCGGAACTCGGCTCGATCAGACGGTTCAAGGTCATGACCTCACTCAACGTGCAGGCCTGATCGCTCAATCCCGCGCGGCTCAGAATCTGGTCCAGTCCCAGCCGCTCCCACATCTGGTGCCCCACATGCACTGGCCCCGCTGCCCGCGCTGATTCGACCTCCACCCGGTCTGTGTCCACCTTTACCAGAGCGCCAACAACAGGAGCAGAGCCTCGGCGCTTGCTCCTACCCCGCCGAGCCGATTCCAGCAACGCATCGAACTTTGCATCGGAAGCATCCAGCGGCATCTGGCCCCGGAGTGCCGATTCCAACCGGTGGGCGAGAGCTATCCATTCCTCAACCGGGGCAGGAGCGAGATTGCCGAGGGAACAAATGGAGCGCTGACGCGGGCCATTGGGCGTGTGGACAGATTCTACAAGGAGATAGTTAGTGTAGCTTTTACCTTTGTACTTTCGGGTACTTTTGCGGATATACATTTACCACTATTGATATCATTGCACATGCCACATGTCAAGAATATTATTCACTAATTTAGTCACTACTATGGGGGATCAAGCATCCGCCCATTGAAAATAAACGACTTGAGGATGGAGTCCCCCCGAAAATGCCGAAAAACGCTCCGCCGAATTCGGAAGTTGGGATAGGGAAATGGATTAACGTCGGAGTCATCGACGACGGCAGGCTAATCGTCAGCGAAACGGGGACGGGACAGGGGCAGGTGATCAGCCCGCTGCTGGCCAATATCTATCTTCACTATGTGCTCGACGAGTGGTTCGCGAGAGAGGTGAAGCCCCGGTTGAAGGGCGAGGCTTACGAAGTTCGATATGCCGACGATTTCATACTCTGTTTTCAGTATCGGGAGGATGCGGAGAAGGTGATGGAAGTGCTGGCCAAGAGATTCGCGAAGCACGGCTTGAGGCTACATCCTGAAAAGACTCGGCTGATGGAGTTCGGGCGGGAAGCCCTGGCGAAGTCGGAAGAGCCGGGAGGGCGGAAGCCGGCAACGTTCGATTTTCTTGGTTTCACGTACATCTGCAAACGAAGCCGGCGAGGAAAGTTCACGGTACATGTACGGACGATGCGCAAGCGGCTCAAGCGTAGCCTGAAGAAGGTGACGGCTTGGTGTCAAAAGCATCGGCATGATCCGGTAGAGGAGCAGCGGGAAGCGCTCAACCGGATGCTGAGGGGCCACTACCAGTACTACGGGCGACCCACGAACTACCAGAGTTTATGGCAGTTCTTTCGGTCGACACGAAGGATCTGGAAGAACTGGCTCAACCGACGGACCCGTAAAAGGACGCTGAACTGGCAGAAGTTTGAACATCTTCTCGATCGTCATCCGCTGCTACGCCCTCGCATCATGCGCCCCTGGTCATCTGGGCCGTTTCTGGTGAGTTACGTTTGAAGAACCGAGTGCGTTATGTGGCGTCCGCGCTTACGTGGCGCCGAGGCGGCAGCACCAGTGGTGAACACCATTGCCGAAAAGCGGGCGCCACATAAGTTCAGCCGTTACAGTGCTCGCAGAAACGTCATTAAATCTGGATCCTTGAGCCAGGACCTAGGCGGTTTCGCTCCATTCGTAATCTCGCAGTGGGCAAGGGCCTTCGCCTTCGTTTCCAGATCGATTTCTGCGTAGATGTTGGTTGTGTCTACAGAGACATGACCAAGCCATGCTCGGACGGTATTTATGTCCACACCCGCTCGCAATAGATGAACAGCGGTCGCGTGACGAATCGTGTGTGGACTCACACGTTTTTTCCTGAGCGATGGAACATGAGTGCCGGCATTCTGCACGTGTCGTTCAACCATCGTGTGAATGCCATAGCGTGTGATCGGTTGGCGACAGCGGTTTCGGAAGACTGGTTCCGCAGGAGCACGGTTTGTAATCAGCGCCTGCAATTCAAGAACTGTGGCCGGCCACAGCGGACAACGGCGATCTTTATTGCCTTTACCAATCAAGCGAACCGACGCTGGAGGCGTGAGATCCAGATCAATAATTTTCAGCCTTGCGGCCTCCTCGGCTCGTGCGCCCGAGTTGTATAGGAATTGAAGAAGCGCGTGGTCGCGTCTCCCTTGGGCTGTCTGGCGGTCAGGGGATGCCAGCAAGGCATCCATTTCAGACTTTTCCAGGTATGGCATGGTGGGCCTTGCGGTTCTCTTGCACGGAATAGCCCGGATGGCCGCACACCATGCAATGTATTCGGGACTGTGTTCTCCCACGAAGCGTGCCAAGGCATGTATGGCAGCAAGCCTTTGGTTGCGCGTTGAGATACTGCATTGGCGCTGTTTTTCCAGGTCGTCGAGAAATAACCGGACGCAATCTGCCGAGACATGGTCGATCGTGAGCTGATCCACGGTTTTGCCTGCCCTGGCGGCCACAAATGCCATCAGCAACAGCATCGTGTCACGATAGCTGAGTTGGGTATTGCGTGCCAGGTTGCGCTCCCCAATCAGGTGTTCGAGCAGAAATCGGCGTATCCAGTGTCCCATGAGAGCGGCGCTAATCACGGTTTGGTCCTCCCATGGCATAGAGTTCAAAGCGCAAGCTCGCTTCCTGGAGCAACTCCGGTGTCATCGTCAGGTAGTGTTGAGTTGAGGCAACATGAACGTGACCGAGGTAGGTTGAGAGTTGCGGCAGCAGACGTTGGACGTCAGCACCTTGCCGATACCATGACACCAGGCGATGAACCGTAAATGCATGACGGAGATCGTGGAGTCGCGGCTGGTAGCGCGCTCCATCGTTCCGATGCACGCCCGCACTATTACGTAGACGATCGAAGCTTCTTTCTGCAATCTGCAGGGTTACGCGCTCCCCATCACGGGTTACAAAAAAGAGGGAATCCGGATTCAAGGAGTACGCTGAATGGTTGCGTTTCTCAGCATAGGCCGAAAGCGCTGCAGTCAGGCGAGGACCTATCGGGACAAGGCGCGTCTTGTAAAACTTGGATTCGCGAATCGTGAGCAAGCTATCTGGTAGGTTCACGTCTGCCAGCCTGAGATGAAGGGCCTCACTGAGCCGGAGGCCAGCACCATAGAGGGCGAGAATCAGAGTTTGCAGGGTAATGGCTTGGAGTTTCCTCCGGGGGTGTTCCTGTAATGCCGCGGCATCAACAAGGCGTTGAAGTTCATCATTTGAGTAAATGTAAGGCGTAAATGTATTCGATGGTGCGGGCAGGATCGTGGGAAGGGGGGAACACGTGGCGTAACCGCGCCCAACGGCAAAACGGTAGAAGCCCGAGAGGGCGTCATGCTTGCGATGGAAAAAGCGCGTGACCGGACCGGAGCCCGAAAGATAGGTGTACAGGCGATCCGGCTGAACTTCTTCACAACCGATGTCGCCCATTGCTTTTGCGAATGCATTCAAGATCACTTGCTCTGCGTGAAAGCGTGCTCCCATCGATTGTTTGAGTCCAACGTATTGGGCAATAGCCTGGGCGAGTTTCATAGCAAACCTCCCAAGTCGAAGGTCCCAACCTCACGCAAACCCGCGATGTCAACCTTGGCATAGGTTCGTGTCGCAAAACTGCTACGGTGTCCAAGGTGATCGCCGATTGCCTTTAGCGAAAACCCTTCCGAGAGGAGCCACGTTGCACAAGCATGACGCAGTGCATGCGGCCCACGCCGGGGCGTAACGATTCCCAACCGGGTGAATCGTGTCTGGGTAAGATGGTGCAGAGCGCCAGGGGAAAGGGGGCGAAAAGGTGATTTCAGCGTCAGGAACACCTCGCGCCGGGCACAAGCTGGCCGCGCTTCTCTCAAGTAACGGATCACGGCATGCCCGACCTCCAGAACGAGAGGATATTGCTGCGTGCGCCGTTGCTTTGGGCGCCACACCGTTAGAACCTCTTGTTCCCAATCGAAATTTTCCAGACGGAGATTTGCTACTTCACCGCTGCGCAGCCCGTAAATCGCGAAAAGCATTAACATGCATCGATCGCGGATGTCGCGGGGCCGATCGCTGTTTGTACTTGCGATGAGTTTCTGAACATCACTCCAGATGGGGCCGCCTGGAAGCCCCTCTTGCCTAAAGATACGGGGGCTCTGAATGGCGGCAGCAATGCCGGAGGGACACCAAGAGCGCCGTTCCGCGTGGAGGAAAAACGCTCTGAGGCTCTTTGCACACGATGCCACGGACACGCGGGTCCAATGGCTTGCACCTTTCAAGGAGATGTACGCGTCAACATCTCTAACGGAAACGTCGCTGAACGGACGGCCTTGCCCATTCCACCAAGAAAAAAAGTGTCTGATCTGCCAGCAGTAGTCGTGCACCGTTACTGGAGACAGGCCACGGTCGCGAGAGCAAAATGCTGCAAAATCCTCTATCAGATCCGAAAACGGCGCCGCTTTTTCCTCTGGCTGCTTAAGCAGGCCAAGAAACTGCAGCCATTGAGTTGCCCTTAGGATGAACAGTCCTTGTGACCAACGCTGGACCCGTGCTCTGCGATGTCGTTGCTGTCGCCGTGCCCATCGTTGTGCCGCAACCTCGATCTCAGTGGAATCAATCTCATGCCGTGGGAGCAAGTGGACATACCGGCATATCACGAGAAGTTCCCGTGCGATATTTAACAGGGTTGCCTTTGCAGAGCCCTGTTCAGCACGATGTGATAAATATGCCTCTCGCTCGTGGGCTAACGGGGCTTTCAGATGACGTGCCTGGGCCCCCCGATACTTGTATAGTTTCTCGAACATGGTTGAATCCTCCTATTTGGGAAAGATTCAACCAGTTTGGAGCAAAACTTATGTGGTGCCCGCTTTTCGGCAATGGTGTTCACCACTGGTGCTGCCGCCTCGGCGCCACGTAAGCGCGGACGCCACATAACGCACTTTGGACTAAACCGCTGCGCGGTAGCTGGTGCCAGTCTGCTGTTGGTCTTGTCCTCTCAGCTCGGCGTTGTCTGACTCTGTATCGCCGCTTTGCTTCACGCCTTTGATTTTCATGCCTCCTGCGTCGCGTTCCAACCGACACGCTCGCTTGCACCGGCGTTGATGATTTGCGAAAGCTCCCTCCGAGAGCAAAATAATGGTGACCAAACCAGATTTTCTCTCGAAAGGAGCCTTCTATGACACCTCTGCGTCGTCGAATGATCGAAGACATGAGGGTGCGCAACCTTTCGCCCAACACCCAGCGACTCTACATCGATGGAGTTGCCAGGTTCGCCCGGTATTTCGGCAAGTCGCCGGAACTGCTCGGGCCGGAGGAGGTCCGCACCTATCAAGTGTACCTCATTGATCAAAAGCGCGCCTCCTCCTCGGCGCTGCAACAGACGGTATGCGCGCTGCGCTTTCTGTACCGCAACACTCTGGGCAAGGAATGGGCGCTGCCTTACATTCCCGCGCCCAAGAGAGAGAAGAAACTTCCCGTGGTGCTGAGCCAGGAGGAAGTTTCGCGTTTCTTCGAGCACCTTCCCAACCTCAAGCACCGGGCCTTGATCATGACCGCCTATGCCACAGGAATACGGGTTTCCGAGGTCGTCTCGTTGCGCGTCGCCGACATCGACTCGGACCGCATGATGATCCGCATCGAGCTCGGAAAGGGACGCAAGGACCGCTTATGGGCCGCGGCCCATAAGCGATCTTGGACTAAACCGCTTCGCGGTATGGCAGTAACTCGGCCTGCTTATTTATGGGCGCCGGGAGCGGATCAACCCCGGTCCATCTGTATATCCTCTTCCCCAGGAAGCTCGATTTGCGCGAGGATGAACTGAGTTCTTGCAGCAAATTTCATCACTAAAAGGAGCTTCCTATGACACACCTTCGGCAACGCATGATTGAAGACATGCAGGTACGAAACCTGTCGCCAGATACTCAGACTTCTTACGTACAGCAAGTCTCGCTTTTTGCACGCTACTTCGGCAAGTCACCGGAAATCTTGAGCTCTGAGGATATTCGCACGTACCAGCTCTATTTGACTAACGAGAGGAAGCTGGCGCCCAGTTCCATCCTGACCGCCGTGGCCTCTCTTCGTTTTCTGTATAGAGTCACGCTCCACAGGGAGTGGACATTCGAAGACATTATCCCGGCACCCAAGAAGCCCCAGACGTTGCCTGTCGTTCTCAGCCCCGAAGAAGTCCTACAGTTTCTCGGCTGCGTGCAGAGCTTTAAACATCGCACAATCTTGACCATCTGTTACGCGGCCGGGCTGCGAATCTCCGAGGCCACACGCTTGATACCGACCGACATCGATAGCCAGAGGATGGTTATTCGCGTCGACCAAGGCAAGGGGCAGAAAGATCGCTACGTTATGCTCTCGCCCAGGCTGCTGGAGACCCTCCGGGACTGGTGGCGCATGGAAAAGCCCAAGCAGTGGCTTTTCACGGGCGACATTCCCGGTGAACACATCAGCAAGGCTGCCGTGCAGCGAGCCTGTAAGAAGGCACACGGGTTATGCCGGATATCCAAATCGATCACGCCGCATTCCATGAGGCATGCCTTCGCCGTGCACTTGCTGGAATCCGGAACGGACGTGCGCACAATACAGCTGCTGCTTGGACATCGCAGCCTGGCGACAACGGCCCGATATCTTCGAATAGCCACCAGCAAGGTATGCTCCACCAGCAGCCCATTGGACCTGCTGCCGCGTCCTGTGGCTCCTGAGCCGAAGCCTGCCCCGCCTCAGCACTTCTGAGCGACAGGCCGATGGATCGCCCGAAGATTGAAGTGGCGGACGTCTTTCGCCGCTACGGCGAAGTTTACCGCAATGAGCATGATGGGTCGTTGTCGACCGCCCAGCGGCGCGTCATGAGTGCGATCGAGGTGTGCAGGACCGCAGCCCTCGGCGGCCACGTCGAAGAATGCGATAACGATACCTGCGGACACCAGCGCATTGCCTACAACAGTTGCCGCAATCGGCACTGCACCAAATGCCAGTCTCTCGCCCGCGCCGAGTGGATTGAGGAACGTCAATCCGAGCTTCTCGACTGCGAGTACTTTCATGTCGTCTTTACCGTGCCGGAAGAGATTGCCAGCATCGCTTACCAGAATAAGGAAGTGGTCTACGGCATTCTCTTCCGCGCCGCGGCGGAAACGCTGCGCACCATAGCCGCCGATCCCAAACATCTCGGCGCCGAAATCGGCTTTTTCGCCGTCCTTCATACCTGGGGTCAGAATCTTCTCCACCATCCCCATTTACATTTTGTCGTCGCAGGCGGCGGACTGGCGCCCGAAGGCAACCACTGGATCTCGTGCCGGCCAGGATTCTTCCTGCCCGTGCGGGTGCTGTCACGTTTGTTCCGCCGGTTGTTTCTGAAATCCCTGCAGAAAGAGTTCGACTCCGGCAAGCTGAAGTTCTTCTCTTCGCTCGAGGCACTTCAGGATCGCAAATCTTTCCTCCGGTACCTAGCCCCGGCTCGCAAGGCCGAATGGGTGGTTTACGCCAAGCCGCCCTTTGCCGGACCCCAGCAAGTACTCGACTACGTTGGTCGCTATACGCACCGTGTGGCCCTCTCCAACGATCGCCTCCTCGATATGGAAAATGGAGAGGTGCATTTCCGCTGGAAGGATTATCGCGACAACAACCGGCAGAAAACCATGACGCTAACAGCCGACGAGTTCATCCGGAGGTTCCTCCTGCACGTGTTGCCGGACGGATTCCAACGCATCCGCTATTACGGTTTTCTCGGAAATCGCTATCGGAAGCAAAAGCTTGCGCGCTGCCGGCTGCTACTGGGCATGCCGGACAACGACACGCAGGATTCAGAACCGTCGAGCGATTACCGGGATCGCTATGAAAAGCTCACCGGGTCGTCTCTGTGGGAGTGCCCGGTCTGTCACCAGGGCCGCATGCACGTGATTGGGACGCTGGAAAGAGCCGATAAAGGTCCGCCGATGAGGGGAAGTTTGTGAAAATGTCTGACATCAAATCAATGTGGCGGGCAAGGTTGGTTGTTGGTGAAGCTGCAGGAGAAATGTCGTCCCTCCATCCTGCAGATGGCTGCATCATTGTGGCAATCGCTTCACCCGGCACCCTTGTCAGTCGGCACATGATTCGCAACAGCGGCTCTGATTGGCAGCTTCACGTTCTTGTCCCACCTCATTGCCTCCCTTCCAACTTGAGTACCCGATTCAATACCCATAGATCCAAGTTGGGTGCTGCGGTTTAGTCCAATACATTTTTAGCCCACCGTCGCGGCACTGAACTTTCCGTTTTGTTCCAAGATCGTGCGCCGCGCCGCCGGGCTAAAAATGCTCTGCATTATATTCACCGTCGAATCCAGCAGCCTGTAAAGCAGCAACAAACTTATCGATGTACTCAGATTTTTGTGCTATTGTGGCTGCCTTTTCTGCCAAACTCCAATAGGAGCCAAACTGTCGCTGATACTGATAGTTACCCATGATCCCATTGTAAGCATCCCCAACGGCGAGCACAATAAAAAGGATTGAAGCAACGACCCACATCGTTCTTGCCCACATAGATTTCTCCTTTGATGTTAAGTACGGGTATCTTTTTCTATCTCCGTCTTTGCTAATTGTTCCAACTGTTTGAGAAGGGCGACGCTTTTTCTGCCGTTACCTGTTGCAAGATAAGATCGAGCGAAGACTTCCTTTTCGAGGATGAAACCCTCACCTTGCGAAGTTCACGGATCTTCTTGATAGGCTCGAGTTGTTCTTCGAGAGTCATTTCGTCAATGGGTTTAGTGAATGCCCAAAGAAGATCCTTCTTGTCGTCTGGAGTCTCCTCTTCTTCTGCGAGAGAAGCAGAATCAGATTCTTCTACATCTTCGGTTTCAGTTTGTTCTTCCTGTTCGTCTGACATACCTAAACCTCGGGTGCGTGTTTCAATTTACCTTCGCGGAAAGCTTGCTTAATTCTCGTTTCGGCATGGATCAGTGCCTCTTCGATGGATAGTCCAAACAAGCTGCATAATGTTGCGAGTTTCTGTAAGTCTCTGCTGTTGCTTAAGTTATGGTGATATTGCACATTTGATTCTAACTCTTTTAAAATGAGTCTGCAAGCAATTTCGGGCAAAAAACTCAGCACTTGACCGGCCAATCTGTGCTCATTTTTTAGCCTTGTCGAGTTGGGACAGCTCTGAAGAGATCTTGACCAGTCGGTTATTCAAGCGTGCCAGCTTGC
>Ga0187886_1003509_pt1 | contig 11705 bp, 10 predicted proteins | sample June2016WEW_20_1_FD_133001 | JGI IMG/M metagenome (GOLD analysis project Ga0187886, IMG submission 133001) | Peatland microbial communities from SPRUCE experiment site at the Marcell Experimental Forest, Minnesota, USA - June2016WEW_20_150 | ecosystem: Environmental > Terrestrial > Soil >...
GCGCGCGCCCTGCCGGATGCTCGGGACGGTTTGAAACCTGTCCACCGGCGCATCCTGTATGGGATGCACGATATGGGTATGCGCTCGAATACCCCTTTCAAGAAATCTGCCCGCATTGTGGGAGAGGTATTGGGCAAATATCACCCCCACGGCGATATGGCTGTTTATGATTCCATGGCGCGTATGGCGCAGGATTTTTCCATGCGTTACCTATTGGTGGATGGACAAGGTAATTTCGGCTCGGTGGATGGCGATGCCCCAGCCGCCATGCGTTATACAGAGGCGCGGCTGACGGCCCTGGCTGAAGAACTCTTGCTCGATATTGATAAGAAAACGGTAGATTTTGTGGATAATTTTGATGGCAGCTTGCAGGAGCCAACCGTGCTGCCAGCGCGCCTACCTAATCTGTTGTTGAATGGTTCTTCCGGCATTGCTGTCGGCATGGCGACCAACATCCCTCCCCACAACCTGCGTGAACTGATCGCAGCGCTGGTCTACGTCATCGATCATTACCACGAGATTGACGAAATCATGACCGACGACCTGATGAAATACCTGCCCGGCCCCGATTTTCCAACTGGCGGAATTATCGTCGGAAAAAGCGGTATCGTGGATGCCTACAGCAAGGGGCGCGGGCGCCTGGTTGTGCGCGGCAAGGCCCAGATCGAGGACCTACGCGGCGGGCGCAACTCCATTGTCATTACCGAAATCCCCTTCCAGGTGAACAAATCTGGCCTGATCGAGCGCATTGCCGAGCTGGTGCGGAATGGCAGGATTGATGCAATCACCGATCTGCGCGATGAATCTGACCGGCGCGGCATGAGCATTGTGATCGAATTAAAGCGCGGAGCAGCCCCACGCCAGGTACTCAACCAGCTTTATAAGCATACACCCTTGCAATCGACTTTTGGCGTACACCTGCTGGCGCTGGTAGGCGGAGAGCCGCGCGTCCTTTCTCTCAAACGCGCCCTGCAAATTTATATCGACCACCGCGAGGGTGTAATTACCCGCCGGTCGCAGTTTGAGCTGGATAAAGCCCGCGCCCGTGCCCACATCCTCGAAGGATTGTTGATTGCCCTGGCTAACCTGGACGATGTAATCCTGACCATCCGCCAGTCGCCGGATGTGGAGACGGCAAAAGCGCGCCTGGTCACGCGTTTCAAGCTGACCGAAATCCAGGCCCAGGCCATTCTTGACCTGCAGTTGCGCCGATTAGCAGCCCTGGAAAGACAGAAGATCGAAGATGAGCAGCACGAGACCCTGGCGCACATCGCTTACCTGGAAGATTTGCTGGCCAACCCGACGAAAATCTTGGATGTGATTAAGACCGATTTGTTGGAACTGAGCGAGAAATTTGGGGATGAACGGCGGACAAAGATCGACCTGGAAGGCAAGGAAGAGCTCGGCGAAGAAGAACTGGTCCAGGATGAAGCCGTCCTGATCAGTTTTACCCAACTTGGCTATGTAAAACGGATGGCGCTTGGAGTTTACCGCGCTCAAGGTCGCGGCAGCCGCGGGGTAGCCGGCCAGGGGACGATGCGCGAAGAAGACGAAGTACTTTTGCTGATTCCTGCCCACACCCGGGATACAATCCTGTTCTTCTCTGATCGGGGCAAAGTTTATTCAGAGAAAGCTTATCAAATCCCAGACGCCAGCCGCACTGACCGTGGTATTCCGATCGTAAATGTCCTGGCATTGGATGGCGGAGAACGCATTACCGCGGCTGTAGCGGTACCGAATTTCAGCTTTGCCGGCTATTGCACCATGGCCACGCTTAAAGGTAGGGTAAAAAGGATGGCCTTATCCGAATTTGCCAGTGTACGCCCATCTGGCTTGATCACTATTTCTCTAGATGAGGGTGACCAATTAGGCTGGGCGCGCCTTACCAAAGGAGAGGACGATATTATCCTGATCACGCATGGTGGGCAGGCTTTGCGCTTTTCCGAGAAAGAAATCCGCCTGATGGGACGCCAGGCAGGTGGGGTAACCGGTATCAATCTCAAGACAGGCGACCGGATGGCCTCAATGGATGTGATCGAGAAGGGGGGAAGTCTGCTGGTAATTACCGAGCACGGATTTGGTAAACGCGTCATGCTGGAAGAATACCCGGTGAAGGGCCGCGCTACTAAAGGAGTAGCTACTTTGGACCTAAAGCATCTCCCCGATACGGGCGGGGTAGGGGCTGCCCGGGTCGTGCAGGAAGCTGATGAGGTAACTTTTATTTCGGCGATGGGCAGGGTTCTGCGCTTGAGGGTTAAAAAAGACATCCACCCCAAGGGACGAGCGACGCGCGGGATGCGGTTAATGGACCTGGTGGAGGGCGATGTGGTCGCCTCTCTGGCCCGCATGTCCGCCGCCGATCTAAGTTTCGGAGTGGATGAAAAATCTGATGGGAAAGAAGGACCGGCTGGGGACTAGAAGAACGGCGGGACGATCTTTTCAGTAATGATCAGGCAGAACGTGCCCAAAATACAGGTCATGATCAACATCATCAGCACTATCACAAACCGTTGAGCGGCGGTCATTCCAAGGAAAGATGCGCGGGTTCCCTGCCGGGCAGGGGGAATCCCGCTGGGGACGAGTTCGGGCGGAACGGGTTCTTCCGGTCCGGATACGGCGGTATTTCGTAAATCATCTAACATGAGCTTCCTCCCAGATGCTTGGTATTTATGGATCCACCGGACGAAGGTGGATGTCGCCGGCTGTGATGCTGATTTCTTTACCGCTGGCGTCTAACAATATTAAATTTCCATCCTGGTTAATCCGCACCACTTTACCTTGCAGGGCTGCTTTCCCAATCTGGCTGGCTTCAACCCATTCGCCGCGAAATGCCAGGCGATTTTCCCATGCCTGAAAAAATTCGGGCGAGGTCAGATTGGGGCGCCAGGCCAGCATCTCTTCCAGCACCGACCGCAGCAGGCGGATGCGGTCAACCGGTTGGCCCACTTCCTGCTCGACACTGGTGGCTGGAAACAACAACTCATGCACGGGTGGTACCGATGATGGTGCAACATTGATACCAATCCCCAGGATTACCCCGCCCACTTTTTGCCCCTCCCAGATTGCTTCAGCCAGGATGCCGGCTACCTTTTTCCGGTTCAAAAGGACATCATTCGGCCATTTGATGATGGGTTGCAGGTTGGATAACTTTTCCAGAGCCTGGCTGACTGCTAATCCCGCCAGTGGAGAGAACAGGGCCATGTGGTCAGTTTCCTGCGGGCTGAGACGCAGCACCAGGCTGAAAGCCAGGGCTGCGCCGGCTGTCGTTACCCAGCGCCGGCCCAGGCGCCCACGCCCGGCGCTTTGGCTATCAGCGGTCACCAGGCTGAAATCTGGCGCGCCTATCTCTGCCCAGGTCAGGGCCAGATCGTTGGTCGAGGGTAGACTGTCAAAGTACTGGATGGCTGGTAACGGCAGGCCTGCCAACCCTGAGCGAAGGGTTTGCTCGTCCATGGGTTAATTGTACATCAAAAAGGAAAAATGAAAATTTACAAATTTGCAACGGGTGCTTGACATACGCTCCAGGTTGGTTATAATCCTAGGTAACGACTAACCCAGGGACAAGTAGCCGGTATGCTTTTCAGAGAGACAGCGGAAGGTGAAAGCTGGCAGGCAGCCCGGCCAAATCCCCCCTGGTCGCTATAGAGCAAAATGCCTATAGCGGATCGCCTTTGCAGGGATTGGTATTTTCCGATCGTAAAAGGGCCGGAGGCGCCGTTATCGCCGCAAAGAGGCTGCTGGAACATATTTATTCCAGTGGCAAACGCAGGTGGCACCACGAGCCGCCCCCTCGTCCTGCATGGGAGAGGGGATTTTTATTTCCTGCGATTGAGTTAGGAGAAAACAATGTTCGATATTAATCTCATTCGGGAACAACCTGACCAGGTGCGCCAGGCGTTGGTCAACCTCCAGAAGGATCCCAACGTTGTGGACGAGGTCCTGGAGATAGACGTAAAACGGCGCACTTTGCTGACCGAGGTGGAATCGCTCAAAGCAGAGCGTAACCGGGTGTCTAAAGAAATCAGCCAGACGAAAGAGGCTGCCGAACGACAGGCGAAAATTGAGGCGATGCGCCAGCTTGGCGTCCAGATCGCCGAATTGGATAACCAGGCCGGCCAGGCGGTGGCGAGCATGCACATTCTATTATCCAGTATCCCCAATATGCCTGACCCTAGCGTGCCGGTCGGCAAAGACGAACATGACAATGTGGTGTTGCAGACCTTTGTCGAGCCGCGCAAATACGATTTCACCCCCATCCCCCACTGGGATCTCGGGCCTAAGTTGGGCATCATCAACTTCGACCAGGGGGTCAAGCTGACCGGTTCACGCTTCTACGTATTGAGCGGCGCTGGAGCGCGCCTGCAGCGGGCATTGATCGCGTATATGCTCGACCTGCACATCCGCCAGGGCTATCTTGAAAAATACACACCCTTTATGGTTAAGAGCGATACGTTGTTTGCCTCGGGCCAACTGCCCAAGTTCGAGGATAACCTCTATCACGATGTAGAGGAAGATTATTGGATGGTGCCGACTGCTGAAGTCCCGCTGACCGGCCTGCACCGGGATGAAATCCTGGAGGAGGCCAGCCTACCGCTGCGCTATACGGCTTATACACCCTGCTTTCGCCGCGAAAAGATGAGCGCCGGGCGGGATGTGCGCGGGATCAAACGCGGCCACCAGTTCGATAAGGTAGAAATGTACGCCTTCACCAAACCTGAAGGTTCGGCGGCCGAGCTGGTTAAAATGCTGAAGGACGCCTGCCAGGTATGCGTAGACCTTGGGCTGGCCTACCGCACCGTGCAACTATGTACCGGCGACCTGGGCTTCAACTCGCGCATCACCTTTGATATCGAAGTTTGGGCGCCGGGCTGTGCGGAATGGCTGGAGGTCTCGTCGGTATCGAACGTTGAAGATTTCCAGGCGCGGCGGGCCAATATCAAGTACCGCCCGGAGGATGGCGGGAAGGCGCGCCTGGTGCATACTCTGAATGGCTCCGGGCTGGCGCTGCCTCGCACCCTGATCGCTGTGCTCGAATCTTTCCAGCGACCGGATGGCTCAGTGGTCGTGCCAGAAGTCCTGCGCCCATGGATGGGTGGTATCGACTTGATCAAACCCGAATGACCCGATGCTAAACGGAACAAGTCATATTGTGCTTGATCTAATTTTGCTGGCAGTTATGCTGTTTGGACTGGCCAGTCTGATCATCCCGATCATGCCTGGCCTGACCATCATCTGGGTGGCGGTACTGGTTTATGCGATTGTCATCGGCCTGAACTGGGGAACCGGCATCCTTTTCGCCATTATCACTATCTTGATGGCGGCGGGTGGGTTTGTCGATCAGTTGTTCATGGGCGCCGGGGCGAAGAAAACCGGGGCAGGCTGGGTGGCCATTGTGGTGGCTATGGCCGCCGGTCTGGTCGGGAGCATCATCTGGCCTCCGCTGGGTGGAATCCTGCTGGCATTGCTGGGGATATTTGTGGTAGAGATCATCCGCGTGCGCGACCTGCGAAAAGCCTGGGATTCGACGCGGGGCATGGCGCTCGGATGTGGGACGGCGGTTTTTGCGCGCATGGGTATGGGCGTGGTGATGATCTTGCTGTGGGGCCTGTGGGTCTACCTGGCAAGCAGGTGACAGGAGATTAATTCTATGAATAATTTCAGGGTGCGCGCCACGGTAGGTGCTGAGGTAACTGAACTATCTCCTGAAAGCTGGCGGCTCAGCCTCCCTGAAGGGAAAGCTGGTGTGTATCGCTGGGCGCAGTTGGACGATTACCTGCACCTGGACCGCTCAGCCTTCCTGTGGCGTCCACCGGTTAAGCTGGCAGTGTCGGCGCGGGTTTCGACCGTGCAAGTCCCTGGAACTTGGGGATTCGGTTTCTGGAACGATCCTTTCAATGCCAGCGCCGGAATTGGCGGGACACGTCGCCGCCTGCCGGCCTTACCGAACTGCGCCTGGTTTTTCTACGCTTCCCCAGACAGTTACCTGGCGCTGCACGACACCCATCCGGCCCAGGGATTCCTGGCGGCCACTTTTTCTTCCCCCTTGATCCCTCCGGTTCTACTGGCGGCTGGGCTGCCTGGGTTGCCTTTGCTAGCGCTGCCGCCGTCGGCCCAACTATTTCGTCGTTTTCTGGGTTCTTTTATAAAGGAAAGCGCCGGCAGGCTGGATGTGGAGGTTACCACCTGGCATACCTACCAGTTGGAATGGAATGACGGGGATGTCCGTTTCCTGGTTGATGGGGATATTAAATTCAACACTCCCGTAGCGCCGTGCGGTCGTATGGGGCTGGTGTTGTGGATCGACAATCAGTTTGCTGCATTCCCTCCGGACGGCAAGGTTAGATTTGGCTCCCTGAATAATCCCGAACCGGTCTGGATGGAATTGTCGGCGATTTCAGTGCACGAATAAATTCAGAACCAACCTAGCCAGCAGCAGGGATCCAACTATACGAAGAAGGAAGAAATCTGGTGATCTAGCACGGCAATTTCCAAGTTATAATTCCTGGTATGGGCAGCCGAAAATCTCCACTGGTGATCGGGATTGCCGGGGGCACCGGTTCAGGGAAAACCACCGTGGCGAATGCCATTTTACAAAGCGTGGGGGCTGACCGCATTGTTTACCTCCCCCACGACGCTTATTATCGCGATCAGAGCGACAGATCCCTCGAACAGCGCGTTAAAGTCAATTTTGACCATCCCGACTCGCTGGAAACTGAACTGATGATCCGCCATATCCACCAGCTCAGGGCCTGGCAGGCGATCGATATGCCGGTGTACGATTTCACTACACACACTCGCACGCCCAGGAGCAGCCGTATTGAGCCAAAAGGAGTAGTGGTGGTCGAAGGCATTTTGATCTTCGCCGAACCTGAGTTGCGTAGCCTGTTAGACGTAAAAATCTACGTGGATACGGACGCAGACATCCGCTTCATCCGCCGGCTACAGCGGGATATTTTCGAGCGAGGGCGGACGACGGAATCGGTCATCCAGCAGTATCTGAACACGGTACGACCGATGCACATGGAATTTGTCGAGCCCTCCAAGCGTTACGCGGATGTGATTATCCCCGAAGGAGGGATGAACGCGGTGGCGATGAATATGGTGATTGCACGGATCGAGGAGTTGCTGCGCGGGGGAGCTGAGAAATAATACGCGGTGGATCATTTTCAATACAAAAGAGGATAACCTATGTCAAATTTCACTCTCATCGACCAATACCTGGATGCACATTTGCAGGAAAGCATTGCGGAATTGTCAGTCTACTGCGCCCAACCCAGCGTTTCGGCCCAGAACTGGGGATTGGAGGACTGCGCAGAGCTGGTTGGGAAGATGCTGAAGAAACGTGGCTTCGATGTAAAAATTATTCCTACCGGCGGGGCCCCGGTGGTGTTTGGAGAAATCAAAGGACGGTCCAAAAAAACAATCCTGTTCTACAACCATTACGATGTGCAGCCGCCTGAACCAATTGAGCTGTGGGAAACACCGCCTTTTGAGCCGACCCAAAGAGAAGGAAAATTATTTGGTCGGGGTGTGGCAGATGATAAAGGTGATTTTGCCAACCGCATGCTCGTGCTGGATGCCCTGCTGGCCCAGGATAAAATCCTCCCCTGTAATATTAAGTTCGTTTTGGAGGGGGAAGAAGAAACCAGCAGCCGGCATATGCACGATTTCGTCCGCGACCACCAGGACCTGTTGGCTGCCGATGTGTGCATCTGGGAATCTGGCGGGGTGGACGAACATGAAAACCCCACCCAGAACCTGGGTTTCCGGGGTATCTGCTATGTGCAGTTGAGCGTGGAGACTGCCAACCAGGATGTCCATTCCGGGTTGGGCGGCTCCATTTTCCCCAATGCAGCCTGGCGGTTGGTGTGGGCCTTGAATACCCTCAAAGGGCCGGATGAACGCGTGCACATTCCAGGGTTCTACGATCATGTGCTTCCCCCCAGTCCGCGCGATATCGATCTACTAAAGGCTTTGCCGGACCCGGCCGGCGAATATCGCCAGCGTTACGGAGTCAAGAATTTCCTCAAAGGCTTGCAAGGCGGGGCTGACCTGCGCGCCGCCGCCGTGCTTGAGCCTACCTGCACAATCTGCGGGCTGACTTCCGGTTACCAGGGACCCGGTTCCAAGACGGTATTGCCTGCCCGAGCCAGCGCCAAGGTGGATTTCCGGCTGGTGCCGAGCCAAACCCCGGAAGAGGTTTTCAAGCTGCTGAGAGCTCACCTGGATGCCCAGGGTTTCAGCGATGTGAAATCAGAATATCTGGGTGGTGAATCACCTGACCGCACTGACCCTGACGACCCTTTCGTAGAGCTGGTGGTGGAAATAGCCGGTGAGGTTTACAATCGCCCGGTACAAGTCTCTCCATCCATCGGCGGTTCAGGGCCTAACCACGTGTTTACCCAATACCTGCACCTACCCATCGTGTCGGCAGGGGTTGGATATCCGGGCGCACAAATCCATGCCCCTAATGAGAATCTTCGCCTGGACCTGTACTTGAGGGGTGCCAGGCATATTGCCCGCATCTTGAAGACTTTCGGAGAGCAATAATTCCACCTGATTGTTCACTAGGCGGTTCGCTTTCCTTCCGCTGGCTGGGCGTCGCCGGGGTTGAAATCAAAGCTGGCGAGCAAATTCTGGTTATCGACCCTTTTTTTACGCGCCCGCCTTTGCGCAAACTGCTCTTGGGATGCCGGGTGCCCTCCAATCATCGCCTGGCTTCCGAGAAGGTACGCCTATGTAATTTTATCCTGGTGACTCATTCCCATTGGGATCACCTGATGGACGTGGCCGAGGTGGTGCGCAACACGGGAGCGGTGGCATATGGTTCGGCCAACACCTGCAAAATTTTAGCAGCAGACGGAATTCCGCCCAGACACATCCGCCAGATCGAGATTGGCGCCCTGGAGCACCTGGGGAATTTCAGCGTGGAAGTGCTGCCAGCCCGGCATATCCGCACACCATTGGACCGGTGGATCAATGGCGCTGTGGGCGAAAACCTGTCTACGCCCCTGCGCCTGGTCGATTATAAAATGGATACCTGTTTCAGCCTGCTGGTGTCCAGCGGGAAGACGCGCATTTTGTATGGGAATTACCCAATGCGGGCGGATATCCTGTTCATCAATCCCAACGACCGGGCGGGTTTTTACCAGCCATTTATCAAAAAGGTACAGCCGAGCGTGATAGTCCCCATCCATTGGGATAATTTCTTTTCACCCTTGAGCCGGCCAATCCGCCCACTGTTGAACTTTCCCGCCTGGATTTTTCCTCCCATCAAGCGGAATACGCTGGGAGAGTTCAAGCGCGTGATCGAAATGAGCTTTAGCTCCACGCGGGTGATCATCCCCCAGGTTTTCGACGAATACAACATGGATTAGGGCATTTTGTGCCTGGATTTATTTTCAAGCAATAATTTTCGTAAGCGTGTCCGCTGGTTGGCGAGCCAGTTCCAGGCCCGCCGGATATCTTCAACCTCGGCGGTCGTCTCAGGCAGCTCGCCATAGCGCACTTTCAAGTAAGTGTTGGTGATCAGGCTCACCTGCACCTCCCCATCCGGAAAAATCTGTTTTAGGGTGGGGAGGAATTCCAATGGGGTAAGCGCGGCCGGGCGCGGATGGCCCAGCTTTTCACATAAGTCCATTAATTGAGCATAGATACGGCGCACTTGGGCGGCAGCCAGCAGGCGTCTCGGGTGGAACCACCCTGGCCTTTCATCTCCAGTTTTTCCGAGGTTGTAGCCATCCCGTTTGGTAATAGTGCTAAGGTTGTTTTCTTCAGCTACCAGGCGGCGTTTCTTGGGTTGTCGCCTGAGGATAACCAGCGTAATCAGGATGACTGCAGCGATGGCGCTTCCCAGGATGATGTTACGTAGGTCATTGGTATTGGTCAGCCTTTCCACCTGGCCTTGGCCCATTTGATTCAACGTGCTTAGGCTTTGCGCAAAAGCGTCCAACACTTTTCGATCAATTATCCAGGACATAATATGAGCAACAAAAGTAATAATCCCATAAAGTAAGAGGAGCACAGGGATAAGCACTAACGCGATCAGGGCGAACAAAACGGTGATAATCCCCAGCACAATTTGCCCCAGAAAGGTAGAGACCACCTTAATGCTGAATAACCAGCCAGACAGCACTGCCATCCCGGCTACCAGCAAAGAAGAGGCCAGGATACCGGCTGTCCAGGTCCAACTCAGCCGCGGCAGGCGCCCTCCGCGCAGGTCGCTGATACCGGCGATGCTGGCCGCGCTCAGGCTGATCATTCCAAAAACCAGGAATATGAAAAATATCAGGGCCGTCCCGATTGGATCAGTAATGCTTTTACCCAGTCCATACAGCAGAAACATCAGCATGCCAAGCTGCAGGCTGGCGAGCACACGAGGCTGGTCGGCCAGCGCTGTAGATAGAGCGGCGCCACGCAGCCCAAGCAGGCAAATAACCAGCACGTGCCAGAACTGTCTCCCCCCCCACGGGTTGGGGAAAATGGCGCTGAGCGGATGAGTAAACGGTGCGGCAAGGACCAGCCCGATTTGCGGGAAGAGCAGCACCTTCAAACTGAAGAATACATAGAAAACCAGCCAGGCCAGGAAAATGAATCTACGTATAGCCAAGCGCCAGTGCAGGGCGCTAACCGCACGCCCTAACCCATAACTGCCGGCCAGGGCTAACCCCAGGATAAGGATGGTCGTTCCCAGGCCGGACTGCGGCTGGGTGGTGAGTATGTACCAGGCGGTAATCCAGGTCAGTTCCATGGTAATCATGCCCAGCACCGCTGCTTCCGACCAGAGTCGCAGGGATAAGCTGGAGACAGGATGGGTAAGACTTGTTTTAGTCTGCATTGAATGGTCTGTGTAAAACCCGCACTCCGGGTATATTGGGCGGTGGGTTAGGGTCGAGAGAAATCAGGGTGGTATTGGCGCGGTAGCGTTTCAGGCGCACCAGGGTTTCAACCAGGGCTGGGGTGACCATGCCAGTCACCAGCACCAGGGTCGCCCCGTAAGGGATACCAGGCAGGCTCTTGACCAGGAAAGCCTCGAATGAGGTGCTGGTATAGGGGGTGACGGCAGCCAGCGCCTGTAACAGGTAAGCCAGTTGTTCGCGCGAGCGCCCGGGTTGGATATTGAATGGATGGTCGGCGTGGGCCAGATAGCAGTTAGAAATCAGCCCGACTGAATAGCCGGATTGAAAGCTCTGATATACCACCGAGGCGCTGACCTTTATTAACTGCTCCAGTAGGTCGTTATCAATGCCCATCCAGGCTTGGTGAGAGGTGGAGACGTTCAGGCAAACCACCATCACCTGCGCTGAGACAGGTTGGAAGACTTTGACCTGCAGGCTGCCGCTGCGGGCGGTGGCAGGCCAGTGGATGTGGCGGAACTCGTCCTCCGGATGGTAAGGCCGGACGCCTATAGGATGGTTGATATCTTCAAAAAGGCGCCGTTGGGAGCGCCGGTCGCCGAAGGGATCTTCAGTCGGCAGTAGTTCTAAAGACAGCGGGATAAGTTCCGGAAAAACAGTCACGTACTCACGGTTATCCTGCTCCTGAAAGGCATCCGATAGGCCGAACAAGTCTCCAGAGCCCAGATTAGAAGGGCCAACCGGGTAAATACCGCGCTGGCGCAGCAGCAGGTCGTAGGTGCGGCGGATGCGCTCGTGCCAGCGCAGGCTGCACAGATTAACCAGCAGCCCCAATTGGGCAATATGGGA